>Ga0209381_1001041_pt1 | contig 50880 bp, 45 predicted proteins | sample DewCreD2012metaG_FD_184111 | JGI IMG/M metagenome (GOLD analysis project Ga0209381, IMG submission 184111) | Hot spring sediment bacterial and archeal communities from British Columbia, Canada, to study Microbial Dark Matter (Phase II) - Dewar... ... | reverse complement strand
AAAGTCCAACAGAAGGCTTTGGAGCTGCTGGGGGTGTCCTTGCTAATGTAGCCATGTGATTGGCTGCAATATTTTTATTTCACCTGAAAAGTCAATAGCTTAGTTTTTTCATCATGGGGAACTTCAGATTAAGAGGGTTCCCGTCTTGTTCAAGACCCTGCGGACTTCGGCCAAGAGCTTTTCTTTCGTCTCGAAGAGGTTGAAAACCCCGTTCATGAGCACGAGGTCGAAAGCCTCGTCACCGAAGGGAAGGCGTTCTCCATCGGCCTGAACCCAATGCATTCGAACGGTTTCGGCGTCATGGCCGCCGAACCGGGCCATCATGAAAGCCTTGCCGAGGCGCAGAGCTTCCCGAGCGACATCCACATGGACGATACGGCCGACGGAAACCGTCTGTGCGGAGGCCAGAAAGAACCCATCCAGGCCCACCCCGGCCCCCAAGTTCAGGACCTTCGCCCGCGGGGGCAAGCCGGACGGGATCCACGGTATCGGATTGCCGCAGGGAAAAAACCGAGTCCACAAGGCTTCGGGCACCCTCTCCACCAGGCGGGCATCGTACCCGAGCCGGCACGCCAGCGCTTTGCCTTGAACAATAGGAACATTTCCGCGGGCTCCTTGACGATAGAGGCGCCGGTAACCGTCCTGAACGTAATCTTTGACGCGATTTCGGCATTCCCGCATGTGTCGTTCCCCGACCGTTGTCAGCGCTTTCGGCGCGTGCTAAAAAAAAGCATCACCTGTGGACCGGCGCTGTGTCTCCAAGAGAAAAAGGGGGAAAGAAGATGGCTATTCGAGTGCTTATTGAACGGATCGTGGACCCCGAAAATGAGCTGCGACTCCAACAAAAGCTTGTGGAACTTCGAGCCAAGGCGATGCAAGCCGGGGGGTACATCTCCGGGGAGACGTTGCGCGCCGTCAATAACCCGCAAAAATTCCTCGTCATCAGCACCTGGACCAGCTTGGACGATTGGAAAGCCTGGGAAAGAAACCCCGAGCGGGAGCGGGTTCAAAAGGAGATCGACGCGCTTTTGAGGGCTCCATCCAGAGTGGAAGTCTACGCGTACGCCTGAGGCGGCCTCGGCGTGTCGGGACCACGGGGCCCGGGTGCCGGCGCAGAGGCTTATGGGCTTGGTCATGGCGCATTCCCAGGGACCTCGGGTGCCCTCATGGACGCCCGGGGTTATCTTCGGCCTTGGGCGGATGGGGCTTTCTCGTGGGAAGAAATCGGTCCCGTTCACTGTAGAGGCAGCCGCAGTACTGCTGTCGATAAAGCCCCATGGCTTCGGCTTTTTTCTGCCCTTCCGCCCATCCCGTCCGAAAATCGGCGTCATGAAAGGGGATGGAAAACCGTGAGGCGGCTTCTTGGGCAATCTGTCGAATCATGTCGTGATTCTGTCGCTTACTGTAAAGAAGGGTGGTGGTGAAGGCGTCAAATCCGCTTTTCTTGGCAAGCCGCGCCGCGGCTTCGATTCTTCTGGCGTAGCAGTAAAGACAGCGCCGGCTTTCTCGGTAGGCGACCTCCCTGAAAAACTCCTCCAGTTCGTAATCTTCTCGAACAATCATCGGAACATCGGCCGCCGCCGCCACCTTTCGAGCCGTCTCCAGGCGCCTCTGCCACTCCTGATACGGCTGAATGTGCGGGTTGTAAAAGAACGCATGGATTTTCCATCCCTCCGCGGCCAGCGCATCCAGGGGGTAGAGAAGACACGGACCGCAACAGGCGTGGAGCAAAATTCGGCCTGGATGATTCGCGCTCATGATTTCCTCCTCGGCACACCCCTCATGCCGGGCCATGGCTTCGCCGGCATCGCTCCCGAAGGGCTTCGCACAACTGTGCGGGAAGACCGTCCATGCTGCCGTTACTCATGAGGACGACCACATCCCCGTGGCGCACCTCGTTCACGAGGGACGGCACCACAGCTTCCCCTTCCTGAAACAAGCGGGCGGGGATGCCTTCCTTTCGAATGTCCTGCACCAATTGCACGGTATCGAGCCGTTCTTCAAGAGGAATGGTGTGAAAGCCGGCGGGCTCCTTAATGCCGACCCAATGGGCGTCCCGGAAGACGTCCGCATAGTCCTTTTGGAAGAAGCGGCGTCGACTCGAGTTGGTCCGCGGCTCGAAAACCGCCAGCAGGCGCCGCTCCGAATGGAAAGTTCGGATCGCCTTGAGCGTTTCGCGAACGGCTGTCGGGTGGTGTGCAAAGTCGTCCAGGACGAGAACCCCGTCTTCGTCATAGATGACTTCCTGCCGCCTCTTCATGCCGCTGAAGCCGGCCACGGTGGACTGAAGCGGCTCCATGGAAAGACCCACAAGGCGGCAGACGGCTGTGGCGGCCACGGCGTTCAAGGCGTTGTGTCGTCCCGGAAGGGGAAAAGACAGAAGATGAGCTTCGCCGTCCGGCGAGACCACGCGAAAGCGCGTCATCCCGTCCGCAACACCGGTTTCCTCAAGGCGCCATAGGCATCGGGCGCTCGTGCCGTACGTGATGACCGTTCCGGGACATGATCGGGCGATGTCCAGGCATCGAGGGTCATCGCCGTTGACGACCAAGAAGCCGTCGTTCGGAACGATGCGGCTCAATGCGCGAAAGGCCTCGGTCACGTGGTCCACATCCCGATAAATGTCTGCGTGGTCGAATTCGATGCTCGTCACCACAGCGACCCACGGCTTGTAGCGCAAGAATTTCGGCTGCTTGTCGAAAAAGGCCGTATCGTATTCGTCGCCTTCCACCACCATGAACGGCCCCCGGCCGATGCGGTAGCTTCGGCCCCATCCTTTGACAAACCCGCCCACGAAAACGGTCGGATCCAGCCCGGCGGATTCCAGAAGCCATCCCAGCAAGCCTGTGGTGGTCGTCTTGCCGTGCGTGCCGCACACGACCAGGCTTTTTCGGCTGTGCAAGAAGAAGCGATCCAGGGCCTGGGGCATGGAGAGCACGGGCACGCCAAGCGCCCGGGCCTGACTCACTTCGGGATTGTCTTTGCGAATGACGTTTCCCACGACCACCGCATCGGGACGTGTTTTCAGAAGGTTTTCCGGATTCCAGCCCGGCAGGACGGGTATGGATTTTTCCTCAAGAAAGGTGCTCATGGGTGGATACACATTAGTGTCGGAGCCGACGACATCGTAGCCGTCGTCTTTCAGCATACAGGCGAGGGTGCCCATGGCGATGCCACTGACGCCCATAAAGTAGATCCGGTTCAGTCGGCCGGCTTCTGCCGATGCGGCGGAAATCATCTCGAACCTCCATGGGTTGGCCCGCAAAACGAACCATATTCGGAGAGCACAAGCTCCATGACCTTATCGTGCACCAGAGGGCGGAACATGCGGATCCGTTCATCGTCGCGATGGGGATGGACGCGGTTGGTCAAAAGAATCACCGTCACGGCGCGATCCACATCCATCCAGAAGGACGTGCCGGTGAATCCCAGATGCCCGACGGTGTTTGAAGAAAAGAACCGGCCGGCGCTGGAGCCTTGGGCGCTGGGACGATCGAACCCCAGGCATCCCCCGCCGTCAAGTGGGTTTCCTGAAAATTCTCGCCCTTCCATGAAAAATCGGGCGGTTTCGGGAGTGACGGTTGCAAGGAGTTCGGAGCGTTCGCCTCCATAAAGGCGCAAAAGGCTCTGAGCCCATTGCCACACATCGTCGACGGAACCGAAAAGGCCTGCATGGCCGGCGACCCCGTTCAAGCACCAGGCGTTTTCGTCGTGCACTTCCCCCCGCAGGAGACGACCCCGCCACGGGCATCGTTCCGTGGCAACGCATGCCCTTTGTGACCGCTGGACCTGAGGCGCCGCAAAAATCGGTGCGTCCGTTTCCCTCTGGGCTTTCATTCGACGGTAGCCCAGAAACCACGGTTTTCCGGCAGGGCGGATTCGCTCGGCGAACAAGCCATCGAGAGCGGTCCCGGAAACTTCTTCCAGAATCCACCCGAGGAGCAGGTAGCCCAGGTCGCTGTAAAGCCGTGCAAACCCCGGCTTGTGCATCAGGGGTTCTTGGAGGATCCATCCCATGACCACGTCTTTTCGCTCCTTCGGGGGCACGTGAATCAGTTCGCGGAAATAGGGCCGGTAAGGGGGAAGGCCCGATCGGTGGGAAAGAAGGTGTTCCACTGTGATCGACCGCTTGCTTTGCGGAAGCAGCCGGCGTGGAAAAAACCGACTGAGCGGGTCATGGACCTGGATGTGGCCTTCGGAGACGAAAATCATGAAAAGGGTGGCGGTGGCCATGGGTTTGGTGAGGGAAGCCAGATCAAAGAGGGAAGATGGGCCGACCCTCTCTGCATCGGGTTCGAAGGAGGCGGCGCCCCAAAAGCCTGAAAACACCGCACGGGGGCCTACGGCGACGAGCAGGCAGGCGCCTGAAAAAACCCCATCGGCAAGGGCCGATTGAAACAGGGGAGACACGACGCGTTCCAGGGATGTCATGGCTCGCTGAAAACAGCTTCCTCCGCTTGGAAGCTTTGGGTCGCCGTGTCCAGCCGATACGTGACCCCGAGAGGAAGCACATGGTTCCAACGATCGTGTCCGAATGGCAGGTCCATGACCACGGGGATGCCGTAGGGGAGAACATGTTCGGCAAAGAGGGTGCGGATTTCGTCGGGATCGCCGCAACCGACGAAAGGGCCGCACACCACGGCTTTGACCGCATGGAAAACGCCGGCCAAAGCGAGATGGACCAGCATGCGGTCGATGCGGTAGGGCGCTTCGTTCTTGTCTTCGAGGAAAAGCAGGCGTCCATGGAAGTTCGGCGCCCACGGCGTCCCCAGGAGGTGGGTGAGGCAGGTGAGATTGCCGCCCACCAGGGGTCCGGACGCTCTCCCGTCGTGAAGGATCTGGGGCTGTTCAAACGGCCAGGAAAAAGCCTTTCGGCCTTCCAGAAAAGCCAGCGTGTGGGCACAATCGGCGGGATGCTCGACCCATTCCACAGCGTTGGGGCCGTGAAAGGTGATCCATCCGGCCAGGGTTCCCAGGGCGGCATGCAGGAAGGTCACATCGCTATAGCCGAGAAAAATCTTGCACGGGCCTTTCATATCGCAAAAGGGAAGGCGGGTGAGCAGCCGACTGGAGCCGTAGCCGCCTCGAAGGCAAAAGACCGCATCAACAGTCGGGTCTTCCAGAGCCTGCCACAGGTCTTGCGCTCGAAGGGCATCCTCCCCTGCGAGGTATCGGTCCCGCCGGAACACGTGGCGCCCGAGGCGGACTCGATAACCACGTTGTTCCAGGCAGGCGCTCACCTTGGCCACCGCGCCTTCGGGAAAAGTCCCCGCCGGGGCCGATAAAGCGATGGTCATGCCCGGGTGCAGGCGCTGGGGCGCCTGAGCGCGAGCAGCCGGGGCGTGGCGGAAGCGCAGCCCGCGCATCGTCAACGCCGGTTCCTCTCAAAGAGGATTTTTAGGCCCTTGAGGGTCAGAAAATCGTCGACCATTTCGATGGCGGGGCATTCGCTGGCGATGAGCGGCGCGAGGCCTCCCGTTGCCACGACTTTGAGCGGCTTTTGGATTTCGCGTTTCATGCGGGCGATGATGCCTTCCACCAGTCCCGCATAGCCGTAGACGATGCCGGCGTTCATAGAGGCGATGGTGTTCTTGGCCAGAATGGATTTGGGTTTGGCGAAGATTTCCACACGGGGCAGTTTGGACGCCTTCTGAAACAGGGCCTCGCACGAGATCAAAATGCCCGGGCAGATGACCCCGCCCATGTATTCCCCTCGTTCCGAGACGTAATCGAACGTGGTGGCCGTGCCGAAATCCACGACGATGACGGCGGTCTGAAAGGTTTCATAAGCGGCGACCGCATTGACGATCCGGTCGGCCCCCACTTCCTTGGGATTATCGTAGAGAATGGGCATACCGGTTCGAATGCCCGGACCGACCACCAGGGGTTCCGTGTCGAAATATTTGCGGCAGAAACCCTCGATATGGTTCAGGACGGGCGGCACCACGCTGGAGACGATCACGTCCGTGACGACGGTCAGGGGAAGGTTTCGGCTTTCCAGCAGGTTTTTGAGCAGAATGCCGTATTCGTCCACGGTCATGTGCACTTCGGTGCGGATGCGCCAGTCGTGCACCAAGACCTCGTCGTCGTACAAGCCGAGCACCGTGTTGGTGTTCCCCACATCCATGACAAGCAGCATGGAAAGGCTCTCTCCTTGGAACGCGCCGGGTGCGGTTTCAGGCGTTATCGAAATGCTTTCCGATGAGCTCCGCCAGTTCTTCCGCCAATTGGTGGATCAAAGGCTCGTCCCGACCTTCCAGCATAATGCGGATGACGGGTTCCGTTCCCGAGGGGCGGATGAGGCATCGCCCGTCGGAGCCCAGGAGCTGTTCCACCTTGGCCACCTGGGCCATGATTTCCGGGATTTCTTGGATATCCCTCTTTTGGGCCACCCGGACGTTTTTCAGGGTCTGTGGGAACCTTTCCATGACGGCCTTCAATTCCGAAAGGGGTTTTTCCGTTTCCAGCATGACGGACAGCACCTGCAGGGCCGAAAGAATGCCGTCTCCGGTGGTGCTGTGGTCCATAAAGACGATATGGCCCGACTGTTCACCGCCCAGGTTGAGCTGGTCCTGGGTCATGCGTTCCACCACATAGCGGTCTCCCACGGCGGTTCGAACCAGGCGGATGCCCATGTTGCGCAGGGCCACTTCCAGGCCCATGTTGCTCATTACGGTGGCCACAACCGTGCGTTTGCAGAGCTTCCCTTTGTCGGCCAGGTGCTTGGCGCAAATGGCCATGAGTTGGTCCCCGTCCAGGATGTCGCCTTTTTCGTCGGCCAGGATGACCCGATCCGCATCCCCGTCAAAGGCGATGCCCAGCTGAGCCTGATGCTCCCGCACCAAGCGCGCCATATGCTCGGGATGCAGGGAGCCGCACTGGTCGTTGATGTTCTTACCGTTGGGCCGATCGCCCATGAGCATGACCTGGGCCCCCAGTTCTTCAAAAACGGAAGGCGCCACTTTGTAGGCGGCCCCGTGGGCACAGTCGAGCACGATGCGCATTCCTTCCAGGGTAAGATGCCGTGGAAAGGTGTTTTTCAGGTACACGATATATCGGCCCTGCGCGTCGTCGATCCTTTTGGCTCGGCCGATTTCGCCCACATTCGGCCTCGGCAGCGATTCCACCTCCCCGGTCAGGATGAGCCGCTCGATTTCGGCCTCCACGTCGTCGGGCAGTTTGAACCCGGTGTTGGCGAAAATCTTGATCCCGTTGTATTCATAAGGATTGTGCGAGGCCGAAATGACGATGCCCGCATCGGCGCGCATGCTCGCCGTGATGAAGGCGATTCCCGGGGTGGGCAGGGGGCCGAGGAGAAGCACGTCCACTCCCATGGCGCAGATGCCCGCCGTCATGGCGTTTTCGATCATATAGCCGGAAAGGCGCGTGTCCTTGCCGATGACGATCTTGGGCCTTCGGTGCCGGCTCTTGAAAAGATAAGCCGCTCCAAGCCCCACCTTCATGGCGATGTCCGTGGTCATGGGGAACTGATTGGCAATGCCGCGAATGCCGTCCGTGCCGAAAAGCTGTCCCATCGTTTTCTCCACAAAGAGTTTTTACTGTGACGAAGGTTCCGGCCAAAAAGCGTTTCGGAGCGCATCGGCCATCACGGCCGCCTGTCGGTGCGCGGTGACGTCGTGGACTCGAACGATGTGCGCCCCGGCCGCGATGCCGAAAGCATTGGCCACAGCGGTGCCCCACTCGCGATGGTGCACGGGGGCGTCCAGAATGGTGCCGATGAAGCGTTTTCTTGAGGCGCCGAGCACAATGGGCCGTTCCAGGACGGCGAGCGCGTCCAGGTCGCGGATGAGGCGCAAGTTATGTGTGACCGTTTTGCCGAAGCCGATTCCGGGATCCACGAGGATTTGACGCCGAGCGATGCCCGCCGCCACGGCCGCCTCGATGCGCTCTTCCAGGAAACGGATGATCTCGGAAAGAAGCGCCGCATAGCGGGGGGATTCCTGCATGGTTTTGGGCGTGCCGAGCATATGCATCAAAATCACGGGGACCCCGGTTTCGGCGGCGACGGCGCCCATTTCGGGATCGAAGCGCAGAGCGCTTACATCGTTGATGATGTCAGCGCCGGCCCGAAGGGCTCGATAGGCCACCGCGGCCTTCGTCGTGTCGACGGAAATGGGGATGTCCGTTCGGGATCGGACTTCTTCGATGACGGGAAGAACACGGTTGAGTTCCTCTTCCATGGAGACGGGATCGGAAAAGGGGCGGGTGGATTCCCCTCCGATATCCAAAATGTCGGCGCCGGCTTCAACCAAGGCCAGGGCGTGGGCGACGGCGGCGTCCCGGGTGGCCCACTGGCCGCCGTCGGAAAAAGAATCGGGCGTGACGTTGACGATGCCCATGAGGAGAGTGCGCCGGCCCAGGGTCCAGTCGCGGGATCGCAGCCTGAGGTGGTAAACCGGTCTCGGCCCGACGTTCATTTGGTGCCGGCTCCCGAAATGTTTCCGTCGGGTTTTGCGGCAGCGCTCGTTGAAAGCTCCCCGCTGGATGCGGGCGAGCCTTCGGAAGGCGATTCCTCCGTCGAGCGAGGTCGGGCCAAGTCCGGGCGAAGCTCGGCAATGATGCGCTCGATATCTTGATTTTCCAAAGTTTCCTTTTCCAACAAGGCGGCGGCCACGGCTTCCAAAATCTGCCTGTGGCTTTCCAGAATCTCTTTGGCCTTGCGGTAGTTTTCTTCGACGATGCGGCGCACTTCCTGATCGATCTGAACGGCCGTCTGTTCGCTGTAGTCCCGGTGGTGCTGCACGATTTCGCGCCCCAGGAAGACCTGGTCGTCCATCTTGCCGAAACTGAGCGGCCCCATGCGTTCGCTCATGCCCCATTCGCACACCATGCGTCGAGCCAGATGGGTGGCCCTTTCGATGTCGTTGGAGGCCCCCGTGGTCTGATGGCCGAAGACAATCTCTTCCGCGGCCCGCCCGCCCATGAGGATCGCGATGTTGTTCAGCAGGTACTCTTTCGGGTACGTGTGTCTTTCGTCCTGCGGCAGCTGCTGGGTGAGGCCGAGCGCCCGGCCTCGAGGAATGATGGTCACCTTGTGCACAGGATCCGTGCCGGGCAGAAGCCGCGCCACCAGAGCATGCCCCGCTTCGTGGTACGCGGTGGTCCGTTTTTCCTCCTCGCTGAGGATCATGCTCTTGCGTTCCAGACCCATCATGACCTTGTCTTTGGCTTCCTCGAAGTCGGCCATCTCGATCCGGTCCTTGTTGTGTCGAGCGGCCAACAGTGCGGCTTCGTTCACCAGATTCTCCAGGTCGGCTCCCGAAAAACCCGGCGTTCCCTTGGCGAGGGTCTTGACATCCACGTCTTCGGCCAGGGGCTTTCCTCGAAGGTGCACCGACAGAATCCCTTCACGGCCTCGAATGTCGGGCACGGGCACCACGACCTGGCGGTCGAATCGGCCGGGTCGCAGGAGCGCCGGATCCAGAACGTCGGGCCGGTTGGTGGCGGAAATCAAAATGACGCCTTCGTTGGATTCGAAACCGTCCATTTCCACGAGCAACTGGTTCAGGGTTTGTTCCCGCTCGTCATGGCCCCCGCCCAGCCCTGCCCCTCGATGCCGGCCCACGGCGTCGATTTCATCGATAAAGATGATGCAGGGAGCGAATTTCTTCCCTTGCATGAAAAGGTCGCGCACGCGGGAGGCGCCCACGCCGACGAACATTTCCACGAAATCCGAGCCGCTGATGCTGAAAAAAGGCACGCCGGCTTCCCCCGCGATGGCGCGGGCCAGCAGCGTCTTGCCGGTGCCGGGAGCGCCGACCAAGAGCACCCCCTTGGGGATGCGTCCCCCAAGCCGTGTGAACTTCTTGGGATCTTTAAGAAATTCGACGATTTCCTGGAGCTCTTCCTTGGCTTCGTCCACTCCGGCCACGTCCTTGAAGGTCACCTTCCGCGCATCCTCACTCAGGAGTCGGGCACGGCTCTTGCCGAAACTCATGGCCTTGCCGCCGCCCATCTGCATCTGACGCATGAAAAAGATCCACACGCCGATCAGGAGCAGCATGGGAAACCAACTGATGAGGATAGTCATGTACCATGGGGATTCTTCTTTGGGCTTGGCCTGGATTTCGATCCCGCGCTCCCTGAGGATTCGAATCAGGTCGGGGTCTTGGGGCACGAAGGTGCGAAAGGGACTGCCGTTCACGTACACCCCCAGGATGTGATCCCCCTGGATGGTGACCTGGGCCACTTCCCCCTTGCGCACGGCATCGAGAAACTGGCTGTAGGTCGTCTCCAGCCGTGACGTCTGCGGCTGGTTGAACATGTTGAAAAGCAAGATGACCATGAGGCTGATGACCAGCCACAGGGCGAGATTCTTGTAAAAAGGGCTCAAGGTTTCCTCCTTTATGCCGACCACGGGCGCCGTGGTGGCGGCTTTGTGCGCCCAGCGGCCGGGTCGGCCGACGTGCGGGCCTTTCTCGCTGCGGATTTTAACACCATGCGCTGCCCCTGTGAACTGTCTTTATGGGCGGGACAAGCCCAGTCTGGCGAGCCCTTTGCGGTACCAGCCATCACCGCGCCGGGTGCGAAAGGGCGCCGAAACAGCCTCACCATCGAGCGCCGCCCCCAGGGTTTGTCGCAACAGTCTGATCTTGACCGCGTCATCCAAAAGGGGAATGTCGCAGACGAAAGACACCCACGCCCTGAAAGATTCTTCGCGCCGCGACGGTTCTTGGGACGCGCACAAGGCATAAAGTTTCACGCACACGAGCACCAGGTCCCTTTCTTCGTCGTCGGCGAAGGTTCTGGTGCCGTACAGTCGCATGGCTTCTTTCCCCACCTGGTTGATCAAGGCGATGGAAAACCAACGGACAAGCCATTGAAGGCTTTCCCGAGATAGTTCCTTGCCGACCCAATACAAAGGGTTGTTCCAATTCTTGACAGACCAAAAAAGGCGCGCCGCCCGGTACAGGAAAGGATACCGTCTCAGGGATTGGACGAGCGCCGATTCGTTCACTCTGCGGTAGGTCCGGTAAAGCGTGCGATAATGCCCGATGGGGCGGCTGGAAAGAAGCCGAAAAGGACCCCGCCTCACGATGGTCTCCAGGCGGGATGCCGTGCGCCGGGATAGGGCGAGCAGGTTTTCCAAAGAAGCTTGGTATTCGGGTTCCTCTTTGTCGGGGTAATAGATGGAGGCTACGGTGCGCACGATGTCTTGAGCCCGGGCGAGGAAGGCGTCAAAAGACAAGGTCATTTCCCTATCCGGCGTGGACCACACCTTCCGGCGCAGCTCTTGCAGATAGGACACGGCGGCCCGGTCCTTATCGCTTAAGGAAGACTCCTCGAGAAAACAAAAAGGCTCCTCCGAAGCCTCTTCCAGCAGCATGGTCCAATGACGGCGCAGACGTTTGCGGATCAGGTGGATGGAAACCAGGGTGGAGACGGCCAGCACCGAAAGGATGAGACTGACGGGATGGGCGAAAAAAACGTCGAGAGCCTGCCGGGCGGCTTCATGCCAGGTCATGGGTTCAAAGGCGGCGCCGACTCGGGAGGGCCGGTGCGGATCCAGTGCGTGAGCCCCGGCAGGACGTCTGAGGCCCAGGAGGGTGTCAGGCGCAGAAGGAGAAATTCCCGATAGGCGGCGTCCAGAACGGTCAAGACTTCATCAATGAAAAACATTTTTTCCAAAAAACGGCCGTCCGGATCGTCTTCTTCACTGGGCGGCAGCTGTTTGGGGGTTTTCAGACCTTTGATCGTCCACAGATCCCGGTCCAGAACGATCACATACTCGTTGTCGCCGACCGTGAGGACCCATTGCGCCTCTTCCACCATCTTGCCTTGACGGAGCGCCGTGCGGGCTTCATCCAGAGCGCCCGCTTGCGTCGTGCAGATGACCCGCTCTTTGCCGTCATCCTGTCGGCTCAAAACCACCCGTTCTCCTAAGGCGACGGAGGCGGAAGCGCCATCCGCCACAGGCACCCGGCCGCCCTGCGTTTCCGTCACAAACCACAGCCAGGTCAGAAACTCGTAACCCAAAAACCGGCCTTCGTGCATGGCGTGAGGGGACTTAAGGGAAATGAGCCCGGAGAGGACGTCTTTGAGTCTTTCCGGCAACGACAGATCGTGGATCGCCCATTGGGCGTGATAAAGCGGCACCGGATGCAGCTTGAAGATCCCCTCGAAATGCTCCAGAAAGGCCTCCAGCATCTTCAAACTCGCCGTGCCCACAAGAAGCCGATGCCGGGCCGGCGCCCACACCACCTCGCAGCCCGACGGCTGCGGCAGGACGCGCTCCAGCAGATGGTTCTGAATCGCCTCGCGCATCTTCAGCCGTTCGTGCCGGGGCGGATACTTCCCGTCATGCTCCGCTCTGTAGGCCTGAACGGCGTCGCGTTCGTACTGCTTGAACACCAGGGCGGGGACCTTCCGCTGGTCCACGCGGAATTGAAAAGCCACGTATTCGGCTTTGCGGTACCCGGCATAGGGAAAGGAGGCGTCGAAAAGATCTTCCCAGTGCGCAAAGCCCTTCGGGGATTCGCCGCTTTCCGTCGCGTCCCGATAGGCTCCGTTGCGAAGGCTTTCGTCGACGAAGGACCAGAAGTCGGCAACGGGCGGATCCGGCAGATAAAAACGCGTCAGGGTGACCGTTCCCCCTTGAAGACCCATGGTGCCGATCCTAAGAAGGTTTCCAGGTTATGACGTCTGGGCGGCGTCGGCGGGAGGCAGGAGCCCTTTGGCTCGAAGCTTTTTCCTCTTTTCCCGTCTTCGGCGGCGTCGTTCCAGTTCTCTGCGGCGTTCGATCTTTTTGTGCCGGGCCATCATCGAGCCTCCTCGTGCGTCGCTAAGGATCTTGGAAAACGTGGGGAAAAATTGAGCCGGTCCCCACGGCCGGCTCGTCCACACATCCATTGCAAGCGGCTTTATTTAACGGATGCCTTTCGGGGCGTCAATGGGAAACCTGTCCATCCGCCTGGTCGGTGACGAAGGTTTCCATGAACCGGCACGCTCCAAAAGCGCTGAGAACGGCTTCCATGCCGGGGATCTTCAGGTCCTGGAGAAGATCGATGGTTTCCCGGTGGACGCGGGCTTCTTCGGCATCCCTTTCCCTTTGCGGCGCCTCGAAGCGCTGAAGGAAGCGGGCAAAGCGCACCACATGGATGAGCTCGTGGGTCACAATGTAGGTGGCGAGAGGGAGCAAAGACAGGTGGGCGTCTCGGGTGAGCGCTCTTCGAATCACGTGGTCCTGCAGGCAGATCTTGAAGTAGTCGCCGTGGCGGCTGGCCAGAATCTTGTCCCGGGGGGGAAAGGCGTAACGGCGGATTTGGGCGAAGGCTTCATCGGTGATTTCTTCGCCGTGGAGGTCCTTGAGGGACTGGATGTCGTAGCGATAGCGCTTCCACTGGGATGTGGAAATCTTGTAATGGTCGCTGATGAGTTCCTCGGCGATGCGGATGGCCTCCGCCAAGACGAGGACTTCTTGCCCATCGAAAGGGACGCGTTCCCGAAAAGGCTGCCGATGTTCCTCCACTGTCCGTCACCCGTGCCCGACCGTGTGTGCCGTCAAGACGATGAATTTATAGAAGATCGGGCGGAAAAACGAAACCATTTCTTTCTTGACGTAAACGTAAGCTATCCCCTAAAGTGACCGAGCACCCGGTCTTCGCCGCACGATGCCCATATTTTCACAAACCGGAAACGCCTCGGTGGCGTTTGCCGGGCGAAGGGGATTCTGGGCAGGGAAAGGGGGGTGAGTCGGCCGCGGCGGCGGAGCACGGAAGGCGTCCAGGGGCTGACATGGAGAAGGGAAATCGCGTAGTCGAACGGATGCGGAGGGGGAATGCGATGAGTTGGAGAGGTCTAGCGATCGCCGTTTTGTGCGGCTTTGTGGCGACGGTGATGGGGGTGAGCGGCGTGTTTGCCCAGCAACCGGCCAAGGACATCACGGAAGAGGTCATTGTGGGGCCGGGCAGTGTGAGCGTGGCCACCAAGAAAGATGTGATGATGAGCTTCGGGGCTTTGGTGCGGTTCATCCCCACGTCGGAATCCAACTGGGATTTCGGCATGAGCGACAACCTGGAAGGCAAGAGCTTCTTCGGCGGCAAGTATAGCGGAACGCTTTTCGAGACCCACAGCAACGAGAGCGGCACGGTTCGGGGCGGCTACATTCGGAACGAAGACAAGATCTATTTCAATGCCATGCCCCAGGACCGCAAGTGGTCTTTTTACGCGGCCCTGGAATACGATCGTCCCATCGACACGGACACGGTGGACAACCGCGGCGGCCGGGGAGACAGCAGCAACTTCGGTTTGGAGCGCCTCAACGTGAGCGTGGCCCTGCCATATGAGACCCGACTGCACGCCGGGTGGGACGTGTGGGGCTTCGATCACTACGACGGGGCCTCCATGGTCTACGCCGACGACAACCCGGGTTTCTGGCTGGACGGCACGGCGGGCAAACTGACCTATAGCATCGGCTACTTCAAGCTCGCGGAAAACAACTTCCAGACCAGCCTTACGGGCACCATCGGAAAATATGAATTCGCGGCCAACGATGACGACCGCGATCTCATCGCCGCCTACGCCGATTACAAAATCAACGACAAGCACAAAGTAAAATTTTTCTACGGCTACGACCGCATTCGCGCCATTCCCGTGAGGGACTTCTATACGGCGGCCTGGGGGGCGGCTCGAAGCGCGACGGGCATTTCCATGGCCAAAGTCTATGACCTTCTGGGGCTGGACGGCTCGGCTCCCGATCCGAGCGACCCCGACTTTCCGTTCGCCTACGGCGCCAAATACACGGTGAGTGCGGGCAGTCCCAAGACGGATTCCCATCATGTGGGGTCCTATTATGTGGGCAACTTCGGGCCCGTGGAACTCTTCCTGGAAGGCGCGTATCAGTTCGGTTCGGCCGACAACGTGCAAAAGCTCAAATACAGCAGCTATGACATTTCGGCCTATGCCTTGGCGGCCGATGTGGCCCTGGAACTGAAAGACTGGGTCGGCTTCAGCGTCAAACCCCACGTGGGTGTCATGTACACCTCGGGCGACGACGATCCCAACGACGACAAGCTGGAAGGCTACAACGGCATCGAAAACGCCCAGCGGTTTTCCAACCGATGGGGCGGCGAAAACACCATCATCGGGGATACCAACTTTGTTTTGGGGACCGCTCTGTACGGATACCTGCCGGAATTCTACGGCAACGGGACGCCCATCTTCACCGGCGGACTGCAGAACTTTGCCGGGTACGGCAACGGCCGCGGCGACAACCCCGGCTTGACCATGCTCAGCGTGGGGCTGACGGCCTCGCCCAAAAAGTTCATCATTTACCGCACCAACCTGAACAATTTCTGGTGGAACGAAGACATCAAGGTGAAGAGCTTCGTCTATCCTTACGGCGAAACCTGGGTCAAATCCGGTTACGTCGGCTCCGAATGGGATAACGAGCTCACGGTGGCCCTTCACAAGAACGTGTTCGTCAAGGGGCAGGTGTCCTTCTTCTTCCCGGGTGAAGTCATCGAAGACGTGACGGCCGCTCTGGGAGCCAAGAGCGACGATACGGCATCGCGGGTGGCCGCGGAGCTTATCTGGAACTTCTAACGCTTCGGCTGTTCTTTCCCTTAACGGCATGAACCCGATTGGGGTATAGTGGGCGTTGGTGCAAGCCCCTATACCCCGTTTTCTTTAATCACAGGTTGTTGGAGACCAATTCATGAAAGGCGTGTCGGCAGGAAATCCCATCGTGTGCCTCGTGATGCTGTTGGCCCTTGCGGCGGCAAGCGGCTGTGAGTCGTCCCCGGACATCGTGAGTCGGGATCGGGCGCCCGGCCAAAAGTATTCGGCTGCAGAAGTGCGGGAGATCCTGGTGGATCATCCGTTTCTTCTGTCCGGGGATTATTTCCGCGAAAGACAGGATCTCAAGCCTTTCGTCCTTTCCGACATCCTATCCGGGGCGGGAAAAGGCTCCCCGGAAGCGCTCAAGGAGTCTCAAGAGGCCCAGGAAAAGAGGCTGGCCAAGCTGGAGGCGGCCGTGTTCGAAGGGCGCCGAGCCGGTCTTGCGACCGGAGACCTTCTGCGATGGAAGGTGGGTTTTCTCGTGGATACTCAGGGCGTGCCGTCCTACTTGGCGGATCGTCTCCTGACCCAGGCCGATCGCCTTTCCGTGACCTATGACGTGCTTTTCGTCCATCACCGGGACCTGGAGCAGGTCCTGTCTCAGACGGACTGCCTCCAGCGTCATGACTTGGGGTGCATCGTCCGGATCACGGCCATTTATCCCGGCGTGCGCTTTCTTGCCCTGGTGGAATCTTTGACCGTTCCGGCCTCTTTTCCCGGAACGGCTAAGGCCCGGTTCGGGGTGGTGGACGCGGGCGTGGGCTATCGCTTTCCCCTGCAGCAGATGGAAATGCCCCTCAAGGATGCCGCCGATGTGGAGACCTTTCTGGAACTCATTGCCCGCCGAAGCTATGAACAGGCGTTGGACCACAAGGGCCTGATGCCGTGGACGACCCACGTGTTTTCGGATCAGAAAGGCGAATGGTTCGTCAGCGCGGGGCATCGATCAGGCCTCATGGTCGGCGATCTCCTGGATATCGTGGGCGAAGGCAGGCTGGTCAATTCCCCCACGGGAACCCCGGCGGCTTGGGTGCCGGGAAACGCCAAAGGACGTCTTCGGGTGGAGCGGCTCTTCGGGGATGACCTGGCCGTGTGCGTGCTCGTGTCCGGATCACCCCCGCAGATGGAAGACTGGCTCATTCCCGTGCGGACGGCCAAATGAGGGCCCCATTTATGGGCCTGTCGGGATGGGGACGACCATGATCCCTTTGCGAGAGAGGATTCAGTGGGCCCTTGAGGAAGACATCGGGGCGGGGGATGTGACGACCGCGGCCACCGTTCCGAAAGATCGCGTGGGCGTTGCCTTTGCGGTGACACGGGAATCCTGCGTGGTTTCAGGCATGGAGGCCTTTCGGCTTGTTTACGAAATCCTGGACCCCGCGGTGGAGGTCACCGTGACACACGGGGACGGAAGCCTGGTCGCGCCGACCACGACCGTGGCGACGCTTCGGGGCCCCTTGCGCTCCATCCTCACCGGCGAACGGACGGCGCTCAACCTTGTGCAACGCCTAAGCGGCATTGCCACGTGCACGCATCGGCTGGTGAAAGCGGTGCAGGGGACGGGGTGCGCCATTCTGGATACGCGAAAGACGACCCCCTTGTGGAGGGATCTGGAAAAAGCCGCCGTAAGGCACGGGGGCGGGCGCAATCACCGGTTCGGTTTGTATGACGGGGTGCTCATCAAGGACAACCACATCGCCGCGGCTGGAGGCGTGCGGCAAGCCGTGGAAAACGCGCGGGCGCGCTGCTCCCATCTGCTGCGTATCGAAGTGGAAGTGGACACGGTGGAGCAGCTTCGAGAAGCCCTCGACGCCGGTGTGGACGTGGTCATGCTGGACAATTTTTCCCTGGAACAGATTCGCCGCGCCGTGTCCGTGGCGGACGGCCGGGTTCTTCTGGAAGTCTCCGGCGGGGTCACGCCGCAAAAGGTGCGAGCCATCGCCGAATGCGGGGTCCATTTCATCAGCGTCGGGGCCCTCACCCATTCCGCCCCGGCCATCGACATCGGCCTCGACATCCCCGCCTGAGCCTCTGATGCAAAGAGCCTTTGCGGAAGACCCCTGTCCCGGTTCATAGGATGTTTTCATGAGCAAAAGCAAGGTCTTCCGAAAAGATGCGCTCCCGCGACCTACGAGACGGTAGAGGCCTTCATAGCCAGAAGAATCTCTTTTGTCGAGTCCGAAAGGGAGGGATAGGCTTCAAAGTCGAGGAGAGCCCCGAGAAAAATTTCGTAGGACTGACCCGGAAATTTTCTCCCAAAATCGACCCGCACTCTTTCTGCAGACCATCTGTGCGTGTTCCACAAAAAGGCCGCATCGAAGGGATCTTTCCAAACAATTCTTCGTCCCCCTGCGTAAACTTTGTTCAAAAAAAGATCGTAATCGGAAGCCATCAGTATTCCGTGAACCTTCTGGAGTTTTTCCAGGTTTTGAAAAGGAAAGAATATGAAGGAGACTTTTATTCCGGAAATAAAAACATCCATGTTGTCGGCGAGAATGTTGAATCTTTCGATTGAGTAAAATTTTCGCAGTTTGTTGATGAGGCGTTGGAACGAAAATTCCTTTTCGGAGAAGAAATCCAGGTCGGTACTGATGCGATGCTGATACTTGAGCATGATGGCGGTGCCGCCCCCGAGATAAAAACCCGAAAAGCGGCTCTGCACCTCACGCGCAAAACGCGCCAAGGACTCACGGAGTTCCGCCGCCGTGTTCACGGGACCATTCCTTGATCCAGTAGCGCACTCCCCGATGAATATCCGAGTACGTCAAGGCAACGTGGAAGACGGCTTGAGGGTAAAGGGCGTATATCTCTCGAATGTCTTCAAAATTCCCGTAAACCAGCACCTTATGGACGAGATCCTCCAACGGAGCCTTTCCGTCCAGGGGGTCCCACACATAGGCGGCAAACCGTGGAGGGACTGGGACCCATTCCTTATACACGAGGGGAATTCTCGGGCACGAACCGGATGTTTTCATCATGCCTCCCCATCGCCCCCATGGGCGTTCACGCGCGCTCCACTCTAACACGCTCGAAACCGAGAGGGCAACCGGAGTCCGGCGAGGGAGGGGAGGCGGTGAAGGCAATGATTCCGATCGTGAGGGTTGGATGTGCCGGCTTGGGGAATTGGGATTCAGCGAAAAAACATCCCTTCGGCGATGACGGCGGCGGCTTTCCGCACTTCGCGAAGCAGGCTTGGGACGTCCACGGTTTTCAGTACCCCGTCGCGCACGACCGGCACCCCGTCGACCCAGACATGCCGCACGTCGGAAGCCCGTGCGGCGTAAACCACATGGGACGTGGGATCGTAGAGCGGGCAAAGATGCGCCCGTTCCATGTCCAAAGCCACCATGTCCGCTTTTTTCCCCACTTCCAGGCTCCCCGTCGCAGCTCCCCAACCCACCGCGTGGGCTCCCATGCGTGTCGCCATGAGGAGCACCCGGCGCGCGTCGCATACGGTCGGGTTTCCTGTCACGGCTTTGTGCACCCTGGCGGTCAGGCTCATTTCGGAAAACAGATCGAGATCGTTGTTGCTGGCGCATCCGTCGGTTCCCAGGCCCACCGGGATGCCGGCCTTCAGCACGGCGGGGATCGGGGCGATCCCGGAAGCGAGTTTGAGATTGCTTTCCACGCAATGGGCCATGCATGCGCCCGTCTCGGCCAGGAGGTGAATCTCCTGGTCGTCGATCCAGACGGCGTGGGCGCACAGGGTTTGATCATCCAAAATCCCCAGTCGTTCCAGGTGAGCAACGGGACTCGTGCCGTATCGGGATCGAATCGTCTCCACTTCCCACCGGGTTTCGGACACATGAATCTGAAAGAGCAGGCCCCGATCGGTACATACGGCTTTGGCCCACTGCAGGGTTTCCGGGCTGCAGGTGTAGGGGGCGTGGCAAAAGAGGGACGGGCGAAGCCGCGCGGATGTGCGGGGAAAGTTTTCCAGGAACGCCTGGATTCGATGGCGAACGGCCGTTGGATCGGGCGCGTCCGGCGTTGGAAAATCCAGGATGCCCTGGCCCAAAACGGCCCGGATGCCGCAAAGGTCAGCCGCCTGCGCCGCCGCCTCTTCAAAAAAGTAACCGTCGCAAAAACAGGTTGTTCCGCCGAGAAGCATTTCCGTGCAGGAAAGGAGTGTGCCCAGAAAGACGAAATCGGGCTGCACGTGGCGCGATTCGGCGGGAAAGATGTGCTCGTGCAGCCAACGATTCAAGGGAAGGTCGTCGGCCAGCCCGCGAAAGAGACTCATGGCCCCATGGACGTGCGTATTGACCAGGCCGGGAAGGACAATATGTCCCGAAAGCGTGACGGTCTCTTTCGCTTCATAGCGTTGGTGCAGTTCGCAAGGGGTTCCGACGGCCGCGATGGTGCCTTGATGGACAGCGATGGCCCCCGGGCTGAACACCTGAAAGGTGTCGTCACAGGTGATCACGTGATCCACGCAGGTGATGAGAAGATCCACGGGGGTCTTTTCATGCCTGTCCACGGGGGTGCCTCAGGAACGCAGCGTCCGGGCGATGGCTCGCACTTCGGCCATGACCCGCTCCAGATCGATGGTCGTCAGCCGCCGGTCTTCCATGACGAGGCGTCCTGCGATGAGGCAGTGGCGCACATCGGATCCCTTGGCGGCGTAGACCACATGGCTGACGGGATCGTAGACCGGAGTGAGGTGCGGGGCCGAAAAGTCCACAGCGATGAGGTCGGCGGCGAAACCCGGCCGGATCTGGCCGATGACGTCTTCCAGTCCCAACGCCCTGGCGCCGTGCCGCACGGCCATGCGCAGCACCGTGTCGGCCGGAAGAACCGTCGGGTCCATGGCCGCCGCTTTGTGGATCTTGGCGCAGGTGCCCATTTCGCCGAAAAGGTCCAGATTGTTGTTGCTGGCGCACCCGTCCGTTCCCAGGGCGACGCAAACACCCCGCCGCAGCAAGGCGGGCACGGGAGCGAATCCCGAGGCGAGCTTCAGATTGCTTTCCGGGTTGTGGGCCACCATGACCTGGTTTTCGGCAAGAAGATCCATATCCCGCTCGTCCAGATCCACGCAGTGGTCGGCGATGAGGCGGTCGTGAAGCACCCCCAAAGCATCCAGATGCGCCACGGGACGCCGGCCGTAGCGGGCCTGCACCTCCATGACTTCGGCGCTGTTTTCCGAAAGATGGGTCACCATGGGCACATCGTACTTTCGAGCGAGGGCAAAGCAGCGCCGATAGAGGTCGGGCGAACAGGTGTAGGGGGCATGCGGTTCCGCGGCCACGCGGATCAAGGGATCGTCTTTCCACTGAAGGATCAGGTCTTCGGTGAAGCGAAGGCCGTTTTCCACCGGACCGTAGTGGGGAGAAGGAAAATCGTAGAGGACTTCGCCGACGAGAGCGCGCATGCCGGCTTCTTTGGCGGCTTCGGCGACCTTATGCTCAAAGAGATACATGTCGCAAAAAGCCGTCGTCCCGGAAAGGATCATTTCCGCGCAGCCCAGTAACGCTCCCCAATAGACCCACGAAGCGTTGAGTCGGCTTTCCGCGGGGAAGATGTGTTTTTGGAGCCAGTCCATGAGGGGCAAGTCGTCGGCCAGGCCGCGGAACAAGGTCATGGCCACATGGGTGTGGGCGTTGACAAGGCCGGGAAGCACCACGCATCCGGAGGTGTCCAAAAGGCGCTCGGGCTGGAAGCGCTTTTCCAGATCCTTGCTTGGGCCGACGGCCTCAATGGATCCGTTGCGGACCGCCACGGCGCCGTCGCGGATGACCGTTCCCTGATCGTCCAGCGTGAGGACCCATGCGCGGGTCAGGAGCAGATCACACGGGGTTTTTGCCATCAGACGATTTTCCTTGGGCTATAAGGGAAATTTTCGGCAGCGCCCGTTCCAGAAGGGTCATGAGAAGGGGGCCGGAAGCCGAAGCCGTCCGGATCACTTGTTCCAGGGGGACGGGTTCGTAGCAATCGGGACGGTTGACGTTGGAAATGACGGATATCCCCAGGACCTTCAGGCCCGCATGCACGGCCGCAATGACTTCCATCACCGTGGACATCCCTACGGCGTCGGCTCCCGCCGCCCGCAGAAACCGCGTTTCCGCCGCCGTTTCCATGCTGGGCCCCAGCACGCCGGCATAGACGCCTTCCCTGAGGAGGATTCCCGCCCTGAGGGCTTCTTGTCGGGCGATGTCCTGCAGCCTTCGACTGTAGGGCTCGCTCATGTCCGGAAACCGCGGCCCCAAAAGATCCACATTGGAACCGACCAGAGGGTTTCTGCCGGTGAAATTCATGTGGTCCGTAATGAGCATCAGATCACCGGGACGGAACAGAGGGTTCAGACCTCCGGCGGCATTGGAAAGGATCAACACCGTGATGCCCAGGCGGGCCATGAGCCGGATGGGGAAGGCGACGTCCTGAGGGCTGTAGCCTTCGTAGAGGTGGAAGCGTCCCTGCATGGCCAGGATATCCACTCCGGCCCAGGTCCCCCACAGATACCGGCCCTGGTGGCTTTCCACCGTGGACACCGGATGATGGGGAACGGCGGCGTAGTCGAGACGGCCGTGCACGGTCATGGCATCGGCCACTGCCCCTAGGCCCGTGCCGAGGATGACGGCGCATCGGGGGCGCACCGTCATGGCCGATTCGAGGACTCTTTGGGCTTCTTCGAGATGCTCCGCCATGAGGCCGAACGCATCCATGGCATCTTCCTCTGCGTGGGCGTTTTCGGGGAGTATCCAGGCAGCGGCGTGCTCTCCCAAACCATCAATTGACAGAAAGCCGCCTTTTTGTAAAGATCCGCCGACTTTTCCACCCTAAACCGTGGACGGAATGTGTGAATCCTTTGGGGACGGCGGGAGACGCTGCGTGACCGAAATCATCCTCGTTCTCGGTATGCTGGCCGGGATGTACATGGCCTGGAACATCGGCGCCAATGACGTGGCCAACGGCATGGCTTCGGCCGTCGGAGCCAAAGCCATCTCGCTTCGCCAGGCGGTTTTCATCGGCGGGATTCTGGATTTCATTGGAGCGACGTTTATCGGATCCCATGTCACGGCAACCATCCGGGAAAACATTCTCGTGGCCCAAAACATCACCCACGATCCGCAGGTGATGATGCTCGGGCTCTTGGCCGCGCTCTTGGCGGCGGCCTTCTGGGTGTTTTTTTCCACGTGGAGCCAATTTCCCGTCTCCACGACCCATTCCATCGTCGGGGCCATCATCGGTTTCGGCCTCGTCTCCGGAGGGGTCAAGGCCATCCAATGGGCCAAAATTTCCACCATCGTCCTAAGCTGGATCATTTCCCCCTTTTTTGCCGGTCTTCTCGCCCTGTTGGTCTTTCAGTTCATTCGGCGGGCCATTTTGGAGCGCCGCAATGCCTTCGTGCGGGCGTTGCGCTGGAGTCCCCTTTTCGCCGGGGCGACGATCTTCATCGTGGTGCTTTCGTTCCTCATGAAAACCCCCCTGGGCAAAAGCCTTGGACTGTCCGATTCGGCCGCCCTGGGGACGGCGCTGGGCAGCAGCCTGATTTTGGCCTTCGTCGCGCAGGAATGGCTTGGCCGAACGATCCGCAAAATCGATGAAGAGGGCGTGGAAGAGATCTTTCGCCGTTTCCAGGTGTTTACGTCGTGTTATGTGGCCTTGGCCCATGGGGCCAACGACGTGGCCAACGCCGTCGGACCCGTGGCGGGGATCTACGCCATCTATTCGACCCAGACCGTGGCGACCACGACGCCCGTGCCCACATGGCTGCTGGCGGGCGGTGGCCTTTTTATCGCTCTCGGGGTTTTCACGTGGGGGTATCGGGTCATCGAAACGCTGGGATGCCGAATCACCACCCTCACCAACACCCGGGGGTTCGCCGTGGATTTCGGCACGGCCACTTCGGTGCTTGTGGCTTCCAAGATGGGCCTTCCGGTTTCCACCACCCACGCCGCGGTGGGGGCCGTCATCGGCGTCGGGCTTGCCGGAGGCTTGGCGGCCGTGGATTTTAAAGTGGTCTTTAAGATTGTGCTCTATTGGGTTATCACTCTTCCACTTGCGGCCTTGCCGACCATGGCCATTTTCAAGATCCTCATGTGGCTCTTTCATTAAAAAGGAGACGGGAATGCGTTCGGCGTTTTTCAGCATCTTTCGTAAATCTCCCTTTGAGGGTTTGTTGCGCCATGCGGAGATCATTCGGGAGGCGGCGCCGCTCTTTAGGATGGCCTTCATCGCCTATTTGGATGAGAGTCGTTCGGATTTCGAAAAGTACCAAAACAAGGTGACGATGCTGGAAAGCGAAGGGGATGCCGTCAAGCGCAACATTCGCGGCCATCTGCCGCGAGGGATCCTTCTGCCCATGGATAAGTTCCAGTTGTTGTGGTACCTGCGCGAACAGGACAAGATTCTGGATTCGGCGCAGGATTCCCTACACTGGCTTTCTTACCGAAACACCCATATCCCCGATGAATACGTGGACGATCTCTTGTTGATGGTGGATAAGATCACCAGCGTTCTCAAATCCATCCACCCACTGGTGGCGGCGGCGGAAAGCTACTTCCAAAGCTTTTCCGAAAACCACCGGGCCATGGTGAAGAGCGCCATCAAGCAAATCCGCGAGTACGAGTTTGAATCGGACCAAGTGGAACGCAAGCTCATCGCCGATTTTCTCAACTACCCCTTTGACAACCCCACATCGGCCTTTCATCTCGTCCGCCTGGTGGAATACATGGGCGATATTTCCAACCATGCCCAAAACGCCGGGGACATGATGCGGGCCATGATCGCCCGATAAGCCCCGTTTCGCATGACGCCGTCGTCCCGCCGAAAACCCTCGGAGAGCCCCCAAAAGCCCGAGGGTTTTTTGTGCCAAAGCCCGCCGGGCCCTGGGATTCCCGCCAGGCTTCATTATCCCGAAGACCTGCCCATCACCGCTCGGAAGGAGGCCCTTGTTCAAAGCCTTCGCGAGCACCGCGTGGTGGTGGTCACGGGAGATACGGGATCGGGAAAGAGCACCCAGCTTCCCAAGATGTGCCTGGAAGCGGGCCTGGGTTCGGGACGGCTCATCGGCATCACCCAGCCACGACGCCTTGCGGCCGTCACGCTGGCGCGCCGGGTCGCCGAGGAGCTGGAAGAGCCTTTGGGGCAGCTTGTCGGCTACAAGATTCGCTTTCAGGAGCGCCTCTCTGGGCGGACCCGCATCAAATTCATGACCGACGGCATCCTCCTGGCGGAAGCCCAGTCCGATCGGTTTTTCAAGGCCTACGATGTGGTCATCGTCGATGAGGCCCACGAACGCAGCCTCAACATCGATTTTCTTCTTGGGCTGCTGCGCAAGGCCTTGGCAAAGCGCTCGGATCTGAAGCTGGTCATCACCTCGGCGACCATCGACCCGGAAAGCTTTTCCCGAGCGTTTGACAACGCCCCCATGATCGAAGTGACGGGTCGCACCTATCCCGTGGAGATCCGGTATCGGCCGCCGGATCCCGCGGCGCAGGAAGACAGTACGGCGGTGGATCTGGCCGTGGAGGCCCTGGTCGACCTCAGAAGGGAAGGCCTTCGCGGGGACGTTCTCGTGTTCATGCCCACGGAAAACGACATTCGAGAAACCTGCGCTCGGCTGGAAGATGCCCAACTGCCCAATACCGTCGTCTTGCCCCTTTACGGACGGCTGGCCGGATCCGATCAGGAAAAAGTCTTTCTGCAGCTTCCTCAGGAAAAGATCGTCGTTGCCACCAACGTGGCGGAAACATCCGTGACGATTCCGGGAATCCGCTGCGTGGTGGATACAGGGTTGGCCCGCCTGGCCATGTACAATCCTCGAAGCCGGACCCAGGGGCTTCCGGTGGTGCCCATATCGCGAGCGAGCGCCGATCAGAGGGCCGGGCGGTGTGGTCGCACGGGGCCCGGCGTGTGCGTTCGGCTCTATGCCGAGGAGGACTACCTCGGCCGTCCTCAATACACGCCGCCGGAAATCCTGCGTTCCAATTTGGCCGAAGTCATTCTGAAGATGCTGGCCTGGCGCTTCGGCGACATTCGAACGTTTCCGTTCCTTAACCCCCCGTCTCCGGCAGCCGTCAAGGACGGCTTTGCAGTGCTCATGGAATTGGGCGCGGTGGATCGCCATCACCGCCTGACGGAGCTGGGGCACCTCATGGCCCGATTCCCCTTGGATCCCCGCATTTCCCGCATGCTCATCCAGGCGGAAAAGGAAGGGGTCTTGGACGACATGGTGATCCTGTGCGCCGCCTTGAGCATCCAGGATCCTCGGGAAAGGCCCTTCGAGCACCACGAGCAGGCGGATCAGGTGCACGCCCGATTCCGGGATCGCCGTTCCGATTTCCTGACCCTCTTGAACATCTGGCGCGCTTACCAGCGCAAACGCACCGAAGGGGCGTCCCAGTCGCAGCTGCGCGCCTTTTGCCGGGAACATTACCTGTCCTTCCGCCGCATGCGGGAATGGAGCCAAGTGGCGGACGAAATCCGATCCATTTTGGACGACCTGGGTATGACCAAAACCGCGCCCGATGAGGGCACCCCGGCGGCTTCTTATGAGGCCATCCATCGAAGCGTGGCCTGCGGCTATCTGAGCCATGTGGCCGTGAAGAAAGAAAAAAACATCTACGAAGGATCCCGGGGCCGCCGAATGATGCTCTTTCCCGGCTCAAGCCTTTTCAACAAAGGAGGGGACTGGATCGTGGCGGCGGAAATCGTGCAGACAAGCCGTCTTTTCGCCCGCATGGCGGCAAACATCGAGCCTCAATGGCTGGAAGATCTCGGGAGCCACGTGGTCAAGTCCCATGTGAGCGGCCCTCATTGGGAAAGAAAACGCGGGCACGTCGTCGCTTACGAAAAGGTCACCCTTTACGGCCTTCCCATCGTGGAAAAACGCCCGGTGGATTTCGCCCGGTACGATCCGGCCGAGGCCCGCCGAATCTTTATCCGGTCGGCACTCGTGGAAGGCGATCTTCCCAAACCGTACGGTTTTCATGAGCACAACCAAAAGCTGCGGGAAAACCTGGAAAATGTGGAAGACAAACTACGACGTCGCGGAATCCTCATCGATGATGAAGACATCTTCGCCTTTTACGACCGAAGGATTCCCGATCTTGCCGATATCCGTTCTTTCGAAAAATGGCTCAAAGATCAAGGCGGAGACGGGATTCTACGCATGAAGGCGGAGGATTTCGTCAAGGGAGGTCCCGATCCGGCAGTTCTCGGCGCCTTCCCCGATTTTCTCGATTTGGGGGAATTCCGGTTGCCGCTTCGCTACAGCTTCAGTCCGGGGGAAGAACAGGACGGGGTCACGGTGACCGTCCCGATCCACGTGCTTCCGCGTCTGGAGCCGCACCTCTTCGAATGGGTGGTTCCGGGGTTGCTCGAGGAAAAGATTTTCCTGCTCCTGAAGGCTCTTCCGAAAAACCTTCGACGTCACGCGGCGCCGCTGTCGGAGACGGCCCGGAAAGTCTTTTCCCGCCTGATCCATGGGAAAGGAGATTTTTATCCGGCTTTGACCCAGGCGGTCCAGGACGTATGCGGTCTGAACGTGCCGGTTTCGTCTTGGCCTCGGGACAGCCTTCCCGATCATTTGAAAATGCGCTTCGAGGTCGTGGACGAACAAGGCACCGTCCTGCACGCGGGCAGGGATCTTCGGGATCTTCAGCACAAAGCCGTGGGAGCGCACCGGGACGCCGCTTGGGAAAGAGCGCGCCGTCGGTGGGAGCGCACCGGGTTGACATCCTGGGATTTCGGGCCGCTTCCGGAAAAAATCGAACTGGGGCGGGACGCCTACGGGCTCATGCGATACGCCTACCCGGGCCTGCAGGCCGAAGGAGCCGCCGTGTCCGTAAGACTCTTCGCCGATGCCGCTTCGGCCCGATTGGCCACTCGAGACGGTTTGCTGGTGCTTTATCAATGGGCCTTTGCCCCCATGCTCAAGGGTCTTCGAAAGGAATGGGTCCTGTCGCCGCGGCGTCTGAGCCCGGATGGCTGCTCGGATGCCGTGCCGGCGGGGGCGGTGCATTTCTTGGGGGACATTCGGGAAGCGGAAAAGCAGGCGCACCTTTATATGCTTCGGGAGCTGTTCGATCTTCATGGCCCCCAGGTGCCCGATGAAGAGAAATACCGGCGGACGATTCGAGAACTTCCGGCACAGCTCGGCGTTCGTGCCCGTACACTCTGGGCGGACCTCAAGGCCGTGCTGCAGGCTCGGTATGAAGTGAGCCGGGCTCTGGAAAAGTATCGGCACAAGAGCGCCGCCGATCCCGCGGCGCTGGAACGATTGCAGGCGGTGGAGCAGGAACTGGTTCGGCTGGTTCCTCCGGATTTCTTGACCCGATACCGAAGCGCCGTCATGCGCGAACTGCCGCGATGCCTGAAAGGACTGGCCCTTCGCGCCGAAAGAGCGTACGTCGCGCCGGAAAAGGATCGGCAAAAGTGGGCCGAGGTGGCCCCTTTTGCGGCCCGCTACGAGAGGGCTCGGGAAAGCCTTCCCAAGGAAGCGCCCGACAGGATTCGCGACTTTCTTGACGAAATGCGGTGGATGTTGGAAGAATACAAACTCAGCCTGTTCGCGCCCGAGGTGAAGACGCGGTTTCCCATTTCGGCGCGACGCTTGGAAAAGAAGTGGGCCGAATATGAGGCGCTCGTGGGTCAGACGACATGAAAAACCATGGGGATTATCTGCAGGCGATTCTCGACCATCCAAGCGCCTTGCAGGAGCACATCGAAGAGCGGTTGGCACCCGGCATCGTCAAGGATCCCTCGCCGGAGGAATTCCGGCAACAGCTGGGGATATCCTCCAGTGTGCTGCTTCTCCTCGGCTGCGGATTCCAAGAAGACGGATGCGCCCAAGAACCATGCTTGATTCTCAACCGGCGCTCCCGGCGCGTGCGTCAAAGCGGGGACTTGTGCTGTCCCGGCGGGACGGTGGAAACCCGCCTGGACCCGATCTTGGCCAAAGCCTTGAGCCTGCCTCGTCTTCCACTGGCCCGCTGGCCCTATTGGTCTGAGCTGCGCCGAAAATATCCCCATGCGGCGCGCCTGTTGGCTCTGCATCTGGCGACGGGACTGAGGGAAAGCTGGGAAGAAATGCGCCTAAACCCCTTGTTTTTCCGCTTCCTGGGCCCCTTGCCTTCGGAACGGCTGCGCTTGTTCGTGCGGGTCATTCATCCTCTGGTGGGCTGGCTTTCCAGACCGCAGCGCTTTGTGCCCAACTGGGAGGTGGAGCGCATTGTCGCCATTCCCTTGCGGCGCCTCTTGGATCCTGGGCATTATTACCGCTACCGGTTGTATGTGGCCCCGGACGCTCAAGGCGCGGTGGAGCCGCCCACACAGGATTTTCCGTGTTTTCTGCACCAAGACGGCGTTCACGTGGAAATCCTCTGGGGAGCGACCTTTCGCATCGTCACCCTTTTCCTTGCCAAAGTCTTTGACTTTACCCCCCCGGACGTTTCGCATCGGCCCATCGTCCCCGGCCTTCTCGACGCCGCTTACCTCAACGGCACCCGGGTGTGAACGGCCTCGGAGCCTGTCCGAAAACGGCAAGGGGTGTCCCCTGGGGGGTGACGGAAAGCTTCCCGAAGGGTGCTTCTTGTGCCGCGCCGACACCTCCGCGGCGCGGCACAAAAAAGAAAGCTCTGCGCCCTCTGCGTCTCTGTGGTGCATTTTAATGAAAGGCCGTGAAGTCATAACGGCATTTTCGGACTCGCTCCTAGGTGCGCTTCACGGCGGCTTTGAAATGGCGGACGAAGAGGTTGACCATGGCCCAGAGGGTGTCCAACGCCGGAAGGTGCAGGGACACCGTGGCGTCGAAGCGGAGCTTGACGGCAGGGGAAAACTCGTCGTCTCCCCGCCAATAGATCATCCGCATGGGGATCCGCGGCAGCACCAAGAACTGGAAGGCCATGTCCCCCGCATCCACGGGAATGCCCCCAAGCATGGAGGAAGCCTCGGCAAAGCGCTGCGCGTCGTCGGCCACAAGCTCCACAATCCCCTGGAGAGGGAAGGCGTGCGGGCCTTTAAAAAACTGATGTCCGGAAGGAATTTCCTTTTCCCCGATCCATCGACCTGACGGCGGCACCTCCCGGGCTTCCAGAAGGTAGTGCAGCAGCACGAGCCCCGTTTGGAAATCGACCCTCGATGAGGTCAAGCCCGGTTCGGCTTGAATGGATCGCTGTTGAGGCAGGCACCGGAAAGATCCCGAGAGAAACGGGATACGATAGGCTGCCGCATGGGGATCCCAATGGACCAGGGCGCGGCGGCACACGTCTTCGGGATCCAACCGGGCTGCTTCTTCCCACAGGGACGGGTCCACGTCTTCCAGGGATTCGTAAAGGCTTGGGGATGCGAGGGATTCCAGCACGGAGGCGATAAGCTTTCGAGCGGCGGGCAGGTGCCGGGCCGAAACCAGGATTTGCCCCCAGCCGCGTTGCGGCACGAACAGGCCATCGTAAGCCGTTTCCACAAAGGATCGAATGAGAAAAGGTATGCCTTCCCTTTCCAGAACGTCGGACAAAACATCGGCTTCGAAGCGGTTGGCCAGGGTATAGAGAAAAACCCACGGCGATTCCGAAGACGTCTCCATGGTCGTCAAACCTCCGGGCATTCGCTCAACGGGCTTTCCCCTCGAAAGACCTTGGCGGCAAAAGCCATACAGGTGGCCACACCGCATCGGCCGCAGTTGGTTTGAGGGAGTTTGCGGTAGATGTCGAGCACGGTCACGGTCGGGCGTTTGTGCAAAACCGGCGTGATGGTCTCACGGTTTCGGCGGATTTCCTGAATTTTTTGAAAGTAGCGTTCGCACCACTGCGCGGCCTCTTCGGGTCCGGAAACGTCTGTGATGGTGATCTTGTCCGCATAGAGGCCAACGATGTGTCCCTGATCCATGACGTTGGCCACGCCGGTGCCGTGCACATACGTGCAATTCGGCAAAACGGCGGCACAATACGGCAACAGATCGCCGATGGGTTCTCGCAACTCCATGATCACATTGAAATGGTCGGATTGGGGCATGCACTCGATGTTGACCAAACGAAACGAATACCCCGGCCGTTGCGTCGCCGTGCGGATGAAACTTTCGGTCATTTTCTCTGTTCCCGGTGCCTGTGCATCAGGGTCTCATAAGCCCATTGAATGTCCTGAAACTTTTCCTTGGCCAACTGCTGGAATTCCTCCCCGAGATGACTGACTTTATCCGGATGATACTTGGCGGCCATGCGATGATAGGCTTTCTTGATCGTGTCCGGATCGGCTCCGGGTTCGATGCCGAGGATCTCATAGGGGTTTTTCGGTTTGTTCTGATCCGCCCGTTCCTTGGAACGTCCCGAAGCGTCGTCTCTGCCGGATGCGAAACGGTCCCGCTGTCCCTCGGTTTTCCGGGATCCGGCTTTTGGACCGCCGGGGGCGCCTTGGCGCAGAAAGAAGTAATAAACCAAACCCAACAGAACAAGGTCGTCCGTCCATCCCGGTCCGAAGAAATGGTCCGGGAGGATGTCGAAAGGCATCAGGAAATAAACAAGCCATGCCAGCAGAGGCCACAGTCTTTGCGTCATGGGCATCTACCAGGCTCTCGGCTGGAAAAATGTATCGTAATGCGGGGTGATGCGGCCCAAAGAGTCGTGTTTTTCGAAAAACCACGTGAGGCCTACCCCGCCGGCCCATCGCGTGTAGTCCGATGACTTGTCCATGTCCACGTGGACTCCCAAAGCCCATTGCGGCGACAAAAGCCTGACGGCCCGAAAGGATCCGCTGTAGCCCAGCCCCGAAAAGCGATCCCCCGAATACTTTGCATTCGTGGCATCTCGAGGATAGATCGGGCTCGCCTCCGTTTCGTAATACAAATAACCTGCGGAGGCTTTCATGTCCAACCACCAAGGTTTGCGAGGATCAGAGCGGTACCGGACGGTCGGTCCCGTCATGAGGAAAAAGGAAGGACTGAAATAGCCCCCGTGTCCGTACGTGTAAAAATCGGAGTTCCGGTCGAAATGGGACGCGGAGAGGAAACCTCCGACAGAAAGGGTTCCGGATCGGAAGGGGACGCTGCGTCCCACGGCGGCATCCCCTGTAACGGAAAAATTCCGCCACACGTTGTGCCCCCCGTAATGATCGGCACCGAGTCGGACGCTCAGCCACGATCCATCGGGCCAGGACATATCGCGGCCGATGGATCCTCCGGCCTTGAGCACCCGGCCCCAAGTGCGGTCCGAGTATGGGTCGCGCTGCCCGATCCAGGACAGGAGGCTATCTTCCACGGCGTTGTGGTGGACTTCCACGTGCCATTGGGGGTTATGGAGCTCTAGGGAAAACGTCGGCGCGGGATCCACCGGGCCACCGAGAGGGCTTGACCCTGCCGTCGCCCGAAAGTCCCACGCTCCCTCCTTGATGAAGGTTATCGAAGGGAAAGCGACCCATGCGGATTCGATCCAGCGGGACACATCGGCCTTCGTGACCTGCGGGAGGCCGAAAGAGCCCACAAAAGGCCTCGCCCCGGGATCTCCGCCGTCCAGATACACCCCTCCCAGCTTCAGGGCCCACAGCGATTCGGAGGATCGGGGCACATAAACCGTCCACGGGGTTCTCAGGGTTCTCTTTCGCGACGTCCCTTCGTCCCCGGAGCGGCTCTCATACGACGTCTGAAGGGTCATCCATGGGGTGGCATCGTTTTTCTCGTCTTTCATGACCGAAGCGGCATGGAGCACCTTGCCGGTTCTCAGGTAGTGACGTCCAGCCGCTTCCTGAACGCTTGGGTTTTCCACCCGGGCCATCTCTAAAGCTTTCTCATGGGCGGTGCCGAAGTCGCCCGATCGTTCCAGGGAAAGGAGAAGCCCTTCGGCATCGTCGCCGGTCGGCTGGATAGTATACGCTTTTTGAAACGCGTCGGCGGCTTCTCGAGGTCGGCCCTGTTCCAGGAACAGCCAGCCCAAAGACTGCCAAGGGCCTTGGTCTTCGGCGTTGACGGCCGCCGCTCGGCGAAAGAGAGCTTCCGCCCCCGAGAAGTCTTTTTCCTTCCACCGAAAAGCGCCCTCTTCCATGTGAAGGCGAAAGACCAAGGCCTCCCGACCTTCGGGATAAGGCGGTTTCATGGAATCGAGAGCCTGAGCCGCCTCTCGGAACTTCTTCTGAGCCATGAAAGTGTAGGCCAGTCCGTAGGCCCCGTCGTTTCGGTGGGGATGCGCCTGCCGGTGGCGGGCAAAAAAATCTTCCGCTTCCGAATACCGCCCGGCGTGATAGCAGAACCACCCAAGTCTTAGAAGGGCTTCGGGATCCGTGGGGTTTTTTTCAAGAATGATCTGTGCGATCTGTTCCGTTTCGAAAGACGCCTCGGGAAGATTTCGAAGTTTCCTTCGATACGCTTCCATTTTCAGAGTTTCGAGGTCTTTCGCGTAAGAGTCGGGAAGGCCGGGACGCCTGTGTTCGGCGTCGATCCGTTGGATGGCTTCTTCGGGAGGGATCACGTCCAGGAGTTCGTAGAAGACCCCCAGGCGAAGGCGGTCGCGGGTGGCACAGTCCAGGACCTTCTCGTAAAGGCGCCGGGCTTCCTCGTTTCGTCCCTTTTGGCGCAGGGCCTTCGCCACTTCGAAAAAGGCTTCGGGAGCGATGCACCGGCGCAGGGCCCGCTCGTTTCGTTGCGTGAAGCGCCACAAGGAGGTCGTCTCGGCGCTTTCCACCGTTTGAAGGGCCTCCCGCCTCAGGCGATCTTCCCACAATATCCTCTGGCTGATGGATTGAGCCCTGCGGTAGGAAGCGAGCCATCTTTGCGTGTTGCGGTTTCCGTAGCCCTGGCTTTCCAAATCCTGAATCAAGGCCGCGGCGGCGTCCCTTTTCCCGAGACCGTCGAGGCACAAGGCCTTTCCCCACTGGGCTTCCCGGCGCAAGGCAGGCGTTTCGGCGACGCGCAGCGCTTCATCAAAGAGCTTTTGGGCTTTTTCGTAGCGTTTTTCCTTGAAATGCCACCAGGCGATTTCCAAGGAGGCTCGCGCGCGAAGGCTTTCGGGAGCTTTGAGAGTCTCCGCTGGCGTATCTTTCGGGAAGAGGGCGACCAGCGTCGGGGGGTCGGCGGCGGCCCACGGGGTTGAGCTCAGCCACAGAAAGAACACGGCGACAAAAACCATGGGCTTCATAGGCACCCCGCGAGGACATTTTCAGGGAAGGAGGGGAAGGTATTTTTCCGCGTCTTCGTAGCGTTTGAGCGCCAAAAGCGCTTCGACCAGAGCGGGCACGGTTTCCTGGCGGCGAACCCCTTGGCTAACCAGTTCTTCAAGAAGGTGCGCCGCTTCGACCAGACGGTGCAGCTGAAGCAGCGCATAGGCCAAGCCAAGGCGGGATTCTTCCGCCACCTCAGGCGCCGTCTCCTCGCGTGCCAAGGCTTGAAAGAGCGGCACGGCTTTTTCGTAGTCTCCCTGGTTGTAATAGCCCCACGCAAGGGTCAGGCGGGTGCGGGGAATATCCAACGGCGTACCGTGAACGTCGGATTCGTCCCGAGCCGGCTCCGGAACGGATCGCTGCCGTGTTCGGGCAGAAGGGTCGGGCGCAAAAGAAAGCGGGGAGTAGCGAGGTTCGATGAGGTGAGCCTGGGGGGTTTTTTCCACGGAAAGCAAACACGCCTGGTGGGATTCCTGCGCCGCGGCCTGTGGGGCGCCGAGTCCTTGGAGCGCGGCGACCGCCCACAAGAAGAGGCAGCTGAAGACAAGAGGCCCGGTCTTCGAAAAGAGCCAAAGAAAACGGAAGGGCTGTGGTTGCAGCATTCCGCAAACCGAGCGCTTCGGCATGATCGAGAAGCCTCCTTGTTATGGTTTTTCAAAGGAAATTTGGCTGAGAAGATAGAGGGTGTTGGAATAGTAGTCGTCCTTTTCCGCGGCGACTTTTTCCTGGGCTCGAGCCTGAAGCTTTCGTGCCGTCTCCGGGCGGTCGAGCATCCTGGCGACGCGGGCCCACACGCCGTAAAACCCTCCAGGAGCCTCATCCAGAGACAGCGCGGGATCCAGCAGATCCACCCACACCGGTAGCGTTCCGGTTTTATCGAACCAATCCAGTACCGGCGTCCACGTGCGCAACCGGTCGCGATTTTCGACCCACGACAAATACAAAAGGGTCCTAATGGCTTCGTAGCCGAACCGAGAGCTTCTTTCCCGGTAGAGTTCGACGCGGTCATTCAGCACGATGATCCAGTCGCCGGGGAGATTCCATGATGTTCGGCGGGCCTTGTCCAAGAGCTTCAAGCCGCCGTGGAACACTTTGTCCCACAAAGGCCCGTCGTCATGACGCGAGAACATTTTCAGGGCCGGATACACGTAATAGGAAGGGTTGACAATGATCCCCCGATCATTGACGAAGCCGTAATACCCGGGCAGCAGGACGGGGAAGTCCGGGGTTTCCACGAGGAGATGGTTCTTGACGTCCTGGATGAGAGCCCTGGCCGCCGCCTGCCATTCCGAGACGTTCCACCGTTCGTGAGCCGTGAGCAGCGCGAAGGCGACCAGCAGATCGCCGTCCGTGGCGTTGTTCAAATCCAACACGTTCCATGAGCCGTTGGGTCTTCGGCCCCAGGCCCAAGCGAGCAGCCGGTCTCGACCGCGAACCTGGAGATTGTTTCGCGTCCAGTCCCAAATCTTCTGGAAACCGGGTTTGTCGCCCGCGGCAAGGGCCAGGATCAGACCGTAGCCCTGTCCTTCCGAATGGCTGATGTCCTTGTTGGCGCGATCGATAACCCGACCGTCGTCGCTGACAAAGCGTTCCTTATAGGCTTCCCAGGTCATGACGTCCGCCGCCCGAACCTGCTGCAGGCCCATGACGCCGAGGCACAGCACGGTAAAAACAGCGCTAAGGATTCGACACATTCAGTCGCCTCCGACGGTATCGCTGCAGCATGCGGTAGATGACGAAACTCAGGACAGCCAAGGCCACGAGCACCGTCATGAAGAAGGCCCACGGGTACGTGTAAACGAAGAAGTCCAGTTTGGTCAACGGCGTGAGCGATCCGACCCGGTAGGAGGCGCCGACCCGGAGGCTCTGCACTTCGGGCTTGTCGTCATCCAAACTGATCAGAGCCATGTCTCCACGACACGCCCCTTGGGTGTCGTAGGCCCACAAGGCCTTGGCGGCCTTTGCCGCCGTCGCTGTGTTGTGTGCCGTGAGCACAAGCAACGTCCGGTCTGACGTTCCGGGAAGGCGGTACTCCATCAAGGCGGCCCGTTGTGTGGAAAGACCTCCGGTTTGTTCCGTCTGAGCGAACCGAACCAGAGGGGGTGTGTCGGGGCTCTTGGAAGTCCCTCTCAGTTGCCGCATCCACCGGGTCAACCACCCGGTGCCTTCCGGCATCTCCCCGTGGGGCGGCGTTTGCACCGGATAGGAGGCTCTGATGGTGTCAATCAAATGGTAGGGGGCTGGTTCCAAAAGCTCCTTGGGAATGGCCTGCAGGGCGCCCACCGTGATCACATCGGCCGACGCATTCCCGGCCCATGTGTCCAGGATTTGGACGCCGAAAGGAGGATAGCCGATCTTTTGGCTCATCAGGGCCAAAAGATTCACGGCCGCTTCCACGGCGGCGAAATCCGTTTGGGGCATGAAAAGAATCGTCTCCCGCGCGTCAGGGAGTTTGGCGAACGGAAAGCCGTCCTTGAAGAACAGGGTGAGATCGGGCAAGGAGGCCCAATGGGAGATATTCGGCAGATGAAACGTCGAATCGTCGAAGACGGTGAGCAGCAGGTGCCCCGTCTGAATGAGGGTGCATTCGCCGGTGATAAGCGGCGTCAGAACCGCATGAAAAGCCAGTTCGTTGTCCCCGGGTCTCAAAAGATAGGTCGGAAAACTGATCCGATACGCTTCGTATTGTCCGCCGTTTTTATCCTTTAAGGGAATGGACGAAAAAAACTTGCCGTTCAGGAAAAGGCCGAGGACGGAATCTTCACGCATTCCGGCACTGTAGGCCAAATGCAGAGACAATGTGGCATATTTGTGCGGCTTAATCAAAATGTCCGACGGCAATCGGAATCGCAGCACGGACGGAGCCGGTTTGTAACCCTGAAAGGTGACGGTTGGAAAGCCTAGGCTTTTGAAGGAGTAGGTCTGATCGAGTTGGAGCATACTCGGGGCTTGATAGGGCGCTACGGCGGGCAATTGGAGAGCCTTGATGATGGTGGCCGCCGTGTCCGGGAAAGGAAAGGACAGAACGGCGAGGGTGTGCACGGCCTTGAGCACGGCGGGGGCGTCGGGCCCGCTGACGATGATCAAGGCGTGGGTTGGGTCCGTGGTATCGTCTGAAGAAAGACCGGAGCTCGGCGAGGACGGCATGTGGCGCACTTCCAAGTAAGCCCCCGGGATTTTGGGGGCTTTGTCTCCCAGCACTTTCCGCACGAAAGCCTCGGAGCCGACCAGAATGTTATCCCGCCCGGGCATCAGGCGATCGGACACGCTGAATTCAACGGGCCGATAGGCAAAGCGCAACGCCGCGGCCGAGGCGGCCAGCACAGCCCGCATCGTATCGTCCCGGGACGGCGACTCGACGAGCACACGGACGTTTTCGGGAAGAGGGATTTTGGCATCGAAGACGAGTTCCGGCAGGGCACTCAAGCGAAGCGGCACGGGCTTGAGCGAGATGGTCCAGTCCAGAAAAGCTTCGTCCAGTTTGAGGGTCGTCCACAGTTCCGGAGCCGTCGGATCTTCGCAGTCCAACACATAATGCTGGGTGACTTTGAAAGAAAGGTCGTTATAGCCGGGTTTCAGAAGCTGCGTAGGAAGCCGGACGGACACCTTTCCTTCCGGAGACAAGGGGTCGAGGATGATCTGGGCCAGAGGGTGCTGGTTCAGTTCCACCGTCAACCGCGAATTCTGGCGAAGGAGCGCCGTGGAATTCACATAGGAAAACGTCAGGACCGCTTCGTGCACGTGCCACCTTTTGGGCACCGGCAGACTCACGTCAAAACCGCTGTAGGCCCCTTGCATTTTATACGTGGACACGGGAACCAAATTCGGCAAAGGGGTCCTGAGCTTCGCGGGCTCTTCCCCTAGCGAAGCGCACACGACCCCTGAAAGGATTTGCCACACAAAACCACAGACGAAGATGACAACCGCCCGCCTTACAAGGCCTCTTTGTGCTTTTTGAACCGTCGTGTCCATAAGCTCCCCGTTATTCTCCTTGTTTTCTCTGTCAGCAGCCCGACGAGTCCCCCAAACGCTCGGAGAGATTTCTCGATGCCGATTTTCAACAAGAAGCCGTATCCTCGCCACAAAGCCAAGTAATCTTGAGGCCTCGATTCCCATAAGCGCCGCCACCGTTCACTGTCGCCGTAGATGAAGCCCACCACCTCGGCGGTCTCATGCGGTGTGTCGAGAACCCACGCACAGCCGAGGTGCACTTTCGCCGTCGGCGCCGCTTGCGTTCTTCTGTTGATGCGGAGCACTTTCACGCCAAGACGATAAGATCGCCCGGTGCTGTCCTGGGCTTCCAGCGTCAGTCTATCGCCTTCGTGCACCAACGCGACTCCTGTGAAGGGCATTCGTAGGCCGACCCCGCCCAGAGACATGTCGTCAACCTGAACGGGCACAAGCTGACCGTTTGGAAAAGACAAAACGGCCGGCTCGCGCGTCAGGACACGATGGTGCCGACGCCATTGATGCATCTCCCAGACGGCCCCAAGGCACAGCAAAATGATGAACAAATTGTAGACATTCCAGAACAAACAGATGGCGACCACATCCCGTTCCAACGGGTAGCCGGTCCATCGGTGTGCGGCCGCTGCAAGCCCCAGCAGGGCGAGTGCGAACATGCCGTAAAATGGATAGGCCAAAGGGCTGAGAAAATCGGTTTCAAGGCTCCGACCCTTCGGTGTGACTCGAAACTTCGGGGATCTGGGGTTTTTCAGAGTCGAAAAAATCGCCGGCAGCAAATAGAGACTCTGAACGGTCTCGAAGAACTCGGAAAAGAGGGTATGGCGCACCGTGCCGTAGAGATAATGGGCGACCAGGGTGGAGCCCAGAAGATGGGGGAGTGCGTAGGCCAAGACTTGGACGACGGAGGCGTTGTAGACCCGCAGCCCGAAAAACAGATAGGCCAGGGGGGCAAGGAAGAAAATGATGCGGGCCAGACCGAAAAGCCAAAACAAACACGAATTCAAGTAGCACAGTCTTTGGCTCAGGCTCAACCCTTTGGCGAAAAGGGGGTTTTTGAGAAGCAGGATCTGAATCATGCCCTGAGCCCACCGTGTCCGCTGCAGGATAAAATCGTCGAACGTGTCCGGGGACAAACCACACACCAGGGGGCGACTTACATAGACGCTTCGGTACCCTCGACGGTGCAGCTCCAGAGCGGTTTCCGCATCTTCGGTGATGGTCTCCCCTTGTATGCCGCCCAGTTCCATGAGGCAGGAGCGGCGAATGAGGGCGGCCGAGCCGCAGAAAAACGAGGCGTTCCAAAAATCCAAGCCGAGGTGGACACGGCGGTAAAACATTTCGTTTTCCGCGGGAAAGACCCTGTGGATGCCGAGATTCTTTTCCACAGGACTGGGATTGATGAAGAAATGGGGTGTTTGCACCAGAAAGAGTTTTTCGTCTTGGAGGAAATAGGGCACGGTCCGTTTGAGAAAATCGCGGGTGGGCACATGATCGCAATCGAGAACCAGAATCAGGTCGCTGCAGGTTTCGCGAATGCCCATGTTGACACAGGTAAAATCGAGGGGCTTGCTCTGAGGGCCTGCAGAGCACAAGCATTGCAAAGCGGCATTGATGTTGCCGGCTTTGGCCCCGACGTTTTCCTCACGGGTCATGTAAAAAACACCGATTTCCTCGGCCAACTTCTTCAACCGTTCGTGCCTGTCTCGAGCCGCCTGGGCTTTGATAGGGTCGGGGTCATTTCGGCGCGCCAGCGTGCCGCCGTCGTCAAGGATGTACACGTTGAATTTCTCTCGAGGATAGTCCAGCATCGTGCAGGCGATGGCGGTGGTGCGAACGATTTCTTCCGACTCGTTATACGTCGGGATCAGCACGTCGACGGTCGGATATGAGGAAGGGTCCTCGGGAAGGGGGGGCGTTTCGTCTCTTTCGAGAGGCCAGACGTTCACGTACAATCCCAATAAATGGATGGCGATCCCGTAACTTTCGGCGCCGTAGAGCAGAAGCATGCCGACACAGTCCCACGGCCCCGTGTAGCTCAAGGTTTCAAAGGTGCGAAACATCCAATACCGAAGCGAAAGAAAAGCCCCCAAAATAAGGAGAAAAACCCTGGCGGGAGCAGCCCGTGCGTTTCTTTTGACAGCCACGAAAAGGACGGCAAGCAGCCCCCATCCCACAAGAATCTGATCCCTCAGTTCCAGGTAGATCGTTGCACAATAGGCAAGATAAGCCGACAAAACCGCCAGGGTCGCCCACAGCAGGGCCCGCTCGGACGCCTCATGGTTGAGCACGGCATGAAATGCGTGCAGCCTTTTAACGTTCATTTCCTTCAATCTCACATGGATCCCTGAGCGCCGATCCTGCTCAGGGGTGTTCCTCCGTTTTGTTTCCCTTGGCGGCGCCCGAATCCAAGGGTCCGAAAACGCCGCCGTCTTTCCTTTAGGAATTCGTCAGGGAGGACCGAGGGCTTAAGGATTTTTTGGTGTCGGTCCAAAACCTCAGGACTTATGTAGGGGGTGTCCCCCCGAGACACGAGGAGGGATTTTCTACCCGAAATCACGATTTTCTCAAGACAAATATAACGAATGGATGAAGAAGAACGGAGCCGGCCCCTCCGGCTCGTTGCCTGATGGCCTAAGGGCTGGCCGGCCTGGAGCGGGATAGATTCAAGGCTAGGCGGTTTTGGTGACCGGGCCGGCGGCGCCAGGGCTGAGCCCTGCTTTTCTCAGCAGAAGCTCCCAGTCTTCGTTGACCATCAGCTGAATCTGTTCCAGGTCGTCTTCGGTGAGGTGCTTGAAACGGCCCTGCAGTTTGAAATACTCGCGGACCAAATAGCCTTTGGGCATGTAATTGATGGTGTATCGGACCCCGTTTTCCACTTCGTAGAGCGGAAAGATGTTGGTCTGGACCGCCATTCTGGCGATTTTTACGGCCAATTCCGACGGCATGCGCCACCCGGTGGGGCACGACGCGTAAATGTGAAGAAAGCGGGATCCTCGAATGGCCTTGGCCTTCTTGACTTTCCGGACCAAGTCTTCCGGAAAGGCGATGCTCGCCGTGGCCGCATAAGGAATGCGGTGGGCGACCAGGGCTTCCACGATGTTTTTCTTCCTGAGTTTTTTCCATTCCTGACCGGGGGTCGTGGTCGTCCACGCGCCGTAGGGGGTGGATGAACTTCTTTGCACCCCCGTATTCATATAGGCTTCGTTGTCGTAACAGACGTAGATGAAATCCTCGTTGCGTTCCACAGCACCGCTCAGGGCTTGAAACCCGATATCGAAGGTCCCCCCGTCTCCGGCCCACGTGACGACCGTGGTTTCCGTGTCCCCCTGGATATCCAAGGCAGCCCGCACGCCGCTGGCCACGGCCCCCCCGGTTTCGAAGGCCGTGTGCAGCACGGGCACTTTCAAGGTGGACTGTGGATAAGGGCCGGCGATGATGGACCAACAGCACGCGGGGATGACCATCATGGTTTTTTCCCCCAAGGCCTTGAGGACAAACCGCATGGCGATGGCCGCTCCGCATCCGGGACATCCCACATGACCTGAACACATGTATTCCCGCTCTTGCACACCGAGTTCCATGGTATGGCTCCCCTGAAGGTTCAACCTTCCTTAGGCGGCCGGGGCGGGCTGCTGCAGCCCCACCCACGAGCTCTCCGATTCGGGAGAAGGAGTTGTTTTCGTTGTCCAATAAATCTCTTCCAGCACGTCCGCGGTGACGTCCCGACCGCCGAGCCCGGCCACGTATCCAAACACCAGAGGTCTTCTCGGTTCGTTGCACAAGGCGGCCCGAATCTCCTGCGCAAAGATGCCGGAAGCCCCGAAGGAAAAGTTTCGATCCACAACGGCCAGCTTTCGAGCCCGAAGGACCCGCTCTTTGAGCATCTCATAAGGGAAAGGTCTGAAAAGCCTCATTTTCAAAAGCCCGACCCTTTCTCCCTGCGCTCTCAGTTTTTCCACCACCAGCCGACACGTGCTGGTCATCGTCCCCGATGTCACCAAGATAATGTCCGCATCGTCGCAGTGCACGGCTTCCAAGGCCCCGTAGCGACGTCCGAACACGCTTTGAAACGCCGCCTCGATCTTTTCCAGTTCGTCCTTGGCGGCTTCCATGGCGTCTTGAAGATCACGGCGCATTTCCATGTAGACGTTGGGGGGCGACAGCTGGTTGAACGCCGCCGGACGGGCTGTATCCAGCCGAAACGCAGGCTTAAAGGGAGGCAGGAACCGATCCACATCGGCCTGTTCGGGAATGTCCACGGGTTCGTAAGTGTGGGACAGGAAAAAGGCGTCCAGGACCACCATGACCGGAAGAAACACCGTTTCCGCCAGCCGAAAGGCCTGAATGGTCGCATCCAGAGCTTCCTGGGCGTCCTCGCAATAGAGCTGGATCCATCCCGTATCCCTTTGGGCCAGGCTGTCCGTTTGATCCGTCCAGATGTTCCACCCCGGTGCCAAAGCCCGGTTGACTTCGGCCATCACGATGGGCAATCGCGCTCCCGAAGCCCAGTGGAGCAGTTCATGCATGAGGGCCAGCCCTTGGGACGATGTGGCCGTGAAGGTGCGCGCCCCGGCCGAGGCCGCCCCGATGAGGGCCGCCATGGCCGAATGTTCGCTTTCCACGCGCAGGAATTTGGCCTTGAGGGAACCGTCCGAGCAGAATTCGGAAAGGAGCTCCACAATGTGCGTCTGTGGCGTGATAGGGTACGCGGAGATCACCTGAACCCGGCACAGCCGCACGGCTTCCGAGACCGCGTGACTGCCTTCCACCACTCTTTTCATGGGCGACCTCCTGCCTCGTTTTCCAGGAGCGACATGGCGTTTCGAGGGCATTCCACGACGCACACGCCGCAGCCTTTGCAGTAGTCCAGGTTGATATGGCGTCCTTGGGCCGAGGCGTCGCGACAGACGGCAAGGTCCGGGCAGTACAACCGGCAGTTGTCACACTGGTTGCACACACCGCAGTTGAAACAACGCTCGGCTTCCCGAATGGCCAACGCAGCGCTTACCTTAAGATCGATTTCAGAAAACCCTTGCAGGCGTTCTTCCACAAGGAGCCGCGGTTGAACGATTCTGGGCCCGTAAAGGAAATAATCCGTGTTGATTTCCTGAAACGCCACCACATGGGGATTGCGCCGGCACCGTTCTCCCCCCATGTAGACTTCCATGGACAAAGAGGGTCCCGGGCCGACACGGCATCGTGCCACGCCTTCCGAAATGGCCTCCCAACCCTTACGGAAATAGAGGTCCAGGGCGATGGCGGCTTCCTTGCCCGAGCCGATGGCATGGGCCACGGATTTGCTCTGGGCCGCCAGGTCGCCCCCGTAGGTGACAACCAGGCCGTTTTCACGGCGCGCCACAACCGTATTGGCAAGGCGAAGGATGCCCGAGGCCGCCTCACCCGGCGGCTCAAGCCACGGCTCTTCGGCGGTGTTTCCCAGAGCCTTGAAAATTTTTTGCACGGTAATCGCCATCGTCTGGCCGGGAATGGGTCTGACCTGGGCTCGGCCGGCTTCTTCCGAAACCACTTCCATCTTTTGCAAAGTGAGCAGGAAGCCTTCCGCGTGGAAGGAGATGGCCTGCGGGGCGAAAAGCTCCATGAGCTCTACGCCTTCATCCAGAGCCATCTGGATTTCATGGCTGAAGGCCGGCATGTCCTGTCGGCGCCTGCGATAGACCATCACGACTTTGGCGCCCAGGCGCACGGCACATCGAGAAACGTCCACGGCCGTGTTGCCTCCGCCGATGACCGCCACGGTGCCGGAAAGGGAAGGGACCTCGCCGGCTCGAATTTTTTCCAAAAACGGGAGCCCTTCCTCCACTCCAGAAAGATGCTCTCCGGGAATGCCGAGTGCTGTGTTCTTATAATGACCGCAGCCGAGAAAAACGGCCGCGTAGCGGTCCTTCAGCGTATGAAGAAAATCTTCTGTGATCTTATGGTTGCAGCGGATTTCCACCCCGAGGGCGCGCAGGTGGTCCAGCTCCCAAGACAAAACGGACACGGGAAGCCGATACGGGGGAATGCCCCAGCGAAGCAGGCCGCCGGGCTCCGAGCGCGCCTCGAACACCTCGCACCCATAGCCCAGCCGGGCGAGAAAGTAGGCGGCGGCAAGGCCGCTGGGGCCGGCCCCTACCACGGCGACGCGGTCCGATTTCGGGGCGGGCCGGGTTCCTTCCGGCTGCAGCCCGTAGCGCATGGCCGTATCCGCCACAAAGCGCTCCAGCGTGTGGATGGCGATCGGTTCATCAAAGGCCCCGCGATTGCACACGCCTTCGCACGGATGGTAACACACCCGCCCGCACACGCCGGGGAATGGGTTTTCTTGCAGAATGGTCTCCCACGCTTCCTTAAAGAGTCCTTGAGCCACGAGCATTTCCACGCGGGCGATGTCTTCTCCGGCAGGGCAGGCGGCACTGCATGGGGCTGTCTTTTCATCGTAGCGGGGCTGCAGGAACCGCCAGGAGCCTGTTTTGTTACTTTCCGTCGTCGTGCTCGATCGTGGGATAAAGGGGACCAAAATCGGAGACCCGGACACGTGTGCCATAGGGAAACCTCTTTCGTCGATGTCACAATGCCGCCGAGGATTCGACCGTCAGGGACAAGGGCTGCGCTCCCTTGCCGACATTCGGCCTGAGGAAAACCACGGATTCATAAGCCTCCTGCGCCGCAGCGATATTGGCCTCGGGTTTTATGGGAATTTCTTCACGGATGGCGTGCACCACGGCATCGAGAGGGGGCTCTTCAAGGACGCGGGCAAAAGCGCCCATCATGGCCGTGTTCACGATGGGATGCGTTCGCGTGCCCAAGGCGTATTTCAGCGCGATGCGCGTCGCGTCCACCATGGCCAGGCGGAAAGACGCGAACACCGCGGGGTCTTCCGGCATCGCCGAAGCGTTGAGCAGAATCCAGCCGCCGGGTTTCAAGCCCCGGCTCACATCGACGGCCGCCGGCAGCGTCGGGTCCAAGACAACGACGTGATCCGGCGTATACACATTGGTGCGGACAAGAATCTTTCTGGTGTTCCACCGCAGGTAGGCTTCCACGGGCGCTCCCCGTCTTTCCACGCCGAAAAGCGGGAAGCTTTGGACAAAATATCCCGCCTGGAAAAGGGCCTTGGCCATAAGAATGGAAGCCACCACCGTTCCCTGTCCGCCCCGTCCGTGAAATCGTACCTCAATCATGATCGTCGTCCTCATCCGCCGTTTAAGGCCGACTCCACACCACCACCACGGCCTTGGCCGTTCCTTCCCCTACGCACCGAAAACTGTGACTCACTTCGGAATCGAAATAGATGCTGTCGCCGGGTTCCAAAATTTCCACGCGATCCGGCGTGCGAAATTCCAGACGCCCTTCCATGAGGTAGACGAATTCCTCGCCTTCGTGGCTCACGAAGACCATGTCCTCGGTGGCCATGGCGGGGAATTCCACCAAAAAGGGTTCCATGTGCTTGTCCGGTTTCTTGTTTTCCAAAGTCTCGTAAACGTAGGTCACTTCCCCGGACATGTGGTGCGGGCGCCTTTCCAGCCGCTTGCGGTCGGTTTTGCGGGTGAGGGAAATCTTGACGCCGACGGGCTCGTCTTCGAAGAAATAGGCGAGGCCTACATGAAAGGCCTTGGCCAATTTGAGCAGCGTGGCCACAGGAGGGATGACGGCGCCGCTTTCCATGTTGGCAAGCAGCTCTTTGTCCAACCCGGTGCGGGCGGCAAGGTCCTGGGTGGTCAGACGGTACTTGTCACGAAGTTCCTTAATTTTTTGCCCAAGCTTGAGATCCTTGAGTTCATGGCTGGCATCATCGGCGGTATGCATGGGAGGCCCTCCTTGCACGGTTTCGTGTCGTCGTCTTAAGGATTCTTACCTGAAGCGACGCCCAACATCAACCTCACCGCCACGTCTGTGTGCGGTCGCGCACGAATGGTCCGGCTCGCTTCGCCCCGCCGTCGAAAGGATAAATCCGCGCCCAGTGACGGCATCTTTTTTGATCGAGCCGCAGAAGTGGATCACGGCCGTGCCGCTCGGATGCCTTTTCGAGACGGTTTCGCGGGACCTCCCGCGTTCGTTGCCGGGCGGCCTTGAGGAGGCTTTCCGGCACCGAACGCGGGCGGTCCTGCGGTCTGCAGGATGGGGTTCAGCAGGGGAAAAGGGTGGTTCTAGAATTTTCGGTGGATGATCGCCTTTTTGAGTTCGGCGATGGCTTCCGTCGGGTTCAACTGCTTGGGGCACGCTTCCACACAGTTGAGGATGGTGTGGCAGCGCCACGCGCCGTCCCGATCGTTGATGATTTCCAGGCGTTCGTCCGCCCCTTCGTCCCGGGAATCGGCGATGAAGCGCCACGCTTTAAGAAGGGCCGCCGGGCCCAGGTAGTTGGGGTCTGCCCAGAAACTGGGGCAGGACGTGCTGCAACAGGCACACATGATGCACTCGTAAAGCCCGTCCAGTTTCTTGCGGTCTTCGGGGCTCTGCAGCCTTTCCCGATCCGACGGGGGCGGTGTTTTCGTGATGAGATACGGCTTCACCAAGTAGTACTTAGCGTAAAAGTCGGTAAAGTCCACCACCAGGTCCTTGATCACGGGCATGGACGGCAGGGGCTGGACCACGATGGGGTGCTTCAGCTCCTCGATGTGTGTGATGCAGGCCAGCATGTTGACGCCGTTGATATTGAGGCCGTCGGAGCCGCACACCCCTTCACGGCAGGATCGGCGGAAGGCCAACGTGCCGTCTTGTTCCCAGCGGATTTGGTTCAACCCGTCCAAGACCATCATGCCGGGGCGGCGGAGTTCCACGCGGTAGTCTTTGTAATAGGGGCGGCTGTCCTTTTCCGGATCGTATCGAAAGATGGAGAATGTGACCGTCTGCGCCATCTTGTGCACCTCGTCTGGGAAAATGTCCGTTCCTCCGCGTCGGAATGTCTCGGACCTAATAGACGCGTTCTTTGGGTTCGAAAGTGGGCACCGTGAGCGGCTTCATACGCACCGGCTTGTAGTCCAGGTGGATGGTGCCGTCCTCGTCCATGGTGGCCAGGGTATGTTTGTGCCAGTTGACGTCGTCCCGATTGGGGTAGTCGTCGCGGTAATGCGCACCTCGGCTTTCCCGGCGGGCCAGAGCCCCTTCCACGATGGCTTTGGAAAAATCAAGCATATGGCCCAGTTCCAAGGTCTCGATGAGGTCCAGGTTGAAGGCCAGTCCCTTGTCCGAGATGCCCACCTTTTTGAAACGATCGCACAGTTTCTGCAAGATACCCCTTTGGGTGACCAGGGTTTCTTCGGTACGGAACACGCCGCAGTTGAACTCCATGGTTTCTTTGAGCTCGTCCCAAATGGCCCCCATGCGTTCCGGACCGTTGCCGTTGAGCAGGTTTTTCACTTCCTCGATGCCCTTGCGGCCGGGATTTTCCGGAAGCGGCACGTGTTCCGGAAGGGATGCGGCGAATTCCGCCATGCGCTTTCCGCCCACCTTGCCGAAGACCATGATGTCGAGGAGCGAATTGGAGCCCAGGCGGTTGGCGCCGTGCACCGACGCGCAGGCCGCTTCTCCTGCGGCGTAAAAGCCCTTGACCGGTTCCTCGGGTTTTTCCATGCCGCCGACGACCACTTCCGCATACCGATTCGTGGGAATACCGCCCATGGAATAATGGGCCGTCGGGGTGACCGGAATGGGTTCTTTGGTACAGTCCACATGGGCGAACACGTAGGCGAGCTCCCAGATCCCCGGCAACCGCTCATGAATGAGATCCGCCCCGATGTGATCCAGCTTGAGCAGGATATAATCGCCCTTGGGACCGCAGCCGCGCCCCTGGCGCATTTCTTCGGCCATGGCCCGCGAGACCACGTCGCGGGACGCCAAGTCCCACACGGTGGGCGCGTAGCGCTTCATGAACCTTTCGCCGTCCTTATTGAGCAGGTAGCCGCCCTCGCCGCGCACTCCTTCGGTAATCAGGTTGCCGACCCCGTAGATGCCCGTCGGGTGGAACTGAACGAATTCCAGATCTTCCACGGGAAGCCCGGCCCGCAGGGTCAACGACAGCCCGTCCCCCGTGTTGATGTGGGCGTTGGAATTGGTCTTATAGACGCGGATATAGCCGCCGGTGGCGAAGAGCGTGGCCTTGGCATGGAAGATGTGGAACCCGCCGTTGGCGATGTCCCAGGCCAGGACGCCGACCACGTGGCCTTCGTTCATCAGGAGTTCCAGAGCGAAAAATTCATTGTAGAAGATGACGTGATTTTTCACGCACTGTTCGTAGAGCGTGTGCAGCATGGCGTGGCCGGTGCGGTCCGCCGCGGCGCAGGTGCGGCAGATGGCTTCCTTACCGAAGTTCTTGGTATGACCGCCGAACCGGCGCTGGAAAATCTTTCCGTCCTGAAGACGGCTGAACGGCATGCCCATGTGCTCCAGCTCGATGACCACTTCCGGGGCCATGCGGCACATGAGTTCGATGGCATCCTGGTCCCCCAGGTAGTCGCTGCCTTTGATGGTGTCGAACATGTGCCAGACCCAATCGTCCGGCTCCACGTTGCTCAGGGACGCCGCCACCCCGCCCTGGGCCGCCACCGTGTGGGATCGTGTGGGAAACACCTGACTGATCACCGCCGTATTGACGGACTTGGAAGCTTCCAGGGCCGCTCGAAGTCCCGCGCCCCCGGCGCCGACGATCAAAGCGTCGTGCTTATGGACTGTGACTGGAATATCTCCCATGGTCGAAATCGCTCCTTTGCTGCTAGGCTTGCACTTTGAGAGTGACGATGGTGAGGACGCCCAGCCCGAAAAAGCCGATGGCCACAACCCACAGAGCCCCCACGAGGACCGCCCGCACACCGGGTGTGTGCACATAGTCGTCGATGATCATCTTGAAACCGTTCATGGCGTGATAGACCGCGAAAATGAGGAAGGCGATATCCAGCGCTTTCCATGCGGGGGACACCATGCGCGCCATGACCTTCTGATACGTCACAGGGCCTTCCGTGGCGTAATGCAGCACCCAGAAATGGAGAAACAGGGTGATCAACAAGGCGACGCCCGAAACGCGCTGAAAAAACCAATCGAAAGCCCCGGAGCGGCCGGATCCGAAATATTTGCCCAACATGTTGTGTGCCTCCTCTTAGAGACCGAACGCCAGCCGAAGCATGGGAACCGCTCCGGCTCCAACCAAAACGGCGGAGACGGCCAAGACGGCGTAGACCACCTTGCGCATGATGTCCCGCTTGGCCAGATTGCCGTAGTCGATGAAAACCACCCGAAGCCCGTTCAAGCCGTGGTAGACCACCGTGGCCAGAAGGCCGATTTCCATAAGGTGGAAAAGCGGCGACTGAACCACGGCCATGACCTCATTGAAGGCTTCTTCTCCCTGAGACAGATGATGGATCACCCAGATGTGCAAAAAGAGGTAGACTCCCAGAAGGATCCCCGTGGCGCGGTGGAGGATCCAGGCCAGGTAGCCCGGGTGGAGCTTGTAGCGGACCTTGGGTTGGAAAACGACCTTCTTCATGAAAAACCTCCTCCTGATAACGGGATACTGCCCCACCCCGCAACGCCCGGCCTCGATGCCGCTTGGCTTCGGCCAAAGAGAGCGGCGAAGGGCCGCTTGGTGATCCTCACGCCGTCCGGGCGTAGCGGCGGACCCCTTCTTCGTAAAGATCCCCGCCGTGGACGTCGTTGGCCACGATCACCGGGAAATCCTTGACTTCCAGGCGCCGGACGGCTTCCGGGCCCAGTTCCGGATAGGCGATGACTTCCGCCGAAAGAATGCTTCGAGCCATCAAGGCGCCGGCTCCCCCGATGGCGGCGAAATAAACGGCTTTGTATCGGCGCATGGCTTCCTTGACCGCGTCGTTGCGTGCTCCCTTACCGATCATGCCGCGAAGTCCGTGGCGGATGAGCGTCGGCGCATAGGCATCCATGCGATAGCTTGTGGTCGGTCCCGCCGCGCCGACGGGCCGCCCCGGCTGGGCCGGGGACGGCCCCACGTAGTAGATGACTTGCCCCGAAAGATCAAAGGGTAAAGGCTGCCCGTTTTCCAGAAGTTCCACAAGGCGTTTGTGAGCGGCGTCCCGCGCTGTATACAGGACGCCGTGCAACAACACGCGGTCACCGATCTTGAGCGCCGTCACGTCCTGTTCGCGCAAAGGGGTCTGCAACACGATGGCATCCGGCATCATGGGGAAACTCCTCCAGGCCGCCCCTACGCGGCCCACGGTTCAGGGCGGGATTCCGCCAAGCCCCGGCTCATAAAGAGGCTTCCTTATGGCGCGCCGCATGGCATTGGATGTTCACGGCCACCGGAAGACTCGCAATGTGACACGGCATCATGCGGATGTGCACGGCAAGGGAAGTGATGCGGCCTCCCAGTCCCTGAGGGCCGATCCCCAACCGGTTGATGGCTTCCAGCCAATCCGCTTCCAAAGCCTGAAGCTCGGGATCGGGATTGGGACTGCCCAAAGGGCGCAGGAGCGCCTTTTTGGCCAAGAGCGCGGCCTGTTCAAAGGTGCCCCCGATCCCCACGCCCACGATGGTCGGCGGGCAGGGATTGGGCCCCGATTCCTTGACCCGCTGCACGACGAAATCCTTCACCCCTTGAATGCCGACGGCGGGCGTGAGCATGGTCACGCGGCTCATGTTTTCGCTGCCGCCCCCTTTGGGCGCCAGGGTAAGGTGGAAATGGTCGCCCGGCTGCAGATCGATGTGGATGATGGCCGGGGTGTTGTCGCCGGTATTGTGGCGGGTGAAAGGGTGGCAGATACTCTTTCTCAGGTAGCCGTCCCGGTAGCCTTGCCGAACGCCCTCTTCGACGGCCTCCCGCAAGGATCCGCCTTCAATGTGCACGTCTTGACCCATGTCCACGAAGACCACGGCGAAGCCGGTATCTTGACACATGGGGATTTTCTCGGCACGGGCGATCTGAGCATTTTCGATGAGGCGTTTCAGAATGTCCCGGCCTGTGGGTGATTCTTCCTTTTCCAAGGCCGCTTCAAAGGCGTGCAGGACGTCGTCGCCGAGTTCCGTGTTGGCGCGAATGGCCAGGTCTCGTACGGTACGGACAATGTCATCCACGTGGATGGAACGCATGGATCCTCCTATAAGCATTGTCAGTTAGCCGGCCCGCAGGGCCAGGCGGTTTGATATAAAGTACACGCTGTAAACCACGGCGTCGGGGAGCAGGTCGTCATGATACGTGCGCCGAGAGCGCGGAAAGGAGACTGACCCCTCGACGTTCGGCCCAGAGCTTTGATTGCAACATGCGGCACGACCGCGCAATTCAGG
>Ga0209381_1001040_pt1 | contig 50891 bp, 46 predicted proteins | sample DewCreD2012metaG_FD_184111 | JGI IMG/M metagenome (GOLD analysis project Ga0209381, IMG submission 184111) | Hot spring sediment bacterial and archeal communities from British Columbia, Canada, to study Microbial Dark Matter (Phase II) - Dewar... ... | reverse complement strand
CCGATGCACAGGGGTGCCACGCCCGGCCGTCGATCGCGCCGCTAACGATGGCTCGACTTCCGCCCGACGACGCTCCCGTCGCCGACACTCTCCTTCTACGCACCACCCGAAACAGGGAAGACTCCAGGGATGGTGTTGCCCGATATCCGGATCGTGTCATTGCCGCGCCCGGTGCCGATGAAGAGCGAATCCACTCCCCCCGCCAGATGCACGAGCACCCGGTTTTCCCATCGCACTTGCTGCCCATCGACGGCCACGTGATCGGTGCCGTCGCCGCCCAGCACAGACAGCACATCCCCACTGGTTTCCGGACCCGTGTCCGCCACGCTGACCAGCGAGCCGGCCGCCGCCGCATAGACGCGGACCTGGTCCGCTCCCGCCTGCCCATCCACCTGTGCCGCCGCGGCCCCCGGAGACTTCAGCCATATCGTGTCATCGCCCGCCCCGGCATCCACTCGCAACGAAACCGTCCCGTCGCTGGGCGCCGTCTGCTCTCCGGCCGCTGCGCTGTCAAAGTCACGGGCGCTGACAAAGCCGTCATCGCCCCATGCAAACCGGTTGTGTTCCAGGAATCCACCGGATTCCCAGATCACCAGATCATCGCCGACTTCATCGCCCGTGAACAGCGCCTGGCCATCCCCAAGCGACGCCGTGAATGCCAACAGGCGTCGCCCTTCCAGTGCCTCAACAGAACATGCGCATCGACTCGCCCGCTTCAAGCCCGTCTTCATCATGATGTGACCTCCTCCCCACCATGAGGACGTCATATTAATATCGAATATTTCAAATTCTTCGTAGAATATGGGGTATTCCCACTATCCTATAGGAATTGTCTGTTTTCCTGTTGATGTCGCCACTCTCCTTTCCTATACTTCCGCCCCGGAGAACGCCATGAATTTCGATCCGAAGATGTCCAAGAACGAGCACATGAAGCGGGAAAAAGACGGCCTGGACGTCTGGCCGGACCTGGCCCGGTTCGCTCAACTTGGATTTAACTCCATCAACAAAGATGACTTACTGCGACTTCGCTGGTTCGGCATCTATCAGCAGAAGCCCAATGACAGCGGCTACTTCATGTGGCGGATCAAGCTGCCCGGAGGCAGGCTGACTCCCGCCCAGCTCCGCGAGATTGGCCGGATCACCCACGCCTACGCCCGCGGCTTTGGCGATATCACCACCCGTCAGGACATCCAGCTTCACTGGATGGCGATCGAGGCCTTCCCCGACGCCTTTGCCCGCATCGACCGCGTAGGGCTGTACACGACATTTGCCTGCGGAGATACGCCCCGTAACACATGCTCCTGCCCGCTCGATGGCGTGATCAAAAACCAGATCGTCCCGCTGGGCAATCTCGTCAAGCAAATCTCCGATATGTACCGCGATGCCGGCAAGGCCCTCTCCAATCTGCCGCGCAAGTTCAAGACGGCCATCGGCGCCTGCCCCATCCACTGCCACCAGCCGCAGATCAATGACCTGTCCACCTTCGGCGTCGTTCGCACGCACAACGGCAAGATCGAACGCGGCCTGGGGGTAATGGTCGGCGGCGGCCTCTCCGATACGCCCCACTACGCACAGGGCCTGCGCATCTTCATCCCCGCCGAAAAGGTCCAGGAACAAATCCCCAGGATCTTCATGGCCATCGCCGAATTGTTCCGCGACGCCGACGAGCTTCGGTACAAACGAGGCCGGGCGCGGCTGAAGTTTCTCGTGGCCGACAAGGGTTGGCGTTGGGTCCGCGATGACCTGGAGCGGCGGCTGGGCGTCGCGCTGGAGCACGACGATTCGATTGTGAACCCTTCCGGCGCGCTGCACGGCGATCATGTGGGGGTGGGCGAACAGGTCGATGGCCTGTGCTACGTCGGGGCGGCCGTGCCGCGCGGCCGCTGGACCGCCGACCAGATGCGCTCCGTGGCCGACATCGCCGAGAGACACGCCGCACCTGAGAAGGCTCAGATTCGCCTCTCGCAGAAGCAGAACCTGCTGCTCGTGAACATCCCCAGGGAGAACATTGACGCGGTGCAGAAGGAACTGGAGGACATCGGCCTGTCGCCCAAGGCCCCGCTCTGGCGTCAGTCGCTGGTGAGTTGCACGGGCAATCAGTTCTGCAATCTGGCCGTCGTGGAGACCAAGGAGCGCGCCCGCGAGGTGCTGGAGTACCTGGAGAACGAGATATCCATCGACACGCCGATCATGGTATCGCTCAGCGGCTGCCCAAACTCCTGCGCCCAGTACCAGATCGCCGACATCGGCCTGACCGGCATCCCCTCCATCCACGAGGGCAGGAAACAGGATGGCTACAACATACTGGTCGGCGGGTGCCTGGGCGAAAACCCCGAATTCGGCGTTGAGCTGTTCCGCAAGGTCCCGGCCGTGCTCGTGAAAAAAGTGATCGGCACGCTTGTTGAGAACTACAAGAAGAACCGCATCACCGAGGAAGACGGCGAACCCGAGCCGTTCCGGGAGTTCGTCGCGCGGCACGAGGTCGAACAACTCCGCGCCTGGGCGCAGATCCCCGAGTGGACCCCGCCGCCGGCCAGGGAGAAGACCGCCACGAAGTAGGCGGGAACGATCAGATTGCGCCGGCGTTGCATCGCCCCGGATCAAGACAGCCGGATGTCTATTTCGCCTTCACGTCATAGCACAGCAGCGTATCCTGGTCGCGCAGGTACAGCCTGCCGTTGGCGATGGCCGGGTGCGCCCAGGCCGGTTGCTGGGTTCGATCGGGCTGTTCGAAACGCCCACGCTCGATGTACTGCTTGGAACTCGGCTCGATCAGGGTCATCGTGCCGGACTCATGACGGTAGTACAGACGCCCGTCGGCCAGGATGATCGAACCCTTCGGCGCCTTTCCCCGGTCCAGATCCCGCCCATCCCACATGACGTTGCCGGTCTTGAAATCGAGGCAGACCAGGTTGCCGCCTTCATTGCCGCCATTGGCGCCATAGAGGTAGCCATCCAGCACGACCATGCCGCCGTGATGATTCTGCATCTTGTTGGTGAAGTAGACTTCCTCGGCCTTGATGTCCCCGTCAGCACCCTTGCTCAGCTTTGCCAATCCGCCGCCCGTGCCATAGGCGGAGGCGGCAAACACATGGCCATCCTGGTAGATCGGGGTGGAACAGTTGATGCCCATGCGATTGGCCGGCTTGTCATACCGCCAGAGGAACCTGCCATCCGAGGCCGCCACCCCGATCAGCGCCCGCGCGGTGAACTGCACGTACTGGCGCTGCCCATCAAAGTCGACGGCGATGGCCGAGGAGTAGGCCGCCCCGCCACCGCCACCGAAACCGCCTCGCCCGCCGCGACCGCCGCCGGGAGGGCCACCCGGACCGCCCGTGCCGGCATCGGCAGCGCCAGGCATCTGGCTCTTCCAGATCGTCTGGCCGGTCAGCTTGTTCAGGGCCACCATCATCGCATCCGGCCCGCCGGGCGTGACGATGATCCTGTCCTCATCCACCAGCGGCGATTCGTTATACCGCCAGGTCGGCAAACGGCCGCCGAAATCCCCGGTGAAGCTCTTCCGCCAGACGATCTTGCCATCGCCGACCTGAAGGCAGGCCAGATCGCCCCCCAATCCCACGACATAGACTCGATCGCCATCGACCGTCGGCGTGCACCCTGGCCCTTCCCGTCCCTGCGGCATACCGCCGCGCACGGCCTGCCCAAGCTGCGTCACCCAAAGTTCCCTGCCATCCGCCTCGGACAAGGCCCAGACGACCTCGTAGTCGCCGCGAATGCTCATGCCGAAGATCTTTCCCCCGGCAATCGACGGAGCGTTGTAGCCGCCGCCAAGCCCCTTGATCTTCCAGGCCAGCGGCGGACCATCCTTGGGCCATTCCTTGAGCAGCCCCTGTTCCCTGGAGATGCCATTGCGATCGGGCCCCTGCCATTGCGGCCAATCGGAGGCCTGCGCGGTTGAGCCAATGACCATTGCACTGAGCAGAAGGGATGCGAGATGCCCGGCGTAGGGTTTCATGAGAACGACTCCTCATTGAGGACAAAAAGGACGTGCGCAGAGCACCTCTCACCAGGGGACCGTATCCTGGTTGCAGTAGGAACGCCCCGCTGCAGAATTTATTCTCACTTACCGAATCCGCCCAGCCGCGGGAAATCGACCGCGAGACTGCCAAACCCCAACGGTGCCCCCTTCGGGCTTCGGCACTGACTGCACACGCGAATTGCGGGTTTCGTCATTCCCCCCCTATTCCCCGTCTTCCGCCGCCTCCTCACTGAGCACCTTCTTCGTTCGTGTCGGCGGACGCCGGCCCTTGCCACCCACTTTGCAGACGGCTTCCCAGAACTCCCGGCCGCTGAATTCTTTCTTCGTCATCGCCGAAAACTCCTTTTGCGCCGCCTCGAATTCGCTGCTGTACGGGATGACCTTGCCGGCCTTGCCGTGCTTCTTGAGCACACTCTTGAGCTGTTTGGTCAGTTCCGGTTCCAGCGCCGGCCCGGTCGCATCCTTGGGAGCGTTGGTGCTGCTGCGGACATACTTGAGCAGCGCCGAGTAAACCTGTTCCTTTTCGGCGTTCTTGAACGTGCGGTCCTGGAATTCCTGGCAGAGCTTGTCGAAGGCTTCGGTGTAGGGAAGATCGTCGCGCGCCACCCCCGCGCTGTCATACACCTCCTGCAAATGCTCCTGCTCGATGGCGTTGAGTTTCAGGGCTGGGCGCATACGAAAAGGCTCCTTGTCCGGGTTCGTTATTTTTTATTGTAGTGGCAGAGGCACTGGCCTACCAGCCCGCACCGCAAATGGATACAAACAGGATTCCGTGACAGTCTCGGCGCTGAATGGAGGAACGCACGGCGATGTGGATGATCTTACGGGCGGCGGCGCCCTCGCGGAGCCTGGGCCCGGGCCAGATGCACGTGCCACGGGGTCCGTCCCCGCTATCCCGGACCGCAGGCCACGGAAAGTGTCACGCACCCGACAAACAGGCCCATGTGGTTTGATTGCAGAACAACCCGCGCACGCTGGGGCCCGGCCACACGGCATCTCCGCCGCGCCGATCCGATCATGGCGGGCATCATCGACCGCGTTGGCCACTGCACTCTCAGGCCGCGCCGTGATTACTTCGTCGCCCTCTGCCAGGCGATCTTCGCGCAGCAGGTCTCCACCGCCGTCGCGTCCACGTTGTTCGGCCGATTCCGCACGCTCTTCGCGGCGGGCCGGCCCACGCCCGGGCGTGTGCTGCAACTGAGCGACCAATGCCTGCGATCGGTCGGTCTGTCCCGCCAGAAAGCCGTGTACATTCGAGACCTGGCCTTGCATTTCGCCGACGGCCGCATCCCCACGCGGCGATTTGCGCGCATGGACGACCAGGCCATCATCCGGTCGTTGCTTGCGGTCAAGGGCATCGGCCGCTGGACTGCCGAGATGTTCCTGATCTTCGTGCTCAACCGCCCCGACCTGCTCCCCGTCGATGATCTGGGCATCCGCAAGTCCGTTCAGACCTTTTATGGCCTGCCGGATCTGCCCGACGCCGAGGCTCTCCTCCGCCTGGCCGATCCATGGCGCCCGTGGCGCACCATCGCCACCTGGTATCTGTGGCGCGGAGCGGCGGGCGCGTGACAGTCTCGGCGAGACGTGGAGGGCCGCACGGCAACGTTGAGGATGTCCTGAACGTCGGTGTCCGCGCGGAGCCTGGGCACGGGCCAGATGCGCGTGCCACGGGGTCCGTCCCCGCTATCCCGGACCGCAGGCCACGGAAAGTGTCACGCCCCCCGGAGCGGCCGCCCAATGACTCGGCCGCCTTTCGCGGCATGCCATCGCGCGTTACGCTCATCACATGCCGATAACGCCGTCTGATCCGCTGGATTCCCCGCTCTCCATCTTCGATGTTCGCAGCAGTTCTCCGGGCCCGCAGGGCCGCCTGCCCCTCACCGAGCAGATGCTGCGCACCTGGGCCAGCGGCGACCTGTTCGGCCTGAGCCAGAGTGCCGGCATGGGCTGGGACCCAGCCATGCTCGGCCGCAAGGAATTCCTCATCCTCTCCACCTGCGGCGGCATCCGTGCCGATGACGGCTCGCCCATCGCCCTGGGTTATCACATCGGCCACTGGGAAGTGGTGCTGCTGGCCCGCGCCGCGGCCGAGGAGTTCAAGCGGCTGGAGGCAATCCCCTTCGCCGGCTACTGCACCGACCCCTGCGACGGACGAACCCAGGGCACCCCCGGCATGATGGACAGCCTGGCTTATCGCAACGACGCGGCCATGATCCTGCGCCGGCTCATCCGCTCACTGCCCCGGCGGGTGGGCGTGATGGGCATCGCTACCTGCGACAAGGGACTGCCCGCCATGATGATGGCGTTGGCCGGATCGTCGCACCTGCCCGGCATTCTCGTGCCCGGCGGTGTGACGCTGGCAACCGCCGGCGGCGAGGACACGGCCAAGGTCCAGAGCATCGGCGCCCGCTATGCCCACGGGATGATCACGCTCGACGAGGCCGCCGAGGCACTCTGCCACGCCTGCGCATCTCCCGGCGGCGGATGCCAGTTCCTGGGAACAGCGGCCACGTCGCAGGTCGTCGGCGAGGCCCTTGGCCTGTGCCTGCCGCATTCCGCGCTGGCCCCCTCCGGGCAGGAAGTCTGGCTCGACATGGCGCGCCGCTCCGCACGCGCCCTGGCGAACCTGGAGCAGAACAACATCCGCCTGAGCGACATCCTCACCCCCGCGGCCCTTCGCAATGCCATGACGGTTCATGCCGCCTTCGGCGGATCGACCAACCTGCTGATCCACATTCCCGCGATCGCCCATGCCGCGGGGCTGGATCGCCCCACCGTCCACGACTGGATCGAAATCAACCGCAAGGTGCCGCGCCTGGTTGACGTCCTGCCCAACGGCCCGGTCGGCCATCCGACCGTGCGCGTGTTCCTGGCCGGCGGCGTCCCCGAGGTCATGCTCCACCTGCGCGACATGAACCTGCTGGACCTGGACTCGCTGACGGTTTCGGGCCGGTCACTGGGCAAGAACCTCGAGTGGTGGGAGACATCCGACCGCCGCGCGCGTTTCCGCCAGCGGTTGCGCGAACTGGATGGCGTCGATGCCGATGATGTCATCCTCCCGCCGGGCTGCGCCCGCGCCAGGGGGCTGACCAGCACCGTCACCTTTCCCACCGGCAACCTTGCCCCGCAGGGCTCGGTCATCAAGAGCACCGCCATCGACCCATCCGTCGTCGATCCGGACGGTGTCTATCGCAAGACCGGGCCGGCGCGCGTCTTCACCACGGAGCGCGCCGCCATCGCCGCCATCAAGCAGGGCGGCATCCGCAGCGGCGACGTGATCGTGCTCATCGGCCGCGGACCTATGGGCTGCGGCATGGAGGAAACATACCAGCTGACCAGCGCCCTGAAGCACCTGGAATGGGGCAAACACGTGGCCCTGGTCACCGACGCCCGCTTCTCAGGCGTTTCCACCGGCGCCTGCATCGGCCACGTTGGCCCCGAAGCTTTGGCCGGCGGCCCGATCGCCAGAGTCCAGGACGGCGACTGGATCCGGATCGTCATCGACCGCAGCCGCCTGGAGGGCTCCGTCAACCTCGTTGGCGACGCCGGCACACCGAGTTCGTCTCTCAGCATTGAACTGGGCGACAGGATACTGGCCTCGCGGGGTCCCCGTGTTGATCTGGCGCCCGATCCCGCGCTGCCGGCCGACACGCGCCTCTGGGCCCTGCTCCAGTCCCTCTCCGGCGGAACCTGGGGCGGCTGCGTCTACGACGCGGAGGCCCTGGCGGCGGCCATTGGCAGGCCATAGCGCCGATCCAGCCAGGCCCCCGGATGCCACCGACGATGATGATTCAGAACACATCCGGTTGTGTCGCCCCGCGCCGTCACGTTCCGCGCCCGTCCATCTCCCGGCCATGGGCGAGCACTCCCCCGACATAAACCGCCTCGGCATTCAGCCCCGCGATCTGCCCGGCGTCGGCCAACTCGCCGCTGAGAACCGCCAGGTCCGCCCACTTGCCTTCCGACAATGAACCGACGCGGTCTTCCACGCTCCCGGCATACGCCCCGCCCATGCAGTACGCCTCGATCGCCTGCCGCGGCGTCAGCGCTTCCTCCAGCGACCAGGGCGCTCGCCCCACGGCCGATGACAGGCACGCAAAGGCATCGAGCCTTTCCACCGGGCAGTCCGACGACAGCGCCACCGGCACACCCGCCTCGATCATCGACCGGAACGGATACGCCCACCTCGATCGCACCGGCCCCAGCCTCTCCGGCGTCCACAGGTCGCTGGTCACAAACTGCGGCTGCGCTGTCACCACGATCTTCCGCCGCGCCAGCCGTTCCAGGCAGTCCGGCGGCGTCACCGAAGCGTGTTCGATCCGGTGACGATGCGCCAAGTTGTCCGCACCATCCAGTGCAAACTCGATTGCATCCAGCGACTCGCGCACGGCCTGGTCCCCGATCGCATGCACCGCCAGCGAAAAGCCCATCCCCTGTGCTTCGGCGCACAGCCGGTTCAGTTCCGGCGGCGGATAGATGCGCAGCCCCCGCGTCTCCGGCCGGTCGGCGTACGGCTCGCCGAGCAGAGCCGTCTGCGCACCCAGCGACCCGTCCGCGAAGATCTTCACGGCACCGAACCGCAGCCGGTCATCCCCAAAACCGCTGCGGATGCCGTGCGCGTGCAGCGTGGCCGCACAGCTCACCGGCGGGATCGCCGTCACCCGGATCGGCAGCTTCCCCGCGCGTGCCAGCCGAGAGTAGCCGATCATCTGGTCCGGCGTGTCCAGCAGCGTCTGCACCGACGTGATCCCGCTCGCAAGCGCCACCCGGCAGGCCGCCAGGATCGCCTCCTCCATCTCCTGTTCATCGGGCGGCGGCGCCTTGGCATAGAACGCGTTGATGGCGTTCTCCGTATACAGCCCGGTTTCCGCGTTTCCGGCCGCCCGCTGGTGCTCGCTCAGCATCGCCAGGGCCGCTGAGTTCACCACGACCGCGTGCCCGCAGATGCGCGAGATGACGATGGGCCGATCCCGCGACACGCGATCCAGTTCCGCCCGCGTGGGGAACCGCCGCTCGGCCAGCTTGCTCTGGTCAAACCCGTGCCCCTGGATCCAGCCGCGTGTGCGGCGCCTTGCCAGATCACCCAGGCGCGTCAGCACCTCGTCCACATCCGCGCACCCGACGAGGTCCGCCTGCGTCAGCATCTGCCGGCCGTACCAGAACAAATGGACATGAGCGTCAATGAACCCCGGCACGACGATCCTGCCGCCCAGCGGAACCCTTCGCGTATCCGGCCCCGCCAGCGCCTCCGCCTGGGCATCGCTCCCCACGCACACGATCCTGCCCCCTCGCACCGCCATCGCCGACGCTTCAGGCCGATCCCGATCGCAGGTCATCAGCCTGCCCCCGGTGAAAATCAGGTCGGCCGTAAGCATGCGCCAATCGTAGCACGAGCGACCGGTTGATGCGCGTCGGGGCAAACGAGTGCGATTGACAATCCGCGTACGGCCACGTTGAATTGACGAGTCCTTTCACCCGGAGTCCCCCTTGGCCGAAGAATTCATCAATCCCAACTGGCACGTCATCCTGGTGCATTACCCGCTGGGCCTGCTGGTCGTCGGCGTGCTCATCGAGCTGGGCGCATTCCTCTGGCCCAGGTCCAGCATTCGCACCGCGGCAAAGTGGATGATCCTGATCGGGGCCCTGTCGGCCGTCCCCGCCGCCACCAGCGGCATCTATGCGTTCGTCGACGCCGCCAAGGGGGCCAGCACCGAGCCGGACGGAACCTGGAGCGAACTTGCCGCCGCCAGCCGCTGGAAGTCCGAGCACCAGTGGCTGTTCATGAAGTGGCACATCTGGCTGACCTGCTGCGGCGCGGGGCTGGCAATCCTTGGCGCGGTCGCCTGGCTGGGCGGTTCCGATCATTTCCGCAGGCGCATGCACCTGCCGATCCTCGCGGCGCTGGTACTGTCCCTGGGCCTGATGGCTGCGGGAGCCTGGTTCAGCGGCGAGGCCGTCTATCGCCACGGCGTTGCCGTCGCGCCCCCCAGCACCGAGAACCTGGCCCAACCGGGGGACCAGCACGATGCCCCCACCGCCCTGCTCAACCGCTTTCTTCCGCCGCTCCAGGTGCATCTGCTGTTTGTCGGCCTGGGGCTCTCGCTATCGCTGGCCGCCCTGGGACTGACAATCCGTCGATGGTCACGAACGCCCCCGGGGGCCGAAGGGCAGGAATGTCCCCCCGTGGCGGACAGCACGGTCGGCCCCGCCGACGAAGTCCATCCGGCCCGCTGGTGGTTGCTCTCGGCCGGCGCGGTGCTCGTCGTCATTCTGGCCGGCTTGCTGCATACGGAGCAGGGCGATTGGACGTTGCCCACGCTGGTGAGCGTGCTGACCTCGGCCTTTGACAGCGAAAGCCGTTCGGCCATGAGGCCCTACCAGAGCCGACTTCTGATCCACATCCTCCTGGGAAGCGCCCTTCTGGTTCTGCCGCTGGTGCTGGCCACCCTGGCACGTTTCGCCCGGCGAGCGCGATGGATGACCCTGCTCTTCGCCGGGCTGCTTCTGATCGCGACAGGGTTGCAAATGTGGGTGGGGGTGATGCTGCTCTACAACATGTGAGCCTACTTCACCGGCTCGACGCTCTCCACATCCAGGCGGTAAACGCTGGCAATGCGCTCGGTCCCCTTCTCAATCCCGACGTGAAATGTCCCCATTACCTTGACCAGTCGGCCGGGATAATAGGAGACTCTCATTCCCGGCCTGACCTTGGACTTGACGAAGTGCTGAATCTTCGGCGAGCTGGTCACGCAACACTTGGCGATCGAATAGACCAGGTCGAACTCGGTGATCCGGGTCGCGTCCCCGCCGATGGACATCGGATCGTACATTTCCCCGACCAACAGGACACGCTTGCCGTCCAATGCACGGAACTCGGCCGGAATGGATGCGTCCGTGGCGTTCACCTGGTCCATTTCAAACAAACTGATCTTCTTCAGATCGACCTCGAAGTAGTCGCCCCGGTTGCGAATGCCGCCTGTGACGGCCAGCTCGACAGCCGGCCAGACGAGATACCCAATGGGCGTCACCACCGCCAGGATGAACACAACGATGCGCAGATTGATCCGTTGCCACCAGGGGGTGCGTCGGGGAAGCGCTGCCATGCTGGATGCGTTCGCCATCGTCATACGCCAAAGCTTGCCTTATTTCGGAGCCGGTTTCACACTCGTGCATTCGATCTCAAACAGGCTCACGACCACGTCGTCTTCCTTCTTCTCCTGAACCCTCAACGTTCCTTCAACCACGATCTCATCCGGATAATACGTTACAGCCTTGCCCTTGGGCGTGTAAACCACGATCGTATGTTGAATCTGAGGCGGCTGGCCGAAACAGCAGGCAAACAGGCTGGGAACCAGGGCAAACTGGGTGATGTTGTCCGCCTGATCGATGGGTATCATGTACCCGGTAGTTCGCAACTTCGATCCATCCAATGACTTAACGTCATCTGGGATTGTTCCGCCTTTTTCCATGTCGTAATCGAAGTTGCCCAGTTGCTGGATCGCCACAGTCAGGGCCTGTCCGTCCTGTGGCCGAACGTGAGGTGTTCGCTCACCCGGGGCGGTCTTGATGTCGGTGGGCTGCTGCCTGCGAAGCTCAAGCTGAGCCTTGAGGGCCGCGCTTCCGCCGAGGTTGCGCTGGCAAACGCGGATCTTCTCCTGAATGGGGGCCAGACGATCAGGCTGGTCGGCAACCAGTTGAGAGAGCTTGACCAGCAGCGGCATCGCCACGGCGTAGTCGCCGCTGTAGAAAGCATTGTTGGCCCGCGTCTCAAGATTGGTGTACGCCACCGATGGCTGAGTGGATTGAGCCGCTACAAACGATGACAAAATCAGTACTATCAGACAGATACGTTTCATCACGTGGTGACCAGATTGGTGGCGACCGGGGTGCTGTAGGCCTTGAGGGCCGGAACCAATCCGGCCACAGCGGCCAGCACCACTACGCCAGCCAAGTATAGCCACTCCCAGCGATCGACCGCCAGCCATGCAATTCCCTGCCCTGCCAATTGCTGGATGAACAGCGATCCGCCGGCGCCCAGAGCATGTCCGACGATCAGGCCCAGCAATGCTCCGCCCAGCCCAACCAGCGCGGCTTCAGCGCAAATCAATAGCAACACGCGATTTCGAGTTGCGCCCAAGGCCCGCAGGATGGCGATTTCCTTCCGGCGGGCCGAAACCGCATTGTAAATGCTGACCAGAATTGACACCGCCGCCACGATGTTGACCAGCACTGAGATCAGCAGCAGCAGCCTTGTGCTGGGGCGGAGGAAGGTATCGAAGAATTCGCGCATCACCACCGCGGGAGCGACTGCCATCTGGCCGCTGAGGTTATTGATCTGCCACATCAGGCTCAGATTGGCGTGTCCGCCGCGCGTGCGAACCAACACGGCCGAAAGCTTCCACTTTTCCGGCTCCAGGTGCAGATGGATGGTGCCGTCGGGGTTCAGGTGATAGGCGTGGTCATGTTCGTCATGTTCGCCGTGATGGTCCCCTTCCTTCTCCTTGTGTTCATCTTCGGCGTGGGATTTGGCGGCGGGCTGGGTTTGAGGGGGAGCATCGGCCGACTGGGCGGCCATTTCCTGAAGGGCTTTCTCATGCTCGCCGATGGCATAGAAGCTGGTCAGGGGGGTGATGATGATGCGATCCTTGGCTGTGCGGGTGGGTTTGAGAATGCCAACGACCGTGAACTTCTCCTCGTGCTCGTCCATGTCACGGGCAGCGCCCCCGGCGCCGTGCTGGGGCTGAAAGGTTGAGCCGATGGTCATGCCGGTTTCACGGGCAACCTCGCTGCCGATGACCGCCTCGAACTTCTCGGGATGGAAGGGCCGACCCTGGGCAAACTCGAAGGTCTTGTCCAGGCGATACTGGAAGACGCGCGTGGCGTCGATCGGCTCGTTCTGGAAGGTGATGGGAAAGATGTGGGGGAGGCTGGCGATGATGCGGTAGCCTTTCCCGGTGGCCGGGTGAATGTATTCATCGCCCAGGGCGATGGGCCAGGCGGCACGAACCAGGGGATGGCGTGGGCGGCTGAGTTCCAGATAGGTGGAGTAGGGAATGTTCCCGGGGCTCTTGTCCAGATGGTAGACGGTGTTGAGAACAAGCTGGAGGCCCGAGCTCTTGGTTCCGACGACCAGGTCGTAGCCGTAATCAGTCTGGCCGAAGAGCTTTTCTCCTTCGCGGAGGAAGATCATGATCGAAATGGCCAGGGCAACGCCGAGCATGACCGACAGGAGCGTCAGCCACGTGGACAGGCTTCGTTGGCGCATCTGCTTGAGTACGAGGGTGAAGAAGTTCATAGCCGTGGTTGCCAGTTGACCGTTGTCAGTTGTCGATTGCCGGTTGCCGGTTGCCAGAGGCCGTTGGCGGCGTCGTTCGGTTGATTTCCGAGAGCTTCAGCACGCGCGGGAACTGGTTGGCGATGTCCAGATCGTGGGTAACCAGCAGGAGGGTTGCGCCGACTTGCGTGCAGAGCCCCCGGATCAGTTCCAGGACCTGCCGGGCGTTGCCGGGATCCAGCGAGCCGGTGGGCTCATCGGCCAGGACCAGCCGCGGTCGATTGGCCAGGGCGCGGGCGACGGCAACGCGTTGCTGCTGCCCGAGAGAGAGTTTCTCGGGCTTGTAGTCGAGCCGCTCCGCAAGGCCAACCTCGTGCAGCAAGTGACGCGCCCATGCGGAATCGTGCGACCGGCCCGTGAAGCTCATGCCCAGCAGAACATTCTCCAGGGCGGTGAAGCCGGGCAGCAGATGATGCGTCTGGAAGATGTAGCCGATGTAGCGGCCTCGAAAGACATCGCGCTGGGCCTCGGAGAGGGCCACCAGGTCCACAGGATGGCCCGGCGTCTGGTAGCCAAGGATGGCTTCGGGAGGCCCGCCGGCGATCGGGCCGTCGCCAAAGTCATAGAGAATTCGGCCGGAATCGGGCGTGAGAATGCCGGCGATCAGGTGAAGAAGGGTCGTCTTGCCGGAACCGGAAGAACCGATGAGGGCAACCTGCTCGCCGGCAACAAGGGTCAGGTGCTCGACGTCCACAACGGGAACGGCGCTGCCGTCGGGGGCGATGAACTGCTTGCGGAGATTGATCAGTTGAAGGGACATTTGAGTCTTGGCTTTCTGAGGCTGATTATAAGGCCACGCAACCGGCGATGAACACAGGTGGCGTCGGAAAAGACAACCGATATTGGGGGCACGTGCGACACGCCCGCGCTACGTTATTCCGGGGGCGCCGGCGAGGGGTCCGTGCTGGGGGGCCTGACGCAATCCAGGCGCTTGGCGGACTGGAATTCCGCGGCCATCAATGGTAGGAAAATAAGTGCGTTGGAACATATTCCATACACCCGGACGCCTCCTGGAACCTCAAGCGAATTCCAGTAAACACCGCGTCCCCATTTCGGAAGGCAGGTTTTCACCACCATGACCCAGGACTACAACGATCAGGATCGGAACCAGGCCGACGAGCCGCTGGAAGAGGTTCATTCCCTGGAAGGCGAAGGCGAGCACCATGACGATGAGATGATGCACGAGGCGGAGGACCTGCAGGATGAGGGTGGCGGAGAACGGGGCGATCGCGGCGGGCGCCGGGATCGAGGCCGGGGACGCGAGCGGCGCGAGCGCATCGACAGCTTCGAGAAGATGAAGGTCTGGCAGGAGGCCCATGCGCTGACGATCAAGGTGTTCGCGGCCACGCCGAAGTTGCCGGAGTCGCAGCAGGTTGGACTGGCGCTGCAGATGGAGCAGGCGGCCGTGCAGGTGCCCAAGAGCATCGCCGAGGGTTTCAAGCGTCGCGGCCCGCGGAACAAGGCGCATTTCTACAACCTGGCGCAGACCTCGCTGGAGGGACTGCGGTATTACTTCATCCTCTGCCGGGATCTGAAGTATGACATCGCGTACGAGGACCTGGCGATGCACGCGGACCAGGTCGGCCGGATGCTCGATGGGCTGATCCGGTCGATGATGAGGTCGTGAGATTTCAGGAACAAGTTGGCGCAAGCATGTTTGCCCGTGCCCCCTCTCGTAACTCGGGCCTCTGGCCCGTGCCGAAACCGTCACGGACCCTGATTGGCGGGCAGGCAATAATGAACTAACCCCGCCCAACTACCCGTGTCTCTATTGGGGACGGATGCGGTGAACGCTCGCCGCTCCGGGCTGAAAGGAGTTGAACCATGAATAAGCTGACGCTGGCCTTGGTTGCGACATTACTGATGGCGGCACCGGCACTTGCGGATCACGGCCGCAGTGCATACGGATTCTCGTTCGGGTTTGGATACAGCAATTACGGTGGGAACTACGGCTCAGTCGGCTTCGGCTACAGCCGCGGGTACTATCCCGGCTATTACGGCGGGTATGTGTATTCAGCACCCGTCTATGTGGCACCGCCGGTCTATGTGGCGCCAGCTCCCCCGGTGGTCGTGGCACCGGCTCCTCCGGTCTATGTAGCCCCCGCACCGGTCGTGGTTTATCCGCGGTATTATCGCTATGAGTATTGCCCGCCGCGGTATTACGGGACGGTTCGATACCACTACTATCGGTAATCCCCTCCAGCAGACGAACGCTCAAAGGGCACCTCGAATGAAGTGCCCTTCTTTTTTTTGCTTGCGACTTATGAGGGTAGCTTGGCAGCATCGATCACCACGTGGCGAATCCGCTGGCGCTTCCACGTATAGGTCACATGCACCAACCCGTCGGATGCCTGGATGATTGCCGGATAAGAGTATTCGCCTGAGGCGGTCTCCAGGTCCAGCAGCGTTTTCCATGCCTTGCCGTCGGCGGAGACGGCCAGGCTCAACGGCGAACGGCCGGTGGGGGTGTTGTTGAAAACCAGCAGTGCCCGGCCATCCTTGAGACTGACCGCATCGATGCCCGCGTTGGGATTCGGCAGATCGATCAGATCAAGCTTCGACCAGCTTCTGCCGCCATCGTCGGACCAGGCGCTGCCGATCTTCTTCCTGTCGGTGCGGCAGAGAATCTGGAGCCGATCCCCCCAGACCAGGATCGTCGGTTGAATCACGCGGATGCTGGCGTCGGCGGCCACCGGCACCAGTTCAGCCGAATCGCCCAGATCGCGCGTGCGCTCCATGTGGACGCGCCAGCCATCGTGTTCCGTGCTCGATCCGCACAGGAGCGTGCCATCGCCCAGCAGGACAGGCTTGTTCTTGATCGGGCCAAGAATGTCCTTGCCAAGGCGCACCGCGGCAGACCAGGTCCTGCCGTGGTCGGTCGAGACCTTGCGCATCCCCCACCAGGTCGAGGGACTTGGACCAACCTTGTAAAACAGCACCAGTTCGCCGGGCCTGCCTTGAAACAGGACCGGATTCCAACAGGGATGGCGTTTGCCGTCGGACTGCACGCAATCGGCCACCAGTTCCGGCGCGGACCAGGCCTTGCCATCGTGGCGCGCAGCATAAATGCAGACATCCGGCGCTTTCTCGCGCGTGCCCCCGAACCAGGCGGCCACCAGACCCTCGGGCGTCTGGACGATCGTCGAAGCGTGGCACTCGGGAAAGGACGCCGTCTGGTAAATGAACTGCGACTTGACCACCGCCGGATGCTCCGCCCCGCGACAGATTGACCACAGCAACAGCAGGACACCAATTGAACAGGTTCGGAGCGACAGCATGCGGGCCTCCCAACGATATAGTCGAGCACCAGGCGTTCAATGGCAACCGCAGGGCTCAGCCTACCGCAATCGCGTATCGCTGTTGCTGATGCCGCGCAGGGCCAGGTTCAGCGCGTCGGCGTTGGTGGCCAGACGCCGCGCCTCGGCCACGTCGATGATCTGCCTCTGGAACAGGTCCGCCAGATGCTGGTCGAAACTCTGGCAGCCGGCCTCGCGATTGCCGACGGCGCCTTTCAGTTTCTCATACTCGCCCTCGAGAATGTACTTTCTCACCACGGGCGTGGCCATCATGATCTCGACCACGGGCACGCGCCCGGTGCCTTCGCGCTTCTTGGCAAGGCGCTGACTGCAGACGGCCACGAGATTCAGGCCGAGCTGCTGCTGCTGAAGTTCCTTCTGGGTCGGGTCAAAAAGGGAGACCATGCGTTCGATGGTCATGGTCGCGTTGGTCGCGTGGATGGTGGTGAAGACCAGGTGCCCGGTGTCGGCGGCCCGCAGAGCCGTGGACAGGGAGAAGGTGTCGCGAATCTCACCGATGAGGATCACGTCGGGGTCCTGGCGGAGCATCTCGCGCAGGGCAAAGTCGTAGCTTTCGCAATCCACTCCCACCTCGATCTGGCTGACCATGCTCTTGATGTTGTCGTGCTGGTACTCGATGGGATCCTCGACGCAGATGATCCGGTCCGAGCGGGTGCGGTTGATCTTGCCGATCAGGGCGGCGAGCGTGGTGCTCTTGCCGCAGCCGGTCGTTCCGGAGACCACGACGATGCCGCGGTGATAGTTGCACAGTTCCTCCACCTGGGGCGGGAGGTTCAGCTCGTCAAAATCGGGAATCCTGGTCACGATGCGCCGCATGGCGATGGCATAGCGGTAGCGGCTGTGGAAGATGTTGACGCGGAAACGGGCCGACCCATCCGGCATGGGATAGGAGATGTCCACGGCGCCGCGGTTTTCCAGGGCCTTCCAGTGTTCCTCCTCGCGGATGAGCTGGCGAACGTATTCCTGCATCTGCTCATCCGTGCTGGGCGGACAGTTCAGGAAACGGGCGTGGCCATCGACGCGGATCATGGGGACCGAGCCGGCCTGCAGGTGCAGGTCGGAACCGGCCAGCCGTATCAGGGTCCTTAGAAAATCGTGCAGGTTGAGCTTGCGGTCGCTGACATTGACCTGCGATTGGCTGGACTCCGCATCACTGTTGATTTCGGTCATCGGTGTACCTCCGGATGGTGCACCGGGCATTTTAGCGGTAACAGGGCCGGTTGTCTTGCGGAAACGGGTACCGAGCAAACGGGAACAGACGCGCAGCAGACTGCGCCGGCCCCCCCAAAAAAGTCGCGGAGCACGGTTTGACCTGCCGTGCCCCGCGGAATCTGCACACACTCAATCGAACCTGAATTCGATTGCAGCCTTCGTTAAATCGCGGCCGCTTCGTCGCCCTCGATCTGGTCGCGGGTCACGCGCAACACGCCTTCTTCCATCACCTGCTTGATCTTGGCCAGGGCCTTGTTCTGGATCTGGCGGACGCGCTCCTTGGTTACGCCAATGATCCGGCCGACCTCTTCGAGGGTCAGCGGGGTCTCCTGCTGCTCCTGCCAGTTGAAGCGGCGACGGATGACCGTCTGCTCGACATTGGTCAGGTCGGCCAGGTTGCGATCGACGATGTTCTTCAGCTCGTCGATGCACTCTTCCTCAATCGTCTCGCGCCGGCGATCCACCCAGTCGCTCTTTTCCAGGTCCGGCTCGAACTCGACCGGGAACCGCGTGCGATGGCGGGAGGTCTTCAGAGCCGTTCGGCTGAAGGCCTTCAGGATGGCGCGGCAAGCGTAGGTGCTGAACTTGAAGCCGCGATCGACGCTGAACTTGTCAACCGCCCGCAGCAGCGCCATGTTCCCTTCGGATACGATCTCGGCGAAATCGACCTGGCCCAGCCGCGTGCGCTTGGCCATGGCCAGCACCAGGGCGAGATTGGTCCGCACCAGGTACTCGCGGAAGTGCTCGAAGCGCCGATGCCAGTTGACGATCTGCTCGGCCAGATCGCGCGTCAGGCCCTCTTTCTCAACCCGCTTCTTGAGCGCGCCGAGCTTGCGCTTCGCGTAGTTGTAGCGGAGGAACATCATCCGCTCCTCGTCGGCCTTCATCAGCTTCGGCGAGTTGGCCATTTCCTGTTCGAGATCCTGCGCCGTGGGCTGATACCACGCCGTCGGGGGCAGTTCCGGCTCGGGTTCGAGCTCAAACAGCTGATGCTCGATGTTTCGCTGCCGGAACAGCGGCGAGTCCATATAGGCGTAATCTTCGGCCAGAATGCGATCCACGCGCTCTCTGAGCGAGCGTGGGATTCTGGCGGCTGGGCTTCGGGCTTTGGTTGTCATGGTGGCCATTTCGATGCCTCCCTTCCTTTCACCTTAAGTAACCTTCGTCAGCGTTGATTTATTCGCACTACCCGTCATAAAACTAACCGAAATTCGCACCGGATTTATTCCATCGGATAACATCCGTTGCCGTCGTTACTTAATATAGCACAAAGTCAGTCCAGTTGAAGGCATGCCGGACCCGGATCAAAAGATTTTATAATCCTTTGGTCCTTGCGCCTGCTTATCGGACCCTTCTTTTATCCTAACTTGGTGCCGCCCAAGGCGACATGCATGATGGTGGATGCCGACGGCTAAAACCGTTATAAGAGAAAGTATGCGACGGCTTTGCTTCGGGGGGAGCTTCAATCCAATCCATCATGGGCATCTGATCTGTGCCCGGGCCATCGCCGAAGCCGGCGGATTTGCTAAGGTTTTGTTAATCCCATCGGCGCAGCCGCCGCACAAGCCCTTCACGGGAGATCTGGCCGCCCCGGCAGACCGGCTGGCGATGTGCCGGCTGGCGGCGATGGCCCAGCCGGATCTGTTCGAGGTGGATGACCTTGAACTTCGCCGGGCCGGACCCAGCTACACCATCCAGACGGTCAGGGAGCTTCGGGCCCGGGGCTGGGAGCAGGTTGATTGGCTGATCGGGGCGGACATGCTGCGGCTCCTGCCTCAGTGGCATGAGCCGGCCGCCCTGCTGCGGGAGGCGAAGCTGATCATCATGGCCCGGCCGGGTTGGTCATTCGACTGGGCAAGCATGCCGCCGGCGTATCGGCACCTGGAGCGGCAAGTTCGGGTGGCGCCGCTGATCGAGATCAGCGCAACGGAGATCCGGCGGCGCGCGGCGGCGGGCATGTCGATCGACTACCTGACGCCCCCGAGCGTCGTGGAGTATATCCGGTGCAAGGGGCTCTATCGGCCGGTCTGAATGAAAGAACGACATGAGCAGGCGGGGGGTTGGCCCGCTCATGTCATGCGGTGCGTCGCGATCAATGGTGCGACAAGTCGCATCCTACTTGATGCGTTTGGCCGGATTGGCCCCTTCGCCAACGGACCACTTAAGCTCGTTGACCTTGCCGTCTGCCGCGGGGACGAACTCGATCTGCACGTCGGTGGTCTTGGCAAAAAACCGCGTCGGGGATTCGGCAAAGAGGACGAACTTCACGCCGCCGAGGGTTGCCGTCAGGCCGTCGCCTGCGCGGGCGATCTCGATGACATCATTGCGATTGTCGGGGTTGCGGAGGTATGTGCCGACGTAGCCGTCCAGCAGCTTGTGCGGCAGGTTGAACTCCTTCTTGCCGGGCTTGCCCAGTTCTCGCAGCCAGATGTTGCGAAACCGCACCGGGTTGCCGTGATCCTGTAACGAAATCGGCTGCTTTTCCGGGTGGGCGCTGTAGGGGGCTCGCTCCAGCCATCCCGTGGGCCCGGTCAGCTCCACGTTGTTCTGGATCAGCACGCCATTGTGGAAGACGGTCATGCGGGCGGGACTGGTGAGCTTGCCGGAGGCATCGAATCGCGGGGCGGTGTAAACAATGTCGTACCACTGCCACTCGCCGGGCTTGCGGCTGGCGTTGACGGTCGGCGGATACTGGCAGTAAATGGACCCGGCCGAGCCGTCGGCATAGGTCGGGTTGTTGTAAGAATCGAGAACCTGGACCTCGTATCGGCCATTGCCGAAGAAGACCCCGCTGTTTCCCCGGCCCTGACCGTCGCCCTCCACCTTGGCGGGCGTGGCCCACTCGATGTGCAACTGGCAGTCGCCGAAGTTCTGGAGCGTGCGGATGTAGCCGCTGCCGCGGACGCATTCCATGTAGCCGTCCTTGACGATCCACCGGGTGGGGCTGCCGTCGTTGGCGCTGACCCATTGCGACAGGTCCTTGCCGTCAAAGAGCACCACGGCGTCGGAGGGGGCCTTGCCGGGCTGCTCCTGGGTGGAAGGAGTGGCCGGCTCAACCACCGGGGGCAGGGGCCGGTTGCGGTCATGGGCAATCCAGTTCGGATCGGGCTGGGCCAATGCACAGGAAACAAGCGCAGTCAGAGCGATGGCGACGGTGGCGATGATCCTCATGTTGATCCTTTTGCTGGAACGAATGCGGGTCATTCTACTCGCCCGGGATGCGATGTGTAGGGGGGAGCGGTGGATGCGAACGTGGGCCGATGCGTGACAGTTTCGGCGCAAGGTGGAGGACCGCACGGCGATGCTGAGGATCTTCCGAGCGTCGGTGTCCGCGTGGAGCCTGGGCACGGGCGAGGGACGCCCGTGCTACGGGGTCCGCCGGCCGCTATTTCATCTTCGCCAGGATGTCCTGGGCGTCCCTGAGCGTCCTGTTGTTCTTGCTGACGGAGACGACCTTGTTCATCGCCGCGGCCACCTCCCTGGCGGACTTGCCGGCCAAGGACCGGGCAATCGAGACGGCGGCGCCGGCGGCTTCTTCGGCGACGGCCGGGTCATCCATGAATGGAACGACGAAGGCCAGGGCATCGGCGGAGTTGATCCCGGCGGCCGCGCCCAGGACCAGTTTCTTCTCGTCCGCACGGAAAGTGGCGGGAAGGGCGGCCTTGAGCATGGCCAGACGCTGACCGGCGGGGAGCGATTCACTGGAAGCCAGCCTCACATAGCCGCGCATCGCCAGGACTCTGTGGGCGGGCTTTTCGGCGCTTGTGGCGAGTTGGAGCAGCTCTACGGCGACGGCCGGGTCCGCCACATCGGCCAAGGCGCGGATGGCCGCATCCTTCACGTCTTCATTGGCGTCCTTCGCCGCGGCGCGGAGAGCGTCCAGCGCCTTGGTACCACCCAGCCGACCAGCGACACGAAAGAGGGACCCCTTGGTCGCCACATCGGCATTGGGCACGGCGGCCAGAATCAAACCCGCGCCGTCTGTCGCACGACGGGCGGCGGCCACCATGGCCTCTTCGGCGGTCTCCCGCTCAGCATCGCTCCTGACGCCCGGCAGCAGCGACAGCATGGCCGGCAGGTCTTTTTCGCCGGCGACAATGGCCAGGGCCTTGTGGGATTCGACGCGGACCGCCGCATCGGCATCGGCGGCGGACTTGAGGATGGCCGGCATGGCGCCGGCGGCGTTGCGAGCGCCCAGGGCGCGGACGATCTCGACCTTGGCCTTGGGATCGGAGCCGTCGAGCGATTTGACCAGAGCATCGTTGACCTCGTTGCCGGGGACGGTGGCGAGGCTGTCACGGGCGGCGGTCTGCTCAGCGCCGGTCCTGGTGGCAGCTGCTTCGAGAAGGATTGCGACAGAAGATGCATCTCCGGCATTGCCCAGGGCCTTGAGGGCGGCAACGCGAACCTGGTCGTCAGCGGATTTGGAGGCGGCGGTGATGGCCGACCTGGCGGCCGATCCGCCCTTACCGGCCAAGGCCTCAATGGCGGCGACCTGGGCGGACGGGACAAGCTGCGGGAGGACGGCGGCGATCGGTTCGATCGACGCGCCGGCCGGCAGATCGGCGATGAAGCCGGCGGCCATGGTCTGCGTCTGGGCGTCGTTGCTCTTCAGCGCTTCGACCAACGCGGGCACGGCCTTGTCGCCGCGCGTCGCCAGCAGGCCCTTCAAGGCGGCCAGTCGCGTCAATCGCGGCTCGGAGCCGGCGTGAAGCTGCTGGTAGATCGCGTCGGCGGCATCGGCGTTGCCCGATGCCAGCAGCCTTTCGGCGGCGACAAGGTATGCGTCGGTCAGCGCCGGTTGCACCGCGGGCGAGGCCTTGGAGCGGGCGGCGGCGATGGCCCTGGCGGCGTCGGGCGTGCCGATCTTGCCCAGCGACGACGCGGCGGCCGCAACGACCGCCTCGTCGCTGCTGTTGAGGAACTTCACCAGTGCATCGACCGCCTTGGCATCGCGGCGCTCGCCGATCGAGCCGATGGTGCCCAGCAAGGCACGGCCCTTGAGCGAACCCAGGGCATCGCGAAACGCCGCATCGGCGGCCGGACCGGGAATGCGTTCCAGGGCATAACGCGCGTGCCCTTCCAGTTCCTGATCGCCAAGCAGCCTGGCCAGGGCGGGCACCTGCGCATCCCCGCCGATGTACATGAGCATGCGACAGAGGAAACGCTTGCCGTCGTTGGTCGCGCCATCCAGGGCGGCGGCCAGCCTGGCGGCAAGGGCGGGCTTCTCGGCGGCGGAAACGGTGACAACGTATTTCTCCAGTGCAAGCTGTGGGGCGCGGGACTGGCCAAACTCGTATTTGACGGTGCCGGCCAGGGCCTGGTCGAGGGTAAAGGTCCGCGTCGTCTCGGAAGCGTCACGGGACGACGAGGGCGGATTCTGGGCGTGGGACATCCAGCCGCAGGCAATCGCGGCGGCCAGAGCGAAACTGCGAGCGGTCCTGGTGAGGCGGTTCATGGTCATCTCCTTCGCGGCGCCGATGAGACCGGGCGCCGGTTGTTTTCATACAGGCATCGCCCCGGTGCGGCAAGCCGCACCCTACAAGCGCCAAGGCGCGCGATAGGCGCGCGTCGTCATGCGGTCGGCCTCGGGATCATTCACGAACTGCTCCCTGGCCGGGTCCCACTTGACGGTCCGGCGCAGCTTCATCGCGATGTTGCCCAGGTGGCAGACGGTGGCCGAGCGGTGGCCGACCTCGGCCGAGCAGATGGGAGTGCGCCGGGTCTTGACGCATTCGAGGAAGTTGCCCCAGTGGCTGCGGCTTTCGTAGACGCGGGTTTCATTGGGGCCGATGACACTGTCGAGAATCCTGGGGTTGCTGGCCTGAAGAGTGCCGCGGTTGACGTAGATCCAGCCCTCGGTGCCGTGGAAACGGCAACCCGAGCCGCTGGTCTGGCAGCGCACCGTCACGCCGTTGGCGTAGGTGCAGGTGAAATCGACTCGCTTGGCCACGTCGTAGAGGCCCTCGGTGTAGAACTCGCCCCTGGAACCATCCACCTCGACCGGGCCGGTGTTGTCGGCATCCAGCGCCCATTGGGCGATGTCCAGGTCGTGAGCGCCGAAGTTGGTCACCTGGCCGCCGGAGTAGTCGAGAATGAATCGGAAGTAATAGTGACAGCGGCCCTCGGTATAGGGCTCGTAAGGCGCCGGGCCAAGCCACATTTCATAGTCGAAACCTTCGGGGACGGGCATGGGCGGATGAACGCCGTACTGCTTGATATTGTTGCCTGGCAGGCCGACGTCAATGTGCCGGAGCTGGCCGATGCGACCATTGCGAACGAGTTCCACCGCGCGGCGGAATCGACCGCCGTGCTCGCTGCGCTGCTGCGACCCGGTCTGGAACACGGCGCCGTAGCGCTTGACGGCGTCGGCCAGGACCCGTCCTTCGCGGATAAACAGGGTCAGGGGCTTTTCGCAGTACACATCCTTGCCGGCGCGAATCGCCGCAAGGGAGATCAGCGTGTGCCAGTGATCGGGCACGGCGATCATGACGGCGTCGATGTCGGGCCGAGCAATCAATTCGCGAAAGTCGTTGTAGGCATGGCAGCCGAGATATGTGCCCGAGGCCATGTCCCTGGCGTAGCGGTCCTCGACGACCTTCCTGCCCGCGTCGCGGATAGATTTGTCCACATCGCAGACGGCCACCACCTGGACCTGGCTGTTGCCCGAGAGGCTGCGCAGGTGGCCGCCGCCCTGGTTGCGGATTCCAATGCATCCCATATTGATGCGATTACTCGGGGAAGGTCTGTCTTCGGCGCCGAGGGCGGAAGCGGGAATGACCAGGGGCGCCGCGATGACGGCGGACTTGAGCAGGAACCGGCGCGAGAGGTCTGGAGATCGGGACATAAGCCTTCCTCCTGCAACGAGCTGCGGTTTCGCCAGACGGGTGTAACGTTCATAACCACCCGCGTCAAATGCTTGTATGGGCGGTCTTTGGCCGATGTTGAAGCGGGCGGGCGGAGAAAAAAAGATTGGAGAATCCGATTTCTTGCGCAGGCCCGGAACAACTTTGCGATACTATTGACGTAAGTGGGTGCAATGGCGGGCGACATGCCGGATCACAAACGCGAAGGAGGCTCTTATGACGGCGGAATTCTCGATGGTGCAGGCACTGGAGCAGCGCATGCTGCTGAGCGGGGCGCACCCGGTGGATGCGGCGGCCCTGGCAGCGCCGCGCGAGGCGGCCGTCCACGTGCCGACGGCGCGGCCGAAGGAGGCCGCGTCATCCTACAACCTGATGAACCTCTTCGCCTATGACAAGCTTGGCGCGCAATGGACGTATCGCACGCGATACACGGCGCGGTCGAGCGAGGGATCGGACAGCGGATCAGGCACGCAGTCGGTCAACGTCGGCAGGCAAACGGTGCGGATCGACGGCCACAACTGCGACGTGGTGACGATTGACACCCCGGAAACCAGCCAGAAGTATGCCTGGTACAGCGACAGCAGCGGCACCTACTGCACGCTGATCGCGACAGACCTGGGCATGGGCAAGCTGGAGCTGAAACTGCATGACACCCGCGTGGCTCCCAGGTCGCTGAGCGTCGGGCGAACCTACAGCGACAAGGGCACGTTCGACGGCACGTTCACGATTTCGGGCTATGGACAGAGCATTGTGGGCAAGGTGGGCGGGTCGGTGGCCGCCACCAGCCGCCTGGCGGGCACGGAGACGGTGAAGGTGGCCGCCGGTCGATTCAGCGCGGTCAAGGGCCAGTACGAGCTGACGATGAGCGGCAAGATGACGATCCGCTACCAGGGGCGGAATTACACGGCCAACTTCAGCGCCACGGCCAGCGAGACTTTCTGGGCGGTTCCCGGAACGGGAATGGTCAAGAGCCAGGACCAGATGTCCGTCTACGTGAGCATGTCCGGAGAGAGCGAACGCGTGACGGTGACATCCAACACGGAGTTGACCGGTTCATCGCTGGTCAAGACCGCGGCGCGTGCGCCAAAGGCGGCCGCGGTATTCGCGGACAGGCCGATCATCGGCCTGCTGGCGTGAAGCAGGCAAGGGAGAAGGGGAGCCCGAGGAAGTCCTCGGGCTTTCTTCTTGCGCCGAAGAGTTCAGAGCTGGCTGATCCTGATGTTCCGATACCACACCGCGCCGCCGTGATCCTGTAGACCAATGTGACCGGAACGAGGAAAGTCCTTGAAGGCCTTCTTGTACTTGTTGGCCGTGCCGTTGGGGTTCTTGCCGGGTTCGGTCCACTGGTCCAGGTCCATGTCGATGACCTGCTTGTCGTTGAGGACGACCTGGATCCGGTTGGCCTTGGCGGTGATGACCATGCGGTTCCACTCGCCGGGCTTCTTCTCGGCGTTTTCACTGGGGGCCAGGCAATCGTAGACCGATGCGCAGTCGTTCTTGCCGGGCCTGGCCTTGCCGTAGGAGTCGAGGACCTGGATTTCGATGCCGGTCTGCACCGGGTCCTTGAGATTCCCCGTGCGGATGAACACGCCGCTGTTGGTCTTGGGAGCGACCTTGAATTCCAAATCGAGCACGAAGTCGCCGTACTGCTGCTTGCTCCAGATCGATCCGCAGCCCTTCTGCCAGACCAGTTCGCCGTTTTCAACTTTCCATCCGTCGGGCCTTGCCTCCCAGCCGGCCAGGTCCCTGCCGTTGAAAAGGGGAGCCGAATCAGCGCCGGCCGGTGAGCCGCCGCGCCTGGCGCTGGGGGTGGCGTCGGCCTTCAGGTCGCCGATCGCGTATTGAATCCCGTCCAGGTAGTGCTGGAGAATGGCCGGGTTCCAGAACACATCATGGAAGTGGCCGAACGAGCAGTAGAAGACCCGCCCCTGACCGTACTCGCGGATCCAGGAGATGGCGTAGTCGTGGTCGTCGCGGTTCTCTCCCTTCTTGAATCCCGGCCTGGCCGGGTCATCCTCGATCTTCCTGCTGTTGGCCAGATCGATGCTCAGGAGGATGCGGAGATTCTCGCGGCTGTAGGGAGCGCGGAAGGTGTACATCTCGTCGCGGATTTCAAAACCCTTGCCCTTGAAGGCCGCATTGATCGGATGATCCGGGTCCTCGTTCTTCACGGCGATTTCATAGAACGGATGACCGTTGAAATAGCCGCCGATCATCTGGCCATACTCGGGAAACTGGTAGAAGGTGTCGGTGGCCGCGTGGCTGCCGGCCAGCCCCTTGCCGCCCTTCACGAAATCCACCAGGCTCTTCTTGAGCACGTCGCGCATGGCCTTGTCGGGCACGTCGAACAGCTCACCGGTGGTGTTCATCATCATGACCGCATCGAATTGGGCGAGCTTCTCGGGAACAAACATCATCGGGTCTTCAGTGATGACCGTTTCCCATGCGCCGGTCTTCGTGCCGATGATCTCCATGGCCTTGGCGCCGATGGGGATCACGTCGTGATAGAACCCCTTGGTCAGCGTCATGACCAGCAACTTGCGCGGCCTGGCAGGCTGCACCGTGGCCTTGGCCGGGGCAGCCTCCTGGATCTTCTTGATAACCTCGGGAGTCAGAACGTCTTTCTGATCGGCCGCATGGCAGGCCCATGTCATCGCGAGTACGGCAACAACGGCCAACAGTGGCTTGAGGTTCATGGTGTGCTCCATTCTCCGGACCAAAAAGGGCAACGGCGCGGATGCCCGCACCGTTGAACACCTTACCCCAGACGGCCGTGGCGTGGCAATCACTGCACAAACAGCAGCGCAACCCCCAGCGCAAGAAGACAGATCAGCAGGCTGATGTGCGCCAGGGCCGACTCCTCCCACGCGACCCTGTCGTTGGAAATCTTGGATTCGAGCCGACCGACATCGAGCATAGTCTTGTCGCTGTACATCGCACGTCCTCGCTATGCTCCCGATACGTCCATCCTCTCATACGTTCCCAACCCAAGTCCATTCCCTACCGCCTATGGGACGTCGCCGGGGGTGCGTGACACGTTCCGCGGCCGACAGTCCCGAATGGCGGGGGCGGCCCCCGTAGCACGGGTGTCCTTGGATGGGGTCGCGCCGGTATGTCGCGGTAGACGGGCGGACCCGGCAGCACGGGCGTCATCGCCCGTGCCCAAGCTCCACGCGGACACCGACGCTTGGAATATCTTCAACATCGCCGTGGGGTCCTCCGCCTTGCGCCGAAACCGTCACGCACCCCGTTGCCGGAGCCGGCAGGCCTCCAGCAGCGGCGACACAGGGCCGACCCAGTGGCTGGCACAGGCCGGGACAGGGGCCAAATCAGCGTACGCATTTCAGATTTCTATAAAATATAAGGGCTTTGCCTTTAGTTCCACAAAACATTATCCGTAAAGCTCTTATATTCCGCATGGCCGCGCTGAGACCCGTCTATATGAAATACCGCATAAAAAAATTACCAAATCCCTTGACGCCACACACATCATCGCGTACTATGTTTTCATCACTGATCGGTTGTGTGTGCGGAAAAACGTGATCGGTGAACCAAAATTTGGCCTCCATTCTTCCTGGAAGCCCCCAGCGCCCGTCGGGGGCTTCTACTTTTTTATGCACTGAATTCCGTCCGGCGAGTCGTGTACCATCGATGCATGGGCCTTTTCGACCAGATTCGATCGGCGTGTGCGACCGTTGTGGAGCGCTCGCAGTTTGTCCGCATCGACCGGGAACGACTTGCAGAGTACGCCAGATCATTGCCGGTCGAATCCGTCCGGCCTCCCGGGCCTGATACCCGGTCTCACTACCTGGGGCACGGCGAGGGAACCGTCGCCTTCATCCTCACCATGAACGCGATCAACTTCGGGTCCGGGTATTTCCCGCACCTGCGCAAGCGCCCGGGAATGTCGGGATACTTCACCATCGCCACCGGGCTGGCCGAGCATTTCCGCCGGCACGGGCCCATTCCGGCCGAGCAACTCGCTTCAGTGACGCCGCGGGACTGCTCGCGGATGTTCGACCAGGATCCCCTCAACGCCGACGCACAGGAACTGATGGACCTTTTCGCGCAGGCGCTGCGTGACCTGGGACACCACCTGCTTGGGCGTTTTGACGGCAGATTCGCCGGCCTGGTGGAGAGTGTCGGCCGCTCCGCGGAAGGACTGGTGCGGGAACTGGACCTGATGCCGTTCTTTCGCGATGTGGCGTCTTACCAGGAATTGCGCGTTCCGTTCTACAAGCGGGCGCAGATCACCGCCGCCGATCTTGCAATGTCATTCGACAACGAGGGGTTCGGCCGGTTCGAGGACCTGGACGACCTGACGATTTTCGCCGACAACCTGGTGCCGCACACGCTGCGGGTGGACGGCGTGCTGGTCTATGACGATCAATTGCTGGAGCGGATCAACCGGCAGGAACTGATCGCGCCTGGATCGGCCGAGGAAGTGGAGATCCGCGCCAACGGCCTGCACGCGGTTGAACTGATGGTGGCGGAACTTCGCCGCGCCGGCCGGCGGACGCGGGCGAGCACCATCGACTACCTGCTCTGGAACCGAGGACAGGAACCCAGGTACAAGGCGCAGCCGCGGCATCGCGCGCGAAGCGTGTTCTACTGACAGGCCGCATCTCCGCCGCAGCGGCAGCGCCCCGGCCCGCAGCGACCGTCGCGACCGCTATTTGGCCTTGAGCGTATCCGCGGTGATCAGGTCCACCACCGTCTCCTTGTCCTGCGGGGTGGCCTTGTTCTGGAGTATCTGCAGCGCGTACTCGATGCCCCATGCCGCCTGCTGGTCGGCATGCTGATCGGCCGTGGCCAGCATCCTGCCCGACCTGATCAGCGTCTGGGCGGCGGTCGTGTTGTCAAAGCCGATGATCAGGATCTGCCCGCCCTTGCCGGCCGCCTGGACGGCCGTCACGGCGCCCTCGGCCATCAGGTCGTTGGCGCAGAGGATCGCCTTCAGGTCCGGGTGGCCGGGCAGGATCGCGCCGACGACCTTCTCGGCCTTGGCCGTATCCCACTCGGCGGTCTGACTCACGACGATCTGCATGCCGGCCTCTTCCATCGCCTGGCGGAAGCCCTTTTCCCGCTGCTGGGCGTTGAAGGTACCCAGAACCCCGTTGATCAACGCGACCTTGTCGCCTTTCTTAAGATGCCTGGCCAGGTAGTCGGCCACCATCTTGGCGCCCTTGGCGTTGTCCGGGCCCACGAAGGGAATCTTCACCTTCAGCGCCTCGGCGACCTGTTCATCGAGCTTGTTGTCGATGTTGACCACGACGATGCCCTTGTCGATGGCTCGTTTGGCCGGCAGGACCAGTTGCTTGGAATCGGCCGGGGTCAGCACGATCGCATCCACGCCCTGGGCGATCATCTGGTCCACCAGCGCCGCCTGCTTGTCCACCTCGGTCTCCATGGAGATGCCCGTGGAAAGCAGGTCGTACTCGGCCGAGTGTGCGGCCTGGTGCTTCTTGGCGCCTTCCTCCATCGTGCGGAAGAACTCGTTGTTCAGCGCCTTCATGATCAGGGCGATCTTGGGCTTCCTGGTTGCGCCGCCGGGGGATTGCTCCTTCTTCTCGCAGCCGACAACCAGGCCCAGAACCAGCGACAACGCGAGGATGCAAATGGATGCTTGTTTCATGTCCTGTTCCTCTGCCTAGTTCTTCTCCGCCGCGGGCGGCTTGATCTTGGCCATTTCCTCCGGGGTGAACCTGCTGTTGGCGATCGGTCCGGGCTCCCAGCACTGCTCAAGCCTGCTGGGCCTGGCGATCTGCACCGGCAGCACGATGACCTCGTTGCCATGGGCATCCTTCTCGATGCGTCCGCCGCCCTTGGCGATGCCCTGGCGGGCGACCTTCTCGCAGGCCGCGATCAGGCCGGGAAAGTCGTAGGCCGTGTAGCTCCACTTCTTGGTCTCGTCGATGCCCTTGAACTTGGCCGGGAGCTTCTCAAACCCGATCGCCGTGAACAGCACGCCGGCGGCGCTGGAGGGATTGCAGTCGCTGTCCTGCCCGGCGCGGCAGGAGATGATGATGGTCTGGTCGGGATCGCCCTTGCCGTACAGCAGCCCCAGCACGATGTAGGCGCCGTTGATCTTGGCGTCGATGTTGAAGTCGCCCTTGTCGCAGGAGAAGCGCCGATAGGCCGGGTTCTTCTGGTACTTGTCCTCGATCTTTTGCCAGCATTTCTGCCAGTCGTCGGGGTCCTGCCTATACCAGTTGAGCACGTCGGTCATGCACTCGTGATACTGGCTGCCGGCGGGAATGGCCTTCAGGCCGGCCTCCACCAGTTTGACGGGATCCGTCTCGAAAAACGCCTCGGCGTACATGGCGCCCACGAACTGCCCGCCGTAGATTCCGTCTCCGTAGTTCATCAGCCGCCCGAACTTTTCGCCAAGCTCGATCACGACGTTGGGCAGCCCGGGGGCGACCAGGCCCGCGAAGTCCGCCTCGATCTGGTAGTCGATGTCGTCGGCATGCTTGTTGAACTGCGGGTGCCCCGAATCGGGCGGGGCGATTCCATTGCGCAGGTTTGTCCGACCGGCCTCGTTGGCGTGCCACAGGCGATAGCCGCTGTTGGCCCAGTCGATGCCGGCCTGGCGAATCGAGACATCCAGCCCGTAGTCTTCCAGCGTCTTGAGGAAGGTCATCTCGACGTAGAGGTCATCCTGCCCGAAGCTGTGATTAATCATCTCCGGTTTCCACTGGGGCATCTTGTCTTCGGGGATGATCTGGCCCTTCCAGTGGAACTCCGTCGGTGCGCCCCACGCCACGCCCGCCACCTGCCCCACCCAGCCCCCTTTCATCTTGTCGCGAAACTCGGCCATGGACAGCCGCCGCTCCTGGGCCAGCACCGATCCGGCCAACAGCCCGATCAACCCAACGGCAATGGTGCATCGCCTCATTGCGTTCCTCCTCGTGTCTGAATGAACGGACGAAACCGACGCGGCGTATTGTCGCGTCCTCGGCCGACGTGTCAAAGGGAACCATATTTGCGTGGACTTGTTGCGATGACGGTGCTAGATTCAATTCAGCACCGGCGCGATCCCATATCAAACGCCGGCTATGACTATGACCGTTCGCGCTCTTGCATTCGTCGCCCTGGTCTGCCTGCTTGCCGGCTTATTGCAGGCGGTCGAGGTGCCGGTCGATTTTGACCGAGAAATCCGGCCCATCCTCTCCAACAACTGCTTTGCCTGCCACGGCCCGGACCAGGGTTCGCGCAAGGCCGGATTGCGCCTTGACACCCGCGAAGGGGCCATGGCCGACCTGGGCGGCTATTCGGCCCTGGTTCCCGGCGACGTGGAAAAGAGCGAACTGTGGGCCCGCATCACCGAGCCCGATCCCGACGTGGTGATGCCCCCGGCAAAGACCGGCAAGAAGCTCACCGACCGCGAAAAGACCCTGATCAGGCGATGGATCGAACAGGACGCGCCTTATCCGCGGCACTGGTCCTTCGTCACGCCCGTGCAACCCGATCCCCCTTCTGTCGGCGACGAGAACTGGGTTCGAAATCCCATCGACCGCTTTATCCTCGCGCGGCTGCAGAGAGAGGGTTTGCGGCCTTCCCCCGAAGCGCCGAAGCTTGCCCTGATCCGTCGCGTCACGCAGGACCTGACCGGCCTGCCCCCCACGCCCGCCGAGGTTGACGCTTTCCTGGCCGACGACAGCCCCGATGCCTATGAAAAGCTGGTTGACCGCCTGCTGGCTTCGCCGCGGTATGGCGAGCGCATGGCCATGGAATGGCTCGACGCGGCTCGCTACGCCGACACCCACGGCTTCCACATCGACTCGGGCCGCGACATGACCCGCTGGCGGGAATGGGTCATCGACGCGTTCAACGCCAACATGCCCTTCGACCGATTCACCATCGAACAGCTTGCCGGCGACATGCTCCCCAATGCCACCCTCGAGCAGAAGATCGCCAGCGGGTTCAACCGCAACCACATGATCAACTTCGAGGGCGGGGCCATCCCGGAGGAATACCACGCGGCCTATGTCATGGACCGCGTCAACACCACCAGCACCGTCTGGCTCGGCCTGACGGTCGCCTGCGCCCAGTGCCACGATCACAAGTACGACCCGATCACCCAGAAGGACTACTACCGCCTCTACGCCTTCTTCAACAACGTGCCGGAAAACGGGCTGGACGGCCAACAGGGCAACGCCATGCCCTACATTCCCACGCCGACACCGCAGCAGCAGCAGGCGATGCGGGAATTGGCCCGGCTGGTGACCGCTGCCGAGGCCGAACTGGACGAACCGGACGGGGAAGTGGACGTGATGCAGATGTACTGGGAGATCGGGCCCCGCGACGGCTCGGTCAAGCTGCCCGAGCCGATCGAGCGAATCCTGGGCACGCCCGCGGATCAGCGCAGCGACCGGCAGCGGCATGAGCTTCGACGCTACTACCGCCGGCACGTGTCGCCGCCGCTGCGCCAGAAGCAGGAGCGGCTGGCGACCGTGACTCGGCAGCGCGACCAGTTCAACGCCCGCATCCGCACCACGATGGTGATGGCCGAGATGGACAAGCCGCGCGACACCTTCATCCTCCTCCGCGGACAATACGACAAGAAGGGAGAGAAGGTCACGCCGGGCATCCCCGAGGCGCTGGGACAACTGCCATCCGACGCGCCGGCAAACCGCCTGACCCTGGCCAAGTGGCTGACCGGTCCCTCGCATCCCCTGACAGCGCGCGTCACGGTCAACCGGTACTGGCAACTGTTCTTCGGCACGGGCCTGGTCAAGACGGCCGAGGACTTCGGCACCCAGGGGGAGCGACCCAGCCATCCGGAACTGCTTGACTGGCTCGCCACTCAGTTCATCGCCAGCAAATGGGACATCAAGGCGATGCACCGGCTGATCGTCACCTCGGCCACCTACCGCCAGGCCGCGATCCAGAATAAGGACCTGCGCGAGCGCGACCCGGAGAACCGCCTGCTGGCACGCGGCGCCCGTTTCCGCCTGCACGCCGAATTCATCCGCGACCAGGCCCTGTTCGCAAGCGGCCTGCTCAACGGCGAAATCGGCGGGCACAGTGTCTTCCCCTATCAGCCGCCGGGCCTCTGGGAGGAACTGATGAGCCGCGAGGATGGCGACAACTGGACCGCCCAAAAGTACACGCCCAGCCACGGCCCGGACCTGTATCGCCGCTCGATGTACACCTTCTGGAAGCGCACAAGCCCGCCGGCCCAGCTTGCCACTTTCGACGCACCCGACCGAGAAACCTGCACCGTCCGCCGCGCCCGCACCAACACGCCGCTGCAAGCGCTGATCGTGATGAACGACCCGACCTACGTCGAGGCCGCCCGCAAGCTCGCCGAACGAATGATGACCGAGGCCGGCTCGTCGGTCGATGACCGCATCCGGTTTGCCGTGCAGTGGGTTCTGTCCCGGCCGGCCCGGGCCGAGGAGATCGACGTTCTGCGCACGGTCTACCAGAAGCAGTTGATCAAGTACCGCAACGACACCTTGGCGGCCTGGAAGCTGCTGGCCATCGGGGAATCGCCGGCCAACGAGAAACTGGACGCGGCCGAGCTGGCCGCTTGGGCCATTGTCGCCAGCACCGTGCTAAACCTGGATGAGGCGGTGACTCGATCGTGAACGAATAACCACGGAGCACACGGAGAAGAAAGAGAGGATCGAAGGTAGAGAGTGGAGGATAGCGCTCTGATCGTTTCTATCCTCTATCTTCTGTGCTCTATCCTCTTCTTCCCTCCGTGCTCTCCGTGGTGAATGGAATCTGAAGGAATACCAATGAGCCCTCGAGAAGAATACGAACTCCTCCTCACCCGCCGCCAGTTCTTCGGCCGGGCCGCCGCCGGCATCGGCACCGTCGCCCTCGCGTCCCTGCTCAATCCGCGCCTGGCATGCGGCGCGTCCGAGCCCAGCCTCGTCGTCCCCGGCACGCTGCGCACGCTCCACTTTGCCCCCAGGGCCAAACGCGTCATTTACCTTTTCATGTCCGGCGGGCCGTCGCACATCGAGCTGTTCGATTACAAACCAAGGCTCCAGGAATACCACGGCTCCGAACTTCCCGGCTCGGTCCGCATGGGCCAGCGCATCACCGGGATGACCTCGGGGCAGAAGTCCTTCCCCTGCGTCTACCCGATGTTCAAGTTCAGGCAGTTCGGCCGGTCGGGCACATGGATCAGTGAACTGCTTCCCCACATCGGCTCGATCGTCGATGACATCTGCATCATCAAGACCGTCAACACCGAGGCCATCAACCACGACCCCGGCGTCACCTTCATCCAGACCGGCGCCCAGCAGCCCGGCCGGCCCAGCATGGGCGCGTGGCTCAGCTACGGCCTGGGTAGCGAGAACCAGGACCTGCCCGGGTTCATCGTCATGATCTCCCAGGGATCGGGAAACAAGACCGACCAGCCGCTCTTCTCTCGCCTTTGGGGCAGCGGGTTCATTCCCTCGGAGCACCAGGGCGTGCGATTCCGTAGCGGCGCCGATCCCGTGCTGTACCTTTCCGATCCCGACGGTATCGACCGGGAAACCCGCCGCAACATGCTCGACGGGGTGCAGAAACTGAATCAAATGGCCCACGAGGCCTTCGGCGACCCGGAGATCAACACGCGCATCCAGCAATATGAAATGGCCTACCGCATGCAGGCCGCCGTGCCCGAACTGACCGCCATCAAGAACGAGCCCAAGGCCATCCTCGACATGTACGGCCTGGACGAAAACGGCAATCCCGACAACGCCTTCGCCCGCAACTGCCTGCTCGCCCGCCGCATGGTCGAACGCGGGGTCCGCTTCGTGCAGCTTTTCCACCGCGGCTGGGATCAGCACAACAACCTCCCCGACCAGATCCGCAAACAGTGCAAGGATGTCGATCAGGCCTCGGCCGCCCTGGTCAAGGACCTCAAACAGCGCGGTATGCTCGACGACACGCTGGTCATCTGGGGCGGCGAGTTCGGCCGGACCGTCTACAGCCAGGGCGCTTTGACCAGGGACAACTACGGGCGGGATCATCACGGCCGCTGCTTTTCGATCTGGGCGGCCGGCGGCGGATTCAAGCCCGGGACCGTGTACGGCGAAACCGACGATTACTGCTACAACATCGTCCGAGACCCGGTCCACATCCACGACCTGAACGCCACGATCCTCCACAGCCTCGGTGTAGATCACGAGAAGTTGACCTATCGCTTCCAGGGCCGCGACTTCCGCCTGACGGATGTGCATGGGAATGTCGTCAAGGCGTTGCTGGCGTAACGCCCCACCGAGGCGAAGGGCACTTGTCTCGCGGGCCAATCGCGTTTAATGATGTGGGCCGGAGGTCACTCATGCGCCCATTGACGGTCTTGCTGACGATCTGCCTGGCCGCTTCCATCCTGTGCGCGGAGGCGTCGTTTCCCCTGAAAGTCCACGACAGCGGCCGGTACGTCATCGACAAGACTGGAAGACCCTTCTTCTACAACGCCGATACCGCGTGGATGCTCTTCATGAAGCTCACGGAAGAAGAGGCCACACAGTACCTGGAGCATCGCAAGTCAATCGGCTTCAACGCGATCCAGATCATGCTCACCGGCGTGCCCGGCATGGCCAACCGCGCTGGCCAGACCCCCTTCCGCGACAACAACGACTTCTCCACCGTCAATGAACCCTACTTCGCCCACGTCGATCGCGTCATCGCCAAAGCCGAGAAGCTGGACCTGCTGCTGGCCATCGCGCCGCTCTGGGAAAGCTGCTGTCGCGATGGCTGGGGAATGACCGACAAGGATGGCAAGCCCGCGCCCATTCCGACCAACGGCCCGGCCAAGTGCCGCGAGTTTGGCCGCTACATTGGCAAACGCTACGCTCGATTCCAGAACCTCTGGTGGATCCTCGGCGGCGACAACGATCCGCACAGCGACAAGGAAGCCATTCGGCAACTGGCCATGGGCATCAAAGAAGCTGCCCCCCATCACCTGTGCACCTATCACGCGGCCTCGTCGCACACGAGCACGGATGTGTGGCCGGCCGACGAGAAATGGCTGGACATTGTGATGCTCTACACCTACTTCCGAGGCTTCAACAAGGCGTGGAACAAAAACCAGCCGGACGTCTATGAACAGGGATACAAACAATGGGCCAAGACGCCGGTACGGCCCTACTTCCTCGGCGAATCCACTTACGAAGGCGAGCACGGAGACTGGGGATCGGCCGTGCAGGCTCGCAAGCAGGCCTACTGGGCTGTCCTTTCCGGCGCATTTGGCAACGCCTACGGCTCGCCCAACTGGAACTTCCCGCGGGACTGGCGAGCGGTCATGCGGCTCCCGGGCGCCGAAAGCCTCGGGCATTATCGGCGGCTGTTTGAGTCCAGGCCGTGGTGGCGGCTGGTCCCCGACATCGACAACAAGGTGGCCATCGACGGCCGGGGCGAGTTCGCAACCAACAATTACGCCACGACCGCGCGCGCCGACGATGGCTCGTTTGCCATCAGCTACCTGCCCACCGCGAGGAGAATCACCATCGACCTGGCCCAGATCGGCGGCAAGAGCGTTCGCGCCTGGTGGTTTGGCCCGCGCGATGGGCAGGCGACGCGGATCGGCGAGTTCCCCAACTCAGGCCAGCGCTCTTTCGAGCCGCCCGGCCCCGGCGACTGGGCGCTCGTGCTCGATGACGCGGAAAGGCAATTTGCCCCGCCGGGCCAATTGAAATAGCTCGCCGCTCCGCACATCATGGCGGTCGATGTCCCCACTGCTGCAAATCAAGGGACTGGGCAAGAGCTACCCCGGCGTGCGCGCGCTCGATGGCGTGGACCTGGAGCTGCGCGCCGGTGAGGTGCATGCCCTGGTCGGGGAAAACGGCGCCGGCAAGAGTACCCTGGCGCGCCTGGTCTGCGGCATCGCGCAGCCCGACGCCGGGCGGATGATCCTGCGCGGCCGGCCCTATGCGCCCCAGAGCCGCACCGATGCATCCCGTCAGCGCGTGCGGATGGTGATGCAGGAACTGAACCTGATCGGCACGCTCACCGTCGCCGAGAACATCTTCATGGGCCGAATGCCCCGGCGACTGGGCTTCATCGACTATCGCGGCATGAACGCGCGGTCGCGGCAGATCCTGGCCGACCTTGGACTGGATGACATTCAAGTGGATCGTCCGGTCGCCCAACTGGGCGTCGGTCAGCAGCAGATGGTCGAGATCGCCGCCGTCCTCTCCCAGCCGTGCGATGTGCTGATCCTGGATGAGCCCACCGCGGCACTCACCGCCGCCGAGACCCGGGTCCTGTTCGAGCAGATCCGCTCCCTTCGGGCCGCGGGCACCAGCATCGTCTACATCTCCCACCGCATGGAGGAGATCAAGCGACTGGCCGACCGCATCACGGTGCTGCGCGACGGCCGGCACATCGCCACCCGCGACGCGGCCGACGTGGGCATCGAACAGATCATCCGCCTGATGGTCGGCCGAGACCTGTCGCAGATGATGCGCCGCGAGCAGAGCCACGCCGCCGGGAACACGCCGGCCCTGCGCGCGGCCAATCTCTCCCGGGCGCCCGCCGTCCGGGATGTATCCTTCGAACTCTACCCGGGCGAAATCCTCGGCTTGGCCGGCCTCATGGGCTCGGGCCGCACCGAGACCGTGCGACTGGTCTTCGGCGCCGATCGTGCCGACAGCGGTGCGATCTATCTCAACGGCTCGCCGTCGCCGGCCCGCATCCGCTCGCCGCGCGACGCCGTCCGCCACGGCATCGCCCTCCTGACCGAGGACCGCAAGCAGCAGGGCCTGCTGCTGCCGCGCCCGTTGCGGGAAAACATCACCATCACCCACATGCGCGACGTCTCGCGCCTGGCCGGCTGGGTGCGCGGCGGCCGCGAGCGATCAATCGCCAATCGGTTCATCGACCGCCTGGCCGTCCGCTGCCATTCCCCCGAGCAGCCCGCCCTCTCCCTGTCCGGCGGCAACCAGCAGAAGATCGTGCTGGCCAAGTGGCTCTTCCGCGACTGCCCGATCCTGATCTTCGACGAGCCCACCCCCGGCATCGACGTGGGCGCCAAGTTCGAGATCTACCAGTTGCTGGCCGACATGGCCCGCGCCGGCAAGGCGATCCTGGTCGTCTCCTCCGACCTGATGGAACTGATGGCCATCTGCGACCGCATCGCGGTCATGTCGGCCGGCCGGCTTGTCCAGACCTTCCCCCGTGATCAATTCAGCGAGGACCGCATCATGGCGGCCGCACTTTCAGGATACCTTGCCCATGGCGCAACAGCTTGAAACCCCCTCCATTCCGCGAAACGCGCATCGCGGCGGCATGCGCGGCCGGCTTTTCACGCTGGCGCTCGACTACGCCGCCCTGGTCATCGTCCTGACCCTCCTGATCGCCATCTTTTCCATTCGCTCCCCCTCCTTCTTCAGCCGGGCGCAGTTCAGCGCCATGGTCAACCCCAACCTGCCCACCGTGCTGGTCGCCGTCGGCATGACCTACGTCCTGATCATCGGCGGCATCGACCTGTCCGTCGGCTCGGTCATGTCGCTCACCGGCGCCGTCATCGGCGTCCTGCACGAATCCGGAAATGCGCCTTTGCCGCTGGCCATCGCCGCGGGGCTTGCCACGGGCGCCGTCTGCGGCCTGCTCAACGGGTTTCTGATCATCCGGTGGAACCTGCCCTCCTTCATCGTCACCCTCGGCATGCTCCTGATCGCGCGCGGCATGACGCACCTGATCACCGCCTCGCAGAAACCGTCGCTGCTCTTCTCGGGGATCCACGTGCTCTCCGAACCGATGGTTTTCGGCCTGCCGCCATCCCTCTTTTTCACCATTGGCATCATCGTGGTCGGCCAGCTGGTTCTCTCGTGGACGGTCTTCGGCCGCTACATGATCGCCGTCGGCACCAACGAGGAGGCCGTGCGCCTGTCCGGGGTGAATGTCCGCCCGATCAAGCTGGCCGTCTTCGTCATCAGTTCGCTGCTGGCGACGCTGGCGGCGATCCTGACGCTCTCGCGCCACCGGTTCGCGGACCCCAACATCGGGCGCGACATGGAGCTGGAAGTCATCGCCGCCGTCGTCGTGGGCGGCACCAGCCTGATGGGCGGCCGCGGAACCGTCATCGGCTCGTGCCTGGGGCTGTTGATCATCATCGTGCTGGGCGCAGGCCTGGCCGCCCTGGGCACGCGCGACGAGGTCAAGCGACTGGTCACCGGCTGCGTCATCGTCGCCGCCGTCATCCTCGACTACTACCGCCGGAGATTGAACGCCTCCGCCGCAACCGCCGCATGATCCCACCCAACCGCCCGTTAGGATTTTGTTTAGTTTTTGCTTGCCCCCGCCGCCGCGCCGCGGTATAGGTTATCCATCATTCGCGGAAACCCATTGCGCCCATGGAATCCCTCGGCTCCAAACTCCGCCGCACGCGCCTTCGCCTGGGCCTGACCCTCGACGAACTGGCCGGCCGCACGGGCATCTCCAAGCCTTACCTCTCGCTGATCGAGACCGGCCGAATTCCCAATCCCCCCAGCGACGAAAAGCTCCGCCGCCTGGAGCAGTCCCTGGGCTTCACGCCCGGCGAACTGGTCTCCCAGGCCCATCTCCAGCGCACCCCGCGCGACGTCCGCGCCGTCCTCGCCCGCCTGCTGGACAGGAATGCCGACCGGGATGCTCCGCAGCGCGGCGACGAGGGCAGCGCCCAAGTCCCCGCCGTTGCGGGCTCGGACGCCCCGCACCCGCTGAACCTCGACGACGCCTATCTCTCCGGCGTGCTCCAGGAACTCGTCGAGAAGGCCGCCGGCAACGTCGAACGCATCGACACCAACGCCATCCCCGTCATCAACCGCATCTCCGCCGGCTATCCCAAGGACTTCACCGACCTGTCCTATCCGCGCGGCATCGCCGACGAGTACATCAGTTGTCCCGACCTTCACGACCCCGACGCCTTCGCCGCCCGGGTCCACGGCGACAGCATGACCCCCAAGTACACCGCCGGCGACATCGTCATCTTCTCCCCCGCCGCCAATCCGCGCTCCGGCGACGACTGCTTCATCCGCTTCGCCGACGGGCATACCACCTTCAAGCGCGTCTTCTTTGAATCCGACGAATCCGGCCGGCCGGCCATCCGCCTTCAGCCCCGCAACGAAAAATACCGCCCGCAGATCGCCGCACCCGACGAGATCACCGGCCTCTACAAGGCGGTTTATCGCTACCAGCGCGTGGATGAGGAGTGATCCCGGTCCGCCCCCGCGCAGCCCGCGCCCAGCCACTGCCCCGCAGCACGGGCGTCTCGCCCGCACTCCCCCGTAGCACGGGCGTCTCGCCCGTGCCCAATCAGTGAATTTCCAGCACCAATACCCTCTCCCCCGCCGGGCGCGGGCGAAAACCGAATATGCGTAATCTTGCCATGCCCGTTGCGCGCCCCGGAAAAATCCCGGGATTTTCGCCGCCAATCGCCTGTGGGGGTGCGCCTCGCCCAAAAAAGTGTTGCGCACCGTGCGCCGGCGGACGCGCAACATCGCCGAGAGGGTGAAGGGGCGCACAACACGCCCCGGGAGCAAGGAACATGGCTGATCAGATGCGACAGATCAGGATCGGCAAACGATCCATCACCCCCGCGGCCCTGGCAGCGATGATTGACCGGCTGCTGGAATGCGACGGCGCCCGCTATCGCCGCCTCTGGGCCTATTACCGCAACGCCCTGCTCGTCTCCGCCCCCGTCGGCGACAGCGCCGCCCAGCGCCCCTATCGCCAGTCCCAGGAATGGGGCCTGCCCTCCCGCATCACCGGCGAACTCCACCCCGCCGACATCGCCCAGGCGCCCCGCCCGGCCGGCATCGCCCGCAAGGAGGTCGTCATCGAAAACGACATCGGCTGGCGCATCGACACCCTCGTCGACTACCTGTTCGGCAAGCCCCTGGTCATCCGCTCGGCCGCTCCCCAGCCGCACCGCCGCGCCCTGCTGGATGCCCTGATCCGCGCCATCCTCGCCCACAACGGCGGGCTGCTGTTCCTCCAGCAACTTGCCCTGCTCGGCTCGGTCTACGGCTTTGTGGACGTGCTGGTGAAACTCGACCCCGCCGCCCCCGGCCCTGAAGACGACGCCGCTTCCCGCTGCACCCTGCAGAACCTGGGCCAGCCCCCCTCGACTCGGCCCATCCCCATCGCCCGCGGGGGGAGGCGGGCGGAGAAGGACCGGCGGACCTGCCTCTGCCGCCGGACGCGGAGCCCGCGCCACCGGATCGCGCCGGCGAACCGGAAGAGGCCGGCCGCCGACAGCCGGCCTCCCTCGAATCCTCCCCGGACACGGGCGCGGGTCACGCCCCGCTCGAGGCGCAGCTTGCTCGCCTCGCCCGGCTGGTCCGCCTAGAGATCGTGGAGCCGGCGCGGGCTCTGCCCCTTCTCTGTCCCGACGACTGGCGCATCGTCGAGGCTTACGCCCAGTGTTACCGGACCGACAAGCCGGCGGCCGGCGTCTTGCGGTCGGCGGAGAAAGGTCGGTGGTGGGAAAAGCTGTTCCGCCCGACGGCCGGCGAGCCGCGACCCGGCGGCGAGCAGTCATCTCTGGTCATCGAGTTGATCACCCCCGACCGCTGGCAGCGCTTCCGCGACGGGGTTCTCGTCGCCGAGGGGGTCAATTCCCTGGGCCTGGTCCCGCTGGTCCACATCCAGAACGCCGCCGTGCCGTTCGAGTACGCCGGCACCAGCGACGTCGAGCCCCTGATCCCGCTCCAGGATGAACTGAACACGCGCCTCTCCGACCGGGCCAACCGCATCGCTCTCCAGTCCTTCAAGATGTACCTGGGCAAGGGCATCGAGCATTTCAACGACCTGCCCGTCGCTCCCGGCCGGATGTGGATGACCGACAACCAGGATGCGGAAGTCCAGGAATTCGGCGGCGACGCCGACTGCCCCAGCGAATCGCTGCACATCCAGGACGTGCGCGAGGCGATGGACAAGATCAGCGGCGTCTCGCCCATCGCGGCCGGCGCCATCAAGAACCGCATCGGGCGGCTCACCAGCGCCGCCGCGCTGCGCGTCACCCTGATCTCGCTGCTGGCCCGCACCGACAAGAAGCGCACGACCTACGGCCTGGACCTGGCCCGCATGATCGAGCTGGCGCTGGCCTGGCTCGACCGCGCGGGGCTGTTCCACACCGATCCCGGCGAACGCCAGATCGAGTTGCACTGGCCCAGCCCGCTTCCCGAAAACCAGCTTGAAAAGCTCCAGGAGGCCGAGGCCAAGGCACGCCTGGGCGTCCCCAAGGAGGTGGTGCTCAAAGAACTCGGATACTGACCATTGCCCGGTGGGGCCTGTCCCACCGATCGGGGGGCGTGCCCGCCCGCCATCATCCAGTCCAACAAGGGAGCAATCATGAACGAAGTGAAAATCCCCGTCGAATCCCCCGCGGTCCAGAGTCCCCCGCCGGCCCCGCAGCCGCCCAGGCAGGAGATTGACCCGCGGGCCCGGCTGCACCAGCTGGCCGGCGAACTGGCCGCAGGCCGAAATCGCCGCCTGCTGATCGAATACCTGCGCCTGCGGCGAACGGCTCGCTGACCGGCAACCGGCAACCATCAACCGAAAAGGAGCTTCCATGCCATTCTCAGGAAAAGCAACCTATTCCGCCGGCAACGCCCTCCCGGAGATCGCCGAGGACGTGGCCGACCTGGTCTCGATCAACTCCCCGCACGAGACGCCCCTGCTCGACGCCCTGGGCGATCCGGCCCGGCCGGCCCGATCCACCGTCCATGAGTGGCTCGAGGATTCCCTCCTGCCCAACACCGACGCCGTCTCCGACGCCTCCTTCGGCAGCGCGACGACCGACACCACCTTCGGCGTCGAGACCGCCTCCCGTTTCCGCCCCGGCGACCAGATCCGCCTGGAAGGTTCGCGCGAGATCATGCTCGTCACCGGCGTCGATGTCCCGGGCGGAACGATCACCGTCATCCGCGGCTACGGCGGAACCACGGCCCAGCCCCTTTCCGACGGCACGGTCATCCACATCCTGGGCAACGCCGCCCTCGAGGGCGACGACGCCCCCGCCGCCCGCTTCACCAGCCGCCAGCGGATGACCAACTACACGCAGATCTTCGCGGCCACCGTGCAGGTCAGCGGCTCGGAACTGGCCGTCCGCCAGCTCGGCGTGGCCGACGAACTCGACTACCAGAAGCAGCAGCGCCTCCGCGAGCAGCTCCGCGACCTGGAAAACTGCGTGATCAACGGCGTGCGGCCCGCGGCCAATCCCGAGGGCTCGGCCACCGTTCGCCGCACCATGCGCGGCATCATCTCCTTCATCACCACCAACGTCTTCCAGCCCGGCTCGGGCGGGTTCCCCGCCGGCACGACCCTGACCGAGGAGCAGCTCAACACCGCCCTGCGCGGCATCTGGCAGAACTCGGCCGGGCACGTGGACCTGGTCGTGGTCGGCGGCAAGCAGAAGCGCTCCATCAACGCCTTCATCGCCGCCAACCGCCGCTACAGCCCCGAAAGCGAGACGTTCAGGGACGCCGTGAGCGTCTACGAGAGCGACTACGGCGTCTGCCGCGTGGTCCTGTCCCGCTGGGTCCCGGCGGGCACGGTGCTGCTGCTGGACTCCAGCCGCATCGACGTGATGCCCCTGGCCGGCCGCAGCTTCCACTACCGGCCCCTGGCCGCCACCGGCGACCGCGACGGCGGGCAGATCATCGGCGAGTACACGCTGGAGCTGCGCAACGAGAACGCCCACGGCATCATCCGCGGCCTGGCCACATGACCTTCGCCCCATCCCCTCCCCCGGCGCTTCCGGGGGAGGGGCGGGCCCGAATCGACGCACCGGTTCCAAACCGCAAACCCGCTCCGGAGACGATCATGACCTTCTGCAACGACATCGACCTGCTCCACTGGGAACCCGGCCTCTTTGCCGAAGCCGGTTTCGCCTCCCAGCAGCTTCTGACCGGCACCGGCAACCTCGCCGGAACCGCCTTCACCATCTCCTCCGGCTCGCTCATCGACGCCCATGTGACGGCCAACCAGGTCATCATCCTCTCCGGCGCCGTCGGCGGCTGCTTCCCGATCGTCTCGGTCAACACCGCCACGCAACTGACCCTCAGCGTCCTCTACGACGGCCTCGATCCCGACGGCGGCGACCCTCGGCCCGGCCCCGTGGGCACATCCTCCGGCCTGGCGTTCGCCATCCGCACCTTCTGGCCCCAGCGCAAGGTCGTCAGCGACATCCTGCGCGCCGCGGCCGGCCTGGATCGGGTTGAAAACGCCGCTCACCGGATCGTCAACACCGCCGCCCTGCGCCGCCCGGCCGCCCTGGGCACGCTGCAACTGATCTACGGCGCGCTGGCCGCCGCCGTCACCTCCGAGCCCAACACCTTCGCCATCCGGGCCGCACTCTATGCCCGCCTCTACCGCCGCGCGTTGAACCAGACGCGAATCGAGCTGGACACCGACGGCGACGGCGAGGCGGACCTGGCGCGCGACCTGGGCGTGCTGACCCTCGATCGCCGCTGACCGAAGACCCGGCGGGCGCTGCGCGCTTTCGCCGTTTCGCACCCGGGTTCGCCTGCCCAAAGAGGAACCAGCCATGCTCTGGACCCTTCTCTCGGAGACCCTTCCCCTTTCCGACCTGACCAGCTTCGGCACCGCCGGCCTGATGGGCGCGATGTGGCTCTGGGAACGCCGCACCAGCCGCCAGCGCGAGGAGCAACTGGACGAGTCGCACGCCCGCATCATGGCCGACCGCGTGCAGCTCGACCAGCTCATGGACGTGGTCCGCCAGAACGCCGAGGCCTTCAGCCGTCTCAGCGTCATCCAGGAACAACTCGTCCGCCAACTGGAAAATCATCCTTGAAACCCCCTGCGGCGAGCTTTCTCACGCATCACGCACGAGGTGTCCCATGACATGCCGCAACCTGTTGCGCCATCCCGCGCTTTTCGCCGTTCTGCTGACCGGCTGCACCCCCTACATCCAGACGCAGATGAGCCTGGCCGAGCAGGCCCGCAGAGGGGTGGAACTGGTGCGACTGGCCCAGGACCAGCGCCAGCAGCTCATCGAGCGGTTCTGCGACCTCCAGCGTCAGCGCCTTGACGAAGCCTTCGACGCCGACGTGCAGGAGCGGCCGGATCTTCCGCCCGCCTGGATCATCGAGCACCGCAAGGCCTATGCCGCCGCCCTCGACGCCCTGCACGCCCAGCGTCAATCGTCGCGCGACGCCGACGCCGCCACCCGCGACAACCTCGCGGCCATCGACCGGGCCCTTGAGCGGCTGCTGTCGCTCCAGTCCGCCCAGCTGCAACTTCTGGAATTCAACCCGAGGAAACCATGACCCCCATTGATCTGAAGTCCCACGTTCAGCGGGCCGTGGCCGCGCAGTGGCCCGCCTTCGCCGCCGCCCACCCGCACCTGGCCGCCGTCATCGACCAGGGGCTGCTCGTGGAGGAAGCCTCGCAGCGCCTGGCGGCCGATCCCGCCTTCCTGGCCGCGATGCAGCGGGCCGCGGCCAACCAGCGCGGCGTCATCATCGCCCAGTCCGTTGAGGACTTCCTCGCCCGCTGGCTGGGTCGGCTCCTGTAAAGCCGGCGCTTGCACCCCGCCGGTTTACCCGATAACGTCACCCCGTCATGAGTCTCTGGCCGCAGGCAATCCTCTTCGATTTTGACGGAGTTTTGGTCAACAGCGAGCCGCTGCACTTCTGGGCCTTCCAGGAGGTCCTCAGGGCGGAAAAAATCGCCGTCACCGAGCAGGAGTACTACAGCGAGTACGTCGGCTGCGACGACCGCAACGCCTTCGCCCGCGTCTTTGAGAAGAACGGCCGCGAGTTCGACCCCAGGACCCGCCTCCGCGTCCTGACCGGCAAGAAGGAGAAGATGCGGGCGCAGATCGACTCGCGCAAGTACCAGGCCCTGCCGGGCGTCGAGGGGTTCGTGCGGGCGCTGTGGCGGAATTACCCGCTGGGCGTCTGCTCCGGTTCGCTCCGCGACGAGGTGGAACTGATGCTCGAAGGCGTGGCGCTGCGCGACTGCTTCCCGGTCGTCACCGCCGCCGAGGATGTGACCGTCGGGAAGCCCGACCCGCAGGGATACCTGGTGACCATGAAGAAGCTGTCCGAGAAGCTGCGCAAGGGAATCAGGCCGGGCGACTGCCTGGTCATCGAGGATGCCCCGGCGGTGATCCGCAATGTCCGCGCCGTGGGCTTTCCCGTGCTGGCCGTCACCACCAGCCACCCGCCCGACAGGCTCCGCGAAGCGCAGGCCAACTGGATCACCAAGTCCCTGGACTGCGATGCTGTTCAGAAGATCCTTCCCGGATTGCGCATGACCCGTTAAGAGGGAAAGTCGATGAAAGCCGTCTGTGTCATTGCCCTGCTCCTTTCCGCCGCCCTCCTCGCCTACGGCGCGGCATCGCACGGCGATCATGACGGGCCATCCACCAGCGTGGCCAACCCCGACCTGGCCCGGGTCGAGCAGTTCCGCCCGCAACTGCCGCATCATCCCGAAAAGCTGGTCCCCATTCTCGTTGTCATCTGCGCCTTGTTCGCGGCCGCCATTCCTGTCGGGATCTACATGCGCAGTCGCGCCCCCGAGCCCGCGCCCGAACCCCGCGACGACCACCCCGCCCACGGGCATGGCCACGGCCACCACTGAGCCCGCGGGAGATTCCTATCGACATCCTCCCTGCCCCGCATTACCTTGTCCCCATCGTCTCACGTTAGGGGCCAGGTGACAGGAAGAAGACAGGAGGAACATCATGACGCTTCACGGACACAACGGGTCGGCCGGCCACGGCGATTGCTGCGCGGAAGGTTGCTGCGGACCTTCGCACAGGTTCGCCCCCTCGCGACGCGACTTCATGGCCGCCAGCGGCATCGCCCTCAGCGCCGTCGCGATGACGGGCCTGTCGTGGCAATCGGCGCGGGCGGCCGACCTTGAACTGGCCCCCGCGCCGGCCCGCAAGCCGCTGGTGATCAAACCCGTCCTCTGCTACGAAACCCCCGTCCGGCGCGAACAGACAAGCTGGCGAAGCTGGGGCGGCATCGAAACCCAGCAACAGGCCCAGGAGGAGGTTGCCCGAATCAAGTCCGAGCTGGACGCGCTCGCCGGGAAGTCAGATTTCCCGATGACGGTCCTGCCCGTGGCGGCGGTCCGCAATCTGGCGGAGTTCGAGAAGATCCAGGACACCGCCAACGCCGACACGATCATCCTCTATCCCGCGGGCGGACCGCAGACCACGTTCGACGCGGCCGTGAAGACCGGCAAGAACGTCGTCTTCTTCATCCGCCACCGCTCCGGCCCGGTCTATCTCTATTACGAGATCATCAGCCCGCGCTACCTCCACCAGCACACCGACACCGTCGCCACCAGGGGCGTGGATAACGGCGATGTCGTCGTCGATTCCATGAACGAGCTCCAGTGGCGACTCCGCTCGCTCTGCGGCCTGAAGAACGCCCTGAACACCAGGGTCGTCTGCATCGGCGGTCCCGACGGCTGGGCCCACAGCCAGACCGCTCCCGCCCTGGCACGGGAGAAGTGGAAGCTCGACCTCCAGACGGTCAGCTACGAGGAACTCAAGCCCCTCCTGGCCGCCGCGCTGGCCGATGACGCGGCCGTCAAGCTCGCCAGGAAGCGCACCGACGACTACCTCAAGGACCCGACGGTCAAGCTCGAGACCAGGCGCGAGTACCTGGAAAACGCCTTCATCGTGGACGGCGTCTTCCGCGCCCTGATGGCCAGGGCCGGCACCAACGCCATCACCATCAACCACTGCATGGGCGCAATCATGCCCATCAGCCGCACCACGGCCTGCATGGCCCTGTCCACGCTCAACGACGCCGGCTTCCAGGCCTACTGCGAATCCGACTTTGTTGTGATTCCCTCAGGCCTGCTGCTGGTGAACATCTCCGGCCGGCCCAACTTCCTCAATGACCCGACCTATCCGCACGACGGGATCATCACGCTGGCGCACTGCACCGCCCCGCGCCGCCTGGACGGCAGGAACCTCGAACCGGCCCGCATTCTCACGCACTTTGAGTCCGACTACGGCGCTTCGCCCAAGGTCGAGATGCGCAAGGGCCAGATCCTGACCAACATCATTCCCGATTTCCAGTCCAAGCGTTACGTCGGCCTGCGGGGCGAGGTCGTCGAGTGCCCCTTCCTGCCCATCTGCCGCTCGCAGATCGAGATGGCCTACAAGGTGCCCGACGAGAAGGTCGCCCTCAACATGCCCGGCTTCCACTGGATGACCGTCTACGGCGACTACCTCAGGGAAGCGGGCTACGCGCTGAAGAAGATCGGCATCGGCTGGGAGATGCTGGGATAAGAGTCCCGGATGAAACACGACCGCAAATGAACGCCGATGGACGCGGATCAGCCAGGTCCGCGTCCATCGGCTTCCTGGTGCGGCTCTTTCCCGTCCCGCAGCAGGAACACCCTCACCGGTCCCGGTCGCGTGCTGACCGGCTCATCGTGTCGTCGCATGGTCCACCCCCTGCCCGCAATCCATTCCATGAACAGATCCCCCGTCTGCCGCCCCGGCTCTCCCAGCATCACCAGCCCGCCGTCGGCCAGGTGTTCGCGCCAGAACGCCTCCAGGAAAGGCCACTGCGCCTTCTCGTACAGGATATCCGCCCCGATGATCAGGTCGAACCGCTCCCCAAGCCGATCCGTGCGCCAGTTGAGCTGCCGCGTCCGCACGCGATTGCGCCACGGCAGGCTGTTGAGCCGGGCAAAGAGCAGCGCAGGCCTCTCCAGGTCGGCGAACATCACCCGCGCCCCCAGTGCCGCGGCGACCGCCCCTGAAAGTCCCATTCCGCAGCCCAGGTCCAGCACGCTCCCCAGCCGCTGCGTTCCGCTCTTCGCCTGGCGCACCAGGTACTGCCCGATCCCCGTGGCACTGTCCCAGAGTTCCGCCCAATAAGGCAGGTGCAGTTCATCGTCCCGGTGTCGCAGGCCGGTCACCTTTTCGCGCCGATCCTCCTCCTGGGCCACCTGGTCCAGCACGCGGTCCGGATCGGCAATCCGCGTGAACTCGATCTCCAACCCGCCCAGGTTCACCCGCGCGGTCGTCACCCGGTAGCGCCGACCGATCCGCTCCAGCAGCCGCCGCCGAACCTGTCGCCCGCTCTCATCACGCATCGCGCATCACGGATCAGAGCTGCCGAATCTGTTTCTGCGGCTTCTCGATCACCGTCTCGCCACCCATGTTCCTGCTGAGCCATGCCCCGCCCGCGACCAGCGCAATCCCGATGGCCGCGGCGGCCAGGTAGGAAATCAGCCCGCACGTCACCGCGTCCCTGGGCTCCAGTTCCAGCGCCGCGCTCCCGGCCATCAGCAGCAGCGCCAGGATCCAGAGTCCGGCCAGCCACGGCCCGACGTACGGGATCGGCGCCAGCAGCGACGGCCCCAGGCAATACGCGATGACCGTCGTGATCGCTCCCCGCGGCGTGCCGCCGCGCAGGATGCCCGACACCATGGCGTGATAGATCCGCCCCGCCAGGTGCACGAGCCCCACCGCCAGCAACGGCAGCAGGACGATGAGAATGCCGTAGCGGCTCCAGTACAACACCGGATCGTACTCATACCGATTGGGGTGCAGGACGTAGCCCGCCCACTCGATCACCGCCCGGATCAGCGCCCAGGCGGACCACATCATTCCGCACCCCGCGGCAAACCATGTCGCCTCGTAGGCCGAGTCCGCCCGCGAAATGCCGGTCAGCAGCTGCCGCGGGCTGGCCAGGCTCAGAATGCACGTGGCGAAAAAAGCCTTGAGAACACCCTCGCTGCCGCGATCTTCCCACGGTGTGCCCGATGCCATAGTTCCAGTCTCCTGTGCGGGCACTATACCCTTGCAGCACTCGGCGGGCGAGGGGCCGACTACGCGGCCGAGACGGACGGGCCCGCGAGAGCTTCGACATTGAGCGGAGGACCGCGCGGCGATGTCGAGGATCTTCCGGACGTCGGTGCCCTCGCGGAGCCCGGGCACGGGCGACCGTGCCACGTCATGCGCCCGCGCGATGCCGGAGCGCCGGCTGCGGAAGGCGTCCTGCGCTGGTCAGGCGGGGTGCGTGACACGGAATGCGGCGGGTCTGGGTACAATAGGTGGTAGTGCGTCGCCGGGATGGTGACGGCGAACAAACATAAGGAGAAGGTCATGGCAGAAGCGACACGGATGTCGAGGCGTCAGCAAGCCCGAGAGCGGATGATGTCGGTGTTGGAGAAGGCGTTGGACAAATACATCCCGGCTGACGAAACGCGACCGATGAAGG
>Ga0209381_1001038_pt1 | contig 50934 bp, 34 predicted proteins | sample DewCreD2012metaG_FD_184111 | JGI IMG/M metagenome (GOLD analysis project Ga0209381, IMG submission 184111) | Hot spring sediment bacterial and archeal communities from British Columbia, Canada, to study Microbial Dark Matter (Phase II) - Dewar... ... | reverse complement strand
AGTCCGGCTGACGACAACGCGGAATCGGCCGGCCTTCGATGCGGATCAGCGGCGCCCCCGACGGAGATACTCCCGGCAACCCGTGGAAAATGGCCCGCCGACGAGCCGCCTTGAGCCGCCGTAGCCGCGTTGGCCCTGAAGTGCCATGCTCACCTCGCCGCCATCGAACGGCTCCCGTAGGTCAACGGAAAGATACGGGCAAAGGAAAGCCATCAGGGGCGGGGCAGGCGCGGAGGGGGGACGGGACACACCCTCTCCCTATCTCCCGCGGCGCGCCGCGCGCGCCGGGAGCTCCCCACGACCCTGACCGGCCGGTGTTTTGCCGCGCCCCCCGTCCCCCGGCGCAGCCCTTTCCCACTCCGCCGGGGGACCGGAGCAACGACAGACGGTGTATAAGCAAATCCCGTGCCACACTTTCAAAATCCGCGCAAGTCGCCAACCCGAAAGAAGTTAGGGCGAATCCGGCCCTCGGCGCTCCCGTCGTGCGGTGTTACTTTACGTAACATTGCTTCAACCCTGCGCCTCTTCCCTCTTCACCCCCGCTTTGCACTTCCACCGGATGACCGGTCGGGCGGCACAGGCGTGCCGCCCATCGCCACCGAATCCGACGGACGGCTCGCCGGATCCACGCGTCAACCCGATGCGTGGGATTCTTCCGCCGTCGCGTCCCGCACCTCCTGCGCCGCCGCCTGCTTCCGAGGATCCGTGGGGCATCGAAACGTCCGGGGTAACTTGAGACCGCGGGGCAGGCGGATTTTCGGGAGGCGGACGGGGCCAGCGATGGCGCCAAGCGCCGCCGGAGGCCCGGCGCGGCGGCTACTCCAGCGCCGTCTCCAGCGCATGCCGGCGCCCGCTGATCCAGGCGCCCACCAGCGTGTTCGAGTAGACCGCCGGCCACGTGACCGCCAGCATCCGCTTCACCGCCGGCGTCGGCACCCTCGCCGTCACGGCCGGGTCGAGCCAAGCCGGCTCCCCCGCCAACATCGCCAGCGTCGGCAGCCCGATCAGCACCGGCCAGAGGCACGCCGCCCGCAGCCGGCCGCACCGGCGCGGGATCGCCAGGATGTACCGCTCGGCCTCCGCGTAATGGCCGCAGGCGACCCGCAGCAACTCGACGAGCGCCGGCCGGGCGCGCGCGCCCGCCTCCGGCCGCAGCAGGTCCTCCGGCCGAAGTCCGTGCGCCGCCAGCAAGTCCGCCGGCAGGTAGCACCGCCCGATCCGCAGGTCGCGCGGCACGTCCCGCAGGACGTTCGTCAATTGCAACGCCTTCCCGAACCGCACCCCGCACGCCGCCATGGCCTCCGCGTCCCAACCGCGCAGCGCCGGGACGTGCGCCATCGTGATCCGCGTCCAGAACGCCCCCACGCAGCCGGCGACCAGGTAGACGTAGCGGTCCAGCGCCGCCACGTCCGGCAGCGCCCCGACCCGCCCGGCGTCCTCCGGCGGGAAGGTCCGCAGGTCCATCTCCATTCCCTCGGTCAACGTCATGACGACCTCCCGCACCGCGGCGCGGTCGCCGCTCGGGAGGGCCTCGAGAAGGGCGACAGCGGACTCCAGGGAGCGGAGGAGCTCGCCTTCGCCGGAATCCCGCAGGTGGACGGTCAGCGACGCCATCTCCCGCATCGCCGCCGCGGACCCGGCACCGACCACCCGCGCGCGGAAGGCCCGCAGCAGCTCCAGCCGCCGCGGCGGCGGCAGCAACCGCGTGTCCGCGATCGTGTCGCCGGCGCGGGCCAGGAGGTAGGCGATGCCGACGGGCGCGCGCAGGCCGCCCGGCAGCACCTGAATCGACAGGAAGAACGAGCGCGAGACCGCCTTGAGCAGCGGGCCGAGCAGACGGTCGCGGTCGGCGGCGGGGACGGTATCGATGGCGTCGCCTCCCGTGGGAGCGGCGCCGGCGGAGACGAGGAAAACCTTGCCCTCGCCCCCCCGGGCCGGCCGGCTGACTGTACCGCGCCGCGCGCGAAAAGCAAGGGGCCGCGCCGCGCGTCCGGAGGATCGTCAAGCACCGTCAGCGCACCCCGTACGCCTCCTCCACCGCCCACGCCGAGCCGTCCGGGAGCGCCACCCGCACCGCCCGCCGGTCCGGGTTCGCCGCCACGTGCCAGGTCTTCCCGTCCGGGCTGGCGACGCGCACCGCCGCGGCGACCGAGGCGTCGACCGGCGCCCCCTCCGCACCCGCCGCCGGCAGCCACGCCAGCACCGGGGGCCTCCCGTCGAGCGCGAGGCACCACGCGACGGCCGTGGCCCGCGCCTTCCGCCGGACAATCGCGACCGGGACCCGGTCGCCCGCATGCGCCCCGATGCCGGTCGCGGTGACCAGTTCCGTCGGCGCGCCGCCCGCGAGCGACAGCGCCACCGTCCAGTCCGCATCGACCCGGACCGCCAGCGCGGCCCCGTCGTCCGCCGGCCGCGAGGTCGCGCCGTTCAGGTAGCGCCAGCCGTCCTTGTTTTCGGGCGGCGCCCAAGCGGCGCCCGCCGGCGGCCCCTCCCAGGCGCCGCGGAGGTGGATGGCGATGTCGAGCGTCCGCTCTGTCTCGCACCGGACCTGGTCGATGAAGCAGATCCGGTTTTCGTCCAGCAGCGCCGCCGTCCGGACGAAACGCACGCCGTCCGCGATCGGACCGGCATCGGCCACAACGACGTCCGCCCCCGCCGCGCGCCCGAAGGCGAGACACCGGCCCTCGGCGGGCCGCTGCGAGATCTCGTCCACGAGGAGCGTGTTGTGCGCCAGCGTGGTTTTGTACCAGCCGGCGTGGAGGGGGGAGCCGTAGCGCGTGATGCCGGCGTCGGGGGCGAGAACGGTGCCGCGGGCGTAGAGTTGGAACCCCAGCTTGTCGGGGTGGCCGTGGCCGCCGCCGTGCGGTCCGCAGCGCAACCCGAGCCAGGTGGCCCGCTCCCCGGCGCCGCGGGCGAGGATCGCGCAGCCGGAGGCCTCGGCGAACAAGCTCTCGATCGGCGCGTCCACGGCCTTCGGCAGCGCGTCCGCCCCGAACCAGAGGGCCAGATCGCTCTTGCGGTCCGCGGCGGAGAGCAGCCGGGCAAAGCGCGCGTCGCCGTAGCGCGCAAACGCGAGCTCGTAAAGCGGCGCGCGTCCCCGGAGATCAACTTCCCCGCTGTCGCTGAACGCCGGCAGGCGCAGGTTGGGCATGGCGAGCCGGAGCGGCGCCTCGAACAGACGGCGGAGCTCGGGGCCGTAGAGGTCGAGCCCGCAGTTCCGCCCCGCCTCCGCCAACGGCCAGAGCGCGGAGACCGTGTAAAAGTGGTACCCCCACGCCCCCTCCCACCAGGTCCCGTCCGCCAGGACCCCCTTCCGGACCTGCGCCCAGTAGCCCCGGTCGGGATCGTGGACGGCGGCGCGGATCAGCGCTTCGTCGCCGAGCAGGAGACCCACCAATCCCACCGCGCTGTTCTTCCAGCACTGGATGTTGTGCACGCCGAGACGGTGCGGGAGGATTACCTCCCGCGCGGCCGGGAGGAGCAGCTTCGACGCAACCGCCTCCCGGTCGGCCGCGGCAAGCGACTCCCAGACCAGATCCGCCCCCTGGCAGAGCGGAATCAGCCAAGTCGATTCGTCAAGCGTCTGCGACCCGACACGGCCGCCGCCGAGCTTGGGCTCGTTCCGGATGGTGTGAAGCGGGTACGACCGGTAGCGGTCCGCATAGGCGAGGAGGAGGGCGCAGGCCGTCTCGGCATACCGCCTCTCCCCCGTGAGGCGCCAAGCCAGGCCGAGGTCGATGAGGCCTGCGGCGCGGCGGTGGTGCTCCGGCTGGAGCGCGCAGCCGTCGAAGTCGGTCTGGGGCGTCGCGGGATCACCGCGCAGGATCTCGTTGTCGACGGGGCATCGGTGTTCCCACTGCCAGGGGGCGAGCTCCCGGCCGCGGACGAGCCCGGCGCCGTGCTTCGGGCAGATGTACCAGTGGTACCAGTTCGAGCCCCGCGGGGGGAGCCGCGGCGGCGCGCCCGCGCCGCCGAATTCCTGGACGAGGCGGTTCGCCCGCGCCTGGACCGTCTTCCACGAAGCCGAGGCCCAGTCGTTCCGGTCGATGCGCCCCCGGAGCGCTTCGAGCCCCTTCGCGTCGAAGAGGAGGCGCGGGTGGGGAGGCAACGGCGGGAGCGCCGCCGGGGGGACGGCAGAGGTCCCCGGCTCCGCGGCACGCGCGGGAAGAGCCGCCGACAGCAGGAGCAGACCGGCCATCCAGGAATCGCGCTGTCGCATGGGCCCATCTCGATCAAGGCGTCGGGCGCGGAAAGCCCCTTCCTCCATATTCCCGGCGCCGCGCGGTCGCGTCAATAGCCTCCTTTCGAAAGGGGGCCCCCGAGCCTCTTGCGGCCCCGATGCCTGGACGGCACCCGCTACCGCTGTCCCGACGGCTCCGGCAGCACCACACCGGGGGAGACCGGTGTCCCGAAGTTTGGCGAGCCGTCCGCGTTCCACCCGAATTTCTGGATCCGCACGTCCCGGTCCCACCCGCCGCCCTTCCGCCGTGCGGCGTGGTAGACGATCCAATCCTCCTTTCCGTCCGGCGACTTCACGAACGAGGCGTGCCCCGGTCCGAAGACATCGGCCGTCCGCGCGAAGACCGCGTCTCGATGCTTCACCCACGCCGCCGGCTGCAGCGGGTCGGCGCCCGCGAGCGTCAGTTGTCCCAGACAGTAGTCGTCCGTCCAGCTGCCGCTGGCGCTGTAGATGAGAAAGACCCGGCCCCGGGCGTTCCGCAACACCTCGGGTCCCTCGTTGATGAGCGGGCGGCCGTTCAGTTCCCAGGGAAGCTCCGGTTTCGAGATGCAGGCGCGGTCGCCGGAGATCGTCCAGGGGTTGGACATCGGGGCGATATAGAGGTGTTGGGCGACATTCCGGTCGCCTTCCCAGCCCGACCAGATGAAATACTTCCGATTGCCGGACAGCACCAAGACGGTCCCATCAATGGCCCAGCGGTCGGAGGGGTCGGAGATCTTGCCCTTGAAGGCAAAGGGTTTTTGCGGATCCTCGGGATCGCCTTCCAGCACATACATCCGGTGGTTGGGGTTGTTGCCGTCGTCGGCGGCGACATAGATATACCAGCGGCCGTCGAGTCGATGGAGCTCGGGGGCCCAGAGCTCCTGGGAGTAGGGGGTGTTCGGAGGCGGCGTCCAAACGGCCGCACCCGGCTCGCGGCCGATCTCCTGGAGGCGTTCCGCCCGGCTAACCCAGATCTTTCCCCCGGCGGAGCGGCAGTAATAGTAGGCGTCCCGGTGGCGCACCACCCACGGATCGGCGCCGCGGGCGCAGATCGGGTTGGTGAAGGTGCGCTCCGCGGCGGGGGCGGCGACAGTCGCCAGAAGGGCAAGGCCCAGGAAAAGGCCGCGTCTGGAAAGAATCCGCCCCAAGCAGCACCTGCCGAGATGGAGGATGGTGGATTGTACCGAGGCTCTCGCGCCAACGCCCATGATTTTCGGCGGCGGGGAGATCGGGGGCACAGCCCCCTCCGTTTGCCGTGAGGGTCCCGCGAAGGATCCTCGGGAAGGAACTCCGGCAACGCGCGTCACCGGAAGGCGCCGCGGACGGCCTGGGCCTCCGGCTCGGACAGGCGCGCCAGGAAAGCCTCGCCGCGGGACGCCTGCCCGGCGGCCAGGCAGTAGAATGCCGCCAGGGCGAGGTCGGCGGGCGCCTCCGACGCGGCGGCCAGGGCGACAGCCAGCCCCGCCCGATCCGCCAGCCCCAGCGCCGACCACGGCACCTGCGCCGAGACGCCGCCGCCCCGGACCCCGAGCCGGCCCGACTCGGGGCAAGCCAGAACCTCGACGTCCCCCCCCATCGCGGCGAAGGGGAACTTCGCCTTGCGCCCGGCATTCAGGGCCTCCCGGAGACGCACCTGCAGCTTGGCATCCCATGCCGCGATCGTCTCGCTGGACGCCTCGGGGCGCGGGCCGGAGGGGACCCGCTTCGGGGCGAAGGCGGACGCCTTGGACGCCGCCTTGCCGCGCAGCTCGACATACAGCGGACTCCCGGTAAGCGTCACTATCACCGAGCCGTCCGCCTCCCGCGCCGAGCCCTCTTTTCCGAAGAGGTCGAACGTCCGGACGGCGCCGGTCGGCGTGGTGCCGACCGGGATCGCGACCTCGTGGGCTTTCGCCTTCTCGGGCGTCTCGTCCCGCCCCGCCGGCGTGGTCCAGGCGACCAGCTTCCTCTCGCCGGTCTCCTTCTCGAAGACGAGGGCGAAGTCCAGGTCGGACGCGAGGGGGATGCGGCGGGCGAACCGGTAGCCGTCCAACTGGGCGGCCAGCGTCCGGCAGGCTGTGGTGACGGGAAGATCGGTCAGGTCGGGATTGGCAATGCGGAAGCCGGGATCATCGTTCCAGTTGTACCAGATGGAGAGGCGGATGTCGCAGAGCTGGTCGACGAGGTGCTGGCGAACGAAATGCCAGGCTTGGTGTTGGAGACGCAGCTCCGGCGGCCCGAGGTATTTCTCATGGACGTCGTAGCCCACCTCGCTGTTGAGGACGGGGAAGTCCTTCGGGGCGCCGGCGGCGTCCATCATCTCGCGCAGGCGACCGTAGCCTTCCTGGATGCAAAGCTCGGGACGGGCAAAGCCGTAGGGGTGGACGGACAGCGCGTCGATGCCCGACGTCAGCAGGCCCTGCTTGAAGCAGCGGTCGATCCACTTGAAGGAGTTGGTCCACAGGCAGGAGACGGCGCCGCCGAGGATGGTGCAGTCGGGATCCGCCTCGCGCATGGCGGGGACGGCGGCCCGGACGAGGGCGACGTACTGGTCGGCGAAGGCGTCCGAGTTGTGGTCGCCGGGCCCCTTCCAGAAGTGCATGACGTTGGGCTCGTTCCAGATCTCCCAGAGGACCTTGCGGCCCTTGAAGCGCCCGGCCGCCGCGGCGGCGAAGCGGGCGTAGGCGGCGCGCCCCTCGGCGTCGTTCTCCGGCCGCGGGTAGAGCTCGTTCTGGTAGCAGAGGATGAAGAGGGCGCGGATCCCGCGCTTCTCGAGGCCGTCGAGCAGCCGCTCGAACCCGCCGAAGTCGTACGAGCCCCGGGACCGCTCGACATGGTTCCAGAACAGGTCCTTGCGGGCGACCTTCACGCCCGCGTCGCGGATCGCGTCCAGGTCCTTGTCCGGCCCGAGGATGTGGAGGTTGAAGCCGAGGGCGCGGGGGATCGTCCGGGGCGGGAGCGCGCGATCCGGGACAAGCCGGGGCGGAGGGGCGTGCGCCGGCGCCGCCGGCAGCGCGCCGCCCCCCGCGACCGCCAGGGAAGCGACCAGCAAGAACGCGCGTCGCGCCGACCGGCGATCCGGGGATCCAGACATCGGCGGCCTCCCAGGTTGAATTCCCATCCGGCCCGCCTACCGCCCCGCCGGGATCGCGAGCACCAACGGATGGTCCGTCAACGTCAGCGGGATCTCCCGGGCCTTCCCCAGCGTCTGGACGGGCTCCGTGCCGACGGTCGGGTCGTAGACCTCCACCCCCGCCGCCTCGGCGCCGAGCCTCACCGTCACGCGGTCCTCCCCCTGGACGCGCTCGCCCCAGACGACCAGCCGGAACGTGCCGTCGCTGCGCTGGAGGAGGAGGTCGTGCACGGTCTCCGGCATCCCGGGGATCACGTAGTCGAGCCGGCCCGGCGACGCGATCGCGCCCGCGTCGGCGAGGATCGTCGTCAAGTTGTGGAGGTAGACGGCGGCCTTGCGCGGCGCGTAGTCGCGCCGGTAGAAACCGAAGGTCTGGTTGCCGCCCTCGTCCGTGCGATCGCGCAAGAGGTAGACGGCGGTCCGGCTCCAGCCGCGCTTGTACTGGTCGAGGTACATGCTGATCAGGTTGCGCGCCTGGATCTCCTCCGTGACCGGCCCCCCGATCGTGCAGCCGGTCTCGGTGGTGACGCGCGGGAGCGTCCGGAGCTCGGCCTCGGAGTAGCCGCGGAACTTTTTGGCCCACGTCACGCCGTAGTTGCCGTAGAGGCCGTCGACCTTGCAGGCGGGGCCGGGATCGGCGGCGTTCCACGTCTTGTTGTCCGCCAAGCCGGGGGCGGAGGGGTGATAGATGTAGTTGTGGACGTTGGCGAAGTCGGCGTAACGCGTGCCTTCGGGCATGAGCGTGCCGGCGCCGGGGGGGATGGTCAGGAACTGGAGACCGACATTGTCGCGCTGGGCGCCGTTTTCGCTGATGGACCAGACGGGGTATTTTTTCAGGTCGGGGTCGCCCTTGACGGCCTCGTAGAGGTCGCGCTGGAGCTTCGCGACGGCCATCCAGGAGGGCGCTTGCCCGCCGCCCCGCTCGCCCTGGTACGTGATTCCCCAGTTGTTCGGCTCGTTGTTCCCCTCGAAGGCGATCAGCGCGCCGGCCGCGGCCAGTTTCCGGCCGGTTTCGATCAGCTTCGGCAGGTCGGTGCCGCCGCTGACCAGGCCCCAACTGAACTTCACGCCGGTCTGCCGGTGGAGATCCAGGTAGGTCTGCAGGGTGGTCGGCCCCTGCTCCCGGAGCCCCTCGATGCCGCCCCGGACCCAGCGGATGCCGGTGTACCGGAGCATCTCGACGGTCTTCTCGAGCGGCTGGCCGCGGTCCGGGAAGGAGGTGACCACGCCGATCGAGTCGAGGAAGTCCGACGCCCGGACGGCGGCCACGCCCGCCGCCTCGGCGGCCCGCGCCGCCCCCGCGCCGCCTGCCATCACGGCAAGCGCCACGGCGCCCATGACCCAAGCGAGTCTCACCGCCTTCCTCCTGGAAAGGGCCCGGATCCCGCCGCGTCCAGCGCCCACGGACGACGGAACATCGACCCCGGCGAGCGGCGTCAGCGCGACGGCTTGACGCGGACTTGGAGCTGCCGCTCGAAGAAGGTCGTGGCCACGTCGCCCCAGCCGGGGTCGCCCGCCATCCAGATCTGCAACCAGCGACCGGGGCCGGGGGGCGCGGCCGCGCGGGGCGCGCGGGCATAGTAGCGAATCAGAAGCCGGCGCGTGTCGAGGCCCGACGCCTCGAAGCGGCCGACGAACGGCTCGTGGATGCCGGAGACGCCGTCCTCGCCCCGGTACACGCGCATCGCCACCCAGGCCTTCCCGTCGACACTGTACTCCGCCCCGGCCTCGCCTCCCGGCCCCAGGTGGATCTCGGACCAGTTGTCCTCGAAGCGGAAGGCGCCGATGGGCCGGTCGAAGCGGAGCTGGAAGGCGAGCTCCGCGTCGGCATCCGCCCCGCGGCTGTGGAGCTTGGCGGGGGTGCCGGGGCGCGGGTCGTAGAGGACCACGCCGCGCGCCCGGGCGTAGCGCGCGAGGTCGCGACCGTAGGGCAGGTAGACGAGCGTCTCGCCCGCGGCCGCGTCGAAGGACTGACGAGGGCCCCACGCATAGCCGTCCGCCCTGACCTGGGCCCACGCGCGCGGGATCGTCTCGCCGAGGCGGACGTGGAGCGCGGGGGCCGCGGCATAGTCGAATTCCGGCTCCTCCGGCCGCTCCGGCAAGTCCGGCGGGTGGGTATCGGCGGCCCGCCAACGCACGAGGGGCGGCGCGCCCGGCGCGGCGACCACGAACTGGCCGGCACCGACCTCGACCGACCGGCCGGCGGCGGGCTGCGCCAGGCGGACCGTCCCGACCATCACGTCGAGACGCGTGGCGTCCCCCTCGACGGCGAGCGAGAACGACGTCCCCAGCACGGTGATCTCGGCCTGCGGGGTGACAACGACCATCGGGAGACCCGCGGGCTGGCGGGCTACGTCCGCGACGAGCGGGCCGGCGGCAAGGGTCACGCGCTTCGCCCGGCCCGCGCCGCCCTCCAAAGTCAGGTCGCACCCCGGCCCCGCGTTCAGTTGCGTACCGTCCGCGTACCGGATCGCGGCCGCCGCGCCGGCGGGAACCCGGAGCCGGTCGCCCGACTGGAGGTCGAGGCGGCGGCCGGCGGGGGCCTCGACCCCGTCCCGGACGAAGCGAACGCCGGGTCCCGCGTCGACGAGACCGGCGATCGCCGGCACGGCGGGCGGCCCCTCCGTGGCGCGCGCAACGGCCGGCGCGGGGAGCGGGGCAGCCGGGCCGGGCCTCCGCAGCGGCGGTCGCAGGAGCACGGCGACACCCAGCGCGGCGAGAAGCCCGGCCGCCGCGATCGCCGGGGCGAGTCTGCGAAAGCGCCCCGCCCGAGGGATCGCCCGCAGCCGGAGGGATGAGGAAGCACCACGAGAAGGCCGGATGGCCGCGGCCTCGCCCCGCCCCGCCTCCTGCATCTCCTGGATGCGCCGGGAGACCCGGTCGGCGAACGATCGGCCGTCCTGCTGGCGGGCCGCGTAGTCCAAAAACATTCTGGAGAAGGCCGCTCCCTCCCCCTCGACCGCGCCTCGCCCCGACGCGAGCAGGAAACCGTGAAGGGCCTCGTCCTCAAGGAGCTCGCGACGCAGGACCGCGTCCGCCTCCAGGGCGCGCCGCAGTCCAGCCTGCTCCTCGTCCGACAGCGTCTCGCCGCCAAGGCGTCGCGACCACAAAAGCAGGAGGGCATCGCGGTCCATCGCGGGTCATCCTTCGGCGGCCAAGCGCTCTTCGACGCACCGCCGCAGCGCGTGGCGGATCCGGAAAAGGAGCTGGTGGACGGCGTTCGCGGTCGTCTCGAGGCGGGAGGCCAGGGTCTCCGCGGACTCGCTCTTAAAATAGAAACGGTCGATGATGTCGGCGCTCTTGGGCGGCAGCCGGTCGAGGCAGGCCTTGACGGCCCGGACGTGGCGCTCGTGGCGGTCGGGGAGAGCGTTCTCGGAATCGGCCTGACGGGCCCGCCAGTCGGCCAGGGCGGCCGGGAGGAGGGCGACGTGACGGGCGAGCCGGCGCGCCTCCTTCCGGAGGTGCTCGAGGGCCAAGTTGCGCGCGATCCCCGCCAGCCACGCCTGGAAGGGGGCGCGGCCGTCGTAGACGTGCAGGTTCCGGTAGGCCCGGAGGAAGGCCTCCTGCGCCAAGTCATCGGCGACGTCCGGGTGTCCCACCAGCCGCCCCAGGTAGGCTCGAACATATCCCTGGCGCAACTCGACCAGCCTCGAAAAGCTCTCGATGTCGCCCCGGCGGGCCTGCTCAAGCCAGCGGTCTTCGTCCGGCATGGCGCCTCCTGCCTTCTATTTGCCGCCATTATGCCGCCTTACGGGCCGACGCCAAAAGAATACGCGGAGGGCGTGCGATGGACCGGCGGGGAAGGGGTGATGGGGCAGCACGCGATCCGCCTTCGCCACACGTGTCGGGTGGTTCGGCCACGACGGACCGGCTGCGCGGCCGGAGCGGAGATGCGCCTGACGAGCCGTGAAGGGCGCAGGCGAAACCGGTCACGGTCCTCCCGCCGAGCTTCGGTCACGGGACGACCGGCCTCGCGAAGCCGGGACGGGGGAGTCCGCGGGACCCGGCTTGGGCTGCCCTGACCGGCGGGCTCGAACCCGGAGGATCCTCGGAAGGTCCCAGGGTCCCGCACGCCCTCGCTCACCCCATTCCCCCCACGGGGAAGTCGTACGTTCGACCCCGCCAGACGACGCCGCGCCGGAGGAAGCTGGCGAGGGAGCGGAACAGGATGAAGAGCGTCACCGCCTCCCGCAGCGGGTTCGTGAAGACGATGAACCAGGGTTGCCGGAAAATGAGCGCGATGGCGGCAAAGACGGCGTGCATGAACGCGAGCGCGAGAATGGCCGGGAGGCTCGGCGCGCCCGCCGCGAGCGACAGGCCCATCCCGACGTACGGCAGGAAATGGAGGATCGCGCTCATCGCCAGGATGAAGGGAACGAACAGGGGGACCCGCCGGATGGCCGGGTAGACGTTCTTGGTGAATCCGCGGACCGTCTCTCCCAATCCGCGGTACATGCGGATGCGGACGAGCCGTCCCGCCAGGGCCGCCGCCTGACGGTAGCCCGCCCCCTTGACTTTGAAGCCCAGGGCCACGTCATCCACGACGGCCGCCTTGAGGCTCTCGAACGCCCCGCTCGCCTCCAGGGCGTCGCGCCGGACGAGGTTGAAGACGCCGCCCCCCAGGGCGATGAGCCGGGTGCGCGTGTGGACGGCCAGGTAGAGCGGAAGCATGGCGGTGCCGACGAGGTAGAGCGAGGACATGACCACCGGCTCCCAGAACCCCTCCGTGACGAAGTCCGGCCCCACGACCAGCATGGCCGCGTCCCCCTGCAGGACGAAGGCCATCGCGCGGCGCAGCAGGTCGGGGGCGTAGCGGACGTCCGCATCGACGAAGAGCAACCACTCCCCGCGGGCCTCCCGGCGCCCCGTCTCCAGGGCGTTGGGCTTCCCCAGCCAGCCCGGCGGCGGCTCGCGCCCCGGGACGACCTTCAGATTCGCATACCGCGCCTGCAGTTCGCGGAGGATGTCCGGCGTTGCGTCGGTGGAGCCGTCGTCGACGACGATCACCTCGAAGGCGGGATAGTCCTGCTCGCAAAAGGACGAGACCGCCTCGCGGATGTCGCGCGCCTCGTTACGAGCGGGAACGACGAGGGAGACGAAGGGCCGGCGATCCGGCTCCCGGAGGGGCAGGCGGGACAAGTCGCGGGCCAGCGCCCGGTTGAGCAGCAACTGGAGGAAGAAGAAGATCCACAGGCCGGCGGCGACCCAGAGGAGCGGCTCCAGCATGCGATCCTTATAGCACCGCCCGAAAGGCCGGCGCAAGGAGAGGAGAGCGCCTAGACGCCCCCGCGGGGCCGGCTCGTAGGGCGGCCGCGCCACCCCGTCCCCCCGCGCATCCGCCCTCCCCGGCGCCCTCCTGCCGGACGGAGGATGTCCTTCTGGCGCTGCTTTCGGGCCCGGTCCTTCTCGACGAAGAGCGGGCGGCCCTCGAGGTCCGTGCCGGCGTGGTACATGGCGGTCGAGAGCGTCGAGGGGGTCGGCGTGAAGATCTGGACCTGCTCGGGAACGTGGCGCAGCGTCTCGCCCAGGAACCGCCGGAGCCGCCGCATGTGCTCCTCCGTGCAACCGGGGTGCGCGGCCATCAGGTAGTATGTCATGAAGTAGCGCTCCCCGGCCTCCTCGCAGGCGCCGTCGAACATCGCCTTGAAGGCCTCGAGCGCGCCGGGGCCCGGCTTTCCCATCAGCGCCAGCACCTCCGGCTCCGCGTGCTCCGGCGCCAGCTTGATCTGCCCCGAGACATGGTGGCGCACCAGCTCGCGCACGTACCGCCGGCCGTGCTCGCGGTCGGCGACGACGAGGTCGTGCCGGATGCCGGACGAGACGAAGACCTTGCGGATGCCGGGCACCTCGCGCACGCGCCGAAGGAGCTCGATCTGGGCGGCGTGGCCCTGCCGGAGGTTGGCGCAGACGCGCGGCATCGTGCAGCGCTTGTCCCGGCACGCCCAGCCCTGCGCGCAGGTCGCGCCGTACATATTGGCGGTCGGCCCGCCGACATCGTAGAGGATGCCGTTGAACCCCGGCCGGGCGCGGATCCGCTCCGCCTCGCGGACGACGGAGGCGACGCTTCGGAAGACGACGCGCGGCCCCTGGTGAACGGCGATGGCGCAGAAGCGACACTGCCCGAAGCAGCCGCGGTGGGTGGTGATGGACTGCCGGATCGTCTCGAGCGCGCGGACGGGACCGCCGGCACGGTGGAGGGGATGGACGTCGCGCTCGAAGTCCAGGTCGTAGATCGCGTCGAGCTCCTCCGTCGTCAGGACGGGAGGGGGGGGGTTCTGGACCAGGTAGCGGTCGCCATGCCGCTGGACGAGCCCGGGGGCGTCGGCGTCGGCAAACGCCTGGAGCGCCTTCGCCATGCGGAGGAAGGCGACCGGGTCGGCGGCGGCCTCCTCATACGACGGCAGCGCGACGAACCCGGCCGGCGCGGTCGCGGCGACGCGGCAGAGACCGGGGATTCCCGAGGGATCCGCGCCGTCCCGCAGGGCCCGCGCCAGCTCCACGACCGTCCGCTCGGCCATCCCGTAGGCGAGCCAGTCGGCCTTGGCGTCGAGAAGCAGCGAGCGTCGGACGTCGTCGGTCCAGTAGTCGTAGTGGGCGATGCGGCGGAGGCTGGCCTCGAGGCCGCCGAGGACGATGGGGCGGGTATTCTTGAAGCACCGGCGGATGAGGTTGGTGTAGACGATGGAGGCGCGATCGGGCCGGACGTTGACGCCGCCGGGGGTGTAGTCGTCCTGCCGGCGGGGTTTGAGGGTGGGGGTGTAATTGGCGACCAGGGAGTCGATACAGCCGGCGGTGACGCCCCAGAAGAGGCGGGGCTCGCCGAGGCGGGCGATGTCGTCGGGGCGGTCGACCGCAGGCTGGGCGAGGACGGCGGCGCGGATGCCGTGGTGGAGGAGCCACTTGCCGACGACGGCGACGCCGACGTGGGGGGAATCGATGTAGGCGTCTCCGGTGACAAGGATGACGTCGGGGCGGTCCCAGCCGAGGGCGTCGAGCTCGCGCCGGGTGGCGGGGAGGAACATGGGCTCGTCTCCGGGAGCATGGTAACCGACCGCCGTCGCCGCGCAATCGAAAACCGCCGCCGGGGGTCGAAAAAAAAACGCCCTGCCTTTCGGCAGGGCGTTTACAGGCTGGTCCTGTTCAACCGGGTCGATTTCGTTGCAGAGCGCATTGCGCCAGAAGGGCTGCCTGAGAGGCGCAGCCAAGCCGAACGGGCGATTAGTACCGGTAAGCTAAGAGCGTTGCCGCTCTTACACGCCCGGCCTATCAACCTCGTAGTCTTCGAGGGCCCTTCAGGGAGGACTCATCTTGGAGAGCGCTTCCCGCTTAGATGCTTTCAGCGGTTATCGCTGCCGGACATAGCTACCCAGCGAGTGCCCCGAGCGGGACAGCTGGCGCACCAGAGGTCCGTTCAACCCGATCCTCTCGTACTAGGGTCAACACTCCTCAATCCTCCTCCGCCCACCACAGATAGAGACCGACCTGGCTCACGCCGGTCTAAACCCAGCTCACGTACCGCTATTGATCGGCGAACAGCCGAACCCTTGGGACCTTCTCCAGCCCCAGGATGCGATGAGCCGACATCGAGGTGCCAAACCTCCCCGTCGATGTGGACTCTTGGGGGAGATAAGCCTGTTATCCCCGGAGTACCTTTTGTCTGATGAGCGATGGCCCTTCCATACGGGACCACCGGATCACTAGGCCCTGGTTTCCCATCTGCTCGACTTAATAGGTCTCGCAGTCAAGCCCCCTTATACCCTTGTGCTCGTCACGCGATTGCCAACCGCGCTGAGGGGACCTTTGGACTCCTCCGTTACGCTTTGGGAGGAAACCGCCCCAGTTAAACTGCCCGCCTCGCACTGTCCCCTGCCCGGATTCACGGAACAGGGTTAGGATTCTAATTGAACAAGAGTGGTATTTCACCGTCGGCTCCACACGCCCCAAAAGGCGTGCTTCAGCGCCTCCCACCTATCCTACGCAGGTTCAACCAAAAGCCCATACGAGGGTGCAGTAAAGGTTCACGGGGTCTTTTCGTCTAGTGGCGGGGAAGCGGTATCTTCACCGCTGCTGCAGTTTCGCCGAGCACCTCCTCGAGACAATGGCCAAGTGATTACGCTATTCATGCGCGTCGGAACTTACCCGACAAGGAACTTCGCTACCTTAGGCGGGTGTTGCTCGCGCGGCTCTCGCCGCTCGGGATGGATCGTTTCCGTCCATCTCTGCAAGTCGCCTTGCAGATCGGACTGTCTCTTCCCGACATCGGGATGTGACCCTTGTCGTTTGTTGTGTCCGTTCCGTTTCGCGCAGAGAGACGCAATCCTTCAAGGAAGGGCGTGATCGGGGATGAACAAGCTGGGACCTGTCCGATGCGGGCCCGGCGTACAGTCTCTGAATCCCGGTCGGCGCCTCGCGGCGGCGGGGGACTGCTGATTGCCTGGCGGACGGACGCACCGTCCACGACCGGTCCATTGTCACACCGGGCTTCCGGTGTAGGCCGGCCTCTCCAGGGATTCCAGCATCAGCCGGGTTTCATGACGGCCCGTGGGGGATCCGCGGGGATCCCCCGGTAGCGGAAATCGACCGTCATAGTTACGGCCGCCTTTTACTGGGGCTTCGGTTAGGAGCTTCGCCTTGCGGCTAACCCCACCCCTTAACCTTCCAGCACTGGGCAAGCGTCGGTCTGTATACGGCGGCTTTGACGCCTTGGCACAGACCTGTGTTTTTAGTAAACAGTTCCCCAGCCCCTTTCACTGCGACCCCAAATCGCTTCAGGGCGCGAAGCCCTTGACGAAACGGGGCACCCCTTCTCCCGAAGTTACGGGGCTAGTTTGTCTAGTTCCTTAAGGAGGTCTCGCTCGAGCGCCTGAGGATATTCTCCTCGCCTACCTGTGTCGGTTTTAGTACGGGCACCTGGATTCGTCCCGTCGAGGCTTTTCTCGTGAGCAGGGCATCTGCATCTTCGGCTCGCATTCAGCTTGCCTCGTGCCGCGTCTCAACGTTGTCCCTTTCGGGCAGCCGCCCGGATTTGCCAAGGCAGCCCGTCTACGCGCGTCACCCGGCATTTCTAGCCGCCGGGACTGCATAGCCTTCTCCACCCCCCCGATCGGTGATAACCTCCTCCAGGTGGCGCAGGAATGTTGACCTGCTTCCCATCAGCTACGCCTTTCGGCCTCGCCTTAGGGGCCGGCTAACCCTGGGTCGATTTACGTTGCCCAGGAAACCTTAGGCTTACGGCGTGCGGGCTTCTAACCCGCATTGTCGCGCTACTCGTGTCCGGATAATCACTTCCATGCGCTCCAGCGGTCCTCGCGGTCCGCCTTCGCCGCGGCATGGAACGCTCCCCTACCACGATGGGATGGACGTGGATCCTTCCCACCGTCCGTAGCTTCGGCACGTGGCTTGAGGCCCGATCATTTATGGCGCAGGAATGCTCGACTCGTAAGCTGTTACGCACTTTTTAAATGGTGGCTGCTTCTAAGCCAACATCCGAGCTGTCTTAGCACTCCCACTTCCTTGGTCACTTAGCCACGGTTTAGGGGCCTTAGCTGACGGTCTGGGCTGTTTCCCTCTCGAGCGTAGAGCTTATCCCCTACGTTCTGACTCCCGGGATTCCGCCGACGGTATTCGGAGTTTGGTTGGACAGAGTAGCCTGGTGGGCCCTCCAATCCATTCAGTCTCTCTACCCCCGTCGGTTACGTCCCGAGGCTAGCCCTAAAGCTATTTCGGGGAGAACCAGCTATAGGCCAGTTTGATTAGCCTTTAACTCCTACCCACAGCTCATCGGACCCTTTTTCAACAGAGTGCCGTTCGGACCTCCCGCTGGTGTTACCCAGCGTTCATCCTGGCCATGGGTAGATCACTGGCATTCGGGTCTACTCCGCCGGACTAATCGCCCGTTTCGGACTCGGTTTCCCTACGGCTGCCCCCCTGAAGGGGTTAGCCTCGCCCGACAGAGTAACTCCCGGACTCATTAAGCAAAAGGCACGCCATCGGGCATTCCCCTTGCGGGGCATAGCCCTTTGACAGCATGTAGATGCACGGTTTCAGGTCCTTTTCGCTCCCCTCGCAGGGGTTCTTTTCACCTTTCAGTCGCCTTACTTAGTCCACTATCGGTCGCCAAGCCGTACTTAGCCTTAGCCCATGGTCGGGCCGGATTCCCGCCAGCTTTCCCGAGACCGGCGGTACTTGGGAGATCGCGCAACGGAGGGCTTCCCCTTTCGCCTACGGGACTTTCACCCTCTATGGCCGGACATTCCTGACCGTTCGGCTAGGTTGGCCTTTGTCACTCCGCTCCCGGTGTGAGCCCCGAGACGCGCGATTCCCGCGACCCCCGACCTGCAACGCGCTCACGCTATCGCGCAGATCGGGTTTAGGCTGATCCCTTTTCGCTCGCCGCTACTGGGGGAGTCGAATCCTCTTTCTTTTCCTGCGGGTACTGAGATGTTTCACTTCCCCGCGTTCGCTTCCCGTGTTGCCACGGGATGTACCGATTTCAATCGGTACGGGTTTCCCCATTCGGAGATCCCCGGATCAAAGCCTGTTAGGCGGCTCCCCGGGGCTTATCGCAGCCGACCGCGTCCTTCATCGCCGCTTGGCGCCTAGGCATCCCCCGTGCACCCTTAGTAGCTTGACTACGCCGCTCAGGAGACCCTTCACGCGTCCCCCGGCCTCGCGGCCGTGGTCGCGTCTGTTTCGCCCCTTCCCGGCCTCCCGGCCGTGACGGGGCGTCTTCATGGCGCTCTCTGCAACTCGACCCGGTTGTCAAAGACCCGTCTTTCGTTCCGGCGCCCGGGACCTCTTGGATCCCCTTCGCCGGTCCGCGCGCCCCGTGGGGCGCGCGGACGGGCGAATAAAAAACCCCGCGTTCCTGCGGGGTGAACCGCCTCGGAACGGCTTTGCTCGTCACGCCGAATTGTGGCGCGGGGTGTTCCCCATAGAGCGAGACGAAATATACTCGCCCGCCACCATCGAAGTCAAGGATTTTGATCCAGAAAAATCAATTTCGCAAAAAAATCCAAGGCCCGCTCCACACCCTATTTCGCGGGCTCCTCGGCTTTCGCCGCCGCGATCGGCCTCAACAACACCTTCTTCTGCTCCGCCTCCGTCATCGGGATCTCGTACGGCACCGGGTGCGCCACCAGCCGCCCGCCCTTGAACACGAACAACTGGCGGCCGGCCGCATAGCGCACCGGCATGTAGACCGGCATCGATTGGTCCGTCGTGGCGATCTGGTCGGGTCGCGCGTCCTTGGAGACGGTCTCCTGCGGGATCGATACCTTCTGCACTTGGCGCTCGAGGGTCACCAGCGTGTAGGAGAGAACCGCCGCATAGGCCCCCGAGACGACTTCGTCGCCGCCTTTCGCGTCCAGGTGTCGCCGCTTCGCCGGCGGCATCCCCTGATCGGTGGCCTCCGGGAAGCGCACGTCGCGGTACTCGTGCACGAGCGGGGCCCCCTTCTCCCGGGCAACGGCGGCCTCGCGGTTCTGGATCTCGACCCAGTTTTTCAACGCTTCCAGGAACAGGGGCCGGGTGTTCTCGCCCCCGCAGCCTGCGACGAGGGCCAGCAACGTGGCGAGTCCGGTCAGGGCGGCGCAGCGCATGGGACGCTCCTTGATTGTCGACCCCGGTCCGACAGGACGGCGTAGATTATAGGCATTGCCGGGAGCCTGTCACGAAAAATTCTCGCCCGGCGGGGCGGCGCGCCGCCGGCCGGCCCCTCCGCGCGCGGCCGCGCCGAATCGCCTCCCGAACCCTTGCCCTCCGTCCCGATTCTGGTACATTCCCGGCGTGGAACCGAGCGCCCCGGTCGAATGCCGTCCCGCCACCGTCGTCTTCACCGATCTCGTCGGCTCGGTGAAGATGTACAGCCGCGTCTCCGACCCCGTCGCCGTGGCCCTCGTGCAGCGCCTGGACGCCGAGGTGCGGGAGGCGCTCCCGCCGCTCCGCGGCCGGTTCATCAAGTCGACAGGCGACGGCCATCTCCTCGTCTTCGAGGACGCCCCCGGCGCCGTCCGCGCCGCTCGCGAGATCCACCGGCGGTGCGGAGCGCTGGCCCGCGAGTCCGGCCAGGACCTGGCGGTGCGCGTGGCCGCCCACTCAGGGGAGGTCTTCTTCGATCCCGGCGACATTCACGGCAACACGGTGAATCTCTGCGCCCGGCTGCTGGCGGTCCCCGGCGCGGGGGAGACGGCGGTCACGGCGGAGACGCTGGCCGCGGTCCCCCCCGGCGAGCGCGCGGGCTTCACGCCCCACGGGCCGGAGGTCTTCAAGGGCTTCACCCGCTACTGCCTCGTTCACTGCCTCCCCAACCCGGATGCGGCGATCGACAAGACGCTGCAGCAGCTTTCCCTCGGCGAAGACACGGCGCTGCAGGCCACCGCGAACATGCCGCGGCACGACCGGTACGCGCTGGTGCTGGAACACCCGCAGAAGACGGGGTCGTTCACCGTGGCGGAGGGGGAGACGCTGCTGCTCGGCCGGGCGCCGGAGTGCGGGATCAACGTCCCCGACCGGATGTTTTCCGGGATGCACGGGGCCTTCGCGGTGGTGGAGGGAATCCTCTGGGCGTTCGACCTGCAGAGCGCCAACGGGATGATCTACCGGGGCCGGCGCATCAAGCGGCGGCGGCCTCTCGAGGTGAATGGGATGCTGCAGCTGCCGACCGGGACGCTGCAAGTGACGCTGCCCGCCTGAGCCCGCCGCCCGCGCGATTCCTAGCGAAGCGGCCCCCGCACGAAGATGTCCGCCGTGTTGTTGTGGTCCCCCTCCACCAGGTCCGTCGCCACGGACGTGAACGCGGCGTAGACCCCGTCGGCCGCGAGGGCCGGCACGCCGCTGGCATCGTTCGCCTCCGAGCCGTAGGTTCGGACCGAGGCGCGCACGGTCGTGCGCCCGACCGTGTCGCGGACGAAGACGTCGGCCACGCCGTTCGTGTCTCCGTTGACGAGGTTGGCGGCCTGCGAAACGAAGGCGACGTACCGGCCGTCCGCCGAGATCGCCGGCCAGTAGCTGGCCCCCATGGACTCGGTGCCGGCGTTGGCGTTGGAGACGCGGACGGTGGTGTGCGTCCCCAGGTTGCGCACGAAAATGTCGCGGCAGCTGTTGGCATCAAGCCCCGCGTCGAGGAGATTGGTCGCGTCCGACTCGAAGGCCACCCAAAGGCCGTCCGACGAGAGCGCGGGACGGCTGCTGGCCTGGTTGCCGATATTCCCCGCCGCCCCCGAGGCGCGGGACGCGATCACCGCGGTCGGGGCGAGCAGGTCTCGGACAAAGACCTGGCGGCACGCCGTGGGGGGCATTGGGTCGTCGATGGAGGTGAAGGCGATATGCCCGCCATCGGCGGAGATGCACGGGTCCTGGCAGTCGACGCCGAACGACGTGCCGGTGAAGGGGTTGATCGAGACCGTCTCCAGGGTGCGCTGCTGCATGTCCCGCAGGACGACGTTGACGGGGAACATCGCGGCCGACCCATCCCCGTACAGGAACGCGACGTAGCGACCGTCGGCGGAGAGGACGGGGGCGATGCTTTTCATGGTCAGTTTCGCCCCATCCGGCCCGGCCACCGGATCCGCCGCGGACTCGCGGGAAACCAGAAGGGTCATGCCGGTGCGCAGATCCCGCAGGAAGACGTCCCGCGTCGCATCCGCATCGTCGGGATGAAGGTTGGTCGCCACCGAGTCGAAGGCCACGAACCGCCCGTCCGCGGAAAGTTTCGGGTTGAAGCAGTCGCCGTTCGCCTTCGCTCCCGGCGCCGCCCCGTCCGTCGCCCGCGAGGCGAGGATCGTCCGGCCGGTCTGCAGGTCGCGGACGAAGACGTCCGTTTGGAGATCGTTGTCGTCCGGGTGGAGGTTCGTCGCCTTCGAAGCGAAGGCGACGAAGCGGCCGTCGGCGGAGATCGAGGGGGAGGAACAGACCTCGTTGGCTTCCACCTCGTCCGAGTTGAGCGACGCCCGGCGCGTGACCGCAAAATAGGCGACGCTGTCGTTGTTCGTGTTCCCTTCGCAGCCGGCCAGCGCCGCGGACAGCGCCAAGGCCGCCCACGCCGCACCGCCTCGACCTGCGCGCATGGCCTTCTCCTCCAGCGGGCCCGCCGAATCGCCCTTGTCGTCTTAGAACTCGTAGGTGAGCCCGACGGCCACGTTCGGGCTGTCGCCCCCGACGTCCCCCGCCACGTCGACCGAGCGCACCTTCCCGTCGGCCGACGTCCATGACACGCCGAGGCCGAACGTGACGATGCCGAAGACCTCGCCCTTCGTGTCGAGCACCAACTTGTACGCCCCGATCGCCGGCAGGTCATCCTTGTCCGCCCAGGGGGCGGCGAATCGGCGGAAGCCGAGACGGGGATAGAAGTCGACCCCGTCCACGCCGGGGAGGCGGAGCCGGTACTCGGCGCCGGCCGAATAATTGAAGGCGTCTTCGAACTCCGGCTGGTTCGGAAAGAGCGGAGACTCCGCCGTCCCGCTCCAGGCGACCCACTGGAAGTCGAGGGTGACCCGCAGGGGCATCGTGTCCAGCAGATAGAAGGTCAGCCCCGCGTTCACCTGCTGCGGCATGTCGAAGGCCGGCAGGAGGTCCGGCTCGGTGCTGAAGTGGAAGCGCACCGCGCTCTGGTAGGCGACGCCGAGGTTGATCTTCAGATCCTTCGTGTTGTCGTAGACGCCGAGCAGCAGGCCGGCTCCGTATCCGAGCGACGCGCCGCTGTCGTCGGCGTCCCGCCCGTCCTGGGCCTGGAATTCCCAGCGCTCGTATCCCACGTCGCCGCCGAGGCCGAGGGCGAGATGGGTCAAGAAGCCCTCCCCGCCGGGCGGGGCGAGCCGGAGGTCGTAGGCGAAGGCGGCGCGGAAGCGGGAGAGGGACTGCTTCATCTCGTTCCGCGGCACGAAGACCGTCTGGTCGGGATCGGTCACCAGGTCCATCGCATAGTCCAGGTGGTAGGGCTGGGCGAAGCAGAGCCCCACGGCCATCGGCGACTCGGCGGCCCCCAGTTGGAAGACGAAACCGAGGTAGGAGGGGATGATCGCGGGGTCGCCCAGGACCATTTTCGGGTCGACCGAATAGTCGACGGTATCCCCGGGCCCCCGCTCCCGGGCCACGGGATAGGCGGTCGTGGTCTGGTAGACGACCGACATCTGGTCCGGCTGGGTGGCGATGCCGGCGGGGTTGAGCCAGATGGAGACCGGGTCATCCTCGAAGGCGGTGTAGGAGCCGCCCATGGCCTTGGTGCGGGCGCCCATCTGCTGGTCCTGCGCGGGCGCCGTACCGCCCAGGGCGAGCGCCAGCGCGCACCCGACAGCGAGTCTTCTCATCCTCCCCTCTCTCCGACCGCAGGCCACGGGGGCGCGAACCCGGATTCCTCATTATTAAAGCAAGCCGCGGGACCGCCCGTCAACAAATCGGCACGCCGATCGTTGCCCGTGCCGCGCTGGGACACTATAATCGGCCCCATGACGGATCCCGGCAACGACACGGCGGGGGACGGCGGCGGCCTGGAGGCCACCACGCGGCAGTGCCCCGATTGCGGGCAGATCTTCGTGGGCGAGCGGCACGAGGGATGCCCCGGCCCCGGCGGCGGCGGAGGGTCCGTCCGACGCGGGCACGGATCGACCTCCCGCCTCGACGACCTCCCCGCCGAAGCCCGCCCCTTCGACGCCGATCCCGCCCGCCAGCTCAACCAGTACATTCTCGTCAAGCAGATCGGGCGCGGCGGCATGGGCGCGGTCTGGAAGGCGTGGGACCGGAAGCTGACGCGCTGGGTGGCGGTCAAGTTCCTCCTCGCCACGGAGGAGGAGGACGTCGCGCGGTTCCAGCGCGAGGCGAAGCTGGCGGCGCGGCTGCGGCATCCCAACATCGCGCCCATCTACGAGGTCGGCGAGGCCCCGGCGCGCGACGCCGGCCAGCAGCCCCGCAACTACCTGGCGATGGAGTTCATCGACGGCCAGTCGCTCGCCTCCGTCCAGCTGCCGCTGCGCGAGACGGTCGACTTGTTTGTCAAGGTCGCCCGCGGGGTCGAGGCCGCCCACAAGGCCGGTGTCATCCACCGCGACCTGAAGCCCGCCAACGTGATGCTGACCAGCGACCGTTGGCCGTACGTGATGGATTTCGGGCTGGCCAAATCGCTCCAGACGGAGAGCTCCCTCTCGGTCTCCGGCGCGGTGATGGGGACGCCCGCCTACATGCCCCCCGAGCAGGCCCAGGGACGCGTCAGCCAAGTGGATGCGCGCAGCGACGTCTACTCCCTCGGCGCCACGATGTACGCCGTGCTCTGCCGCAAGCCGCCCTTCGAGGGCGAGTCGGCGATGGACGTCGTGATGAAGGCTTGCCACGAGGACCCCGTGCCGCCGCGGACGATCAACGCCGAGATCCCCGAGCCGCTGGAGCGGATCATCCTCAAGGCGATGGCCAAGGCGAAGGAGGATCGGTACGCCTCGGCCGGGGAGCTGGCGGACGACCTGCAGCAGTTTCTGGGCGACGGGACGGTGGCGGCGAAGGTCCCCCCGCGCCGGGGACGGCGCGGGCGGTGGGCGGCGGCCGGCGCCGCGGCGATCCTCCTCGCGGTCGGCGGCTTTCTCTTCTTCCGGAGCCCCGCGCAGCCCCCCCCGGCCGCGCCGACGTCCGCCCCCCCAACGTCCCCCCTCCCCGCGGCACCGGAGCCGGGCAAGGCGCCCGACCCGGGCCCGTCGGCGGAGGACCGACTCCGACAGCGCCAGCAGGACTGGCGCGACGCGTGGGCGCCGCTCCGCGCGAAGCTCGATTTCGAGGCGTGGAAACCGGGGGACGCGCAGCTCCCCGCTCAGGCCCGCGGCGTGCTCGCCCGCATGGCTGCGGACGCGTCCCCCGCGGACGCCATCGGCGCAAGCGACTGGGCACGCGCCCAGTCCCGTGCGGCCGAATCGGCCCTGGGCGCCCTGTCGGGAACGATCGCGGAACGGCAGGCCGGGGCGACGCGCGTCGCCGGCTGGTGCGACGCCTTCCTCGCGGCGACCGGCGGGGTCGACAGCCTCGCGACCCCGGCGGCGGCCGTCGCGCGCGTCCGCGACGAAGCCCGGAAGGCCGCGGCCTTCCGCGGCACCTTCACGCTCCGCCTCTTCGTGGAGCCCTACGCCGAGGTCCGCCGCTGCCTCCGCGACGGCCAGCCGGTGACCCTCCCCGCCACCCACACGCCCCTCGTGGCGCCGCAACTGCCCATCGGCGATTACGAGCTGGTGCTCGCCCACCCGCAGCTCGGGGAGAAAACGGTGACGATCCAGGCGAGCTCGGTGCAGGACGGGAATCGACTCCGCGTCTGGGGACGGATGCAGGACAAGGCACTGGCGGCGTCGATCGAGCCGTGAGGGGGCGGGCGGGGTGGGCCCCCGCCCCTCCCGCGCCATTCCCCCTCGGCGGGGGACACCCCGTTTCGGCGGGGCAGGCCACGCGTCGGGGTTGTCCGGCCTTCCGCCGCGCCGCTCGTTGTTGCCGGACAAAACCCGCCCGCGGCCGGGGGAACCGTTGGTCTCGGGACGCCCCGGGCTATCCTCCCTGGGCGAGGAGCAATTGGAGGACTCTTTCCACCCGCGGCCCGTAGGCCTTCGCATCGAGGGGGCCGCCGGCGGCTTGGAGTTTCGACCTGTACGGCTGGAGGCTTCTCGCCGCCTCGTCCTCCGTCCGCCCCGCCAGCAGCGCTTGCAGCGCGCCGACGATCGCCAGCCGCGTGTAGAGGAGCCGCCGCGACTCCACCGCCAGCGGGGGACCGGTCGTCGGGTCCATCGCCTCCAGCGCCTTCCGGACCTCCTGGAGCGATTGGTCCGGATTGGGCGCGACAAAGCACGCCCCGAGATCGACCGAGTCCAGCGCCTTCAACTCGACGGGGAACCCGGCCATCGCGTCCGCCAAGTCCTTGTCGTGCCGGGCCACGTCGGGCTGGGCGGCGAGAAAGGCCGGGGAGAGCCCGCCGACGAACGGCTTCCAGGCGCCGAGCAGCGCCTCGGCCCGCTTCCGCGCCGCGTCGCGCGCCGCCTGCGGGGCGTCCCGGGCCCCCTCGACCTCCTTTTGAATCGCGGTTTGCAACTCCTTGAACGCCAGCGGCTCGACCGCCTGAAACCACTGGGGATCGCCTTTCTCCGCCAGCGGGACCGCGCCGGCCGCGACCGGCAGCAGGGCGGCGGGCGCGGACTTCCCGCTGCGGATCTCCTGGAACGCCGCCGTCAGGGACCGCGCCCAAGCGCAGGCGGGCGGCGGATCCACGAGCTCGTCCGGCGCAGGCAGTGCGAAGGCGCGATCGAACTCCGCAGCCGTCATCGCCGTCACGTCCGCCATCTTCTCGATCCCGCCGAGGCTTCGACGGTACTTCCCGAGCGCGTCGATGACGGCGTCGGCGCAGAGCCGCCGCGTGTCGGCCTCGAACCGCTTCCGATCGGCCTCGGGAAGGGCGGTCGCCTGCGCGACGGCGGCAAGGGCGGACCGGTACCTCCCCTGGTCCACGAGCCGCTGCCAGCCGGGCTTGAACTTCAGAACGGCGTCTTCGGCCGGGGGCGGCGCCGGGCCGGTCGTCAGGGGCGGCTTCGCGGCGGCCGCCTTCGCCTCTTCCAGCGAGGCCTGGGCCGCCTTCAGGAGGTCCCCGCTGGCCGTCACGCCCGCCGCCAGCGATTTCTGGAAATCTTCCACCGCCCGCGCCAAGTGTCGGGCCGCGTTGGCGGCGTCGCGCTGGGCCAGCGCGACCCAGGCCTGGCCCCGGTACCGGTAGGGCGTGAACGCGTAGGGCGGCGTGTACTCGCTCGGCCGCAGCTCGATCCGCAGAAGGCACTCGACTTTCTTGACCTTCGCGTTGTCGATCACCTCGGTCAGCTTGTCCGCGGCGGTGCGGGGATCGGTCCCGATCAGCTCGACCGCCTCCCGGCAAAGCGCGACGGCGGGCAGGTAGTCGGCCTTCTCCGTCCGGGTGGCGACCTGCGAAGGCATCTCCTGGGCGGCGGCGGGAATCGCCGCCGGGAGCGCGAGACCGATCGCCGCGATCGCGGCGTGACGACACGGGCGCATGCCGCCTCCAAAGCCAAAACCCACGGGATACAGCGGCTTCCCCATTATCGGGAGACGGGGGGTCCTGTCACGCAAAAAAACGGGGCGCCCTCCCGCCGGGATAGACGCCCCGCGCCCCCTCGCGGCCGCAGCCGAACCCGGCGCGCGTCTATTTGTACTGCCGCAGTTTGTCGATCATCGTCGCGATCTCGGCGTGCACCCGCGGCGTCTGGCTGACCATCAGGAGCCCGTTGTTCAGCGCGATCGAGGCGTTTCCGCCCTCCCAGGTCCCCACGCCGCAGTTGGCCTGGATCATCTTCAGGATGAACTCCGGCTCGATCGGCGGCGGCGGCGTATTCAGGTCGATGATGGTCACGCCGCCGCCGGCTTGGCTGGGCGGCCGCAGCTCGATCACCGGCCCCGGGTTGTCCTCGATCTTCATCAGCAGGTCCCGCACGTCGTAGATCCGCAGCGTGACCTCCCGGTCCGCCGCGTCCCGCGGCACGACCGCCAGGACGCCGTCCCGGTAGACCGCCGTCAGCCCCTTGCCGTGGAGGATGAGCCGCAGCGCCGAGCGGAGCGGCAGGTCGTTCACCTTGATCGAGACCTTCATCTGTTCGTCGCTCAGCCGCTCGCGCACCCTCGGGTCGATAAAGAAGTCGATCCCCGAGAAGCTCCGGATGAAGTCGAGGACGTCCGGCAAGGCGGCGTCCTGGAACTCCAGGGAGATTTTGACCTGGCGGAGCGTGGCGTCGATCGCCTCCCGGCGCGAGGTCGCGCCGGCGCGACGCTCCTGCGCGGGGGCGGGGACCGCGGCGAGCGCGGCAGCCCCGAGGACGAGGACGGCGGATCGGCATCGGGCGCGGAGCATGGCTCGTCTCCTTCCGGGGGCTCCCCCGGGCTTGGGCCTCGTCGCTTCCCAACGGTCGCGGCAGCGCGCTCCGCCTGTTCGACGCGGGACCCCGGTCCGGGTAAAACGCGCCCTTCGAAATTCGTTGTCGCCCCGCCGCCGATTGCGCTAGGATGCCCCTCCGCCGGCCGCGCCGGCCGATCCCGTTCCCCGACCCCCCTTTGCCCCGGACCTCCCCATGGCCGAACAGGATTTCGAAAGCCTCAAGGGTCTCGAGTTCGACTCGACGTCGACCTATACGCTGGCCGAGGAAATCGGCCGCGGGGGAATGGGCATCGTCTTCCTCGCCGAGAAGCACGCCGAGGGGGTGACCGACTACGTCGTGCTCAAGACCCTGAAGACCTTCTCGCCCGAGTACATCGCGATGCTCAAGAAGGAGGCGAACATCGCCACGGGGTTGCGCCACGAGAACATCGTCAAGACCTACGGTCTCGAAGCGATCCCCTATGGCGACCTGCCGGCCGCTTTCACCGGCGCCGTGCAAAGCGTCTCCTTCGAGCAGGCCCGGCGCAACCTCCGCCTTCGCCGGCTCGCCGGCTACCACCGCCCCGGCGGCGGCGCCCACCGCATCGTCATCCGGCGCCCCGCCGTCCCGCGAAAGGACGACCGGAAGCTCTACATGCTCGTGATGGACTACGTCGAGGGAACCGACCTCGGCGACCTCCACCAAGAGCACCTCACGCGCGGCCTGTTGATTCCCGTCCCGCTGGCCGCCTTCATCATCAGCCGCATCTGCCGGGCGCTGGCCTACGCCCACGAGACCTGCATCCACCGCGACGTCTCCCCCGAGAATATCCTGATCAACAACCAGGGCGTCGTCAAGCTCTCCGACTTCGGGATCGCGGTGGGCGGCGCGGAACAGGCCACGCTCTTCGCCGGCAAGCTCTCCTACATGGCCCCCGAGCAGCTGGAGGCGCAGCCGGCCGACTCCCGGACCGATCTCTACGCCCTCGGCCTCGTCGCCTACCAGATCCTCACCGGAGTCCTCCTCCATCCGACGCCGCGCGGCGTGTCGTTCGAGCAGCAGGTCGAGTTCGTCCGCCGCCTGAAGGCCGAGGCCCCCCTCCCGCCGCATCTCATCCGCCGCGACATCCCGGAGATCCTCTCCGCCGTGGTGATGAAGATGATCGACATGGACCCGGGGCGGCGGTACTGGCGCGCGGAGGACGCGGGGAACGATCTCGAGCAGAAGGTCCTGTACGCCAGCGGGTTCGGGCCGACGAACAACAGCCTGGGCGCCTACCTCACCCTTTTCGACGCAAAGTTCCAAGGGGCCACGAAGGACCAACTCACCCAGCTCCGCTTCCTGGCCGGCCCCGACGGCAAGGTCCATCTCGCGCGGCCCGCCCGCCCGGAGGACTTCACGAAGGCGGGGCTGGACTTGGTGAAGCGCCGGCCGGGAACGATCCTCCACGCGCGCCTCTTCGCCCCCCCCGCCCGCCCGGGCGGGGCGTCGTAAGACAGGTCTTAGATCATCCTCCTCGCGCAAACCGGCAACTCGCTGTTGGTTGGGCCTTCCGGTCCGGATATACTGACGCCCAAATCGGGTATGGATGACCTCGGAGGGGCCCGCATGACCTCAACCGCTCAACAACAGGACGACTTCCGGAACAAGCCTCTCTATGGTATTCCGGAAGCCTCTCGCTATCTTTTAATCCCACCGGCCACGCTGAGGTCGTGGACGTTCGGACGATACTACCCGACTTCGACGGGACGCCGGTTCTTCAGGCCCCTCCTGTCTTTGCCGGACAAGCACAGGCCATTCCTTTCTTTCGTGAACCTCGTCGAAGCCCACGTGCTCGACGCCATCCGCCGGCATCACAACATCCCCCTGCATAAGGTCCGCCGGGCCTTGGATTACCTACAATCGTCCGCCAAATCACTTCACCCTCTGGCCGATCAGGGCTTCGAGACAGACGGCATCGACCTCTTTGTCCAGAAGTACGGGCAACTCATCAGCATCTCCGAGTCCGGCCAGACCGCAATGCGAAGAATGCTGGAAGCGCACCTCCGCCGGATCGAGCACGGCCCCACCGGGGCCCCGATGCGCCTCTATCCGTTCACGCGCAAGCGGGAACACGACGAGCCCAGGCTCATCATGATCGATCCCGGCATCTCCTTCGGCCGCCCGGTGCTGACGGGAACGGGAATTGCAACCTCGATCATTGCCGAACGCTACAAGGGAGGGGAGTCGATCGAGGATCTGGTGAACGATTATGAGCGATCGCGGGAAGAGATCGAAGAGGCCATCCGCTGCGAGCTCCGGCTCGACGCCGCCTGAGAGCCTGATCTACTTCATCGACCGGTCTCTCGGGAAACGGGTCATTCCGTCCGCCCTCCGCCAAGTCGGCGCCGCCATCGAGATCCACGACGATCATCTCCAGCAAGATGTTCCCGATGAAACGCGGCTGCAGGAAGCGGGACGAAGGGGATGGGCCGTATTGACACATCCGATACCGAACGCCCGCCTTGGGATCGATTCGCAAGGCAAATGTCAGGGTGTTCGTCCTCGTGACGCGTGGCCGGAACCTGTGCGGAAACGAGATGGCGAACGTTTTCGTTCACGCCTTGCCAGCCATGGCCGCCTTCGCGGATGCGACACCCCCTCCGTTCTTGGCCAAATTGTCGAGGGCTGCACGCGTATCCCTCCTCTGGAAAGGCTGACGGCTTCGCGCTGAAAAATATAGACCTGACCCGGTCCGCCCCGTAGAATGGCGACCCATCGGGCACCCGGGGTCATGCCATGAGACGCGTCCGACACGCATGGGTCCTGTCCTTGCTCGCCGCCCTGGCGACCGGCTGCGCCTCCAGCGGGTCGGGAGAGAAGCTCACCCCCGACGTCGCCGCCCCCACCCTCAACCAGCCGGCCGACCGCGCCTCCGCCACGATCGCGCCGACCTCCACGAACGCCCCCCCGGCGGCGACCGCCGCCCCCCGGCCCGTCGAGACGCGCCATGTGATCCCGGACGAGGTCAAGGGCAAGGCGCCGCTCGATCCACGCTGGGAATACCGGATGTACCACTATCTTCCTGTCAACGAGCGCGGCCAGCATGAGCTCGGACTGCTCGTCCGCCAGATGACCCCCGACGGCTGGGAGATCTACCAGGTGCAGGTCGCTCCCCGCGGCCACAGCCAGGTCATCTTCCGCCGGCCCAAGGTGCGGGGCAACCCGGTCACGCCGGAGCCGAAGCCGCTCGACGTGGCGAAGCCGCCGACCGGGACCGGCGCCGTGACGCGCCCGGCCGCCCCCGTCGACGGACCGGGGACGCCGTCCCCCCTCCCGCCGGCGCCGGCTCGTTAGGACGCGTCGCGGCCCCCGCGACCCGCAAAGCCTTGACTCGCCCTCCCCCCCTCCCTACAATGCGCCTCTCGTTTTTCCCCCGAACGACGGGCCGGGGACTCTTTTCCGCCCCGGCCCGCCGCTTGGGCGCGTAGCTCAGCTGGTTAGAGCATTCGCTTGATAAGCGAAAGGTCGACAGTTCGAATCTGTCCGCGCCCACCCGCTTGCTTTGTCCGAGGGCCCGCAGGGCCCGATGCGCGAAGGCGCCCGCCGACGCTCCGTAGGCACGGAGGCAGGCGGGCCCGCCGCGCGCCGCCAATGAATTTGCCGGATCTTTCGCGCTCAGAGTCCGGCGAATGACGGCTTGATGCGTCGCCCCTTAGGAGCCCCCCATGCCCACGTCCCCCTGGATGAGCGAATCCGACGAGCGCGAGCCCGGCGGCGGGCTCCTGCTGAAGCACCTGCTCAAGGCCCGCGCCATCCTCCTTTCCGAGCCGATCACGGACCGGCTCTCCCGCCGGGTCACCGCCCAGTTGCTGGCGCTTCAGGCCGAGGACGAGGCGGCGCCGGTCACGGTCTATGTCAATTCCCCCGGCGGGAGCGTCGACTCCGGGTTCGCGATCTACGACATGCTGCGCTTCGTCAAGTGTCCCGTGCGCACCATCGTCTCGGGGCTCTGCGCCAGCGCCGCCGTCCTCATCTATCTCGCCCCCCCCAAGGAGCGCCGGCTCTCCCTCCCCAACGGCCGGTTCCTCCTCCACCAGCCCTCCACCGCCGTGATGGGGGACGCCTCCGACATCGCCATCAGCGCCAAGGAGATCCTCGCCCTCCGCGCCCGCTACAACGAGATCGTCGCGGCGGAGACGAAGAAGACCGTCGAGCAGGTGACGAAGGACGCCGACCGCGACTTTTGGCTCACCGCCGAGGAGGCGCAGCAGTACGGGCTGGTGGGGCGGATCGTCCGGACTTACGCCGAGCTCGGCTGAGCGGCCGCCGGACCGGAGCGCTCCCGCCCCGTCTCCCGCGCCGCGCGCCGGCCGCCCGGCAATCGGAACCGGGGCGTCCGGAGTCCCGGCCCGGGCCTGTAGCTCAACGGGAGAGCACCTGGTTTGCAACCAGGGGGTTGGCGGTTCGAATCCGCTCAGGTCCACCCGCCTTCGCGCAGAGGGCCCACAGGGCCCGATGCGCGAAGGCGCCCGCCGCAGCTCCGCAGGCGCGGAGGCGGGCCCTCTGCGCGCCGGCACGTTTCTGGAACGGACGCACAAACCCTTCCAAGGGTTTGCAACATCCCGACCCGGATCACAAAATCATGTCCTCCGACCTTTTCCTCGGCCTCGACCTCGGCACCGGCGGCGCACGCGCCTGCCTCGTCGACGCGCAGGGCCGGCTCCATGCGGAGGCCTTCTGCCCCCTCCCCGAGACCTCCGTCTGGCGCGGCGGCAACGGCGAGCACGAGCAGGACCCGCTCGGCTGGTGGCTCGCCGTCCGCGGCACCCTCGACCGCATCGTGACCGTCCTAAAGGGCTCCGGGGGCGGCCCCGGCCTTGTCCGCACCCTGGCCGTTTCCTCCACCTCCGGCACGATCGCCCTCGTCGACGCCGACGGCGTGCCCGTCGGGCGGGCGCTGATGTACGATGACCCGCGCGGGGGCGACCAGGCGGGCGAGATCAACCGCGCCGCCGACGCCCACATCGCGGCCTTCGGCTTCCGCTTCAACGCCTCTTTCGGCCTCGTCAAGCTCGCCTGGCTGCGCGCACGCGACCCCGCCCGCGTCGACCGCGCCGCCCGCGTCGTCCACGCCGCGGACTTCATCGTGGGCCGCCTGACCGGGCGCTGGGACGTCAGCGACTGGACCAGCGCGCTGAAGACCGGCTACGACCCCGCCGCGCACGCGTGGCCCGCTTTCATCGGCGGGGCGCTTCGGCTGCCGGCGGACAAACTCCCGCACCCCGTCCGCCCCGGGGAGCCCATCGGCCGCGCGGAAGGCCCCGGCGCGCGCGAGGCGGGCCTCGACCCCGCCACGGTCGTCGTCGCCGGGCTCACGGACGGCTGCGCCTCCCAGCTCGGCGCGGGCGCCGTCGCCCCCGGCGCCGTATGCGCCTCCCTCGGCACCACCCTCATCCTCAAGGGCGTCACCCCCGAGCTTCGCCGCGACCCCCGCGGCCGCGTCTATTCCCACCGCCACCCCGAGGGGCTCTGGATGCCGGGCGGGGCGAGCAACACGGGCGGCGGGGCCCTCGAGCGCGAGTTCGGCCGAGCCGCCATCCTCCCCCTCGATGAGCGCGTCGCCTCCCGCCTCCCCACGGCCGGCCTCGTCTACCCCCTCGTCGGCAAGGGCGAGCGATTCCCCTTTGTCCGCACGGACCTGACCACGTGGTGGATCGAGCCGGTGGAGGACCGCGTGGATCGATTCGGCGCGATGCTGGAGGGAACCGCGTACGTCGAGCGGCTCGGGTACGACACCCTGCGCGCGATGGGCGTGGCCGTCGAGGGCCCGATCCGGACGAACGGCGGGGGAACGCGCAGCCGGGCCTGGCTGGAGATCCGAGCCTCGGTCCTGGACCGCCCCGTCGAGGTCCCCGCCCACAGCTCCTCCGCCTTCGGGGCGGCGGTGCTCGCCGCCGCGTCGGCCCGCCAGGTCCCTCTGGCCGAGGCGGCCGCCGCCATGGTCCGCCCCCGCGTCCGCGTCGAGCCGAAGCCGGCGTGGGTCGCCGCCTACGCCGAGCGCTACGCCCGCTTCCACGCCGCGCTCAAGTCGCGCGGGTATGTCTGAGCGGGCCACCAGGAATCCGTTGAATACCTGAAGGCTGTTTTATTCAACGGACCTTGGAAGACCTCCTAAGCGCGTTCCTTGCCAAGCGGTCCGTCCATCGGGTAGACTCGGGTCCGGCGCGAACCGGCCGGGCGGAGCCCGGAAAAAACGTTCGCGGAGCGCAGCGGATCGGAAATTCTTCATGGGCATCAAGGGCGACACGCGATCGATGCCGCTGGCGAACGTCCTCCAGGACCTCGCCACGAACGAGCAGACGGGGACGCTCCGCATCCACGCCCGCGAACGAGCCGTCTCCCTCTGGTTCGAGCGCGGGGCGCTGCGACTCGTCGGCCTCGGCCCCGGCGAGGGCCCCTCCCTCGTCAACGGCCTGCTGGCCCTCAACAAGCTCCGCGTCGAGGAGATCCCGCCCGCCCCCCCCGGCCGCCGCGTCAGCGAGTCCAACCTTCTCCGCGGCCTCGTCAAGAAGGGCCGCCTCACCCGCGACGATCTGAAGGCCGCGCTCGAGCACCAGATGGCCGAGCACCTCTGCGACGCCTTCCTCTGGCCCGACGCCCAGTTCGAGTTCGAGGAGGGCGATCCCGACGACCGCGCCTTCGACGCCGACCAGCTCGACCACGAGCCCCGCATTCCCGTCGACGCCGTCCTTTTCGAGGCCGTCCGGCGGACCGACGAGTGGGCGGAGATCCGGCGGGTCATCGGGTCGCTCGACGAGATCTACGCGGCCGACCCGCGCCGCGTGCCGGCCGATGCGGACGCGTCGGCGCGCCGCCTGGCGGGGCTGCTCAACGGCGAGCGTTCGCTGCGCGAGGTGCAGGAGCTCACGCGGCTCGGGCAGTTCGTCATCTGCCGCGCCGCCGCCCGGCTGGTCAAGGGCGGCGCGGCCCGCCCGCTGACGCCCCCCGAGGCCGCCGAGCGCGCCCGCGCCCTGGCCGGCCGGCGCGACTGGCCGGCCGCGCTCAAGCTGGCCCGCTACGGCCTCGCCCACGAGCGCTCCAACGCGGCCCTGCTCGAGACGGCCCTGCGCGCCGCCGAGGCCCTCGAGGACCACGAGGCGGCCGCCGGCTTCGGCCGCCAGCTCGCCACCGCCCAGATCGAGGCCGGGTCCCTGGAAGCCGCCGTCGCCACCTGCCAGAAGGTCCTCGCCCACGCCCCCCGCGACACCACCGCCCACGAGCGCCTCTTCACCCTCTACCTCCGCCTCGGCCGCAAGCTCGAGGCTCTCACCGCCGGCGAGGCGCTCGCCACCGCCTACAAGAAGGCCGGTCTCCCCGACCAGGCCCTCGCCGTCTATCGCCAGCTCGTCGAGAAGGTCGGAGACCAGCCCGAGCTCCTCGAGTCCCTGGCCGAGATCCAGCGGCGCCTGGGCGACAAGCGCGAGGCGATCCTCCTCTACCGCAAGCTGCTCTCCCGCGCCCTCGAGGCCCGCCGCGACGACGATGCCCTCGACTACTGCCACACCATCCTCCGCCTCGACCCCGCCCACGAGGAGGCCGTCCGCCTCCGCCGGCAGATCGAGTCGGGCCAGCTCGAGAAGTCCCGCCGCCGCCGCCGCCGCGTCAAGATCCTCGCCGCCCTCGGCGCCGTCCTCGTCCTCGCCGCCGCCGCCGGCTTCTACGAGTGGGGCGCCCGGTCCGAGCTCGCCCGCGTCCGCGGGGCGATCCGCGACGCGATCGCCGAGAAGCGCTACCGCGAGGCCCTCCGCCATTACGATCGCGTCATCGGCCCCTGGGCCTGGAGCCTCGCCGCCCACGAGCTCCGCCCCGACCGCGACGGGATCGAGGAGCGCTTCGTGGCCGAGGAGCTGGAGCGCGCCGCCGCCCTCGACGCCCGCGGCCAGCTCCTCGACGCCCAGAAGACCGCCGAGGAGGCCCTCGACCTCGCCCGCCGCGACGACCTCCGGGCCTCGATCGGGGAGCGCATCGACCGGCTGCGCAAGAAGCGGCAGGACGAGGAGACGCGCTGGGACGGGGCGCTGAAGACCAGGACGCCGGACCAGATCGCGGAGGTCCGCGACCCCCTCGCCGTTCCCGCCCTGGAAAAGCTGCTGGCCGGCGGCTCGCCCCCCGCCGCCGCCCGCGCCGCCCTGGCTGCCCTCGGCGCCATCGAGGGGGACGCCGCCGTCCGCGCCCTGATCCGCGCCCTGGCCGATCCCGACCTCGCCGCCGACGCCGCCGCTCACCTCGCGCGCCGGACGAAGCAGGACTTTGGCGCAGATCGGCTCCGCTGGGAAGCCTGGTGGCTGCGCGCCTCGCGCCGCCCCGGCGGCCGCATCCCCCCCCTCCAGGCCGCCCTCGTCGCCCCCCGGACCGCCTTCGCCGCGGGGGAGCCGGTCCCGGTGGAGTGGCGGATCGTCAACCTCGGCGAGGCCGAGGTGGAGTTCGCGATGGAGTCCGACCCCGCCCGGGCGATCCGCGCCGCCCCGGACGATGCGGCCCCCGCGGCCGCGAAGCCCCCCGCGCACGCACGCACGCTCCGCCTCGCCCCCGGCGAGTTCCTCGGCGGCTCGGTCGACCTCGGAAGCCGCCTCGACAAGCCCGGCCGGCGCCGCCTCACCTGGACCGCCCCCCTTCTCATCGACGGCAAGCCCGCCCCCCTCGAGGCCATCCCCCTCGTGGTCGAGCGGACCCCGTGAGCCCTCCGCCCCGCGATGGCGGCAGCCCGGGCCTTCCGGCATTTTTTTATTGCACGACCGGTCACAAAAGACGATATTGCCTCATTGGTGTTGTAGAGTCGGCAGGCAGCCTTCCAGGCTGGGGAACCCCGCGGGTGCGGGGTGAAGACCGGGAGGCGCCGCCCGACAGGCCAGCAGGAGGTTGACCATGAGATATTCCGCCATGCTGATCGTCGCGGCCGCCCTCCTCCTCGCCCCCGCGATGGCCTCCGCTCAGTCGCCCTGCCCTCCAGGCGGCTTCTCCATCGTGTCATGCGATCCGCTTCCTACTGCCTTTACGGGTCAATTTTATAGTGCTTACATCACCACTCAGGGATGCCAAGACATGGGCGGCCAAGGAGGGGGTGTTGGCGGAGGTTGCATGATCACATGGGACATGCAGCCGCCCATCCCCGGCCTGACCATCGGCAGCGCGCAGATCGGGGGCGAGGCGGGCGCTATCACCGGCACGCCTACGCAAGCCGGCGCCTATGACGTCGTCATCACGGCAAACGACTTCGGCAGCAATTGTTATGCCTCGTGCGCCACGACGATTTACGTCAATGTCCCGGTCGGTTCCGTCCCCCCCCAGTACCTCCCGCCCGGCGGCTACGTCTATGACGGCGGCACGCCGACCGACACGGCGCCCCCCGGCTACACCGACCTCGGCAACAGCTCGACGAGTTACTACACCCCGGGCGGCACGGGCGACGACAGCGACAGCGAGAATCGATGCTTCGTCGGCGCGGGGGGCGGCTCCGGACTCGCCTTGCTCTCCCTCTTCGCCGCGCTCGCCTTCGTCGCCCTCGTTCGCCGACTCCGCTGATCGCATCCTCCGACAACCCGGCGCTTCCGGAAGGGCGGCCCCCCAGGCCGCCCTTCTTCTTTTCCGTCTCGTCCGTATCATTTCCCTGCCGCCCCTTGTCTATGCCTTCAGCGCGCCGGGTCCCGCATGCCCGGCTGCGTCCCCTGATCCCGAGCCGTCGAGGACACCGTCATGGATCCCGCCGCCCCCCGCGATCCCGTGAGCAACCCCTGCCCCGACCCGGAGGAGCTCGCCCGGTACATGGACGGGGCGGTTGACGAGACCGAGCGGGACCGGATCGAGGCGCATCTCGCGGACTGCCCCGACTGCCGCGAAGCCGCGGCGGTCGCCGCCCGGGCGCTCCGGACGCTGCCGGAGGCGGCCACCGGCCGGAGGCCCGCCGCGTTCCGCTGGCCCGCCGCCGCCGCCGCCGCGGTCCTCCTGGCGGCCGTCTGGGTGCTCTCCCGAGAAGGGCATCCCCCCGAACCGGCCGTCCAGCCGCCGCCGACCCCCGTCGCCGCCGCCGACCGCGCCCTGCCTCCGCTGGCGGGCCCCGGCCCCGAGGCCGTCAACACCGCCTCCGGCCTCGAGCTGGCCGGCGGGTTCATCGCCGCCAGCAACGACTCGGCGGTCTCCTCCCTCTGCGTCCAGGCCGACGGGGACACCGTGCGATGGGCGCTGCTCCGCGGCTCCCTTTCCGTCGAGCTCGACCCGCGCTCGCCCCCGGTTCGCGTCGTCACCCCCCATGTCACGGTGACGATCCCCCGGGGCGAGGTCCGGATTCTCGTCTCCCCCGCCCAGACAGACGTGGTGGTGGCGGCCGGCCGGGCGAATGTCGAAGGGGCCGCCGGGGGCGAGCCGCTCGTGCTGGCGAAGGGGCAGGCGGCGGCGGCCGCGGCGCACCGGGCGCCCGAGCGGGCGGAGCGCGCGCCGGCGGACGCGGCCCCCGCCTGGGTCGAGGCGGCCCGCGCCCGCCACCTGATCGACGTCATGACGTCCGCTTTCCCGTCCGGCCCCAACGGCGCGGACCGGACCGATCCGTAGGGAGACCGGCGCGCGTTTCCGCTCTCGTCAACACGAAGACCCGTCTTTTCAGGAAAGGAGCCGTTATGGTCGGAATGCGACGCCTCGTGCTTGGTGCAGTGCTGGCGCTCGGCGCGGCGGCCGGCGCGGTCGCTCAGGACGGCCCCCCCCCGCCGCCTCCTCCCCCGGACGGCGGTCCTCCACCCTGGGCGGGCGGCGGCCGCGGCGGGGATCGCGGCGGCCCCGGCGGGATGATCGGCCGATGGATCGGGGGCTCGATCGAGGAGATGCAGAAGGAGCTCGGCATCACCGACGAGCAGAAGACGAAGATCGAGGAGATCGCCAGCAAGACCGGCGAGACCATCCGCGCCAAGTTCGACGAGGCCCGCAGCACCGGCAACTGGCAGAACCTCCGCGGCGAGATCGAAAAGCTCGGCAACGAGGCCCTCGAGAAGGTCAAGGGGACCCTCACCCCCGAGCAGCAGGAGAAGTTCGCGAAAATGCAGGCGGAGCGCCGCAGCCGCTGGAGCTCCTTCGGCGGGCGCGGCGGCGACCGGGGGCGCGGCGGCTCCCCCGAGGAGCGCGTCAAGCGCGTCATGGACGCCCTGAAAATCGAGAAGGCCGACGAGGCCGACGCCGTCAAGGCCCTTGTCGCCAAGGTCGTCGAGCTCCAGGAGAAGGTCCGCGGCAACGAGCGCGAGGCGCGCGACAAGGCCGGCGAGCTGCTCAAAAACGAGGACATGGCCGACGACGCTCTCGAGGAGCGGCTCCGGGGCTTCCGGGCCGAGCACAAGAAACTCGAGGAGCTCCTTCTGGGAGCCCAGGACGAGCTCCGCAAGGTCGTCACCGCCCGGCAGGAGATCGTGCTCTTCCAGCAGGGCATTGTCCGCTAGCGACGCGATCGGCTCCCCGGGGACGGCGCGGCCCGACGGCCTGCGCCGTCCCCGGCTGCCGCGGTGCTTCCGCCCCGCCCCGGCCGGCGGGGCTCCCTTGTTTCACGCGCGTCACCCTTGACAGGAGATCGGTCATGCGATGCGGGACATGGCTCGGCGCGGCGGGAATGGCGGCGGGTCTTCTGGCGGCCCCGGGGCTCCGGGCCGAGAACGCCGTCGTGGAGGCCGCGAAGGCGCTGGCGGCGAAGCCTTCCTACGCCTGGACCGCCACGCCCCAAGATGCGGCCGCCGGCGGCGCCGAGAGCGGCCGCCGCGGCGGGCGGGGCGGCGGCCCCATCGAAGGCCGCACCGAGAAGAACGGGTTCACCGTGCTGTCGATGAAGTCCGGCGAGACGACGGTGGAGGGCGTCCTCAAGGGGGATAAGGTCGTCGTGAAATCGGGCGACGCGTGGAAGACACCCGAGGAGTTCGCCGGCGGGGCCGGCGGAGCCCCCCAGGACGGCAACCGCCCTCAGCGCGATCCCGCCCAGTTCATGGCCCGCCGCCTCCGCGCCTTCCGCCTCCCCGCCGCCGAGGCCGAGGACCTCGCCGACAAGGCCGCCGGCCTCAAGGCCGAGGGCGACGCGATCGTCGGCGAGCTTCCCGAGAGCGTCGTCCGGGAACTCCTCGCCTTCGGCCGCGGCCGCGGCGGCGACGCGCCGGCCGTCGCCGGCGCCAAGGGCTCCGTCTCCTTCTGGGTCCGCGACGGCGTCCTCGTCAAGTACCAGGTCGCGCTGCAGGGCTCGGTGACCTTCGGCGATCGCCAGATCGACCTCAAACGCACGACCGTCACCGAGATCAAGGAGATCGGCACGGCGAAGGTCGACGTGCCGGACGCGGCGAAGCAGAAGCTCCCGTGACGCTCGACGCGCCGGGATTCGCCCGGCACGTCTCGCTTCGCCCGGGACGGCGCGGCACGCGCACGCCGCGCCGTCCCGGGCAGGGGGCGGAACGCCGGACCCCGCCCCCGGACCTCGCCCGCCCCTTCACCGCATGGACAGCCGGGCCCGCAACCTGCTATCATCGCCGGCGGGAGGCACGGAGGCGACCGCCCTCCGTCCTGTTTCAGGGCACGCGCTGATGGCCGCCCCCGATACCGACGAACGGGCCCTGGCCCGCCGCTGCGCCGACGGCGACGCCGAGGCGTGGGAGGCGTTCCACCGGGCCTATGCCCCCGCCGTCCGCCAAGCCGTCCTTGCCGCCTTCCTCCGCCGCCGCGGAAGCGCGCAGCCCGACGACGTCGAGAACCTCGTTCAGAAGGTCTTCCTCCATCTCCTGGAGGACCGCGGCCGCCGCCTGCGCTCCTTCGCGGGCCGGAGCCGGTTGGCGACGTGGTTGAGCGTCGTCGCCGCGCGGCTCGTCCTCAACGCCCTGACCGGGGAGGCGGGTCGCGCGGCGCGGGAGACGGCGGCGGGAGACTGGATCGAGGCGGTGCGGAAGGAGGGGGCTCCGGACTCGCCCGTGCGGCAGGCGTTGCGGGAGGAGGACCGTCTGGCGATCCACCGGATCCTGCGCCGGCTCCCGCCGCGCGACCAGGTCCTGCTTCGGATGATCCACGAGGAGGGGCTGTCCTACGCGGAGACGGCCCGCGCCATCGGCGTGAACCCGCACTCCATCGCCCCGCTGCTCCAGCGCGCCCGCGCCCGCTTTCGCGCCGCCGCCGCCGAGCACCATCCCGACCTGCTGAGCTAGGAAAGCCTCTCGCCAAGCCCGCGACGCGCGACGGGCGCCCGCTCCGGACGGCCCCTGCGCTTTCGCGCGCGGCCTCCGGCCGACGGCGGCGGGGCTCCTAGGTTCCCCGCCGCGCCAACTGGCGCTTCGCGCACGCCGCCCAGTTCCGCACCAGAACCATCTGCGCCACCGGCCCCACCCCGCCCGGCACCGGAGTGACGTAGGCGGCCACCTGCGCCACCTCGTCGTAGACGGCGTCGCCGACCACCCTCGTCTTCGGCCGCCCCGCCGCGTCCAGGATCGGCTTCCCGTCCGGCCCCGTCTCGGCCACCTCGTTGATCCCGATGTCGATCACGACCGCGCCCGGCTTGACCATGTCGCCCCGCAACAGGCCCGGCCGTCCGGCCGCGCAGAAGACGACGTCCGAGGCCCGCGTGTGCGCCGCGACATCCCGGGTCCCCGTCCCCGCCACCCGCGGCGTCGCGGCGTCCTTCCGCTGCTCGAGCAGCATCAGCAGCAGCGGCTTCCCCGCCACGCCGCCCTTGCCGAGAATCGTGACCTCCAGGCCCCGGAGGGACGGGCGCACCGACCGCAGCAGCTCCACCGCCGCCCGGGCCGAGCAGCTCGAGGGGTCGTGCGGCCCCAGCGTCAGCATCCCGACGTTGGCCGGATGCGTCCCCTCGAGATCCTTGTCCGGGTCCAGCCGGAGCAGCGTGCGCACCGGGTCGAGGGGCGCCGGCAGCGGCATGTGAATCGTGACAGCCGTGACGGCCGGGTCCCGGTTGAGCGCGTCGATCCACCCGTCCAGCTCCGCCTGCGTCGTCGTCGGCAAAATCTCCCGCGACACGAAGGCGAGGCCCATCGACTCGAAGACCTTCTTCTGGCCGCGGGCGTAGTACCTCGAGGCGGGGTCGCCGGCGATCGTCAGCGCCGTCACGGACGGCGCGGCGCCGCGGGCCCGGAGCGACTCGATCTCCGGGCGGAGCGCGGCCCGCATCGATTCGGCGAGCGGGGCGCCGAGCAGCGGCTGGGCGGGCATGGGCGGGGCTCCGGGTCTGGGCGTTCCCTTCCGGGCGCGGGCCGGGGGCGGATTATACGGCGCCGCACGCGCCCGGGTCAACGCCCCTCATTTGCTTTACTCCTCCCCGGGCCACCGATAAAATCGCGTCTCCTCGCGCTTGTCGCGCCTGGAACGGCCCATCCCGAATCGAGGACCCCGCCATGGCCGACCCGACCCCGCCCGAGGCCCGGCCCGACGATGTGGCGGCCATTCGCAAGCTGAAGGACGCCTACGACCGGATCCGCGCCGAGATGGCCAAGGTCATCGTCGGCCAGGACCGCGTCCTCGAGGAGCTGCTCACCGCCCTTTTCTCCCGCGGCCATGCCCTCCTCGTCGGCGTCCCGGGCCTGGCCAAGACCCTGATGGTCAAGACCGTCTCGCAGTGCTTCAACCTCTCCTTCAACCGCATCCAGTTCACCCCGGACCTGATGCCCTCGGACATCACGGGCACGGAGGTGATCCACGACGACAAGGCGACGGGCGAGCGGGCGCTCCGCTTCATCAAGGGGCCGGTCTTCGCCAACGTGATCCTGGCCGACGAGATCAACCGGACGCCGCCCAAGACGCAGGCGGCGCTCCTCGAGGCGATGCAGGAGCTGCAGGTGACCGTCGGCGGCCGCAAGTACCCCCTGGAGCAGCCGTTTTTCGTCCTGGCCACTCAGAACCCGATCGAGCAGGAGGGAACCTATCCGCTGCCCGAGGCCCAGCTCGACCGCTTCATGTTCAACATCCTGGTCGACTACCCCAGCGAGCCGGAGGAGATCGAGATCCTGCGGCTGACGACGGCGGCGCCCGTGGCGGCGCTGGCCCCGATCATCTCGCGCGAGGAAATCCTGCAGCTGCAGGAGATCGTGCGGCGGGTGCCCGTGGCGGACGCGGTCCTCCGGTACGCGGCCAGCCTGGCGCGCGCCACCCGCGTCAAGCAGGCGCAGACGCCCGCCTTCATCTCCGAGTGGGTCCAGTGGGGCGCCGGGCCGCGCGCCAGCCAGTATCTCATCATCGGCGCCAAGGCCCGCGCGGTGCTTCAGGGCCGCGCCTACGTCTCCTCCGAGGACGTCCGCGCCGTCGCCCACCCCGTTCTCCGACATCGCATCCTGACCAATTTCAGCGCCGAGGCCGAGGGGGTCACCGCCGACCATCTCATCGACAAGCTCCTCGAGGCCGTCCCCGCCGCCGACAGCGGCCTGCTGCGCGACCCCAAGCTCCCGCCCGTCCTCGGCACGACGGAGAAAGCCTGAAGCCGCCCCGGGGCGGCCCCGAGACAAGACGACGCCACTCGTGCGGTTCGAAGCCCCGCGCGCCGCGTGATCCGCGGGCCTCGAACCGGTCCCCCGTTTCCCGTTCCGCGGACCCTGGCCCATGCCGTCGCCCATCCAGCCCCTGGATCCCGCGATCCTCAACAAGATCACCCGCCTCGAGCTCCGGGCGCGGACGATCGTCGAGGGCTTCCTCGCCGGCATGCACAAGAGCCCTTACCACGGTTTCTCCGTCGAGTTCGCCGAGCACCGCGAGTACGCCCCCGGCGACGACCTCCGCCACCTCGACTGGAAGGTCTACGGCCGCTCCGACCGCCTCTACCTGAAGGAGTACGAGCTCGAGACCAACCTTCGGACCCACATCCTGCTCGATGTCAGCGAGTCGATGGACTACCGCTCCGGGGCGCTCTCGAAACTGGAGCTGGCCGGGCAGCTGGCGGCCTCGATGACCTACCTCGTGCTCCGCCAGCAGGACGCCGTCGGGCTGGCCTGCTTCAGCCGCGATCTCGGCGCGCGGCTGGCCCCCCACAGCGGAATGGGCGCCCTCCGCCCCCTCCTGGCCGGCATCGCCTCCGCCCGCGCCGGCCAGACCACGAACCTCGGCCTCGTCCTCGACCGCGTCGCCGAGCGCACCCGGAACAAGAGCCTGATCCTCCTCGTCAGCGACCTCCTCGACAAGCCGGAGGCGATCCTCAAGGGGCTCCAGCACCTCCGCCACCGACGCCACGACGTGATCGTCTTCCACGTCCTGGACGACCACGAGGTCACCTTCCCCTTCGAGCGCATGACCCTCTTCGACGGGATGGAGGAGGCGCCGAAGGTGATCGTCGATCCCCGCCCCATCCGCAAGGCCTACCTGGCGGAGCTGGAGAAATTTCTGGCGGCGATCCGCAAGGGGTGCCTGCAGCTCGGGATCGACTACGCCCGGTTCACGACCGGCCAAGCGATCGACGTGGCGCTGAGCGAGTACCTGGCCCGGCGGTTGGCGGCGCGATAGGGAGGCTCCCGGAGCGGCGATGGATTTCCTCAGCCCCGGACTGGCGTGGTTCGCGATGGCGGGCAGCATCCCCGTCCTCATCCACCTCCTCAACCGCCAGCGGTATCGCCGGGTGCGGTGGGCGGCGATGGAATTCCTCCTGGCGGCGCTTCAGAAGACGCGGCGGCGCCTGCAATTGGAGAACCTGTTGCTCCTCCTCATCCGGGTCCTGATCCTCGTCCTCTTGGCGCTGGCCATCGCCCGCCCCTATCTGACGGGGGGAGCCCTCCCCGTCGCCGCCTCGCAGGTCCACCTCGTCCTCGCCGTGGACGTCTCCGCCAGCATGGGCTACCGGCAGACGCAGAAAACGCCGCTGGCCCGGGCGAAAGAGGCCGCCGCCGCGCTCATCCAGTCGCTCCGGAACGCCGAGGATGATCTCATCACCATCGTCCCTTTCCACGAGCGGCCCGGCGTCGTCTTCGGCCCCGCCGGCGCGCTCCGCTCCGACCGCGCCCGCGCCTTCCTCGAGGAGGAGGTCCGGCCGACCGACTTCGGGACGAGCCTTCCGCGCCTGGTGGATTACCTCGTCGAGCTGCTCGACCGCCCCGAGTCGGCGCGCCCCGAGCGCCGCGTCTTCATCCTGACCGACCTCCAGCGGACGGCCTGGCACGTGGAGGAGCCCGCGCGGGAGCGGTTCGCCAAGGCGCTGGCGGACCTCGGCCGCAAGGCGGAGGTCGTCTTCGTCCCCTGCGGCGTGCCGGAGCCGTCCAATCGCACCCTCGCGCACCTGGCCGCCCGCTCCCGCGTCGTCCTCGCCCGGCGCCCCGCCACCTTCGAGGTCCGCGTTCGGAACCATGGGCCCCTCCCCGTCCCCGGTCTCGGCGTCACCTTCACCGTCGACGGGGCAAACCCCCAGACCGACCGCACCGCCCTCGAGCCCCGCTCCGCCCAGGACCTCCGCTTCACCTGCGAGTTCGCCGAGCCCGGCCCCCACCGCGTCTCGGCCGAGATCGAGGGCGACTTCCTCGCCGCCGACGACGTCCGCCACCTCGCCGTCCAGGTCCTCGACGCCATCCATGTCCTGGTGGTGGACGGCGAGCCCGGCCCGGGCGGACGCGGGCTGGAGGGGGAGAGCGACTACCTGCGCCTCGCCCTGAACCCCCGCCCCGACGAGCCGGCCCGCCCCGGCGTCTTCACCGTGACGGTGGAGTCCCCGGCCGCGTTCGACGAGAAGCGGCTCGGCCGCTATGCCGTCGTCGTCCTCGCCAACGTCGATACGCTCTCCGAGGAGAAGGTCCGCGCCCTGGAGGCCTTCGTCCGCTCCGGCGGCGGCCTGCTCGTCACGGCCGGGGACCAGATGGACCGCCTCACGTGGAACGAGCTGCTCTACCGGAACGGCCGGGGCCTCCTCCCCGCCCGGCTTGCGGACGTGGCGGGGGATAAGGAACACGCGCCGGAACAGGCGCGGCGGCTCGTGGAGATCGATTTCCGCCACCCCGCCCTCGACTTCTTCCGCGACCGCCTCCAGGCCGCCCTCGGGTCGCTCGTCGTCTTCGAGTACCTCCGCACCGAGGTCGACCCCGCCGACGCCTCCGTCCGCGTCCTCGCCCGCTATGACGACGCCGGGCAGTCGCCGGCCCTTCTCGAGCGCCGCGTCGGCCGCGGCAAGGTGCTGCTGCTGACCACGTCGGCCGACGCGGAGTGGAACCTGATGCCGGGACGGCCGCCCTACCTGGTCCTCCTCCACGAGCTGGGCCGGTACTTGGCCGAGCGCCCCGACGAGGCCCTGAACGTCTCCGTCGGGGAGCCCTTCCAACTGCTCCTCCGCATGGATCGGTACGCGCGGGACTTCACGCTCGTGACCCCCCGGCAGGAGCACATCAAGCTCTACCCCGCCATCCGCGAGGACCATTTCCTGCTCAGCCACCCGAGCGTGCCGGAGGAGCCGGCGGAGAAGAGCGCGCCGGGCGACGCCTCCGCCCTTCCCGCCCGGGAGATGGGCTTGGCGGATGCGGGCCTTTACACCCTGATTCGGCCCGGCGACGCCGGCGCCGGCGACCAAGTCGTCAGCTACGCGGCCGCGAACATCCGCCCCGAGGAGGGGGACCTCGACCCGGCGACGGAAGAGGAGTTGCGCCGCGCGTACCCGGCCCTCCGGTTCCGCGTGGCGGACGGGATGGAATCCGGCGGCGGACCCGCGGCCCCCCCCGCGCACCGCCTCGTCTGGACCTGGTTCCTCTGGGCGGTCCTCGCGCTCCTGCTGGCGGAGTCGCTGTTGGCGTGGCGGTTCGGGGCGAGACAGTAAGGCGCCACGATGAACTGGATCGACTGGCTCCTGGGCATCGACCGGGGCGGCATGGAGGGCGCCGAGGCGGCGCTGTCGCTCAAGCACGCCCCCGCCCTCTGGGTCGCCCTCCTCGTCATCGTCCCCGCCGTGACGGGGCTGGCCGTCTGGCTCTATCGCCGGGAGGCGGGGGCGCCCGCGCCGCGGGCCCGCCTCGTCCTCGCCCTCCTCCGCGCCGCCCTCCTCCTCTGGATCGCGCTGCTCCTCTGCGAGCCGGTCCTCTACCTCGAGCGCGCCCGCCAACGCCGCTCCGTCGTCGCCGTCCTCGTCGACCAGTCGCAGAGCATGGGGATCCGGGACCGCATCGCGGACGCCGGCGAGCGCCTCCAGGTCGCGCGCGCCGTCGGCCTCCACGAGGGGCCGGGCCCCCTGCCCCCGAAGGCGGGCGCCGAACTGGACGCCTGCTCCCGCATCGACCTCGTCAACCGTGTTCTGGCCAACCGGGACCTGCGGCTCCTCGACACCCTGCGGGAGCGGAACGAGGTGCGGCTCTACGCCTTCGACGCCCGCCTCGTCCCGCTCCAGACGCTTGAGACGGAGGGGGCGCGCGGGACGGCCGCCGCCCCGCCCCGTTTCGAGGCCGGCGGGCCGCTGACCGCCGTCGGCGACGCCGTCAAGCTCGCCCTCAACGACCTCCGCGGCCAGTCCCTCGCCGCCGTCGTCCTCTTCTCCGACGGCCGCTCCAACGCGGGCGAGGACCCGCGGCAGGTCGCCCGCATGGCCCGGGACCGCCACATCCCCCTCTTCACCGTCGCCCCCGGCATCCCCCAGCCTCTCCGCGACGTCGAGCTTTCCCGCCTGGAGGCCCCCGAGGTCGTCCTGGCCCGGGACTTCGTCACCCTCCAGTTCCGCCTCCGCGCCGTCGGCTTCGACGACCAGCCGGTCGCCATCGACCTCGTCGAGCGCGACCGCGACGGCGAGCGCGTCGTCCACTCTCAGACCGTCACCGTCGACGCGAAAACCCCCGAGGTCCCGGTGACCATGCGCTACAAGCCGCAGAAGCCGGGCGAGCTCGAGCTGGTCCTCCAGACCAACCCCCTCCCGCTCCCCGGCGAGCTGACCGGCGAGAACAACCGCCTCGTCCACCCGCTGAAGGTCGTCGACCAGAAACTGAAGATCCTCTTCGTCGATGGGTACCCCCGCTGGGACTACCGGTACCTGAAGACGGCCCTGGTCCGCGACGACACCGTGGAGGTGCAGGCCTACCTCGTCTCCTCCGACCCCGACTTCCCGCAGGAGGGAACGAAGGGGCTGCCGCCCCTCCTGGCCTTCCCCGGCGAGCGCAAGGCGCTCTTCGAGTACGACGTCATCCTCCTCGGCGACGTCCGTCCCGACGACCTCGCCTCGCCCGCGGCCGGCCGCGACGAGACGCTCAAGAACCTGGCCGACTTCGTCACCGAGCTCGGCGGCGGCCTCGGCTTCCAGGCCGGGACGCGCGCCAACCCGGTCCTCTATCGGGACACGCCGCTGGCGCCGCTGCTGCCCGTGGAGCTGGAGGACGACCCGCGCGAGATCGCCCCGGCTGCCGAGGGGTTCCGCCCCCGCCTCACCCCCGAGGGGCGCGACCACCCCATCCTCCGCCTCGAGGCCGACCCCGCCGCCAACGCGCGGCTCATCGAGGACCCACAGGCGGGGCTCCCCGGTTTCTTCTGGTTCTCCCTCGTCCGCCGCGCCAAGCCCGGCGCGACCGTCCTGGCCGTCCACCCGACCTACGAGCACGAGCGCTACGGCCGGATCCCGCTCGTCGCCGTCCAGCCCTGCGGCCGCGGCCGCACGATGTTCGTCGGCCTCGACGAGATGTTCCGCTGGCGGTACGTCGTCGGCGACCTTTATTTCTACCGCTTCTGGCGCCAGGCGATCGCCTGGCTCCGCCAGGGCCGGCTCCTCGGCAGCAAGCGGTTCCACCTCGAGCTCGACCGCCCCCGCTACACGATCGGCGACCGCGTCCGCATCGGCGCCCGCGTCTTCGATCCCTACTTCCGGCCGTCCGAGGAGCCGTCCCAGGAGGCGCACGTCGAGACGCCCCGGGGGGCCCGCGAGACCGTCCGCCTCGCCCCCGTCCCCGGCAAGCCCGGCCACTACGAGGGCGTCTTCGCCCCCAGCGAGCCGCGCGACCCCGCCGACCCCGCCCGCACCGGCCTGCACCGCGTCTGGATCGGCCCCGAGGACGAGGAGCGCGACCGCGCCTACGCCCAGTTCGTCTGCATCGCCCCCAACCGGGAGTTCGACGACCCGACCATCGACGCCCGCACCCTCGACTTCATGGCCACCACGACCGAGGGCCGCTTCTTCACCCTCCAGACCGTCGCGGAGCTCCCGAAGCTCGTGCGCACCGTCCGCTCCGGCGCCGCCGTCGAGGCCCGCGAGGACGACCTCGGCAACGCCCCGTTGGCCTTCCTCCTCTTCGCCGTCCTGATCACCGTCGAATGGATCTGGCGCAAAGCCCTCCGCATGATATAAAGGAGGGACGGCCCGCCGGGGCCGCCCGGATGCAGTTGGCGTTTTCCAGGAGGCCCGTCATGCGCCGCCGCGCCGCCTTCGCCGCCGCCCTCCTCGCCGCCGCCTGTGCCGCCCCGCCCGCGCCGGCCGAAGACTCCGCCGCCAAGCCGATTCGCGTCCTCCTCCTCACCGGCGGCCACGGATTCGAGGAGAAGCCCTTCTACGCGATGTGGGACGCCTTCCCCGGCGTCGCGTACACCCGGGCGACCATGCCCCGGGACGCCGGCCTCCTCAAGCCGGGCCTCGAGAAGGAGTTCGACGTCGTCGCCACCTACGACATGTCGCCCGACATCCCCGAGGAGCAGCGCAAGGCCTTCGTCGAGCTCCTCAACATCGGCATCGGCTACCTGCCCATGCACCACGCCCTCGGCGGCCACAAAGGCTGGGAGGAGTACCGGACGATCGTTGGCGGGCGGTACGTCTTCAAGCCGTTCGAGGCGGACGGAAAGACCCACGGAAAGTCCACGTACGACCACGACCAGGACCTGAAGGTCAAGGTCATGGACGCGGACCACCCGATCCTGAAGGGGGTGAAGGACTTCGAGATCCACGACGAGACGTACGGCAACTGCTACGTCGCGCCGGGGGTGAAGGTGCTGCTGACGACCGACCACCCGAAGTGCACCCCGCAGGTGGCGTGGACGACGCGATACGGGAAGAGCCCCGTCTTTTACTTCATGCTCGGCCACGACTCGAAGGCCTGGGCCTGCCCCGAGTACCGGCAGATCCTGCAGAACGGGATCCGGTGGCTCGCGTCCGAGCGGCCGCGGTGACCGGCGGCAGGGCGTTTCACAAGCCCATGGGTCGGGGCGCCCCCCCAATCACGCCCCGCTTCGCGGGCGCGGTGCCCCCCCTCGCGGAAATGCGAGATTCGCCTCCAAGACCCAAGGAGACTCTCGCGTTGCAGGCAACGGGAGCGGCCTAGGGACGCGTTCCGGCCCCCGGCTGGTTCTGCGCCTCCCTCGGTCTTTCCGCGGCCTTCAGCCTGGTTTCGAGCGCCGCGGCGACTTTCTTCCCGGACAGGAGCATGCCCCCGAATATGGCGCCCATGCGGGGCCCCCCGAACGTCGCGTTCGCGGACATCCCGGCCACGTACAACCCGGGAAAGACTTCGCGCGTGTTCTCCAGCGTCAGCGTCTCGGCCTTTTCCGCCCACATGGATTTTTCCCCCTCGATCGCCCCGCTGGACGTGGCAAGTCTCCCGGGAACTTTTTTCTGCACCACCTTGACAACCTCGGTCGCATGACCGGTGGCATCAACGACGAACGACGCGCGCACCGCGAGCGGGTCGACGTGAAGCTGGGCGATTTCCACGGCGGACCAATTCAACACGACGCCCATCACGCGATCCGGCCGCATCAGGACATCCTCCACGGACATGCAGTTAAAGACGGCCAGGCCGGCCTGGACCGCCTTGGAGACGAGCGTGGAGATCGCCTCCACCGAGTCCGCCGAATGATAGCCTGGTTCGTGCTCCTGATGGCGGATTCCGAACTCGTCGAGGACGGGCACGGCGGCGTCCTGCACCACGATCTCATTGAACATCATGCCGCCGCCCCACATCCCCCCTCCTACACTCAGTTTGCGCTCGTACAGGGCGACCTTTCGCCCCGCACGGGCCAGGGCGTGTCCGGCGACCAGCCCCGCCGGCCCGCCCCCGACAATCGCGACGTCAACCTCCAGATGCCCCAGAAGTTTTTTGTAGAACCGCTCGACGATCGTCTTGGTGACGATCCGCTCGTCAATCTCCGCCATGGTGTCGCTTCTCCATATTCCGCGCGGCAGCAGCGCCGCGCCGCAGACTTGGCCGCGCAGCCTCACGGCGGGCTTGCACGCGGCACCTCCCATCGCCCGCTTCCGGCGCGGGGCCGGGGACCGGCCCAGCTCAAACGCCTTTCCACGGGCGCACAGACACGGCTCGAGAATCGCCCGCTTCCGCCAGGCCCCTGTCGCGGCGAGCGATGATATGTTGAGGCGCAGCGCCGGTCAAGCCGACGCAAGACCTCAAGTTACCCCGGACTTTTCGATGCCCCGCTTGAAGCCCGGCGAGCAGACGGTAGCGCAGTTGACGCGGGACACGACGCCGGGCGAATCCGGCGCATCGAGTTCGCGCGTGGACCTGGCGATCCATCCGCCGGATTCGGTGGCGAGGGGCTGCACGCCTGTGCCGCCCGGGATGGGAGAGGGGGGGTCCCGTCCCCGAGCCTGGACTCGCCTTTCGTCCCCGTCACCCGCCTTCGCCCGGAAGCCCCGCCCTCGGGCGAGGGACCTCACTCCGGCGGGGCGGGCGGGGGCGGGGGAGACCCCAGGTCCATGGGGATAAAACGCGGCCGGCGCGGGGGGCGTTCCCCCGCGCCGGCTTCACAAGTCGGTCCCGTCGAGCGCCGCTCCTCCTACGGCACCGGCGCCGCGGAGACGCCGTCGATGA
>Ga0209381_1001037_pt1 | contig 51007 bp, 40 predicted proteins | sample DewCreD2012metaG_FD_184111 | JGI IMG/M metagenome (GOLD analysis project Ga0209381, IMG submission 184111) | Hot spring sediment bacterial and archeal communities from British Columbia, Canada, to study Microbial Dark Matter (Phase II) - Dewar... ... | reverse complement strand
AAAATCACCTTCGAATATGCAGGATTCAAGGGCTTGTAGTCTAGGAATCAGCCCTTTTCTCCCCTCATTCGATGGTTGAAAGCCGCAATTTCAAGAAGTTCTAGGGATTTTATACGGATTCAGGTTATATTTTATGATCTTATTATCCTGTCAAGTAGATTTTTTGTTGATTTCCACTGGAGGGCATAGTATGATTAAAGCAGTTTCAAACCTTTACGGGGTAAGAGATGCGAGACACTAGATCTAGAGGAAAACGCTGGACGTTCATCACCAATCATGCGGCAGTGCTGAGCCTCATAGTCCATGAGCCGCACCTTACGGCTCGAGAGATTGCCCAAAGGGTGGGAATTACCGAGCGTGCCGTTTGGCGCATCCTTTCAAATCTGGAGCAGGAGAACTACATAACCAAACAAAAGGTAGGAAGACGCCTGGAATATAAAAGCAATTTGGATCGACCCCTACGGCACCCATCCCATCGGGATAAAAATGTTACCGAACTTGTTAACATCCTCAAACCCTCCGTATAAAACATAAAACTCTAAGGAACACTCCATGATCCACCCTTCAGAGGAACTCCAACAATTGATCCAGCACATGCAACGGGTAATTGTGGGAAAACGGAGGGTGCTGGAACTCCTAGTTACCGCCCTCCTGTCAGAAGGACATGCCCTTCTGGAAGATGTGCCTGGAATCGGGAAAACTCTCATTGGGAAAACCCTCGCTCGCTGTATCAACGGTACCTTCAAACGGATTCAATTCACCCCCGACCTCCTACCTTCCGATATCACGGGATTCTCGGTATTCAATTCCCAGACAGGAACGTTTACCTTTCATCCCGGCCCTGTCATGGCACATGTGCTTCTTGCCGATGAGATCAACCGTACTATTCCCCGTACCCAGTCGAGTCTACTGGAAAGCATGGGGGAGTTTCAGGTTACCGTTGATAACGTGACGTATCCCTTGCCCCGGCCTTTCTTCGTAATCGCTACCCAGAACCCCATTGAAATGGATGGGACTTTCCCCCTCCCCGAAGCGCAACTGGATCGATTCCTCATGCGGATCGATCTAGGGTACCCCACTATCCCTGAGGAAACATCGATTCTGGAGAGATTCCAGGAAAACGACCCCCTCCTCTCCCTTCCCCCCATCACCACTCCCGAAAGGATCGGGGAACTGCAGCAGGAACGGAGCCATGTGCATGTGTCCTCCTCAATTCGAGACTATCTGAGCCGTCTCGTCCAGGCTACCCGACAGCACCCTTCGGTACGGTATGGGGCTAGCCCGCGGGCTACGCTCAGTCTCCAGAAAGCTTCGCAGGCTTGGGCACTGCTCCAGGGTCGTGCCTACGTAATCCCCGACGATGTGCAGGAATTATCCGGACCCGTGCTTCTACACCGCTTGATCCTGAAACCAGAGGAACGACTCCGGGGCATCTCTCCCCGTGAAGTGCTTGAGGAAGTACTTCGCTCGGTACCGGTACCTCTCCCTACCTAGGGAAACACGATGAACGAACAGAGAGAGTTCCTTGCATCCAGTTTTTTTGGGTTTTCCTTGAGCATCCTTATCCTGGGAGTTCTGCTGTTTATAGCCCTGGTGCAGAGATCCGCAGGGTTAGCTTCCATAACTGGAACGGTACTCCTTCTGATGGTCGGATCGAGTCTATGGACTCGAATCGCTCCCTATAGGCTTTCCCTACTATTTCGCCTAGACCGCCACAGACTGTTTCCCGGTGAGATAGCTCATCTGGAAATGACCTTACGGAACGCCAAACCTCTTCCTTTTTATCTATCCATAGAAGGTCCTTTCCATCTTTTAGGACAAACCATCGTGATGCCGTTTGCAAAACTCCATCATGCTTGGAATATTCCCTTTACTAGAAGGGGTGTCTACCCCCTCAAGGCCTGTACCCTTTCCTTTGGAGACCCCTTCGGGCTATCCAGTACTCGCCGAACCCTACCTTTGCATGAAGAAATTGTCGTATATCCTCGATTGAAACGGATCGAGGGCTCCATTGCGCAATTCCAGGAATTCTTCGGCCTCCACCCCGCAAAGGGGCTTGTGGAGGACCCTGCCTGGTACGCCGGAACCCGGGACTACACGGGATCCCGACCCGCTCGGTTCATCCACTGGAAGGCCAGCGCACGCATCGGAAAAATCCAGGAGAAGATCTTCGAGCCCACCTCGCACGCAAAGATCCTCGCGATCGTTAAAGTCGAAGGGTTCGCCCGACAGCTTCGTATCAGCGTTAGACATGCAAGCACCGCACGCCCCGCAACTCGATTCTCTTCCATCGATCCATCCCTCCGTAGGTTTTACAGGGAATTGATCCGCTCCATAAGAAGCCTCCATCGGGTGGGTAGAGTATTCGGAATCAAACGCTCACCCTCGGAAACCCTTAAGGCTTACGTGGGTAGGATTGGGATCAAGTGCCCCCGGCTGAAACAACCAGGTGAGGGTATCCAGCAGGTAGTGGAACTCTTCTGGTATGGACCCTACTCGGAACTTTCAGAGCCTAAGGGGGAACCCCTACCCCTTACGGAACTAATGGCAGCGCGAAGGGCACTGTGGGTACAGTTCATCGTAACCTTCATAGATCGATGAGGGTAGCGTGGGATAGTAGGTAGCGTTCCGCTTTCTTGTTCCATAACCCATTATGTTTTTGTACCAACTTATGTAGTTCAGCAAATAGAGGATCCTTAGTACCTAACTGCTCGAAATCCGCTAGCGCGGTAAGAGGCATTCGAATATTCGTGTAGATGAGTTTCTTCCCTCCTGGTATTTTAGGAAGATTGAGGGTTGTATCTACTACCGCATCGAGCCCCCCTACATGGGTAATCATCAGGGAAGGGTCTATTCGGCCTTTAGACATGAGGTCAAGTGCAATCCGCATATCTTCCGTATTCCCCCCACTGGTTGCTACCAGATGATGGCCCGAGTAGTGGACTTCATAGAAGTTGACCAACGCACTAAATTGGGGATCCGTGGGCCCGGCAAAGAAGTTCAGACATCCCCCCTTCCCCAATAACCGATCCGCCTGTTCCACCAACTCCCGAACAGGAGCCATCACGAATACATCGTCGAACCCTTCGTTTTTCGTCAACTGGAGTAGCTCCTTGTCCGGGTTGGTGAGCTTGGAAGGATCCAGGACATGAAACTCTACCCCTTCTTCACGGGCAGCTTCGGCAGGGAAAAGTCTGGAGGCTCGTTCCAGCCGGGCAGGATCTATATCGGTAACTACCAGTAGCCTGGGTTTCATCGGTCCGTGGAGAGCCAGATCGATCGCTCCCAACCCCATGGGGCCGCAACCTCCGAGAATCAACATGGAGCCGCCTGTTTTAATCCCCATTTCGTGCTCGTAGCTGCCCTGTTCGAAATGATAACTTGCCCGAAAAGCCCCCACGATGCAGGATACCGGTTCGGCAAGACTGCCCCAATAGTAGGCATCTCCCGTGTAGGGCAGGAGGCAATCCATCTCCATCACTTCCTTTGGAATGACAATGTAGGTGGCATCCCCCCCGATGTATGGATACGAGTACCCAGGGGAATCCATACTTCCGTTGTAGTTTAGAGCAGGCTGAATCACGAACTTCTGACCTGGAGAAAACCGATCCTTCCACCGGGATCCTACTTCCACGATCTCTCCACAGAACTCGTGTCCGATTATTACAGGGTTGTCCTTTACTCCCCTGGGAACCCGTTTATGTTCCTCCCCCTGAATGGCCAATTTATAGGAACTCATACAGAGACTATCGGAAATCACATGGGCAAGTATCTCGTCCTCACGAAGGGGGGGAAGGTCAAAGGCTTCTAACCGGAGATCCTTTTTCCCGTATAACCGTACTGCATACGTTCGCATGCAGATCTTCGCTCACCTACCGATCTTCCGAAGTTGTTCCCGGTTGTAGGTAAGGACATCGAGGAGACTTTTAGTACCATCTTTTCCGGGAAAATTGATGAATGTTACCACGGGGGTTCCAGGTAGAGCATGAATCAACGGTTTCCCCGCATCGGTATGCCAGTTGTCCAGAATGAACCGGGGCTTTTTCCCTGCCAATTCAGCGATCTTTGTCGCCTCCAGGGGCGCGGGCCCATAGGTTCCCAGGACGGTCAATCCCAGTTCCTGGGCCATGGGTGATAGAAATGCATGGCATACCACCGGAGCCCGATCCAAACCAGACTCCTTCACTTCCTTCCGCCAATCTGCGTAGAATGCCTCGATCCCTTGGATGTTCTTCTCCGCCTCTGTCTCTGTCCCGAAGAGTTTAGCCAGCTTCTGGACCGATTCCCGTATCACCTTGGGAGTGTTGACCGTCTGGATCTGCACCTGGGTTCCCCCGATTTTGAGGCTTCCCTGCTTGATCTTGGGGATCATCGCCTCATACCCTGCGAACACGAAATAGGAACAGTTCCCCAGCAACACCACATCCGAGGGTTTCAGTTCGTACTCCGGAGGGTGCCGAAGATCCATCCCCGCTAGGGTAACTACTTTGAATCCTCGTGCCTGAGGCGCGGCCGCTTCCACAAAAGAGGCTGTCCAACTGGTAGTAGCCAAAACCACCTCCTGCGGCCACCCGGAAGAAGCGGGAACACCCAAAAGCCACAGTCCCGCAAGTCCTATTCCCAAAATTATGGAAAGTCTCCATTTCATAAAAAACCTTGCTATTCTATACATCCCTTTCCTCCTGTTCATCCTTTTCCTCTCTGAAGTGCTCGAACCTTACCCCAGCCTATGGCTAGTGCAAACAGACCTACGGCGCACAACGTTACCGAAGAGCTCACCGGTATGTCAACAAGGATCCCTACCAGAAACCCTAAGAGGGCCGAGATGCCCCCCGAAAAAGAGGCGATTCTAAATGATCCTCGCACAGAACGGCCCATGGATAATCCGATAAGAGCGGGAAGGAGCACTACCGCATCCACCAGAAGGGCACCCAGAAATCGCATGGACAGGGAGACGGTGAGCCCTGCCAGTATGATAATGAAGGCCCCATGGAAAGAGGTGGGCACCCCCGCTGTTTGTGCGATCTCCCGATCGTAGAGCACTGCCAGGATCTCTCGATGCCAGCGGAAAATATAGAGAGCATTACAACCTGCAATCCCGAAAAAGGACCAGATATCGACCCTGTCCAGGGCGTAGATACTTCCCCACAGGAGGGAAAGGGTATCCTTTGCAGGGACACTAGCCTTGTAGATGACGAGGAACGCTAAGGCAATAGTAGTCACCATGAGAAAGGTAGTGGCTTTCGATCCTTGCATGGCCAGGGGTTCGCGGCTCCCCATAACCCCTCCCCAGAGGGAAAGGGTCCCGATGAGGAGAAGATTCACTCCCAGCACAAAGGGTAAGGGACTGAAACCCAACCAGAGAGCGAGGGAACCCCCCAGGAGAGCCCCGTGCATCATCACGAACCGTAGGGGAACCAGGTTCAATCGAAGGATGAAAATCCCTGAAACAGGAAACACTAGACCGGATAGGAACAAGATAACACCGCCCCAAAGGATCGGTGAGTAGGAAAGGATAGAAAGCAAATCCACTCAATCCTCCTTGAGGGTTTGCGGATAGAGCCTCCCGTTAGAAAGGAGGCGGTAGCGCCAACCGGGAAGGTTAAAATGGACATTCTCGTGGCTTACCATCACGATAGTGGCCTTCCGCTCCTCCGCGTATCTTTGCAGGACGGAAAGGACCTCCCGTTTCGCCTCAGAATCCAGATTGGTGGTGGGTTCATCCAGGAGAAGAATCGATGGTTCCTGGGCAAAGACTCGGGCCAGTTCCGTTCTTCGGCGTTCTCCTCCCGAAAGGCTACGGAGGGTACGTTTTCGGAAAGCCTCCATTCCCGTGAGGGAAAGTGCCTTTCGGATCCGACTCTCCCTCTCTTTCGAGGAACAGTGAAAACGGATGGTTCCCACCTCCACCGCTTCCTCCACCGCGATATTGAGATCCCCTCCTTCCGACCCCTGGGCCAGGTACCCGATTCCCGCAGGATCCCTCGTTCCTTTTCCCTGGATCCAGATTCCCCCTTTTTCGATGGGAAGGAGCCCTAGAATCGCACGCAGGAGAGTGCTCTTTCCCACTCCGTTAGGTCCCCAGATCACCACCCGATCGCCCCGGGTGGCGGCGAATGTGAGATTCTGCAGCACTGGCCGATTCCCCCGGAAGACGTAGAGGGATTCTACAATGAGGGGGATTTCGCGATCCCGTCCCGCCCGGCGAAGAATCACCAACGCAGCTTCCTCTGGATCGTCGATAGTGGCGAGGATCTGTTCCGTTTGGCAAGCGATTCGCGGGATCCGCTCGTCCCACTGGAACGCCACCCCATAACGTCGAAACACTTCTACAGCCAGTTCGCTCAAGAGGTGAGCATATAGCCGGGGGATTCCCATCCGAACGATGAGAAATGCGGCGGCTTTCCCCACGATCTTGTCTTCCAGATCGAGTTCCTTCGGATCCCACCCGTTTCGATGCATCGCCTCTTCCAGATCAAGTAAGGGGTGCAGCCATTTCCCTCCACTTCGGAAAAGAATCTCCCCCCTTCGGCGCACGGTGAGCGAGTACTCCATAACCGGTACAATACGGAAAATCGGACCCTCTGGCAAGAATAGGCGCCGGGAAGGTAGGAATTCGCATTTTAGTCAGGAGCCAAGAGGGGGGTGCGGGGGAAGGGTTTTATAGAAATCCGCCAGTACCCTGAAGGCAGCCTTCTGGGTCTTTCGATCCGAGTCAATTAACCCTTTCCGATTGAAGTACTCCTGATACCGGTTCAGTCTCCGGGGACAACGAAAATCGTACAGGATCCAGGGACTTAAACCCTTGATGTAGGGGCAGGCTCCTAACAATCGAAGCTGTTCCTTGTAGATCCATGCCTGCCGCTCCTCGCAAAACAGATCCTCTACCGTTCCCCCCTGCCCTGAGCGGGCTCCCCCTCCGAATTCGCAGATCACCACCGGTTTCGAAGGCCAGGAGTTGAAAAGCAACTGGCCAAGTTTGCCCAGATCTGGATCGTACCACCCGTAGTACTCATTCAATCCGATGATGTCCAATACTTCCTGTAACCGATCCTCAATGGCAAGTTTCACGTGGTTCACTAGGCAGGCTGCGGAGATCGGCCTTGAACCATCCAGCTCTCGAGCTCTCCGGGCCAGTTTACTCATGAAGACCAGACGGGCGTCCGTATCCGGATTCTCGTTCCCCACCGACCAGATGATCACGCTGGACCGGTTTCGATCCCGCAGGATCAATTCGGACAGCTGATTCTCCGCATCCAGATAGGTCGCAGGATTGGTAAAGTCTATAGCCCAATATACAGGGATCTCTTCCCAAAGCATCACCCCTTCCTCATCGGCGATGCGGGCAAACATGGGATCGTGGGGATAGTGAGATAGCCGCAGGTAGTTCCCATGGAGTTCCTTTAAATCTCGAATCGTGGAACGAATAATCTCGGGACTTGTAGTTTTGCCTTTCTCTACATGATCCTCGTGCAGGCTAACTCCCTTCAAGAACACCGGTTTTCCATTCAGCAGTATCTGCTGCCCCTCAACCCGTATTTCCCGTAGGCCCACTTGATCTTGAAGGCGATCCCACAGAAGAGTTCCGGTGCTCCTGCTTGCTTTCCCTTCCAGGAGAAGCTCCACCGGATAGAGGAACGGATGTTCCGGCGACCACAACTCAGGATGCCTTTTTAACGGAATAGTGGCAGCCCCCTCTCCGCCCTGTATCTCTACAGGGAAATCGATACCTAGTAGCGGAATCCGCAAACGAACAGTCAGAGGAGCAGGCTCCTTTCCCTCATCCACTTCCACATCGAAGAGGAGGGTTGAAAAGGCACAGTCCCCTTTCAACCGCAGGAACCACCTCCGGATGAACAGCTCAGGTAGCCGCATGAGGTACACATTCCTGTAAAGGCCTCCATAGTTGAACCAGTCGGTATTATCCATGGGTACTCGATTGGAACGTCTATACGTTTCTATGGAAACGATGATACGATTTTCGTCCTTCAGATTATCGGTGATCTCCATGACGAAAGGAGTGGACCCCCCATCGTGGGTGCCCACGTGGGTTCCATTGAGGAAAACGGTAGTACGGTAGTTCGCCCCTTCAAAATAGAGGAACACCCGTTCTTTCCCCCCTGACCCCTTCGGCTGATACCGGAAGGTTCGGGTGTATACCCCCGCCCCTTCGAAGTAGTGAAACTCCGGTTTCAGGAGGTTCCAACAGGAAGGAACCGGGATCCGTTCCCAACTCTCCCAATCGTAATCTACCGGCAGGGGACGACCTTCCTGATCCTTTGTCCGTTCCCTGTACCAGCCAGCCCTTTTGCAAGTGTCGTACCAATCAGGGGCAAAATTCCATATCCCGTTGAGGGATTCCAAGACCCGTCCCGCAGGATCGATCCAGGAATCCCATCGACACATCCGTCTTAGGAAAAGATCTTCGTAGTTCGACTGATGAATCTCTTCCAGGAAGTTTTCCGAAGTAGTCCCTATTGTTCTATCTGCCATCTGTTTAAATCCTTTCTTGTATGGTTTTATCGTCACCCCTTTACTCCTACGGCTGCAACCCCTTCCACAAAGTACCGCTGAGCAAAGAGGAAGATCAGCATCACAGGTACGATAGAAATAAACGAGGCAGCCATCTGGGGTCCCACGTACGTGTAGGTTTCAGTGGCAAAATCGGCCATTCCCAGGGGCAACGTCTTCAAGTGCTGACTGGTGAGGTAGATAAGGGGAGCGAAAAAGTCGTTCCAGAAGTATCGAAAGCTGAAGATCACCTGGGTTGCCAGGACCGGCTTTGCTAAAGGAAACATAATCCGAAAGAAGATCATGTACTCGCTTGCCCCATCGATCCGTGCAGCTTCCAGGTAACTATCCGGGATCGTCATGAAGTACTGTTTGATGAGGAAGGTACCAAAAGCTGTGAATGAACCCGTGAGTACCAGGGCCCAGTGGTTGTCGTAGAGACCAAGGTTTCGAATAATGAGGAACTGGGGAATGATGATGGCCTGGATGGGGACCATCATCGAAAGGATATACAGGAGAAAAAGGAAGTCTCTTCCCCGCCACCGCAGTTTGGAAAACGCATAGGCTCCTGTAGTGGCGGTGATCAGTTGCACCAACACAATCCAGAAGGTCAGTTTACAGGAGTTCCAGATGTATCGAGGGAAGTTCTGCGCAAGTTTCCCGAAGTTCTCCAGGGTAGGAGTCCTTGGAATGATCCGCATGGGAAACTCGTAGATCTGATCGTCCGGTTTGAATGCTGTGGAGACCACTACCACAAGGGGCATCAGGATGAGAAAAGCGGTAAACAGGAGTAACAGATAGAGGGCCATCTTGCCCGCCCCCGGGAGGATGCGAGTTTTAGACCACGTCATAGGTTACCCACCTCTTTTGTCCTCTATACTGAATAAAAGTAACGATAAACACCACACCCAACAGTACCACCGATTCCGCTGCAGCGTATCCAAACCGAAACTGAGCGAACCCATTCCGATAGATATCGAAGACCAGTACGGATGTGGCGCCTGCCGGTCCTCCTCCCAACTGCCCTCCCGTCATGATGTACACCTGATCGAACACCTGAAAGGCACGTATCACTGCGATGGTGATAGAGTAGAAAAGAATCGGGGAAAGACCTGGAAGGGTCACGGAGAAAAATCTTCGAATAGCACCAGCTCCATCGATTTCCGCTGCTTCGTAGAGAGAGCGATTGATCGTCTGGAGTCCGCCCAGGAACAGAACCATATAGTACCCAAAGCTCTGCCAGACAGTTACGATAATAATGGTTAGTAGAGCCGTATGCTCTCCACTCAACCACAGGGGTGGACGCATCCCCCAGTGACGGAGAAGTTGGTTCAAAGGGCCTCGCTGGGGGTCGAAAATCAACATGAACGCCAGTCCTACCGCGATGGAGGAAAGCACGTTGGGCAGAAAATAGGTTCCTCGAAAAAAGGTGCGAAGGATCACCTTTCTATTCAGGATCAATGCGAACACCATCCCGAGAAGTATCTGGAAAAGGACTGTCCAGAGGGTGAACACTAGGGTGATCCGAAAACTGTTTCGAAACGCTGCGGATCCAAATGCCTGGATAAAGTTCCCCAACCCCACGAATCGGAACCTGGGGCCACCGGCAAAATTCGTCAATGAAATTCCGAAAGCCATCCCGATTGGAGTAAGGATAAAAATAATGAAACCGATGAGGCTCGGTAAAAGGAAGGAGAGAACGATCCACCGGGATGTATGCTGATGGGCATCCATATTGTCCCCTAATAACTATCTATAAGCAAAATAATAAGTTAATGAGGCCGAGTTTCACCCGGCCTCATGCACAGCTTTAATTGGTAGTTTTAACGATCTCTTCCAGACCTGCCCGCAGCTTCGCATCAAACTCCCCATCGGTAACCTTTCCCAACAGGTACGCATCCATCAGATCGTTCAAGAACGCCTCTATCCTCGATCCATACCGGGTCATCAGCATGGGGAATGCCCGCTTGGGTTCGGTGAAAAACTCGAGGGATTGCGGATCAGGAATGGCCTTGGAAAGGATCTGTTTCACCTCGGGAGTGATGGTTGCAGGTAACACTCCCGCTTTCGCCGCAATCTGGGCTCCTTCCGGTCCTCCCATCCAGGCGATGAACTTGAAGGCCGCATCTTTCTTCTGCGCATAGGCAGTTACATGGTTGAAAGTCGGGTTCCCCTGAGTGACATAGGATTTCGAATCGCAGGGCAGTCGAGTTACTCCCCAATCATTCCAGGTGAACCCTTTCAGAAGATTCTGATCCCGGCCGGAAAGCATGAATCCAGGGAACCACTCTCCGATGAGAAGCATACCCGCTTTCCCATCATAGAATTGCTTCGAGTAATGGGTTTTGGTTACCTTCATATCGATCAGAGGCCACATGGCTTTTGCCTCTTCTAAAGACTTGCGAAGCTTGAACCATCGGTGTATCTGATCATCATAATCGATCTTTCCCTTCGAATCGATGATAGGCTTTAACCTCTGGGATTCCATGAATAGCTGGTTCGATCCCCAGAAGTATACGGTAGTTCCATATGTTGCCCCATCTCCCGAAGAGAGTTTCTTGGCCACCTCCGCATACTTGTCCCAGGTCCATGTGCCTTCCTTTACGTATGCGTCAGGAGTAGGGATTCCCGCTTTTTCGAAGATCTTTTTATTGTAGTACGTATAGTAGGCAGCCCCGCGCCAGGGGAAGGCTACTACCTTTCCGTCGATCGTCACGGCATCCTTGTAAGAATCCACCGCCTCCCGATTCACCCCAGACTTCGCTAGATAGGCATCCAGTGGTTCGATGAACCCGTTCCCAAAGTGAGCGAACATATCAGATTGCCGCTTCTGCATGTAGGCATCCATCTCCGCATGGGCCGTCAGCAACGTAGTAATTTTCGTCTCATAATCAGGAGAAGGAATATAGCGAGCATCCACCAAGATATCCTTCTGAGCAGCATTGAAGGCATCCACCACCGGTTTCAAGGAAGGATCATCCCATAGGTAATAGATGATCGTTACAGGTCCGCTTTTCTGTGGTGCTGCCCCCTCTGCCTTGCCTCCTGCCCATACTCCAGAAGCTACAAGGAAACATGCAAACAGGATCCATACCGTACGTTTCATAGAAACCTCCTACCTTAAATTGAATTCCGGCACTCCTGCGCCTTCCCTTCCATTGAACTCCCGATTTCCTTAAAAGGTATACCTTGAAAGTGCAAAGAAGTTTCGAATTCGAAGGATTCCTCGATTGTAAAATGTGGACTTCTTTGGATGGAACGGACTACTGAGTTTGTAGGAACTGCACCCCCCTACTAGGTGCCTTGCCGTAAAAGATGGTCGCGGTATTCCCTGGGAGTATACCCTGTATTTTTCTTGAAGTACGTGATGAAGTAGGAATAATTCAAGAACCCTGCACGGTCGCATACCTCTCGAACCGGTAAGTCAGTGGTTTGCAGGAGGTTCTTAGCCACCTCCAATCTTTTCCTCCCCATGTACTCCATGAGGGAAACGCCTTCTACATTCTTGAAGAGCTCCCGCAGGTATCCCGCAGACAGTCCAACCTCCGAAGCGATCTTTTCTGTTCCCAGAGAACGGTCCGAAAGATTCTGATCGATCAGAGTTTTTACCCGTTTCACCAGCTCTACCTTCTTTCGGCCTTGATGGATGAAAGACCGTTCCTGTAACCGTTCCACCACCGAGCCTAAATACCCACAGAGATCATCCAGATGGTCGAGTCCGGCAAGGGTAGCACGAAAGCCCTTCACTCCACCTGGAAGGAGGAGTTCTGCATCCTCGCGCAAGATCTCCGGAAGCCGGTACCCAATGGCAGCTCGTATGTAACGGAATAGATCTGGATCCTTTGCCCTGCGGAGACATTCTCCTATTTCGAATAAGGCTTTCTTCGCTTCCGATGGATTTCCCGTTCTGAAAGCTTGTTCCAGTTCTTTCAGATCTAGGGGGGAAGCTATGGAAGCCTGACCGTCGAAGCTTTCCGCTTCTCCCACCATGACCTCCCCCCCGCAGGAGATAGGTAAGAGTTCTCCCCTTTTTCGTAGGTAGTCGGTTCGAAACGCTAGCTGAAGGCACGTATATCCTTGGGGAAGCTCCCCTGCTCCCAAACTCCGATCGATATAATAGCCACCGAACTTTATTCCATACCCCTGTAGGAGGTTTTCCTGCAATTTACTGAAAACGACTTCCGGTTTTTCCAGGGGCATACAGTAGATCAGGACCGCTCGATCCCCCAGTTCAATCACTTCTACCGCTTCGATCCTTTCTTTTTTTAGTCCTTCTTCTACTATCTCTACAAAATGAAGTGGTTCTCCCTCCTTCCCGTCGCCGGTTATCCCATCCCACACTCCTATTGCTATCGCCAGTGGCTTCCTCCATCGAGATAGAAATGTTCGATGGAACACCTCTCCCTCTATCCCATTTCCATCCTGATGAACCTCTTCCCGTAGGAAATCCAAGATCATCTGCCTATGCTGGAGTTTCCGATTGATCTGTAAGGAAATCAGATAGGACCCGAGAATCGCAAAGGCCAACACTCCAACCGATGCCAATACTGCCCAGTTACGAACCCTGTATATGGGTCCAAACAGAGTGTCCTCTGAAGCAAGGGTAACGAATCGCCAATGGATCTCTGGATGATCGATCCATGTGGCAATCCAGCGTTTCCCGTGTTCATCCTTTACCGTTCGCACCCCCTTATCATCCGGATCCTGGATGAGAGAGGCAAATCGAGGATCCTCTTTAGCATGAGCCCCAAAGAAGGATGGTTCCGGATGGGAGAGGAATCTCCCTTCCCCATCCAATATGTACATGAGAGATGATACCGTTTGTCCCCATAAGGCCTTGCGGATCTTCCGCTCCGAAAGGTTGACCACCAGGGCATACCCGATTCTGTGAGGGGACTGGCTGATGGATCCGAAGGTGATGGTAAAGAAATTTCGAGGAGCAAGCTCTCCTCGTACAATCACCCTGCGAAGTCTGTAGAGAGGGAATCCCACATTCCCCTCATGTTCAAGGAAGCTAGGCAGGGTAGGGTCTGTCAGTTCCTCCAGTTCTAGGCCTGCTCGGGTTGAAAGGATACCGGATACTGTACTGTATAGATAGATCGAGTCGATCAGTTCGTTATTCATCAACGAACGATCCAGCACCTTCAACGCCTGTAAGGCACGTTCCTTTAGACTTTTCCTTCCGAACAGGAAATCCTGCACAGGCCCCTCTTCCATGATGGAAAGAAAGGCTGGAACGCTTCCAAAATGGATCTGGGAAAAGAGCTGAATAGCTCCCCGGATTCGTTCTTCCTCCTGTACTTCGAGGATGTGACCAAACTGCCTGATGTACAGCATCGAGAGAATGAGGGTAGAAAGAATGATAGAGACTGCTGCAATGGCCGCGGTAGGAACAAAGAGAGATACGATCCGTTTGCCACTTCTATATGGCATACCTATTCTTGTGGACCCTACCCTCTAGAAGCGTGGGAGTGTGGGGGCTCTTGTTCTCTGCGGGGAATCCTAAGGCGATGATCCCCACGGGGATCACCTCTTCGGGAATATCGAAAGTCTTACGGACACCCTCTACCCGTTCCTTTACAGGGTATACCCCCAACCAGACACCCCCCAACCCTAGATCATGGATCGTGAGGAGCATGTTCTGGATGGCTGCCGCAACATCCTGCTGGAGGTAATCGATGCGGTTCTCGTACTTCGTGTTTCCGCAGCACACGATTCCCACAGGAGCCTCCCGGAGCATGGCAGCGTACTGATGGTAGGAAGTGACTTCATCTAGGAGGTATCGTTCCGTAACCACTATAAATTCCCATGGCTGTTTATTGCTGGCCGAAGGAGCGGCAAACCCCGAAGCGAGGATCTTTTCGATCGATTCTTCAGGAATCGGCCTTGCCGTAAACCGACGGATACTCCGCCGACCGTAAATGGCTTTCTCTAGTTCCATGGTACTATTATGCGTCGATTTCGCTCTTTCTGCAACCAATACGGAGAATGGGAGCCTGGAGCCATGATTTTCGAAAGTTTTAACTCCCAGATACTCAGCCCACGGCACTCAAAAAGGAAACTCCTTCTTTACCGGTTCTCGGGGACGTGTGTACAACGGCTTCCGCACCTCTGCTGTCCCATGGACAACCACTCCCTCCACGAAGATAGCCTTCCGGGGAACAGGGCAGGCATGTTCACAGCTCCCGCATCCCACACAGAGGGCGTTGTCTGTGGTTGGAATGTCCAGGCCATTCCTATAAGGGACCATCCCTACTGCGTGGGTAGGACACACTTCCGCACAGGCTCCACAGATCGTACCCTGGGTGATCACCACACAGCGTTCCTGTTCGAACTTTACCCGTCCGATCTGTACTGTTTTCTTTGATTCTACCGAAAGGGGGAGAATAGCTCCCGTAGGGCACACCTCCCCACATCGGGTACACGTGTACTCGCAGAACCCCCGCTTGTAGTCCAACACTGGCTGGAACAGCCCTTTTATCCCATACTCGAAGAGGGACGGGGAAAGAACCCCCGTAGGGCAATGGGATACACAGAGGTGACAGGAAATACAGAGGGAGGTGAATCGATCGATTCCTAGCGATCCTGGTGGGGTGGAAGGCAGGTTCGGCTTGCCCGAAGGTCCCTGGGCCCGTTTACGCAGGAGGAATTGTTCAGGAGCAAGCCCATAGGTAACCGCACCTCCTATAGCGGTGAGGGAGAGGTAGGCAACCAGACCCGAGGAAAGACGGGCAACTTTGCCCAAAAAATACCGCCTGGAATGGAGAGGGGAGATGGGCGTTTCTTCCCACTGCCTGCCCTTCCGAGGGTGTCTGGAGGGAGATAGGGTTTTCGTCTGCCGATTCCCCCTCCCATACCGGAGAGCGCCTTTAGGACAGGCTTCCACGCAATGCATGCAGAGAACGCACCGGTCTACATCGAGGAGAACTTTTCCGGATGGTTCTTTTCTCAGGGCCCCCGTGGGACAGGTGGTCACACAGATGCCGCAGTGGGTACAATCCTTCGGTTCGATCTGGATTCGGTAAGGGGAAGCCCATCCGCACAGGCCGAGGAAGGTTCCCACAGGACAGAGGGACCCGCAGTACACCCGGCTACGTTTTCTGCTCAATACGATCCAGGAACCTCCTACAAGGAAGGTGGTGAAAAATACAGGAAGATCGGGTTTGTAAGAAAAGAGAGGCACATACAACTCGAATACCCGGCCAACCAGGAACAAGAGCCAGTTCAGAAACACCAGGATGGGGAAGATCAGGTCCCGAAGGATCCGCCCCAAGAGACCATATGGATCCAACAGATTCAACCCTATGGGAGTGATACCCCACCCAGACGCACGGCCTCCCAACAGGAGAACCGCCACAAGTCCTACCGTTCCGTATCGGATCCATGCATCGACTGTGGAGTCTCGGAAGAGCCTTCCCCCTTGCACCATCCGCCTGGGGCTTACCATCTGTTGCACCGTTCCCAAAGGACAGAGAAAGGCACAGTACCACCGGCCGAAGAGGGCTGTGCTCCCCAATATCAGGATCGCAACGAAAAACGCCCCACCCCCAAATCCCTCATCCAGAAATTTTAAAAGGATCGGTCCTAATTGTATCTTGGAAAGAAGTGACGCCAGGGTCCTGGATAGGGTACCCCATCCGAGAAATCCGTAGGTAAACAAGAGAAGGAAAACCGTCCCCAGGATTCGGCGGATCCCTCCCAGGTGAATCGGTCTTGATGCGCTTCCGCTTTTTTTCATTCTCGCCAGTTCTATAGCAGGTCGTTTCTCTATCTCTTCTACAGGGTAATCCGCTTGATCTTCAGAGAGGAAAGGTCTTTCTGGCCAAGACGAAGATCGGAAGCGAGGGAAATGTACTGGATATCCTCCGGTGCATGTCCCAGAACCCTGGAAGCTGCCGCGTCGGCTGCCACGATGTCAGCGGAAAGGATCTGCATTTTACGAAGCTCCAGAGCTGCACGGTAGGAACTACCTTGGGGTCCCCCACTGGTCATCACGGTGTAGGCATCGATAACGTTCAGGGTAGGTTTCCGCAGCAAGGGAAACTCGGCGATACACTGGCTTAGCCCCGAGTAGTGATAGAACTGTCTGTCCCATACTACCCCCATCAGGTTCTTCAACGCTGCGGTCATCCTTGTACTGGAATGGTGCTTGAGTATGGGGACATTGATCAGAACATCCGCCTCCAGCACTAGCTCATGGACCAACGCCTCCTTCAGCACTTTTGCCCCCGGAATCGCTGCCTTGTGGTAGTAGCCAGTGGAATGCGCCGGTGCCATCTGAGCTCCCGCGGCTTTGGCTGCTGCCTCCGCTCCTGTCTCCCGATAACAGGCTTGCCAGGAGCTGATGGTATTGTCGAATACGTACACCCGTTTCGCCCCTGCCTCCCTGCAATGCTCCACGATCCTTCGAATCAGCTCCGGATTCGTGGTAGCCCCCCGTTCTGGGGGAGAACTCCAGGAGATGTTCGGCTTGATGGCAACGGTCTGGCCGCTTATCACGAAGGCACGCATACCCCCCAGGGCAGCGATTCCCGCGTCGAAGAGGTCTGCCGGCCTACCACCCATCACTGCCACAAGATCAGGTGCCGTATCCAAAGGAGCGGCAAGAATCTGTTCTATCGGTCGTAACAGGGTAGCTCCCACCGCAGCAGTCCCGTAGGCTACACATTTCTTCAAGAACTCCCTTCTATCCATTGGAACCTCCTTGTTGTCCTAGGATCCATTTTCCTAAGAATAGAGTCAGTTCAAAGAGAAGGTACAGGAGTCCTCCCACAACCACCTGAGAAAACACATCAGGGGGAGTGATGATGGCTGATAGGAAGAAGATCCCTATAATAACGTGTCTTCGGTACCGTTTCAGCGTATCTAGCCGTAGGATCCCCACCTTCAAAAGGAACAGCAGGAACAGGGGTGTCTGAAACACGAAAGCGATTACGAGAACTGTGAGGAATGCTAGATCCACATAAGCCTCGATGCTCCAGTACGAAAGAATGCCATCGTCAGGATTGAACGAATAGAAGAAGGAGCAGATAAAGGGTAGAAGGAACCGGTATGCGAAGAAAGCCCCTCCCAGAAACAGGATGAGCATTCCTCCTAAAAGGCCGATGAAGATGGGACGTTCCTTTCCCCTAAGGGCAGGGTACACGAAACTCCCCGTCTGGAGAAGAAGCACGGGTAAAGAGCCTAGCAAAGCTCCATATCCTGAAGCCTTCAGGTAGGCCATAAACTTTTCCTGAGGCCTGAGGGATACAAGAGTAATGGGAATCTCCTGGATGGGCGCAAGGAAGAGTTGGAGAGGGGGCCATAGGAGGAACAGAATCAAAAGCAGGAAGAACACGGCCAGTACGACAAGAAGCTTCCTCCTTAACACTTCCAAATGATCGAGGAATCGCATTTCGTGCTTCTGGGGTTCGTGCCTTGGGTCCACAGTCTAGAGCTTGTCCTTCGGTTCTTTCTCTATCTCTACTTCCTCCCGTAGCTCCCGAATCTCCTTTCGGAAAGCCTTGAAAGCTTTACCCAGGGACTGGGCCAGCTCCGGAAGCTTGGGCGCACCGAACAGAAGGAGGAACAACCCCAACACCAAAAGAATCTCTCCGTATCCAATTCTCATAGCATACCTTCCTGGTAATATTTATAAAAGTATAGCCCTATTTCAGGGAAGGGTAAATATATCATACCATCGGAAGGGTAAGGGTATTCGAACGATAGTTTGTGAACCCAATTCACGTATACCCCGGCGTGCCTCCTTTCCAATGGCCTTTGCCTTTTCCGGTTCCGCAGGGAGATGACATAAAAAGAGCTTTCGAGCGTGGAGTTGCATCGCTGCCGCCCCTGCTTGCCGTCCAGAGGAATGGCCAGCGAGATTCAAGCTCTCCTCCTCCTTTTCTTCTCCCGATGCCTCATGGATCAGTACATCCACTCTATCCACTATCCAGCTAGGAAGGGGAGCGGTGTCCGAGGTGTAGAGGATCCCCCTTTCCCGAGCCTTGAGTAGAAACCCGTGGGTTGGGACAGAATGGAGAACAGGAAAAAAAAGAAGTTCAGGCTCCATTCCCTCAGGGAAAGAGCCTACAGTGGTATCCGGTGGAAATGACATACGGATAGGTTCTGGAGGTAGGGAGATGAAGCGATAGGGGAACAATCCCTGTCGTTCTTCCAGTCCGAACGCTCGGAGAAGCTCCCGTGCCTTCTGCTCCGTATAGGGGTTGGCGAACAAAGTCAAGGCCTTCCTCCGGTGCATCATCCACAGGGCATGGAACAGGGAAGGAAGGGCATAGAGATGATCGGTATGGGCATGGGTGAGTACAAGGGCATCGAGGGCGAGGGGATCTATCCCCCCCTTCAAAAGGGATTGGACGGGATTCCCTGAAACATCCACAAGGAGGGAGCTCTTGCCGATCCGGATCACGAAAGATACGTTCCCGCTCCCCGGCGTGGGAATCGACCCACTGGTACCCAGGAAAACGATCTCCATACATGCATGCCTCACGGTAGAGTAGGTTTCATCGGTCGCATCGTCTTGGCCGCTCTTCTTTTCTGGATCAAAGAAAGAGTCACCGAGAACACGGCCAGGAGAATGAACGTCAATGCTATTGGTTTGGTAAAGAATACGAGGTAATTCCCCTGCGCTAGTTTTACCGCCCTCCGGAAGTTCTCTTCCAGCATTCCTCCCAGGATGACCCCCAAAACGAGGGGTGCCACTGGGTATCCTCCCTTTTTCAGTAGATACCCAATCAACCCGAAAAAAAGGCAAATAGCCGTATCGTATACGGCCGTAGTAAATCCCTGCCCTGAAACCGCATACGCTCCGATGAGGGAAAGGATCAGCACAATAGGCAACAAGTATGCAAGGGGAATCCTTATCACCCGAGCGAACCATCGGATCCCCTTCAATTGAAAGAGAAACATGAAGAGGTTAGCCAGAAAAAGGGTGAGGAAGACCGCATACACCAGATGCATCTTTTGCTGGAACAATTGGTATCCGGGTAGTATACCCTTGATCAGCAGAGCTCCCAACAGTACAGCGGTGGAGGAATCGCCCGGAATACCCAGCGCAAGGGTAGGTATCAAGGCTCCGCCGGTAACCGCATTGTTGGCCACCTCTGGTGCAAACACTCCCTCCACACACCCTGTGCCCACAGGTTCCAATCCATGTTTTCCCGATGCGGTGATCTTCTTTGCCCGATCATAGGCAATGAATACGGCAATCGAGGCGCCCGTACCGGGAATCGCCCCAATCAGCGTCCCCACCCCCGTGGATTCCAGGATGATTCTCCACATGCTTCGGAGTTTTCGAAAAGAAGGAAACCGTTCTGTAAACCGCTGAAGTGTTACCTCCCCGGGAGCTGCGGATAGCCTCGGGAGGTCAGCGAATACCTGAGAAACCCCGTACAAACCGATCAGTACGGGTATCAATCCTACTCCCGTGGCCAGGGGAGTTTCTCGAAATACTTCCGGGAAAGGGATACGAAGGGAATTGGTGAATGGGTCTACCCCAAAACTGGCGATGGCCAACCCCAACGCTCCTGTAGCGATACCCTTGGCCAATTCGTCCCCCGAAATCGAGGCGATGATCGCCAAACCAACCAACGCGAGGGCGGCCTTTTCGGCCGGTCCGAACATCAGGGTGAACCGTGCCACTAGAGGAGCGAATAGAACCAGGGCCAATAAACTTAGGATACCGCCAATGAATGAAGCAAGAACCGCACTTCCCAGGGCAAGACTTGCCTGCCCCTTGGCCGTCATCAGAGTGCCATCGTAGACGGTGGCCAGCGCATTGGGGTTCCCTGGAATTCCGAGGAGGATCGCAGGGATAGAAGCTCCAGACACCGCTCCACAGTAAACGGCCAGCAGCATCCCGAAACCCGGGGCAAAAGGAAGCTGAAAACTCAATGGGAGAAGCAACGCTATACCCATGGTGGCCGTGAGTCCCGGCAATGCCCCGATGATGATCCCCAGCACCTCGCCCACTGCAACCCATAGGATCGTTTCTATCGAAAGTACTTGCTCCAAAGCTATACGGAACGCTTCCATGTTCTACAGATCCAGTATCCCTAAGGGCAAAGCGACCCGAAAGATCATCCGAAATACGATGAAAAGGGCTAACGCGGTTCCAACAGAAAGAGCCACACTCCATTCCATCGAACGAACCTTAAAGAAAGCGATCCTTCGGCCAATTAACAAGGCTCCCAGATAGATGCTTCCACTCATCAGAAGGAACACCAATACAGAAACCGTTCTAGAAGCCAACACCGGACTTCCCATAGATCTGCCCCAGTAGAAAAGCTCTCTGGAAACGATCCTGCCAGCTAGATAGCACAGGGCTACCAGGACACATGCCAGAACCCCGATTGCTACCCCTGCAGGAGTATGGGGTAGGAGCGGTATGTCCTTCTCTGCTTCCAGGTGTTTTCCCGCTTCCCCACTTTGCCCTGCTTTTCCAGTTTTCACCGCCTCCTTTCCTTTTTCTGCTTCTTTGCTATAGAAGAAAAAGAGTAGGAAGAGAAACAGGGTAGTGAGGATCAAGAATCCTACTCGTTCCAGCAGGAAGAGATACAGGATGGAACCTACGAGGGTTCCCCAGAAAAGACCCCTCTCAGTACGGGAGGATTTGCGGTGGTCTTGCTTTTTGGGACTTCGTATCTGTTTCCCCAGGTCATAGAGACCAGCGAAGAGCATGACTAAACCGCTTCCCAGGGGCAGAGCCCTCGATCCAGGATCGTGCCCCCCTTCATCCCCTATCATGCGTCTCTGCTCGAGGGTGAGGGAATAGGAAATCAAGATTGTAGCCGCCAGGACCATTCCTGCGGCTCCCCAAAGATTTCTCCGGTTACCTGTTCGTTTCATAGAAGGGGAATTCCCCGCACCTACCGTTTCAGCAGTCCCGCTTCTTTCAATATGGGAATGTACATCTGTTTAAGCTCTTCGAAGTAGGCATCCGTATCGCCCAGCAAGGTGAACGCCGGGATCAAGCCGTTCTTTTTCATGTACTCCTGGAAGGCAGGCGAATCGAAAGCCTTCTTGAAAGCCTGGGCGAGAACTTGTTTAACCTCGGGAGGTGTACCCTTTTTCACCGACACGGATCTATAGGAACCTGCGGGGATCTTCACATTGGGGAATCCCGCTTCCGGGAGGGTAGGCACCCCGCTCAGATCGGGAATGATACTCCTCTTCTCATAGAGGACCACCAGGGGCCTCAGCATGTTCTTGTTTGCCACCACCTCTGTCTGGGAAAAGATCCCCACATCACAATGCCCTCCCATGACCGCTGCGAGTAGATCCGCACCCCCACCAAAGGGCGTCACATTGAACGCTCCCCCAAAGGCTTGATTGATCCCAATGGAGGCAACCCCTGTGGCTCCCCCCATTCCCGCATTCCCCAAGGAGATGGATTTTGGCTTTTCCTTTGCCGCAGTTACCAATTCCGGGAAACTTTTCCAGGGTTTATTCACTTGGGTGGCTACGATAAAGGGGTCCCAATTCAACCCAATGATTCCCTCGATCTGAAAAGCTCCCTCTGTAAGCCCCTGCAGGGTAGCTGCTACCGTATGAGTTCCAGAAGCGAGCAAGGTATACCCGTCTGCAGGCAACCGAAGGACTTCGTTCGTTCCCGTAGCGCTTCCCGCCCCACCGATATTGCTGATCACCACATTACAGGGTACCTGCTTCTTGAATTCCTCTACCAAAGCTCGGAATATCAGGTCCGTTCCCCCCCCGGCTGCGAAGGGAACCACCATCGTAATGGTTTTCTCGGGGTCGGGCCATCGAAGCTCTTCCTTCCTTCCTGCCGCAAACGGAAGTGTGGTAACGAACAGAAAACATAAAGTCAGTGAAATGTAGGTTATCCTTCTGTTTTTTCCAACCATATCCTACCTCCTTCCCCACAAGCTTCGGGGTACTAATAATGGTTTACAGGAATAGTATCCTCCCGTTCATTGAAAAGTGCAAGATAACCGGTGGCAGATTACGACAGGCTTACTCCCCCTTCTCCCGGGATCGGCGGATCGCATTGTACTCCTTCAGCATGTACTGCAGTTCTTCTTCCTGAAGAACCGCCCCTTCGTTGGTTGGCTCCTGGAAAAACCTTTTGGGGAGGGTGTCTGTCTCTGGCCCCAGACCTTCCCGAGTATTGTACGCGCGAGCCAGTTGGATGATGCGGTTGGCGATTCTTTCCAGTTGCTCCTTGTCCAGATCCATCCCTGTGGTGCCTTTGATAAGCATCGAAAGTTCCTCCCAGAGGAAAAAATCCCGGAAGAACCGGCAGAGAATCATGGAATCGAACAGGGCAGCCCGGTCTTCGTAATCGATGAAAAGTTTCGCTTTCCCCTCTATCTGGGAAGGATCGATCTGGCCCGAAAGTTCCGCTTTATAGAAGGTAGCCCGCAGATGGCAGGCTCCCCGGACCGATACCGCATAGCCCAGCCCCATCCCCTTCAATACCCGGGGATCGAACCCGGCTGGTTCCAACCCTTTCACATGAATGGCCATGTCCTCGAGCCCCCATACATGGGCAGCGTACCGGATCCCATGGGCAAGGATATCTCCCACTCCCTCCCGCCGGGCAATCAAACGGAATAGCTCCGCCATCCGGTCCGGCTGGTTGTAGTCGATCTGAAAATCCGTCTTCCCCGCCTTGTACCCCTCGATGGTGAAAGCGGAAAGGTTGCCCGCTGTCATCGTATCAAGACCCAGGCGGTCACAAAGGTCATTGAGCCATACTACCTCCTCCAGGCTCTCCAACGCATTCAACCCGCCCAGGGCATAGATGGTCTCGAACTCTGGCCCGTCGATGGTAAGTCCCGCATACCGACCAGTTTTCACCCGGGAAGTGCGGGTACACTTGAGGAAACAGTTGGGGCAGGGATGATGAGTGATTTCGAAATGGCTCCGCATGTAATCGGCGGAAAGATTTTCCCATTTCTCGAAATATCCAGCCTTCCAGTAGCGGGTGGGGAAACACCGCGCCGCGTTGGTGGCCGCTACCTGCATGGGGGTGCCGTAGTTCTGGTAGTTTTGGGTAACAGGTGATTGGTTTCCCTTCTGTGCTATCATACGGTTCAGTTCCAGGAGAAGCCTTTTATCCGCTACCTCTGTCTTTTTCGTGCCATGGAAAGAAATCCCCTTGATATTCTTCGAACCCAGAACCGCACCCAAGCCTCCCCGGCCCAGACTGCGGTACTTGTCGTGTTTGATACAGGCGCACACTACTCGATTCTCCCCGGCGGGACCGATCACCATGGCCCCTGCGCCAGCAGGAGAAAGGGAAAGGAGGTATTCCTCTGTTTCGTAGGATTCCTTTCCCGCCATGGGGGAGGCATCCTGAAAGGAAACCCCCTGCTCAGTTACGATCAGGAAAGTCAGTCTGTCCGCTTTTCCGGAAAGAAGTACCGCATCCACCCCGCATCCCTTGATCTGCGGGGCGAGAGTACCCCCGCAGTAGGATTCCCCGTATCCACCGGTGGCAGGGCTTTTGGAAACCACGCCGAATCGGGACTGGCTCCAGATCCGGGTTCCTGTGGCAGGGCCCACGTGGATGATGAATAGGTTTTCCGGTGAAAAGGGATCCACTCCCACGGGATTGTGATGGTACAATAGATACGTACCCAACCCCTTTCCCCCGAGGTACTTTTCCAAAACTTCGTCCGGTATAGGCTCGTACGTGTAGGATTTGTGTGTCAGATCGATATGGAGTACTCTATTGAAAAAACCTTTCATGAAAGTATTAAACTATAAACGGAAGACGATGACAATCTCTTTTTTTAAAATTCTGGCTGATCTAAAGGAAATCTCTTAACGATTCATCGATCCCCTTCCGGACCTCGAACCAGTACTGTAAGGCAGCCTCATGCCGGTCCTTCTGGAATTGTTCTACCCAGTAGCGCAGATCCGGATTGTCCTTCTTTTCTACCGTAAGGACCCGCTCCAGAAAACTCTGCACGAAGTCTACGTTCCGTTCACTCTCCCAGTAGATACTGGCATTGCGGGAGTTGATACGACTGGCAGCCACCGATATCGCCCCCAGGTACGCCTCTCCCTTCCCGTAGAGGGACTGGAAGATCTCTCCGATCATCTCTTCCGCCCACCCCCGATGGAAACGGCAGATCCCTCCATTGTCCATGATCAGTTCCTTCTTGAGCCGTTCCGCACAGATCTGACCCAACTTCCGGGGTGGATGAAACTCCGGCCCGTAGTGCATGTAGTACTTGCCCATAATCGCCATAGGGGCAAGGACACCCGGCGTCCAATACTGGTTGGGTACCATCCATCCCTTCCGGCCGTTGGCGGTATGTACGAAGGTATCGAGAATGCGGATTCCCTTCATGCGCCGAACTTTTCTACCCCACTTCCGCACTCCCTCGGAAAAATCCACCATTCCTCGCTTTTCCAGGATCGAATCGATCAGCTCGCAACCTAACTCGGCATTGTGCATAGAATCTTTCACCACGTCGAACCTCTGGACATCCCAATGCGGCGTCCGGGTTACCCCCAGTTCTTCCGGTGTCAACACTCCCGTGTCGAGACAGTCCAAAAGCCATGCCAGAACCCCGCCCACCGAAATGGCGTCGAACCCCGAGGCGTCCGACTTCCTGTTCAATTTTTCCGCTGCCCGCTGGTCGAAAATGCCACAGAGGGGCCCCAAGGTCTGGTACGGTTCATAGTCCTTCTTGTACTCCTGGTAGGTCTTCTTGCACACCGCGGAACAGGGTTCCCCGCAGGTATGTTGCTTCTTGGGCTGGATGATTTCCTCGTTGAACTGTTTCAGGTAGTGTCCTAGGATGAACCGTTCATGGAGTGCCAGCCGTTCTTCTTCTGTCCAGTAAATGGTTCGGTAGTTGAAAGCGAGGATCCTTCCCCCAAGGGTGGCATAGTTCACCCCAAAGGTTCCCCCTGTCTGGAACCTCGGATCGAATCGGTATTTGGTGGTAGCCTCGAAATCCTTCACTGCCAGCTTCTGTTTGTACTTCTCTTCGAACCAGGCGTCCGCCACCTTCCGATCCCGGAAATCCTCGTCGATCACCGTGCCTCCGTAGACGATGGCGGCGATCCCGTGATCGGCCAGTAGCTTCGTACCGAATCCTCCTCGGCCCGCCCATACATCCACTTCCGTGGCCTCGCCGTCTTTTACCGGAGCCGAGAGGATCCCCGCGAAATCACACGCCAGTGCCGCGGGCCCCACCGCCAGCGCCTGGTAGCTCCCCTGGTACCGGGGTCCGCACTGCTTTAAGGCGTAGTCCATGAGTCCGTACGCCCCTCCCCGGCCGTACTTCCATACCTGATGGATATTCACAGGGATCAGTTCCACCGTTACCTCTTCCCCATGGTTTCGGTTGAGGTACAAAATGGAAGGAGTACATGCCTTGTTCAGGATGGAGATCAGGTTGATCCCCAGGTTGTCGAACACCAGCCCCGCCCCTCCCATACTGGAGATATAGAATCCCCTCCAGCAGGGGGAAAACCCATTGATGAAAAGCCGGTTGGACCCCGGCAGGATAGACCCAGCCAGTAACCCTACACCGATGTTTACACACCAGAGTCTACCCGACAGGTGCAGACCTAAGTCTACGGGCCCCAAGTACTCGTCCAGGGAATACTGCTTCATACGGTAGAATCCGGTAGAAGCATCGATGAAAAGGACCTTTTGATAGTGTTGCATACCTTTATTGTAGACCGGAAGACGCCTAATTGCCACTCGAAGAGCCCGCATACTCCTGTTCGAACTATAAAATTAATACCCACTGTTTCTCCCGGGACAATTTATATGGGAACTAATTTCTCACTCCAATCCCCAAAGAACTCGAATTACCACCTATGGGAAACATTTTGTTGGCATACTTTTTGCTTTTTTATATATACATTTTTATATAGGAGAAAAGATATGAAGCGAACAGTGATTCTGCTTACAGGGTTGCTCTTGATGGGCACCGCACTCCTCTTTGCTTCCGGCTCTACGGAACAACGGGGAAGAGGAAATCAGGGAAGCGGGGGATCTTCCAGCGCCGGAGCGAGTACCGTGGACTCGGACGCTCTCTTCGCTCAGGAAATGGGGAAACTACCGAAACAAGCCCTTTCCCCCCAGGAGAAAGAAGGTTTACTGTACCTACGGGAAGAAGAGAAACTTGCCCGGGACGTGTACCTCTTTCTAGGGGAGAAGTTCAATGCACGGGCCTTCCTAAACATCGCCGAAAGCGAAGAGACGCACATGGCCTACGTGAAAGTCCTCCTGGACAAGTACGGAATCCCGGATCCTGTGGGATCCAACCCGCGCGGCGTGTTCACCAACCCGGAGTTCGCCAAACTCTACAGGGAGCTGACCCAACAGGGTAGCGTCTCGATAGGGGAAGCCTTTAAGGTAGGGATGCTCATTGAAGAGCTAGATCTGGCGGATTTGGATCGGGTGTTGAAAGAAACCGACAACGCAGACATCCGGGTCATGTATCAGAACCTGGCCAAAGGATCCCGAAATCATCTCCGGGCTTTCAGCAGGCAAATCGAGCGGGAAGCCGTGACCTACAAACCCGTGCATATAAGCCCATCCCTCTATTCCAAAATCCTTTCCACTCCTCAGGAGGGGGGTGGCTTGATTCTGGATCCGAACTTCGCATTCTAATGAAGCAACGAGTATAAATGCACTAAGGCTACGGCCACCTAAAGGCTCCGGCGGGAAAGGATCGAATCTCAAACACCTGCCGGCGCCTTTATTTTCTGCCTTATTTATTTTAATCTCACTATGCCTTCGTAACTTTCGTTCTAATTCCCGACGTTTCTTGCAATCACAATCTTATCCTGGATTGCATCGTCAGGTAATCCACGAAGAATATCTTATTTTCGATCTTGCAATATCAGTTCAATTAGTAGGCCGATCAATCTTTAAGTAAAACTAGAATAGCACACCAGGTGTTGCAAAATCGACAAATACATGTTGCGAAATTTGGAGAAACAGATTAATCTATATTTCAGTCAAGGAAAGAATGGATCGTCGATCCATCTCTCGAGACCAATAATAATATTATATGGAGTAAGGAGATTGTATGAAAAAGCGTATCCTGTGGATTCTCTTGCTCATTCTGGTAGTAGGGGTTTTGCCTCTATTCGCAGCCGGAGGGAAGGAGCAAGGGGCAAGTACAAAGGATTACAAAATCGGAATCATGACGGGCACGGTTGTGCAGAACGAAGAAGAGTTCCGCAAAGCGGAAGCGATTCAGAAAACTTTTGGGGCAGATAGAATTATCATTGCCACCTATCCCGCCCGATTCATGCAGGAACAGGAAACCACCATTTCCAACATGATGGCCATGGCGAGTGATCCAAAAGTGAAGGCCATCGTATTCGTGCAGGCGGTTCCTGGCGCGGCAGCCGCGATTGACAGAGTTCGCCAAGTTCGTCCCGATATGTTCTTCGTTCTGGGGGTGCCGGGGGAAGACCCTGACATGATAGCCGGCAAGGGTGATATTGTCCTCCAAACCAACGATTTGGCTCGGGGTGAGCAGATAGCCCAGCAAGCTAAAAAGTTAGGCGCGAAGACATTAGTACACTATTCCTTCCCCCGCCACATGTCTTATGAAATGCTCTCGGCCCGGAGAACCCTGATGAAGGAAGCCGCTGCGAAACTTGGGTTACGCTTCGTAGAGCAGGACGCGCCGGATCCTACGGGGGACGCGGGAGTTCCTGGAACTCAACAGTTTATCATGGAAGATGTACCGCGCAAGGTAGCGCAGTACGGTCCCGATACGGCCTTCTTTGGGACTAACTGCGCTATGCAGGAGCCCATGATTCGTCAGGTTGTAGCCAATAAAGCGATCTATCCGGTGCAATGCTGCCCCTCGCCGTTCCATGCCCTACCGAACGCTTTAGGAATTGCCGTACCCCCGGAAAAGAAAGCCGATGTGGCATGGATTCTTACTGAAGAAAAAGCAAAAATCGCAGCCTCCGGGATGTCTGGTCGTGTTTCCACCTGGCCTGTGCCTGTCAATATGATGTACATGGAAGCGGGGGTGAAGTATGCGATGGAATATATCGAGGGAAAAACAAAAGGAAAGGTTGACAAGGCGAAACTGATGTCCATCATGGAGAGTATCGCCGGCGGTAAGGTAGAGTTGACGGAGTACACCAGCCGAAAGACTGGAAAGACCTATTCGAACTATTTCCTCTATCTTTCGGACTTCTATCAATTTTAAGTAACATTAAACTCGAGATGCGGCAGGGTCTTGAACACAAGACCCTGCTTTTCCCATGTAATGCCCATGAACACAATAAGAAGGAGTTCCTGTGGAACGAAACGGTAAGTTTGTGCTTGAGATGAAGAATATCGCCAAAGAGTACTACGGCAATAAGGTATTAAAAGGAATAAATCTATCAGTACGAGAGGGAGAAATCCATGGTATCGTAGGGGAAAACGGAGCCGGGAAAAGTACTCTAATGAATATCCTGTTTGGAATGTCGGTGATTCATTCCACCGGTGGTTTCCAAGGGAGTATCGAGTTCTTGGGCAAACCGGTAACGATCACCAGCCCCTTTGATGCCATGGCACTGGGAATAGGCATGGTCCATCAGGAGTTCATGCTGATTCCCGGATATTCTGTCACGGAGAATATCAAACTCAATCGGGAGATCACGAAGGAAAATCTCCTTTCAAAACTTCTCGGCCCCAGCATCCGCACCCTTGATTGGGTGGCGATGGGTCAGGATGCCAGAAACGCACTGTCAAAGTTGGAGATGGATATCGACGAATGGGTAAAGATAGCGGGGCTTCCCGTAGGCCACATGCAGTTCGTGGAAATAGCTCGGGAGCTGGACAAAAAAAACATCAAACTTTTAGTCTTCGACGAGCCTACCGCGGTACTCACCGAATCGGAGGCGGAAAGGCTTTTATCCACCCTTAGAAGACTGGCAGAGAGCGGCATCTCGATCCTGTTCATTACCCACAGGCTCCATGAAATCATGGATGTTTGCCACAATATCACGGTACTGCGGGATGGGGTCCAAGTGGCAACCAAGCCTAGATCGGAGACAACCATAGAAGAGTTGGCCCGCTTGATGGTTGGTCATACGATCGAGTCCCTAGCGAAACGAAAAACTAGCCTTGAGCAACGAAAGACTATCTTGAAGGTGCGGGACCTAAAGGTATTGATGCCGGGGGAAACCGTTCACAAGGTAGACCTGGATATCAAAGAAGGAGAAATCTTTGGAATCGGTGGATTGGCTGGACAGGGGAAGATCGGCATCGCCAACGGTATCATGGGTCTGTACGATAGCTACGGTTCCGTCGAGTTCGAAGGACAGCCCCTGCCACTTACCCATCCCCGTGAAGCATTGAAGAGAGGATTGGCCTTTCTATCCGAGGATAGACGGGGAGTGGGACTTCTCCTCGACATGAGCGTGGAAATGAACATCGTAGCCCCGGCGATCGAAATCCAAAAGAAGTTCCTCAAAAATCTTGGGGTTTTCTCCTTTCTGGACCGTACGCAAATTCGTCAATTCGCCCAAAAGATGATTCAAAAACTGGACATTCGTTGTCTTGGCCCTGAACAACCGGTGAAACGGCTGTCGGGGGGTAACCAGCAGAAGGTGTGCATCGCGAAGGCATTGGCCCTGGAACCAAAACTCCTGTTCGTTTCCGAACCTACCCGAGGTATCGATATCGGAGCCAAGAAACGAGTTCTGGACACCCTGGTAGAGTTGAACCAAACCACCGGTATGACCATTGTGCTGACTTCCAGCGAACTGGCAGAGTTGCGGTCCATCTGTGATCGGATTGCCATCATCAGCGAAGGAAGAGTCATGGGCATCTTGCAGCCGGATGCGGAAGACGCGCAATTCGGATTATTAATGGCAGGTGAGTATGCAGAACGGCAGTGATAAACAAAAAACAGCTTCATTCTTTGATCCGATCCAAAGGGTTATCCGCTCCTTTGGACTCCCTCGAATCATCATCATTTTATTCCTCTTGTCGCTATGGGTCGCCGCAGCCTTTCTTTCCATTCCATTCCCTGCCTTGCTGTCGGATACCTTCATTCGACTAGGAATGAACACCGTGCTTACTCTGTCGATGCTTCCCGCTATTCTGGTGGGTACAGGCTTATTTTTTGGCTTGCCCCTCGGCATCATCTGCGGCCTACTGGGGGGGGTTATGAGCATCGAATTGAACTTGAAAGGCCTCACGGCATTTTTCGCTGCCATAGGGTTTTCTATTCCTCTGGCAACCCTGGTGGGGTACGGATACGGGCTTCTACTGAATAAGGTCAAAGGTTCGGAAATGACTGTGGGAACCTATGTGGGCTTCGCCTTTGTCTCGTTGATGTCCTTTGGATGGGTCACCCTGCCCTTTAAAAATCCGGAGATGGCCTGGGCTATCGGGAAGGGGATTCGAGTCACCGTTTCCCTGGAGGGTAGGTTCAGTAACGTGTTAAACAAACTGTGGGCCTTCGAGGTTTACGGCATCAGGTTCCCAACGGGCGCCATCGTGTTCCTAGGTTTCCTGTGCTTTCTCATGTGGCTTTTTCTACGAACCAGGACAGGGCTTTCCCTGCAGGAGTGTGGGATGAATCCCAAGTTCGCGAAAGCTTCGGGGATCGATGTGGATCGCATGAGGATTGTAGGAACGATCATGTCCACAATCCTGGGTGCCATAGGCATCCTCGCCTACGCGCAGGGATTCGGGTTCCTCCAGTTGTATGAAGCACCCATGTACATGGGTTTCATCGCCGCTGCCGCCATTCTGATAGGGGGGGCCACGTTGAAAACAGCGAAAATCAGTCATGTACTGATTGGCACCTTTCTCTTTCAGGGGATACTGGTAGTGGCGCTTCCGGTGGCCAATACGGTGGCCACCTTAGGCAGTCTGGCAGAAATATCACGGATCATTGTTTCCAATGGAATCATTCTGTACGCCTTGGCTCAGAAAGGGGGCAATGAATGAAAGAGGCTGAAAAAAGGACAAAGGGTTTTGCCTACAAAGCGCGACGGTTGCTTACCAACAACGCGGTCAGTATTCTCTTTGTGGTCATCGGTGTGTTAGGCCTTCGGGTTTCAGGTCTTTCTCTCCCTTTCTTTTTCGAGGACATCGTGAACCGGTTAGCCCGTAACAGTTTCATGGTACTTTCCCTCATCATTCCTGTAATGGCAGGATTAGGCCTCAACTTCGCCATCGTCCTGGGTGCCATGGCAGGCCAGGCGGCAATTATCGTGGTTACCCATTGGAAGCTGGGAGGAATCGGGGGGATCCTTTTATCCACTATGTTAGCCTTTCCCCTGGCAGTACTCCTGGGAATTATGACAGGTCGCCTTCTCAATAGGGCGCGGGGCAAGGAAATGATCACCACCCTGATCCTGGGGTTTTTCTCCAACGGAATCTATCAGCTCGTGTTCCTGTTGCTGGTGGGAAGTGTAATTCCTATGAAAAACGATGTACTGGTGCTATCCAGCGGAGTAGGATTACGGACATCCATCGACCTTACAGGTGGATTGAAAAACGGATTGGACGATCTGCTCCGCGTGCCTTTCCCCCTATGTGCGGTTCTAGTAGGAGTGATCCTCCTGCTCGTGACGGTAATCAGACTTTTCGTTAAAAAAGAAACACACCCGAAAAGCAGATTGATAGGGTGGGGCGTGTTGGGATTGGCACTGCTAGGCTGGGGAGCTTTTCATGTCTATACCCGCTCGATGTTCAATTTCGTACGAGTTCCCGTTAGTACCTTCCTCATCGTTTTAGGGTTATGCTATTTCATTACCTTTTTTACCCGCACGAAGCTGGGCCAGGACATGCGTACCGTGGGGCAAGATCGGCATATCGCTGAGGTGGCCGGTATCGATTCCGATCGCGTACGAATCATTGCCATGGTGATGTCCACCGTGCTTGCCTCCATGGGGCAAATTATTTTCCTGCAGAATCTGGGGACCTTCAGCACCTATGGAAGTCATGAACAGGCAGGAATGTTTGCCATAGCCGCCCTGTTGATCGGAGGTGCTTCGGTAGCGAAAGCGACCATAGGGCAGGCACTACTGGGGACGTTGCTTTTCCATACCATGTTTATCGTCTCCCCTTTAGCGGGACGTACACTGTTCGGCGACGCTCAGCTAGGAGAGTTTTTCCGGGCCTTTGTCGCCTACGGAATCATAGGGTTGTCGTTGGCTCTCCATTCCTGGAAAAAACAGATGCAAGCGAGAGAGGAAGCTCGAAAATCCGAATAAAATCATACGGGACGAGGGGCTCCCTATGCAATAATGGCGAACCTCTCCTTCGTGATTTCCCACCGAAGGGGCTCTCCCCGAAGATAACGCTCCAGTTCCTCCACCATGAACTGAGCCATCCTCCTACATTCCCCTCCCAGAGACCCGGCCAGATGGGGGGTGAGGAACACGTTGGGTAGGTCGTACAGCGGAGACTCTGGTACGGGAGGCTCCGGATATGTAACATCCAGCACAGCCTGTATATCAGGCCGTTCCCGCAAGAAACGGATCAGCTCCGGTTCGTTCACCACGGCACCCCTACTGGTATTGATAAAGCTCGCTCCCTCTTTCAATAGAGCCAGGTGGCTGTAGCGGATCATTCCCTCGGTTTCCGGCAGCAGGGGAGCATGGAGGGAAACCACATCGGAGGAACGGAACAGATCCTCCAGGGAGCAAAGAGAGTCTACCCCCAGACCCTTTGCCGATTCCGGTGGCACATAGGGATCGTAGGCGAGGATTCGAACCTCCAGGTTCCGAAGGAGTTGACATACCCTCCTTCCCACCATACCCAGGGACACGATCCCCACCGTTGTTCCATAGCAGCCCGGGACGTCCGGTCCAGGAAAGCTGGATTGATACTTCCGTTCCTTCGTTACCTTCCGGTTGAAAGAGAACGCCCGTTTCAGACAAAATACCACAGCCGCAAAGGTGAACTCCGATACAGGAATGGCATTCGCTCCATAGGCACTGCAGATCCGTACCCCGCGCTCCCAAAATGCCTCCGAGACAATGGGGCGAACGGAGCCCGCCGCATGGAGAACGAGTTTCAGCGAAGGAGTGTTGCCCAGGAACTCTTCATCTATTCTCGGTCCGCCCCAGCCGGAAAAGATGATTTCCACCTCCTCGAGAATCTCCGGATGCTTCAGGGCTTCCTCCCGGGAATGGAACACCCCCTTCACCTCCACTAAAGATTCGATCGCCTTCCGTTCCACTTCACCGAACACGAGTTGGTAAGGTCGTTCCCCTAAAATGAAGATGGTTGATTTCATGGAAATACCACTCCCTCGGAATTCCTTCCGTTGATGACAACCCTCGCCCCCGCCTCTGCCAGGGCCTTCGCCATCACGAACCCCAGCCCTCTATAGGAACCTGTTACGAGAGCGGTTTTCCCCCTAAGCACGAACTGGTTCAGGGAAGGAGGCAAGGTCTCGGGAAGAAGGTGTTTGCCCATCATACGTTTCGTTCCTCTATTGTTTCCCGTAATCCCATCGGTCTATCCTGAAAGATCCGTACGTCCATCGTTTTCAGAGGTGTAACGATCCGGGGCTTGAAATCCATCTGAGCCAGAACATCCCTTTCAGGATCGATCCCCGGCGCTACCTCTTCCAGGGTGATTCCCTCGGGAGCCAAGGAAAACACCGCCCGCTCCGTCACATACAGAACCCGTTGATTCCTTCGTTTCGCATAGGAGCCGCTGAAAGTGATATGCTCCACCTGACGGATGAACTTTCGATACTTACCTTCCTGCAGAATCTTGATCTTTCCGTCTTCCACCTCGGTTCGAAGCCCGCCCGCCGTGAAGGTTCCGCAAAACACCACACATTTGGCGTTCTGCGAAATATTGATGAACCCCCCACAGCCCGTAAGGCCGCCGGAGAATCGGCTCACATTCACATTTCCCTCTTGATCGATCTCCGCAGCCCCTAAACAGGCCAGATCCAATCCTCCTCCATCGTAGAAATCGAACTGGGAAGGTTCATCGATGATCGCTTCCGGATTGGATGAGCACCCAAAGATCACTCCCCCCTGAGGGATCCCTCCGATCAGACCCTGTTCGATCGTGAGGGTCACATACTCGTCCAGATCCTCTTCCTCCACGATGGCCGCCACTCCGTCGGGCATTCCAAAACCGAGATTGATCACCGAGCCTGGCCTTAGTTCCAATGCGGCCCGTCTGGCGATCACCTTGCGCTCGGTCAGAGGAAAGGGTTCCATGGTAGCTTTGGGGGAGCGGATCTCCCCACAGAGGGTAGGATCGAAAAACCGAGTACATACCTGCCATTGTTCCGGATCCACCACGATGGCATCCACAAGGAATCCCGGTATCTTCACTAACCGCGGATCGAGGGTCCCGTTTTTGGCGAGTCGTTTCACCTGCACGATCACTTTTCCCCCACAGTTGTGCACGGCCTGGGCCATGGCAGGGCCATCCAATACGGCAGGTTCGTGCTCCATCGAAATATTCCCCTTTTCATCCGCCGTGGTTCCCCGAAGAAGAACGGCGTTCAACTTGAAGCTCTTGTACCACAGGTATTCTTCCCCTCCGAGGGTGATCACCTCTACCAGGTCCTCCGTTGTCCGTGGGTTCAGTTTCCCTCCTCCCAATCGGGGATCTACATAGGTTCCGATTCCTACCTTCGTTATCACCCCCGGTCGACCCGCCGCAATCTCGCGGTACAACTGGGTGAACACACCTTGCGGAAAGTTGTACGCTTCGATCTTGTTCTCCAGCACCATCCGGGTCAACTTTGGGGACATCCCATAGTGGCCCCCAATCTCCCGTCTCACCATCCCCTCGTGGGCAAAAAAGTTCAATCCTGTTTTTTCCCGATCTCCGATCCCCGTGGAATGAACGAGAGTGAGATTCCTGGGGTGGGATGTTGCGAGGAATCGAGCTTCCAATGCCCGGAGTAAGGTTGTGGGTTCGGTGACACCCCCTCCGCTTCCTCCAATGACCAGCACATCCTCATCCTGGATCAGCGAGACCGCTTCGGAAGCTGTCATCACCTTTCCCGTGACTTTCTGCAGAGCCTCCTTCATTGCCTCCCCCTATGCGCTCCACTTAATCGATTAATTTATGGTATCACGACCCACTCTAGCTGTCAAACGATATCCCTTGCCCCATTACCATCCCTTCACTATGTTTTACCCAGGAGGAAAATATGACTATTTTAGAGCAGTTAAAGAAGGTTACGGTTGTGGTTGCCGATACGGGGGATTTCCAGCAGATCAAGAAATACGGACCCCGGGATTCCACCACCAATCCTACCCTGATTTTCAAGGCAGCCTCTCAGCCGGAGTATAGGCCTATTCTCGAGAAAGCTGTTCGGGACGGCCGCTCCCAGGGGATCGATCATGTGCTGGATCTCCTTTCCGTAGGCTTTGGGGAGGAGATCCTGAAAATCATACCCGGCCGGGTCAGTACTGAGGTGGATGCTCGCCTTTCCTTCGACACAGAAGGCACCATCGAACGAGCTCGAAAGTTGATCCGTCTGTACCGCGAACGGGGAATAGATCGGGAGCGGATCCTGATCAAGATCGCCTCGACCTGGGAAGGGATACAGGCTGCGAGAGTCCTGGAGAAAGAGGGGATCCACTGCAACATGACTCTCCTCTTCAGCCTCGTCCAGGCGGCCGCCTGCGCGGAGGCGGGCGCGACCCTCATCTCTCCCTTTGTGGGCCGTATCCATGACTGGTACAAAAAGGCATGGAACGTCGACTCCATTCCTCCCGAAAAAGACCCTGGGGTGGAATCGGTGCGTAACATCTACTGTTATTTCAAGAAATTCGGCTATCCCACAGAAATCATGGGGGCGAGTTTCCGGAATGCAGGGGAAATCCTGGAACTCGCCGGCTGTGACCTTTTGACCATCAGTCCTGCTTTGCTAGAGGAACTCTCCCAGAAAGAAGGAGATTTGGAAGTAAAACTTACGAAGGAGAAAGCGTCGACCTCCCAAGTACAACGCCTGCCGACGGATGAGAAAACCTTCCGATGGCTCCTGAACGAGGACGCCATGGCCACGGAGAAACTCGCCGAAGGGATCCGTATTTTTGCCGCTGACCTGCTGAAACTCCGAGCCATGGTGGAAAAGATGCTGTAACCTCGACGGTAGTAAAGCTTCGATGGTTACCCCTATGGGAGGCTCCTCGAGGGGTGCGTTTGCCTTTTTAATTCTTTTTGAGTTTTTCGATCCACTCCGCTGCGTATTGCCGAAGTTGCGGGGCGGGATGGGTTTCCAGTTTCCTGAAGTACTCCAATGCCTTCTCTTTCTCCTTCAGCATCGCATAACACTGACCGATATTGGCCACCACCACCCCATCCTGAGGATTCAAAGCCTCTGCCTGTAGGAGACAGCCGAGGGCACTACGAAAATCCCCCACCTCCCGGTAGTAGCCTGCCAGGATGTTCCACCCCCAAGGATTCTTGGGATAGAGGGTGGTTTCCAGCTCGGCTACCTCTTTCAAGTATGGCCCGGTTTCAGCAAACCGCTCGAACCATTCTCCCAGGTAATCCTCGATCCCCGCAAACATGCTGGCTTCCCCTTCTGTAAGGGCAAGCCCCGAAGCCCATGTCCACCGGTTGCCATTCCGCTTGGACTGCTCCAGAATAGCCACGATGGCATCCTTCTGGGCCTTGAAATCTCCCAGTTCGGACAGAAGCCTGGCTTTTCCGAAATGGATGTCCAGCCGATTCGGTGCGAGGGATATCCCCTTATTGATAGAGGCTAAAGCCGCCTTGGCATGTTCTGGATCGTACTCCCGCTTGTCGTACACGAGGTATCGACCATCCGGTGCCTGCCCCATGGTCTGTACAGAACGCCTTCCCCTGTTGAAGTGGTAGTTGAAGTACGCGATGTAGAGCTCCGGATTCGCCGGTTCTGCCTTTTCCCACTGCTTCAGTAAGGTAAGCAACGCATCGTACTGCTGGCTTTTCAGGAGTTCTAGGTATCTAGTCTTGAAATCTTCCGCCCCAAGGATTTGAAGGCCGAGGAAGAAGAGCCCTGCCAGGAAAGCAATACATTCCAGTCTGAAAATCGATCGCTTCATCGTGACAACCCTCCATTCATACGTAAAATAAAGGCAAGATCCTCCATAATGATGGATTTGATTTCTCTCTGTGAAATCTCACTGTTCTCCAACAGGGGCGAAGTCTGCAACTCGCCGGCGATCTTTTCTGCACATTCCCTCTCATGTTGGAAAAAATAGTAGAGAAAAAGCTGCATTCCTGCATGGAGCTTGTCCAGGGGTTTGGAATTTGGATCCTCGTAAATTTCCTTCAGTATGGGGAGTACGTTGGAATCGTTTTTTGGATTCTCGTCCCGGAGGTAGGAATCGGTGAGGTTGAGCTTTGCTCGAGGAGTTTTCGCCGACTCGAGGGAGGGGAGTTCCCCGCTTGTGCGGAGGGAGGAAGAAACCAGCATGTTCCCCTGCACCGCGAAGATGTATGTTCCATCCGCTTCCACCGTGGTGTGGTTGTCTTTAGTCATAAACCGGGGATAGGGATATTGGGGATCTTTCTGTCGGGCTAATTCAAACCCTAAACGATCCAGAATTATGTCGGAGGCATTCATCAGCACCACAATGGCAGGAAACTTTCTGGTTTTGCCTTGAATGAACACGGTTGTTACTTGCAGAATCAGGGGGAAACCATTCTTATACCACTGGGGGATCACAATATTCCTGACGGGCTCACCATCTGGGTTGTCTACCGGAATATTTTCGAAAAGTGCTTTGATGAATTTTTCCGAGGCCTCCTCATCAAGGATTTCCCGCAATCCCAGGTATCGGAGAAAGAGGACACCCTCGTAGGTCATTCGTTCATTGTAGAACCGTAAGGTTTGCCTACCCTTCTGTGAAGCCTGCAGCTCGTCCACTAACAGCCCTTCTTTCAGCGCCCGATAGCGGGATAGTCGCATCTTCTCTTCCTCGCTCAGTTGCTGGGACTTTGATCCTAACAAAGATCCCATCGTAGCGCATCCAAGGAATCCCAGGAATACGACTCCGAGAATCCATCCCATCCATCTTCGTTTCATGCTGATACCTCCATACATATAATTTCCAATTGGTTCACCAATTGCCCTTCTTATACCCCGGGCCACGGACGAACTGGTTGCGATCTTCCAGCTTGGAAGAGATCACGTACCCCCGGGTGACGCCCATTGACTTGAGGGCGGTCATCAACTTTTTCATGCTCTCCTCTCCTACGGAAACGATGCATCCATCGCTTGTGCCATACCCCGTATAGTGAATCAGCCACTTTCCTTCATGAGGATGATCCTCCCCAAACCCGCTGGACAGGATCCGTTCGCCCGAGATGGTTTTCGTGTCTGACAGAATTAGGACTTCCTTGAAGTTCCGGCTGTCCGATTGTGCCCACCGGAGATTCAAGGCTCCCGGTGCAAGGGTGTTTCCCTGAACCAGGGGCCCGCCTACAAACTGATACGGTTGATTCACCCCGATAGGGTTCCCGTTTCGATCCCTCTGCCCATAGCTATTGTCCACCGAGTTCCAGGCCCCCTCTGCCGTGTAGCTTTGTACCACCCTCCCCGAATCGAGATTCCACTTTTTGACAACGATACTGGTGTTACCAGCCCCCACTTGCCCCTGTTTGCCATTCATCCACACCGAATACGCTCCTTCCTGCCGGAGGATCTCTGTGGTGACACTGAACCGCTCATACTCCTTTCCCCCGAGGGATCGGATCGCCGCACTGCCAGGCAGGATATAATCGGTGATACGAATCCCCGTCCCCTCACCTCTCCACACACGTTGTAAGGTATCCCACTGTATTCCCGCCCGTTTCATCAGGGCTTCCCCTATCAATTTTTCCAGTTGATCGGCATTGATTCCCGAAAGACGGTTCTTCGCATAGGCAGGATTCCTCTGCATCATCTGGATTTCCTGATCGCTCACATTGAGAACATCCTTCAAGGTTTGCGAATCATACAGGTCGATGTTCAGAGGATTCTTCCCTAGCAGCTTGGTAGCCCGTTCCATTCCCAGATAGTGCACCAGGGCAGAGGCTACGCTATGTTCCTGTTCACTCCCCTCCACCAGTTGCCATCCCCTCGTCCCGTCGTCTTTGAGGATTTCCATCAGCAGCCTGCCCTCCCCATCGTTGATCAAGGTGCCATCCCTCAATAGCTTCCAGTAATCCTTACTACTTTCGTACGCCTGGGAAATGTAAGTTTTGAGGGTTTCCATGGAAGGCGTTGCGTTGGCAGCCTTGAAAAGGGCGACCTCCCGTCTCAATTTGTCGTTCAGCACTCCTTCACCGTAGACAAGAGCCACCTGAGAGGCCACTGCCATGTGCCCTCTAACTGCGCGCTCGGTTTCATACCTTTGCAATTCCTCCCCATCGTTTATGCCGTTACGATAAGCCTCGTGACTCAACGCAATTCCCAGTTCCAGATCCGAGTTCTCTCCTTTCCGGGAAAAGGCTCCCGTCGTATTGATCCGTACCACCCGCTGGTTGTTCTCCCGATCCCAATCCGTACGGGCTTCGAAGTCTGCATTCTGTTCCTCCACGACTCTACTTTTCCCGCTGAGGACCTCCTCATAGAGGGTTTGAACCTCAGATTGCCCACTGGAGTATAGAACCCGCATGGCGGTGGCCAGATCATCCCGAATCCCCGCTTTCACTAACCGGTGGTTCTGGTAGTAGGCGTCGAATCCTTTCAGGCTTTGGGAAAGAGCGCCGAGACTGATATCGGTTCCTCCCTGTCCAAGGCTGAGCCGACTTCCACCCTCTCCCCCAAGAGTGAACTCCAGTAGCCCCCCCGAAATACCTTCACTGAACATATGGGCATTGAACAGGTTGAACTGGGTTGTCCCCCTAAGGGCATACTCCATGGCGTTGGCGGATAGGTTCCCCACCAGTGTGTTCAGGGAAGTTCCCGTGGCCAGGGTCTGCCCTAAGTATCCCCGTAGGGTGGTCTGGAGACCGCTTTGAACCCCTGTACGGAGCAGTTCGATACCCAGCGTGCTTCCCGCATCGTTCCAGTCAAGGAGTATCCCTCCCTTTCCTTCCGTCAGGGCCTCCACCACCCTCGTTCCATACGAGAGGGAGGTTGATTTAAGCGCCGTGATCCCCAGATCTGTGCCTACCTCAAGAAAAGATCCCGCTACCCCCTTCCCGAAATCCAGCGTTCGATCCAGGGAAGCCCCTCCCAGTCCAATTCCCGTGGATAGGGCACTGAAGCCAGCCTGTTTCACCAGGTTCTTCATGCCTCGATCCCATCGGAGGCTGCCGTTCCCCATATCCATCCCCGTGAACAACGCATCATCCACCAAGTTGATGGCTGTCGCTGCCCAAGGGCTCAGTAGAGCCGAAGAAGCTACAGAAACGGCGATGTTTGTCAGGCTCCGTATGGTGGGAGAACCGAAGAACCCATCACTCTTCCCGTCATTGTCCCGATCGTCATCCCAGAGCTTGCGGTTGTACCAGGCCACATCGAAACTAGCCAGTCCCCTCTGCTGCCGGGCCTGGTTCCGGAAGAAGAGAGTGTAAATCCTGCCCATCTCTCCATACCCATCCTCCTTCACTACCTCGGGGTTTCCCGGATCCATCTCTGGTGCGTAGCCCACATGCCAGTGGAAAAGCCCGTCCACGTGGTTTGAGGAAGCCCCATCAGGTCCCCTTCGCTCGTACCCGGAAGAATTTCGGTAGGCTTTCTCTGCCTGGAGGAATAATTCTTTTAGACTTTCAACCCCATCCCAGTTCCAATCTGAATCTTTCTTGCGGCCGAATATGAGTTCCAGATACCTGGACAACTCCCTTTGCGCTACCATCACCATCGCCTGGATGTAATCCCCATTCCTTCCTTCCAGTGCGGACCGACTCAAATCCACCCCCGGTCGGAAAGAGGGAGCCTGAAAATAACGGTACCCCTCGATCTCCTGCTTCTCCCGTTCGATGCCTCCCAGTAAGGTTTCATCGATCACCGTCCGCCGGACGAAGAGCTTCCCATCCTGCTTATAACCGGCACCTCGTAATGTCTCTGTCACGCTTCTCTCCACATTCTGGTTAGCCTCGAGGATCTTTCTCTTCACATCGGACTGCGCTTCCTCTACAACGTTTCCCATACGTAAAGCAGCCACTAGACTCGCCTTTCGATAGATTTCTTCTCCGATCCCTTCCGCAAACCTTTCGGCCTGCTTCAATGTCTCCGATGTATCCCGTAAGCCGGGGAGAAAGACCGTAAGAATAGGCTTCTCTTTCCCGATTCGGCCTGTGATCCAACTCGCCTGTGCCAATACCGCATCCATTCCCTGTCCGCCAAAGGCATCCTGCACGATTCTCCGCAAGGTTTCCTGAGGGGTACCGTACCGTTCAAAGGATAGGTCGGGGATCCGGACTTGATCGAGTTCGGAAAGGATGCGATCCTGTTCCAACCCGAACTGCCTGCTCATGCCTTCACTCCCTGCTGTAACAGCCTCCCGAGAAATCCTCTCGACCCACGTTTGTCGGTTCCGCACCAATAGCTCGTACTTTCCCTCCCAGAGGCGCCTCCGTTCCTCGAACTCGGTGGCATACTCTTCCTGCCACCGTTTCCGCGTCCCGTAGAGCCTTACCGCCTGTTCCTTCCACTGCGTGGTTCCCGTCTGGAACAGAATTTGCATCTGAGCCTCCCACTGCTGCTGCTTCTCTTTGAGTAGGGAAAGCTCGCCTAAAGCCTTCTGTCGTTCCTGTTCCTGGATCGTCTCTATTCGGCCCCGGAACATTGCAACCGCCCCTTCGGCCAGGGCATCCAGCTTCCCAGCCCAGCCCCTGCGGGTAAAGGCCGGAAGGGATTCCGCCATCTCGAGGCGATAGGCAAAATGATCATCCCAGGTAAAGGAAGGATTACGATACAAAGACTCCAGGAGGTTCCTTAGTTCCGTCCTTGCCGTAGATCCATCGATCATTCCTGTTCGTACCTGTTCCAGAAGGGATCGGTACCGATCGTAGAGAGCCCCCCTCTCGTTGGACAGTTGCATGGCTCGCTCCTGAGTTATCCTCTGACTGTACCCAGCCCGAGAGAGAATTCCCCGCTGGACCGCTTCCAAAAAGGAAAGGGAATCCCTCTTCTGCCCCTCATCCACTGTTTGGAATACCTCTCCGATCGTTCGAGCCAACGCCGGATCCAGAGGGGAGCCTGTCTTTTCTTCCAATAGATCTAGAAATCCTGAAAGGGTGAGCTTTTGCCCCGAAGAGGTCAGGTGGTTCAACGCGCTCTGTCGGGAGATCCGTACTGCTTCCAGACCCGCAATCTCTTCCATCCACCTGGAAAAGTCTTCCCGTTCCAAGCTCCCTGTATCGTGTACCTGGGCAATGTCCTGCCGCAGAGCCCTAATTCTTCGGCCTTCCGCGTGGGTCCAGAACCTCCACCATTTCAGATAACTCTTCTGTTTCTTTTCCGCTGGCGTATCCACATGGAAGAACACCAGATCCCCCAGATCCTTCCCCAGGTAGGTAGTTCCTCCCTTCATGTTTTGGGTAGACAGCATCATCTTGAAAAAGGAGTACAACTGCCAGAGTTCTCCATTCTGCTGGATCGTCCGGTACAGGTCCCCGGTTTTTCGTTCGATGTAATCCTCCACAGTCCAGAGGGCTTCGGGGTAGTAGGTTTCATACCCGATTACCGTAGCCTCGTCTCCCAAATACTCGTAAATCGGGACCGTGACAGGCCCTAGATCCACGTAATCATCCAGTAGTTTGTTCCAACTGGGATCCTTTAGCAGGCTCGAGACAATGGCCGGAGCCCCCTCGATCCTAAAATCCCCCTGCACCACTGTATCGAAGTAGTAGGCTAACCCGAACTGGCGAAGCAGTTCCCTTGGATCGCCCTGCTTCACCATACCCTCTATCCATTTGACCGCATCGGTAGAGATCCGTTTCGACACCTCTGCCGACTCCCCCGCGAAATACTCCCTAACCCACTGCGCGAAGAGAGCTTCATCCTCGGTCCGCAGATCCGAGAGGGGATGGGATTCCGCATAGACAGGGTCGATGGTGAAGGAAAGGCCTTCTCCCTCTCCCGATTCCCGGTACTGCCGGAACTCGAACACCTTGCGGATGTGGTACTCCATGCTGGAGACTACCTGAAAGATCTCTCTCTTGAGGGATGCGGATTCATTCCCGATTGTCTCCTGGGCTTTCTGGAGGTACTGGGTGCATTCCATCCAGCTTCTCTCCTGAAGCAGGGTAGCCCCATAGGACGGGTCCATGCGTTGAGGGAAGGGATCCTGAGCGATAGCTTGTATGTCTTCCAGCTTTCCCGCTATCCAGAGGAGTTCCTCTACCCTCCGGAATCGCTCCTCCACTAGCTCTTCTGGACTATAGCCGGGAAGCGCATAGCCTGAGGAAGCGTACTGGTAGATCGCTTCCGCTTTATCTTTCTGGTAGCGGGCTTCCTCATATTGGGATTTCTTCTCTTTTACCAGGGATAGAAGGGCTGTGTACTCTTGCGAAGCGTGGGAAAATTCGCGTAGCGCTTCGGCGTACCGCTCCCTGTACCCTTCCACCAATTGGGTGGCCCGGTTCAGGTCCTCCTGTCTTCGATCCAGCACCTGTTCCTTGAAAAGGTCTTTTCCAGACTGGAGGATCTTCAACTCTTCCGAAAGCCTTGCTTTTGCCTGCACCCATTTCCGGATCTCCTGCTCTCCTCCCAGCGCCGCCTCCCTTCTCGAACGGGACTCTTCCATCGTGAGGGAAGGAAGGGGGCCTTCCTGTGTGAATATTAAAAGCGCTCGATAGAGTAAGCTCCGGTAGGCGGATAGATCCCCGGTTGCTGAGTTGTACGCTGGGGCTCCTTCCCCTAGGCCGAGGCTTCGGGCCGCATCCTTTACTCCCTCTAGGTAATGGGTTAGGGGTTCAGCCGAGCCACTCTCTATACCCTGTACAAGGCTAGAAGGATCCTTCCTATGGGTGAAAATCGACAGGGCAGCGACCCGGCTAAGGATCTCGCCTAGATAGGGAGGCAAGCGATCGGGATCGGGCAAGGCCCGGAGGAAACGAAGGAACCCTTCAGGACTGGCCATGTCATCCCCCTGGATCGCTTCCTCGATCCTAGCGGCAAGTTCCTTTCGCACGTAATCTGCCAATGCTTTGGATATAAGGGCATACTCTCGGACTACCTCCAGGCGAATCCTTTCCTTCTCCCAGGAAAGCCATTCCGCGCCGCTATATAACTCCACCAAATCTATCCCCGCAAAGCCCTCCCCCTCAGCGGCAAAGAGCCCTGCCCCTATCTCTTCCCCAGACCCCATCCCTTCCTGAGCTGCCGCACTTTCCCCGTCATGCCCAGATCGGGAATAGGGGGACCGGCTCCCCACCTCCCTCAACATCTCCACATCTAATGGAGCCGCTTCTCTAGCCAGTTCTTCGATCCGCAGCAACTCCTCCAGCCTGCTCCTGTCCCCCGGGTAGGAACTATCCCCGTAGGTACGAATCAACTGGGCCAGCTCCTGTCCCTCTTCCCCCACCCCAAGGTCCCCATCCAGAAGGAAGGACAAAGCTTCCCGTTCCCGCCTCAGCCTGGAAAGCCAATAGGAAATTTCCCCTTGCCGCTCCTTCCTGGCCAGTTCCTCCAGGTACGCTTCTCCTCCTTCCGCGCTGGAGGGTTCCCGGAGAAGGAACTCGCGGATCGTCTCTCCACGGAACAGGGATAACGAAGCTTCCTGTTTTATTCCTTCCAGGATCACCTCCCCCTTCCTCCTGGCTAAAAGATTCCCTTCCTTCCCCTGCTGGTAGAGCTCTGCTAGCTCCTCTACCTGCGCCTTTTCTACCCCTGCCATCGTCAACTGGAGGGCCAAGGCCGAGGGTTCCACCTCCCCTACCCAGGGGATCGAAAGCTCCTGTAGAGCTGCCGTCCGCTCCCGAAGAAGGCTTAGATCCGGGAACTCGTCGAAATCCCCCTCTCCTTCGAGGTCCCGCAGGATCTGGGTAGCCTGCTGGGCAGCCTCCTGCCGATGGATATACTCCATTCCCGCTAGATACTTTTCCCAGGCCTCTTTCCTGCTCCCCTCCCCCACCCCGTAGTAGGCGGATATTTTCCTTCCGTACTCTTCGATCAGGGTAGAAAGAATGGCAGTGTTCCCCGAGCGATACACCGACAGGGCTTCCTCGTACGCCTTGCGGGCATCCTCTAGAGCGCTTAACCCTACCGCAAGGGTTTCCTTTGCTCGGGACACTTCCTGCTGGGCTCCTCCTACCACCGTGTGAAGATGAACCTCCACCCTGTTCAGTGCCTCATGGTACTCCTCCTCTGCCCTCAGGAACTCTGCCAGGGCTTGTTCCATCCTTTGCGCAGTTTCCGCCTCGGTAGGTCGGTTAGAGGTAGCATCCTGTGCGTAGGCAAGTACTTCCCGGGCTATGGCAAGCTGTTTCTCTTCCAAACTAAGGATCTGACGAACCCGCTCTATCTCCCGATCCAGAGGGGATCCTCCCACTCGATCCTCCCCATACCTGGAGGCTTCCGTGGCAAGGTCGTAGACCGAGCGAAGAGCTTCTACCCTCGTAGCCTCGAATCGATCCCGAATCCCGCCGGGACCGATCCAGTAGGATAGATCATCCCGTAAGGGGGGTAGCCGCTGAAGTAGAATGCCGTCCCGTTCGGCGATTCGTGGATTCACCTCTCGATCCAGCAGGTCCTGAATCTCTCCCCGTAGGGAGGAAAGCGATTCCTGCTGCACCTTCTCGTTGAAAAGCCGTACGGCGGCCCAGGGAACATCTCCTTTCACCCCCGGCTCGGAGTATTGACTGTCCGAACCGTCACTGAAGGAAAACCAAACCAGTTCATACCCGCAATCATCTAAAAATTCGATGAAATCTCCGTACCATTTTCGTTTCGCCCAATCGCACTCGAGGATCGTATACTCCACCCCTTCCCCATCCTCGTAGGAGCGAAAGACAACTGGGACTTCCCGCAGGATGGCGTCAATTCTGGATTCCTTCAGAGATATCTCCACCTGAAAACTGGCGATTTCATCGTTCAGGCACCCCGCACGGGCGGATAGCCGGTCTATCTCACTCTGGATGAGACTGCCGTTCTCTTCGGCCATCTCCACCAGCTCCAGACTCTTCCGGTACATGGATAACCGGCTCTCCAGCTCCTCCTGAAACTTCCGAATCTCCCCCCTAGCCGAGGAAGCCAGGGATTCCATCGAGCGCTCATACTCTTTTACAAACGCGTCCTGTTGCTCCTCCCAGGCCTTCCTTCCAGTTTCCAGGAGGCTCCGCATCTCCTTAAGCCAGGTTTCCCGCCTTCTCCCGAACTCTTCGAAGGCCGTTTCCCAGGCTTTCTCCGAAGCCAGGTAACTGTTCTGCGCTTCCGTCTCCCACCGGATCCGTTCCTGGAAAAACCTCTCTTCCGCCTGCTTCCAGGCGGAAAGCCCCCGTTCAAACTCCCGTTTGAACTCTTCCTGCCACCGAGAAGGATCCAGATGTACCTCCGACGCCCCTTCCCCTATCGAAGGCAGCTCTTCCCGCATCCGCTGGAACGCCTCCCGAAGATCTTCTTCAGTCCTAGTTGCGAGTGAAACTGCTATCGCCTCTGCGGTAGTACCCTCGCTCTTACGGCGAAGGGAAAAACTGTCCTGCAGGCGGGCTTGCAGGAAACGGGTGGAACTCTGCTGGATCAGCCGATCGAACTCCCGTTCGACACCTTTCCTGTACTCGGCTAAACAGACCGATAATTGCGCTTCCGCCCGCTCCTTCAGGGAAGAAGAGAAGGAAGAGAGGAGTTCTTGGCATTCCGTTCGGGCTTGTTGTTCCCATACCCTCAGGAGGGCTTCCCGTTTCGCTTCCACTTGCGTTCTCCAGGCAGAATCATCCGCGTGGAACCCGTCCATCCCTTTGAAGATAGGATCCCCCTTGTCGTCGAAGAGAACCTTTCCGGATTCATCGGTCTTCAGCACGTAGGTGTAATTGGCCCTGTCCAGTTCCCGCACCAGATCCTCCAGGGGAGTTTTCGGCGCCATGCGTTCCCACTCCTGTCGTATCCAGCGGCCCAACCGTTCCTCGTATTCCGAGAGTATCGACCTTCGTTCCCACTCCGGAGCCATGGGTAACTCTTCTTCCAGCACCCGCCTCCAAAGAGCGGAATCCCTGGAACGCTCGGCTAACCCCATAAACACCCGTAGGTCCTGCCTGCTAAAAGTTCCCGACACCTGCCATGGCTTTGAACCATACAACCCCGTTCCGGTTTCACCATTTGCCGCAAACCCATCCCGCCCCGAGGAAGGTACTGCCCCACAGAACAGAAGCACAGCCAGGATGTACGATAGCCTTCGAAACCCCATCTCCTCCTCCAAAACTCCTAGATGCACTCCAAAGAAGAGTGTCTCTACCTTCCTATACGGGGGAGATGAATATTTTGCTTCAAAACGAAAAAAAAATTTTAGCGCGTTTGTATGGAGAGTCTAACGGCCCTTTGGCAAACTCCTATCTCCAGGCAATAGATGGGATGGGCAGGGAGGATCTGTTTTACGGTTACACAGGGGATGACCAACCCACACCCACCCCTGAGGCAACAACAATGAGCGCCTTCCTGGATCGCGCGGTTCAAGAGGGCAAACGGGTACTGGTTACCGACTATGTGTTCACCCAAGCAAAGGTAGACGATTCCTACAGCAAAAATAATACAAAAGGGTACATCTCCTTTCCCGCCCACAGGAGGGCCCTGGATCAGATACCATCCTATCCTTCTCCTTCGGCTCCTTACGCTGTACATACCGGAAATGTCGCAACCCTTTCTCAGGCAAAAAATTTTCTCTATATCATTAACCCCAGCGCCTACTATAGCAAAAACAGTTTTATCGCCGCTCTTTAGGCTATCAACTACGACCTCCTGATTATCGATCTGTTTTCCAACGCGAGCACCTCCCTATCGCAATCCGATGTAAGTTCCTTGAAAACGAAACAGAACGGGGGCACTCGGTTGGTGATCGCCTATATGAGCATCGGGGAAGCGGAAAACTATCGGTTTTACTGGAAGCAAGATTGGAAGACCGGTTCCCCCTCCTGGCTTAGGGAAGAAAACCCGGAGTGGCCAGGAAACTATGCGGTTCGGTACTGGCATCCGGATTGGAAAAAAATCATTTATGGCAACTCGGATGCGTACCTGGATCGTATTTTAGCCGCTGGGTTCGATGGGGTTTACTTAGATAAAATAGATGTATTTGAATATTTCGAGAAATGAATCGAAGCTGCCGCCACCCGATGCCCGATTCACTTCCCCCGCCGACTAACACATACACCGCAACACACAGGTATTGAAAAATTTACCTCTATCGGCTTTACTGACGATTAAGCCGCATCGCGGAACCCGCCGGAATAAGCGCCCCTGGCGGAGCCGAAATACGGACCGCAGTACAAATTCTTCTATAGAAGGAGTGAGCCATGTCCCTGAAAGAATACGAATCCTTCGCCATTCCACCGGTTGTCTCGATAGAGGAAGGCCGGGGCGGACTTCCCTTCGTCAAGATTACTAGCGACTTCGCCGAAGCCGAAATGTATCTCTATGGAGCCCATATCACCCGCTTCGATCCAAAAGGGGATCGGCCAATCCTCTGGACGAGTCCCTCTAGTCCCTATACCCCCGGAAAACCGATCCGGGGAGGAATCCCCATCTGTTTTCCCTGGTTCGGCCCCCATCGGGTGAACAAGGAATTCCCCATCCACGGTTTCGCTCGGATCCGGTTTTTCGAATTATCCTATACCGCACAGCTTTCCGACGGCAGGATCCGGGTGGCAATGATCCAGAAATCCGATGAGGAGACCCGCGCTTTTTGGCCTCACGATTACATCCTGGAAGTGACGGCCACCTTCGGCAAACTCCTCGAAGTTTCCTTAACCGTCACCAATACCGACAGGGAACCCTTCTCCTTCGAAGATTGCACCCATACGTATTTCGCGGTCTCCGACGCCCCGAACACAGTGGTCCGAGGCCTCGATGGCGTTTGCTACATGGATCGCCTGGCTAATGACGCCCTGGGGGTTCAGTCTGGGGACCTCATCGTCGGAGGGGGACTCACGAAAATATTCATCAACTCACCCCGGGCAGTCAGCATAGAGGATCGCTCCAGTGGCCGGGTCATCCTCGCCGAACAGGAGGGAATGGCGAACACCGTGGTCTGGAACCCGGGAAAGGAGACCGCCGCCGCGAACCCCGAGATCGCGGGGAAAGAGAGAGAGTTCCTCTGCGTGGAGGCGGCAAACTGCGTGGACCATCCCGTGATCCTTCTTCCGGGTTGTTCCCACACAAGCATCGTGCGGTATTCCGAGGAGAAGAAATAGCCGGTTCCCCTAGCGATAGATCTTTAACTCCGGAACCGCCCGTGATATGTTGTCGAAATCCTTGTCTTTATGGAGAAGATAGAGGTCATTCTCCAGTGCGGTTTCAGCTATCAATAGATCGATCGTGCTTCGGACTGTAATTCCGTAGCGGCGGCAAGTAAAATAGAGAAACGCCGCCCTTTCAAAAGATATCTGTCCGTGGAGAAGACCGTAAAAAGGAATCGTTTCGAAATATTCTTTCAACCTATCGTATTCGTCGATATCCCCCGCTCCCTGCAGGACTTCCTGATAAATATAGGCATTGATTCCATAAGGGATCTTCTTCTCCAAAATATCGTCGAAAAGCGAGACCTGCCGATTCCGCCGTCCTTTCAGGTAATCAATCAATACCGATGTATCGACGAGGATCATTTTCCTGTCCGTAATCTTTTATAGTCATAGCCGTCCCGGAATTTGATTTTTCCTTTCAGTTCCCGAAGATCCTTGACTTTCCGGTTTCTAACATATTCCTTTAAAGCCGTCTCGATTAATTCTCTTTTCGTTTTAATACCCCCTGAATACTTAAACGCCTCGTTCAGGAGATCGTCATCCAAAACGACATTCGTTCTCACCCATACACCTCCTAATGTGTATAGTAATACACATTAGAAATCATGTCAAACGATCTTGAATCGCCTAGTGTCAAGTAATTTGTCACCTCAAGATGCTCTTCTCCACAAGTAATTTCGTGTTTCTTGGGAAGGATTCAAATACATGACCCGTTTGTATTCCCACAATTTCGGCCCTGTCTTGGGAAACCGCTGCTTCAGCCGTTCCCATGCCTCCCGTAGCGTCTGATTCCGCTTCTCGAATAGGATTTTATCCTCCCCCCGCCTCCTCTGCTCAGGGGTCACAAACCCGATCCCCGAATGCCGATGCACCGTGTTGTACCAGTCGATGAATCCTCCCATCCACTCCCGAGCCTCTTCCATACGGTCAAACCGACCCGGATACGCCGCATGGTATTTCATCGTCTTGAAAAACGACTCACTGTAGGGATTATCATTCTTCACCGTAGGTCGGGAATAGGACAGCAACATCCCCAGGTTCTGTAGCCACACCGAAAACGTAGCTCCCCGCATGGGATGCCCATTGTCCGAGTGTACCCAGGTGCCTTTCAGATTCCGTTCCCGTTTTATCCGGGCAAACAAGGCCTGGGCATGGGTCTCCGATTCCTCCTCGTGAATCGCCCAGCCCACAATCTCCCGGCTCCATACATCTATCACTACGTAG
>Ga0209381_1001035_pt1 | contig 51016 bp, 45 predicted proteins | sample DewCreD2012metaG_FD_184111 | JGI IMG/M metagenome (GOLD analysis project Ga0209381, IMG submission 184111) | Hot spring sediment bacterial and archeal communities from British Columbia, Canada, to study Microbial Dark Matter (Phase II) - Dewar... ... | reverse complement strand
CCGCAAGCAGAAATAATTATTCTTTCCGAGTTTGCAATTCTATCTTCATATCCTTGCAATCCACCTAATTTTGAAATCCCCTCTTTTGGCACTAACCTTCCTCTCATGGAATTATAAAGCGATTCCGGTTGTTCCATAATTTCTTTGAGCATATAGTGCGGGTAACCACCTTTTGAAAGTTCATCAATACTTACATCAACTTCATGAATTTCTTTTATGATATTAACGTCATGAATCGTTTTCGCCTGAAAATGATCTTTGTAAACTTCTGCAATTTCACCATCTTCCAAATAAACAACCTGACTGGTATGGGCAATTAATGCATTAACATCTGAAGCAATAAAATTTTCATTCTTACCAATTCCGATAACAAGCGGAGATCCTTTTTTAGCAACAACAATTTTATTAGGTTCTTTTTTGTAGATTACAGCAATACCATAAGTGCCTTCAACTTCATTCAGAGCATAGCGAACCGCTTGAAATAAATCCTTCTTAAGTTTCAGATAATGATCGATTAAATGAGCTAACGCTTCAGTATCTGTTTCGCTGACAAATTTATATCCTTCTTCTAACAATCCGTTTTTTAATGAAACATAATTTTCAATTATACCATTGTGAATTAGAAAAAGTGTTTTATCTTCATTCATATGAGGATGCGCATTAACCATACTTGGTTCGCCATGGGTAGCCCAGCGTGTGTGACCAATACCAAGATTTGAATGAATATCTTCGGTTTGAACTAGTTTCTCAAGTTCAGCAACTTTCCCTTTTGTTTTGATTACTTTGCATTCAGTGGTATTAATAATTCCAATACCAGCTGAATCATATCCTCGATATTCGAGCCGCTTTAGTCCTTCTATGAGAATAGGGACACAGTTTTTTTCACCTATATAACCTACTATGCCGCACATAGTAACTCCTATATGTTTTTATGTAAAAAATAAAGAAGTAAAGTGTGAATTAAAAATTAATGATCCGGACAGGGACGTAAAAGAAGTAGATTTGGCTCGATATCGAAACCTATTATTTTGGATTGAGTGTCAATTTGCATTGATAATAACTATCAAAAATTACGATGCAAATTTCGAAAAATTTATATGGATTCGCAAGACTGATTTAACAACTTTGTATAATAAAGGATGAAATCCTATATTTGCGACGTAAAAATTATTATTTGCACTTATGGCTCTATTGATAGTGCATCTTATGTGGTTTATCCCGCTTTTGCGGGAGATCAGGATAAGTTCTTAAAATAATTTTATTTGCACCCGTAGCTCAATTGGATAGAGCATCTGACTACGGATCAGAAGGTTTGGGGTTCGAATCCCTACGGGTGTACAAACCAAATTACGAATTGAGAATGTAGAATTGAGATTCTTTTCTTAGAAGTTCATTCTCAATTCGCAATTGTCAATTCTCAATTATTTGCACCCGTAGCTCAACTGGATAGAGCATGTGACTTCGGATCACAGGGTTGAGGGTTCGAATCCTTCCGGGTGTACTAAGTGTTTCCATTTTGTGGGTTGAGAGTTCTTCCGTAGGAATCCCTTCGGGAGAATACTTCCGGGTGTACAAAGTATTTCCATTTTATGAGTTGAGGGTTCTTCCATAGGAATCCCTTTTTAGGAGAATCCTTGAGATGTACAAATCAATTTAACTGTTGGGTTAAGAATTTATTCACAATTAATTTTTTAGAATCATTGGTCTGAAATTTTTTCAAAATAATCCATTAAATTAAATCTTCCGGAGTTAATAATTGGATTTTAGAATTACGAGTAATAGCAAGATTATTTACTGGAAATAATTCCGGATTTAACAAAAATTATTATTGTGAAAAAAATTAAACTTTACTTCAAATCCATTGCTCCTTTTCTTAGTTTTGCTAATAATTTTACTTCATACAAAATTTTTCTTCACTATATATTCAATAATGCATGTACCATTTATGGATTATTTTATTTCAGTTATAATCTAAGGAGGTAAAATGCATAAGAAAGCAATCGTTTATTTTATCTTTATCATTTGTTCACTTTTACATATCACTACATTCGCTCAGGAAACAAAAGAATCTAAAAAAGCTCTTGATGCATTTATAAGTGCAACCACAAAATCAACTTTTGAAAGCACACCAATGTCAGAAACAGAAATTTGGATAGAATTAACCCCCGGTCCAAGAGGTCGTTGCGTAACCAGAAATGATGGTGTTTTTGGAATTAATTTCTCCAATATTGAAGAGGTGCAAGGTAAGAAATCACAAATAATCAATCTTGTAATTAGTGTCCGCCCAAAAAATAATTTTCCTTTTAAGGTTTCTAACAACGTATTTCCTTTCACATTAATGAAGTCAGAGGGTCCTTATTACGAGTTCACATTGAAATTTATTAAAGATAACAATGCCACAGATACAGGAAGATTTGAAATCGAAAGAAACTATCAAGTAACCGGTCCGCCCAAAGGAGGTGCTAAACAGAAAGAAGGATCGGCTGTTAAAACAGGTGACAGCTATCAAGGTGAAGTTATGCATTTTTAGTAAATAAGCTGGAGATAAAGAGAATGAATAAGAGTTATATAAATATTTTAATCATCTTAATACTAATTTTATCTTCGATTTATGCATTCGGACAAGAAAATCCAAAGCAAAAAAACAAGACTCAAGACAACCCTCCGGAAGAACTTGAATTATTAATAGAAGAAATAAGAAGAGAGGTAAAAGTAGCAAATGCAGAAATAACAAAAGCAACCATTGTTTATGATGAACAGAATAAAAAGATAAAGTCTGATATAAGCTTAAGGTCAAAACTTATTACTAATAAAGAGGGAGAATTCAGCATTGAAATACCTCCCGCTCAATTTGAAAAATTAGCGGTTAATACATCTTTCGAATTAATTATAAAAATTAATCCTCCGAAAAATTTCAATGGGCAATACAGTGATAATTCGGTTTCGATAAAATTACAACACAGAAACGGTCCTAATTATAACCTAATACTTTTATGGATTCCCGAATCAACAAAGACAAACAAAGGGACATTCGCAGTAAGCAGTAAAGCTCAAACATAATTTATAACATATAGGGGATAAGAAATACCGCCTTATCCCCTATACTACGCTAACCCTTGCTCAGCATATATAAATTAGGTGTTTTATTTAATAAACTTGCACTATATCTTTAACTCAAAAGAAAATTAAACGAATATTTGCCACTTACAAATAACTTAAGGATATTTGAACAAAGAAGTATTTCCGCAAAGTGAATCATAAAAGAAAAATTGGAAAATTTTTGTATTAACATATCAGATGAGATGAATTAGTATGCTCTTCGAAGAAAATGTATATAAATTCATGTATGCCGCTCTTCAGGAAGCGGAAAAAGCTTTAGAAAATGATGAAGTACCAATTGGTGCTATAGTTGTTCATAAAAACAAAATAATTGGCAGAGGATTTAACCAGACAGAAAAGTTAAAAGACCCGACCGCACATGCAGAAATGATAGCTATTACAGCTGCAGCAAATAATCTGAAATCAAAATTTCTTGAAGAATGCGATTTATATGTAACAGTAGAACCTTGTGTAATGTGTGCGGGTGCAATATTATTAGCCCGAATACGAAATATTTACTTCGGAGCTTTTGAACCAAAATTCGGCGCATGCGGCTCACTCTTTAATATTATTGAAAGCGGTAAATACAATCACAAACCAAATCTTTTTTCAGGAATTTATTCCGATGAATCAAAATCTTTGCTGGAAAATTATTTTCAAAGAAAAAGAATAACGAATAATTAAAATTAGGTTTGGCAATAAATCCTTTTCTCTTTAACTTTGCTTTGTAAATAATTTCTTAACACCAAACCAAATTCAAAATTAATATGCAGATAATAATTTTTGGCTCTCCCGGAGTCGGTAAAGGAACACAAGCAAAAATTTTAGCAAATAGACTTAGTATCCCTCATATTTCAACCGGCGATATTTTAAGAGAAGCAATAAAAAACCAAACCGAACTTGGTAAAAAAGCTAAAGAAATAGTTGATAAAGGAGAATTAGTACCGGATGATATAATGGGTGGAATTGTAAAAGAAACTTTAAACGATCCTAAATGCAGTAACGGCTTTATTCTTGATGGTTATCCCCGCACTATCAATCAAGCAAAAATTCTTGAAGAAATTTTAAAGACAATTAAAAACGAAAAACACTTCCTTATAAAATTAGAAGCTGATGATGAAATTATTATTGATCGGTTGACAAATAGGTTGGTTTGTAATAAGTGCGGAAATATCTTAAACAAAACCGAAGTGAAGGGAAATTTTACTTGTCCGGTATGTAATTCTCTCAATAGTTATATAAAACGAGCAGATGATGATGAAAGTGTAATAAGACGCCGATTAAAAGTATATCATGAAAGCACAGCTCCGGTTTTCGATTTTTACAAAGACAAAGCAGAAATAATTGAAATTGATGGAGCGCAGCCGATAGAAAAAGTTACTGAGGAAATATTAAAAAGACTCGTTTAATATCATTCGGTTTCTTTTTTCTTAAATAATACTTTGACCGCTTTACCTCCTTCTAAGCGGATTATCTTAGCATTATGTTTCCTTACCAAATCATAATTATGCGTAGCCAAAATTACCGAAGTACCTCTTGCATTAATTTTTTTAAGAATTTCTAGAATCTCGTCAGCTGTATCCGGATCAAGATTACCGGTTGGTTCATCAGCTAAAACAAGAAATGGTTCGTTTATTATTGCTCTTGCAATAGCTACCCTCTGCTTCTCTCCACCAGATAATTCATAAGGCATGTTATTTTGTTTGTGTGATAAACCAACTTCAGATAAAGCATTAATTATTTTCTTCTTATTATTTTTTTTTGTTGATCCTGTAACGCTTAAAACAAATGAAAGGTTATCATAAACATTTCTATCGTGTAATAACTGAAAATCCTGGAAAACTATCCCTATCTTTCTCCTCAGATATGGCAAGTCCTTAGGTTTGATCGATTCAGACGAATATTCTCCGACTTGTACATATCCAGATTGAGGTAAAATGTCCATGTAAATCATCTGAAGCAAAGTTGTTTTTCCTATCCCGCTTTTTCCTATTAAATAAACAAATTCACCTTGATCGATTTGAAGATTCAGGTCCTGAAAAACCGGTTGGTTTGGGTAACTAAAATCAACGTGATTAAATATCAACATTTGTTCTTTCTCTTTTTTAGTATGAATTGAGCTCTTTCACTTTGAGCATTTGCGTCCGTATCCGTAAAAGCATTTTTGCACTTGTAAACATAAAAATCCGAGTGATCAATAAATTCAAAATATTCTTCGAAACGATAAATTTTCTGCTTATGAATTTCTTCAACCTTTTGCCCATTAGCAAGTAGTATTTCAAAGTAATTAAAATGAATTCTTTTCGATTCGTTGTAATGACTCTTCTGAATAAATTTAATATCGTTTACACTTCCCTTTCTATTTAAGTACCTTTGATAAAGTTTGCTATTATTTTCAAGACTAACATCAAAAGTAAAAATCCCATCGTCATGTAGGCAATTACTTACCTCATCTAAAAGTGATATGATTTTTTGTTTTGTTAGTAAATAATTAACGCTATCAAATGTTGAATAGACAAAATCAAATTTCCTCTTAAATGGGAGTTGAATCATATTACAACAAACCCGGTCAATACTATTTTCGGCTGATCTTATCATCTGTAAAGAAAGATCGCTAATACAGAAATATTTGAATTTCTTTTTTAATTTGCTTGCAATCTTACCAGTACCGCATGCAAGTTCAAGAGCATACAAGTTTTTCTTCTTCACTTCCTTACTGATTGAAAAAATATAATCCGCCCATTTTTTGTAATCGATAGAACGCATTATATGAGGATATATTAGAGTCAGAAAAGTATAATTCTTAGAGGTCATTGGTTCCTGTTCTTGACTATTGTTTCTGCCCAATAAACTGCCTGAACCATACTTTCTTCACTTGCAATCCATTTATCAGCAATGTCAAAAGCAGTTCCATGATCTGGTGAAGTCCTTACAAATGGTAGTCCCGCTGTATAGTTTACTCCTTTGTTAAAATTAAGCATCTTAAAAGGAATAAGAACTTGATCGTGATACATTCCTAATATTGCATCATAATTTTTGTAGAGATGATTTCCGAAAAAGGCATCCGGTACAAAAGGTCCAACAGGTTTTATCTTCTTCAGGGATTTTATGATCGGTTTTATTATTTCATTTTCTTCACTACCAATTCTCCCATCTTCGCCGGCATGAGGATTTAAACCAAGGACTGCAATTTTAGGTTTAGAGATACCAAAATCTTTCTTAAGAGATTGATGTAAAATAGATAATGAATTTCTAACAGTAGCTTTGGTAATAAACTTTGTTATTTCTTTTATGGGTTTGTGAATTGTAACTAAACCACATTTCATTTTAGGAGACAGAAAAAACATCAAATAGTTTTTAGTTTTTGATAGTTTGGCTAATAATTCCGTATGCCCCGGGAAATTAATACCAGCTAAATTAAAAGCTTGTTTAGAAATTGGTGCGGTAATAATTGCATCAACAAACCCGACTTGCACCAGCTTTACTGCATCACATATTGCATTATAAGAAATTCGACCGGAAACATTTGTCGGAGTGCCTAACTTCTGTTTTGCATTACCAATATCAATTACTATGATTTTATCTTTATCAACAATTTCAAATGATTTTTTAGAAATTATTTGATACTCAAATTTGGGAGTAATTCTATCAATTGTTTTGAGAAATACATTTTGGGGACAGAGAAAAATAATTTGTCTTTTACCGGGCTTATAAATTCTATTAAATGTTTTGACAGAGATTTCAGGACCGATTCCATTAATATCTCCGCATGTAAATATTAATCGGGTCATTTATTTACTCAAAATATAATTGCCCAAACCGGTTCTGTCTGTAAAAATAAATTCTTTTTGTAAATCTTTATAAAACCAAATTTCTACAACATTATTAGTGGAAGAATAATCTCTTTTTATTTCATCGGGTTTTCCATACTGAATATAGATTTTACCACGATCGGTTTTAGCGCCAATCTGATTAGCAAGATTACTAAAATTTTGCATAGCATAATCTGACCTTTTGTAAAATTCATCCATCCATTCATTGAACATATATTCTCGTTCAGGAAATTTCTTATTCCAGAAATCTACCAGAGCTTTATATTTATTTTGATTGCTACTTTTATAGAGGTCAAGCAATTCAGCTCTGTCGTAAATTAATTCAAGCAGTTCAACCGCTAAATTAATATTGAAAAGTGTTACAGGTTTATTAAGCCACTCGACGTTAATAAGAAAGCTGCTTTCGTTCGAACCATTAATTACTTTAACTGTAACCGGACCTTCGGTTAGTTTCTGACTAAAATCTTCTAATAGAATGTAATTAGAATTATTTAATAGACTGCTAGAAGCAATTACAATGCTTCCATCGCATTCATCAATTATTAGATTCCTGGAAGGATTAACAATTACTTTTTGATCATAAACAACCTGACCGGGTTGTTCAATTTTAATCAAAGCTTCCTTTATAGAATCGCTATTGACGGGTATAAATAAGCTATACTTTCTTGCTGCAAATGGTATTTTGTTGTTGCGATTTACAAGTCTGAATAAAGCTTGTTTATCCGAACAAGAATTACCAATATTTTCTACAACCAAAGGTTTGTAAAAAATATTTTCATGAATTCGAGATAAATTAATAGTAATCGAATCCAGCTTAATTGTTTGATTTGTATTACCTATTTTCAAAGAAGGTTGTATTACATAATCTTTATTTGCTAACCGAAGACTAATCACACCCTCAAGAAACTTATCCTTGTTTTGTGTTTCGTCATAAGAATTAACCGAAAGATTCTTTGAGTAATATTTTCTATGATCAATTTTGTTATTTAATTTAACATCAAAAAAAATCTCTACCCCACCTGAAAATAAATCGCCATTCTTAACATATATAAGACGATTGTAAGGAATATTAAAGGAAACATAACAATCTGTTGAATCGTTTGATGGAAGGAAATTTACTTCAAATAAATTTACTTGCAGAGGATTTACATTTTCTTTTGAGGGTTGTGCAAAAGAAATGAAAGGGAACAAAATTAAAATAATAAAGATCCGTTTATGAATAAGTAGTCGGGTAAGATTCATATTCTTTAACTATTCATACTAAGGAGGAATTCTTTATTATTCTTAGTACCTCGCATCTTATCAAGAATAAACTCCATCGCTTCAGTTGGATCAAAATCGGCTAATAATTTTCTGAGAATCCATATTTTATTCAGTTCATCTTCCTTAAGGAGTAATTCTTCTTTTCTTGTACCGGATTTATTTAAATCTATTGCGGGGAAAATTCTCTTATCGGCTAAATTACGGTCAAGTACTAACTCCATGTTACCGGTTCCTTTAAACTCTTCAAAGATAACTTCATCCATACGACTACCGGTATCAATAAGAGCTGTGGCAATAATAGTTAAACTACCACCATCTTCAGTATTACGTGCAGAGCCAAAGAATCTTTTTGGTTTATGGAGTGCATTAGCATCAACACCACCTGATAATATTCTACCGCTATGCGGAATAACTGTATTATGAGCACGTGCAAGGCGTGTTATAGAATCGAGAAGTATAACTACATCATCACCGGCTTCAACCATTCTTTTAGCTTTCTCGATAACCATATTTGCAACCTGAACGTGACGGTCGGCTGGTTCATCAAATGTTGAGCTTATTACTTCTGCCTGAACAGAACGCTGCATATCTGTAACTTCTTCTGGACGTTCATCTATTAAAAGCATAATAATTTTTACTTCGGGGTGATTTCTTGTAATTGAGTTAGCTATTTTTTGTAACAGAATAGTTTTACCGGCTTTTGGAGGTGAAACAATTAAACCTCTTTGCCCTTTACCTATTGGTGAAAGTAAATCCATAATTCTCATTGAATACTCACCGGGTGCGGATTCTAACTTTAACCTCTTGGTAGGATAAATGGGCGTTAGGTTATCGAATAGAGTTCTTTCACGAATTGCCTCGGGGTCTTTACCATTAACAGCTTCAACCCTAAGCAAAGCAAAGAAGCGTTCTCCTTCTTTGGGTGGACGAACCTGTCCGCTTACAAAATCCCCTGTCCTTAAACTAAATCTTTTTATTTGAGAGGGTGAAACATAAATATCATCAGGTGAAGGAAGATAATTATAATCTGCGGATCTTAAAAACCCATAGCCATCTTGTAAAACTTCCAATACACCTTTTGAAAAAGTGAGCCCGTCTTTTTGAGACTGAGCTTCGAGGATTTTGAAAATAAGTTCTTGTTTACGGAGGTCGCTATAACCAGCTAACCCAAATTCTTTTGCAATCTTGTATAGATCAACAATTTTTTTAGACTGCAATTCTGAAATATCCATCGGCATAAGTAATTCCTGAGACTTGTTATTAAATCGTGATTTTTATTCGGTTAAACAATTTTTGGGGAAACAATTGATTTTTTTGATTTTATGATTAATTAATTAATGCAGAAGACTCTGAGGCACACAGCAAAGTTAGTTTTCAATCACCTATTTGTCAAGTTTTTTTTCAACAATTTCGACTTAATTTCACCAAGCAAATATATTGAGCCAAGCACTACCACGCAATTGTCTTCTGCCCAATCAGTAAAATTTATATTGTCATAATTACTTAAATGCTCAAGAGATAGATTAATCTTTTTGCCAATTCCCTTTAATTCTTCTACAGTAGCAGCCCTTTCATAGTTTGGCTGAACAGCATAGATTTTAGTAAAATAAGGTTTTAACATATTGAGCATAGAAATAATATCTTTATCCTTCATCGCTCCAAACAAAAGAATCCTTTCCCTATATTTTTGATATTCTTTGGAGAATTCCTTGATGAATGATTCTACCCCCTCGGGATTGTGCGCCGCATCCAAGATAACTCTTGGTTTTGAATTATAAACCTCGTATCTGCCCTGAATACCTGAATTGGTAACTACATTCATTAACCCCTTATTGATAATCGAAACATCATCAATACCCACAACCTCACCAACAACCTTTACAGCTAACCCGGAATTATGAAATTGATGGGAACCGATAAGCCCAGTCTTATATATGTTAATAGTTTTATTTCCCAGCTCAACTTGCACGCTATCATCTTTTAGCTTTGTATAACTACCAAATGAAATCAACTTTGAATTCAATTCTGCTGCACGAAACCTTATTACTTCTTCAGCATCTTCCGGGATAGAACCAATAAAAACAGGTTTATTAGCTTTTATTATTCCGGCCTTTTCGAACGCAATCTGTTTTATTGTTTCCCCTAAAATATTAGTGTGTTCCAAACTGATTGAAGTAATAACAGAAGCTAATGGTTCAACAACATTTGTAGCATCTAATCTTCCGCCTAATCCGGTTTCTAAAACAACGTAATCGGGTTTATTCTCTTGAAAATATTTAAACGCCAAAGCGGTTGTGATTTCGAAAAATGTCGGTTTATGTTGCTCAATTATATTATCGATTGAGTTAATAAAAAAAGCGATATACTCATCATCAATTTCTTTTTTATTAATTCTGATTCTTTCATTAAACCGTACTAAATGAGGTGAAGTGTACAATCCAACTTTATAACCCGCTTCCATTAAAATACTTGCAATAAATGAAGCAGTGCTACCCTTTCCATTCGAACCGGCAATATGAAAATATTTTAGTCCTATGTGCGGATTTCCTATGAGTTCAAGTAACTTATTGATGCGATCGAGTCCAAGTTTGATATCGAACTGATGCATCGAAAATATTTTACTAAGCGCTTGTTGGATATTCATTTTACAACCGGAAGGAGCCAATTATATCAGATAATCTATTTAATGAGAGTTTCTCACAATATGTATTTAATCCGTTAACAATTTCTACACCCGCATTAGGATTTATAAAATTTACTGTGCCAATCTGGATTGCAGAAGCACCGGTAATCATAAATTCGACAGCATCTTGCCAATTCATTATTCCACCTATTCCAATTATTGGTATATCAACATTTCTTTTTATCTCCAGCACTTTAGCAAGAGCAACCGGTTTAATAGCCGGTCCTGATAATCCACCAGTAATATTCTTGATCTTCGGTTTGCGTGTCCATATATCGAAGGCAGTGCCGACGAGAGTGTTAATTGCAGAAACTGCATCGCCTCCTTCTTCTTTAACTATTTTTGCAAAGTCGGATATTTTGGAAACGTTAGGTGATAGTTTTATGATTAATGTTTTTTTTGTAACCGCTCTTACTTTCTCTGTAATTCTTCCTACCCAATCAAGATCATTACCAAAGATTAATCCACCTTCTTTTACATTGGGACAAGATACATTTATCTCAAAAGCATTTATTGTATCATAGGATTCTAAAATTTTTGTACATTCAACATATTCCTCAAGAGAGCTGGCGGCAATGTTACAAATAATTGTTGTGTTAAGTTCTTTAAGAAATGGAATTTTTTCTTTGATAAATACTTCTACACCTACATTAGCCAATCCGATTGCATTAAGCATACCAGAAGGAGTTTCAACAATTCTTGGCGGAGGATTACCTCTACGCGGTTTTAATGATAGTGATTTTGTTACAATACCACCTAATTGACTAATATCTGTAAACTTTGAAATTTCATTACCATATCCGACAGTACCGGAGGCGAGCAAAACCGGATTTTTTAGATGCAAACCACCTATCTGTACAGATAAATCCTTTTGATTCATAGCTTCACCTTCTTTGAATCGAATACAGGACCATCTTTACAGACTAAATAATAACCATCTTCTTCGGTACTTTCTATGGGGCAACCCTGACAAATTCCAAAACCACACGCCATAGCGCATTCGGTACTAATCTGGCAATCAACATTTTGTTTAATTGAAAAATCTTGTATTGCTTTCAACATTGGTGTTGGTCCGCAAGCAAAGATTCTTACTTTTTCATCACTAAACTTATGAAACTCATTTTCTAATAGTTGAACAACGTTCCCCTTAAAACCTTCCGAACCATCATCAGTGGCTATAGAAATATTTTTCATTTTGTAATCAATAACATTTTCTTTGGAACGTCCACCAAAAAAACATGCAACTTTTTTATCAACTGATAACTTTTGGATTAAAAATGGGAATGGTGCAATTCCAATTCCGCCAGCAACGATAATAGCAGTTGTATATTCGCCATTAAGCGTAAAACCATTTCCCAAAGGTCCAAGGACATCAATGAAATCATTTTTATTTTTTTTCGCTAAAAGTCTTGTCCCTTCGCCATGGACATCGAACATAAAATGCAAATAATTTCCTTCGACTTCACAAATGCTAAATGGTCTGCGGAGCAACGGGAAATTTGAATCGGAAACTTTAATATTACAAAACTGCCCGGGTTTAATGACTGAAGCGATTAAAGGTGAATAGACACGTAATAAGTAAGTATTACTTATAATTTTTTCAATTGATTCAACTCGTGCTTTTTCGTCGTACAAATGGGTAACTCTAAATTATGAATTGTAAGAAATTAGTTTTTCTTAAGATACTTTTCTTCAATTGCTTTTATTTTATCCAATCTTCTCTGATGCCGATCGCCCAAAAAATTACTGTTTAACCAAACCTCAATTATAGATTTAATTGTTTCCTCTCCTATAGCTTTTGCGCCAAGGACTAAAACATTTGCATCATTATGCTCTCTAGAACTTTTTGCAGAAAATTCATTATAACAAGTAGCTGCGCGAATGCCGGGAATTTTATTAGCAGTAATTGCCGAAGGAATTCCGGTAGCATCAATAATAATTCCGAAATCAAACTCTTTGTTAACAACACGATTGGCAACATTGAAAGCTATATCCGGATAGTCTACTGATTCTTCGCTGTATGTTCCGATATCTAATACATGATAAGATTTGGATTTTAGAAAATCAACTACCACTTTTTTAATCTTAACACCGGTATGGTCTGAACCAATAACAATTTTGGAGCCTTTATTACTTCGACCAATTTCAGATTTACCATCACGGTTAACTTTTATACCTAATACTTTAATCCGATCAATTGCAAGCGGAGTTAAAAGATCTTCTTTCCCAATCTGAATTTCTTTCAGCCCGGATTTAGCAATTCGTATTATTTCACTTTCCGTAATAACTTTTTTCATCAGACAAGATCAGTTCTTTTGTTCATTTTTAAGTAATCAACAATTTGACGTACATCCTGAGCATTATTTCTATGACAAATCAATAACGCTTCATTTGTATTTATTACTATAAGATTTTCCACGCCGATTGTTGCAGTAAATTTTCTCGGAGAAAAAATATACGAACCGAATGTATTTTGTGTGTATACATCTCCAACAATTGCATTACCTTCTTCATTCTTATCCGAAATTTCATAAACAGCTTCCCAATTTCCAACATCATTCCAATAAAAATCTGCTTTAGTAAGATAAACATTATTTGATTTTTCCATCACACCGTAATCAATAGAAATACTTTTTAATTGACCATAAACCTGTACAACTGTTTTCTCGAAATCGCATGTATTAATGCTGGATTCAATTTTTAATAGTCCATCATAAAGGTCTGGTAAATAATTTTTTATTTCGTTGAGGATAGAATCAACTCTCCATACGAATATACCCGAGTTCCACAAAAAGTCCCCGCTTTCAATAAATCTTCTTGCAGTAGCAAGATTAGGTTTTTCTGCGAAGGTTAGTACTTTGTAGATATTTTTTTCGATACTTTCTTCATCAAATTGGATATATCCATAACCAGTTTCAGGTCTTGTAGGTGTAATTCCTATAGTAACCAGTCCTTTAGATTTATACGCATAATTAGCTGCAGTAAGAAGACATTCTCTGAACAATTCATCATCTTTAATCAGATGGTCGGAAGGCAGAGTTATAGTTACAGCTTCAGGATTTTTTGATTTTATAATAACAGAAGCTAGCCCAATACAAGCAGCGGTATTTTTACCGAATGGTTCATCAATTATGTTTTCTTCCGGTATCTGGGGTAATTGTTCTTTTACTCTTAATTTCTGAATTTTATTTGTGATGACAAAAATATTTTCCTTCTTTACCAAACCATCCAGACGTTTTACCGTATCTTGAATCATAGTATTTTCACCAACAATACGAATCAGTTGCTTGGGTTTTCTTTCTTTACTTCTTGGCCAAAAACGAGAGCCAACACCTCCAGCCATAATTACTGCATATATTTCCATTACCTTTCCCTTTTATTTGATATAATTGTTTTGCCAAATGTTTCGGCACGATTAAGATAATTTGTAATATCCACTTCTTTACCACGTACAACAGCTACTATTACAATAAGGCAAGACCTTAGAGATTCAATTACGTTAGGACTTGGCGCAATCTTTTTCTGATGAATCATATCAAGTCCCATAGCAAATATTTTGTGCATATTAGATAAAACTTCAAAGCCAACTTTTTGAGATAATTCTGCGTTTTCACTTATGGTTCTTATAAAAGAATTCATTTCATTTTCTGTATAATCATATTTTTGCACCCGACTCAGAAAGGCATCAAGTTCTTTAATGGGTCGTAGCACGCGTTCTTCATAACTTTCAAAGTTAAATGCCTCGTCACGGTTTAGTTCATCAAATATAAATGCTTCTTTTAATTCATCCGCACGAGATCTCTTTGGGAAAATATGTTCATCATTGGTTTTAGTTAAATGTTCTGTTTCTTGCTTATTCCGTTTTGTTAGATCCACATTTATTGGTATATCGTCCAACCTTTGTAATAAATTCCTCATCATTTGAGGAGTTAAAATATCAAGAACGTAATTAAGCTCTCGGACAATACTGTAACTGTGTTCCTTAAATTTATCTGATAGTTTTAAGAAATCGATTTTGCCATTTTCAATAAAGTTATAGAATTCACTTAATTTAATTCCAAGTTTGGATAATTCAGTTATCTTTTTAAAATTTTTCAGCTCTTCAGATAGATTCTCGGAAGAGTTCAAACGTTCCCGGATTATAGCAACAGTTTCAATTTTTTCTGAACTTAATCTGAGATTATTAGCCGCAGTATTTATACATTGAACAATATATTGTTTGGCAATATCCAACTGTAGAATTTCTTGGGATTTTTGTTTTTTTTACTATCAAATATAATGGATTTTAACAAAGTTTTTTAGTTTAAAGATGTTCGGAAGAATTGAACTGAACAAGCATAGAAATATAAAATGAGAAATATTAGAATCTCCCGTTAAAACATTACAATAAAACAACTCCCAAATAGCGATAGTCTTTTGAACTGATAGAAAAATCTTTGATTAGAATAAGATTTTTCAAACTCCCCCCTTAAAAATGCTAACTTTGAATTTTTCTGGTCTCTTTTTTAATAAGAATTTGCAATTTTTTCAACTTCACCCCATACTCTTAACAGGTTACCGCCACATATCTTTTTAATATCATCTTCTGAATAACCTGACAAGAGTAATTCATAGATCAAATTGGGGAAATAGGATACATCCTTTAACCCATAAGGGAAAGAATCACCTGCACCATCAAAGTCCGATCCTAATCCGACATAATCAACACCAACTAACTTAACAACATGATTGATATGTTTAACAACATCCTTAATGTCTGCATACCCAACTGGATTTTCCTTCCAATAATTATTTGAGTACTCTACTGCTCGTTTATCGTTTTGAGAAATTTTATTTGATTTTAGGTATTCAGCTATTGCGGTTCTATTTCTTGCTTCTTTATCTCTTATTTCCTGACTTAAGAAATTAGAAACGAATGCAATTTGAATTACACCACCATTTCTAGCCAATGCCTTAATCATATCATCACTCATATTTCTTTCCCATCCTGGTGTAAAAAATCTGCAAGAAGAATGAGATGCAATTACAGGTGCTTTTGATAGTTCAATAACCTGATAAAATGCATCATCTGTAATATGGGAAACATCAATCATCATACCCAAACGGTTCATTTCTTTTACTACTTCTTTACCAAACGGACTTAATCCTTTCCATTTTCTCTCGGGATCATAAGAAGAATCACAGATATGATTACTTTTTGAATGAGCAAGTGTAATATATCTTATTCCTTTGTCATAAAAATATTTGAGATTTTTTAGATCACCTTCTAGCGGAGAACCATTTTCTATACCTATTGGCAGTGAAATTTTTCCTTCCTTAAAGTTTTTATACACATCTTTAGGACTTAGTGCGCGTGCAAATTTATTGGGATATTCTTTCAAAATTTTTTCAACTATATCAATTACACTATCAGCTTCTTTTTTAGCACCATTATTTTCAAAACGTGTAGCGACATATATTGACATAAAAGCAACATCTAATCCACCGGCTTTAGCTCTTGGATAGTCGAAATCACCTCCTGTTGGTCTGGAGATATCTTCCCATTTATATTCTAATCGTCCAGGCAAATCAATATGTGTATCGATAATTATTATTTCCTTGGCAAGACGATCTGCTCTTCTTCTTAATTCTTCCTGATTATTTTGACTTAACATTGAGTATACCATAGATAGAATTAGTAATATATTAATCATTTTTACAACCTTTCAATTAAAAAAGCTTTCTAAAAAATAAAACTAAACCAGATAACTCCAAAGAATAGTGATATTATTGTAATAATTAATCCAGACTTAAGATATTCCATAAAAGACAGTTTTATAAAATGTTTTTTTGCAGTTTCAGCAACAATAAGATTTGCAACCGAACCGATTAAAGTAAGATTGCCGGCAAATGTTGTTGCCATACCAAGTATTAACCACGCTTGTTCAGGATTTATTAATTTGGGAATAATTGGTCGGTAGAGTAAAACAGCCGGCACATTTGAAACTATATTACTTAAAAGAGCTGATGAAACAGCAAATGATGTAACACCTTTAGTAATATACGGTTCAAGAGTTAATGAAAGATACTTTCCAAACCCAGCAGTATCAATTGATTTTGTAACTACAAATAATGCCGAAAAGAACACGAGCAACGACCAGTCTATTTCCATGAATACCCTTTCCGGTTTTAATCTTCGAGTTATTAGTAACAAACTTGCGGCTCCAAAAGCAGCAAGAGTAACAGAAATACCCATTAAAAAGGCAATGATCATCAATAGAGATGAAACAAGACTTTTAATCAGCAAAGGTCTGTAAGTTTTTACTTCGGGTAAGTTAAGTTTTTCAAATCTTATTTTATCAAATTCTCTTTTGTAGATAAGAGTGATTACTATCCATATTACAATTAATCCAATTAACGAAGGCGGTGTTTGATATAAAGCATATTTAGTAAACGGTATTCCTGATGAAACACCAATAATCATATTTTGCGGATTACCAATTATTGTTGCAGATGAACCTATATTTGCCGCTGTTACCAGACCAATTAAATAAGGAATCGGGTTTCTTTTTAATGCCAATGTAACTTCAATAACCAAAGGAGTAAAAATTATTACTACAGTATCGTTAAGAAAAAATGCCGAAAGAATACCGGAAGAAAAAATTATGAGTGCTAATAATTGGTTTGGAGTTTTTGCAAACGAAATTATTTTTGAAGAAAGCAACTTGAAGAAACCACATATTCTAAGGTTTCCGTTAATTATCATCATGGAGAACAGTAGGAGAATTGTATTTAAATCAATTGCATCGTAAGCTTGCTCTAATTTTATACTGCCAATAAAAATTAAAACAGCAGCTCCCACAAGTGCAATTGTAGCCCGGTTCATACGGAATGCCGGGTAACTACCGACAGCTATTCCATATAATGTTAGTAAAATTATAAAGAGGGATATATATTGATCTATGTGCATCAAAAAATTCTATAAGCAAATATGCGAATGCGTGAATTAATTTTGTATTAATTTCTTTCTACTTCTTTTTGAAATATTTTACTCCATCTAACCCTTCAAAATCTTTATCTTGTGTCCATATAGTTGCATTATATTCCTTTGCAGTTGCATAAATTATACTATCAGCCATTGGTAATTTTAACTCAGCACTAATGCGTGCTGCTTTAATTACTATATCAAGAGTAATATCTATTACTTTTGCTTGCTGCATTAAACCAATTACTAGTAGCGCAGTGCTTTCGCCCTAATCTAAGTAAGTCTTTTGGAATCATTCTAAATATTAATAACCGAGACTATGAGATTATTAGTGTCTTCAATAACAGGGGCAAAGTATTTGGCATTTTTACCATCTATAAAATATTCTAACCAGGCGGAAGAATCGACTAAATTCATAATCGATCTTCCTCCCTTTCGATATTTGAATCCATTCCTTTTAATAGACCACGAGCTTCTGTAATATCTTTTAATGGGATGAATTCAATTCTTTCACCATCGTGTAGTAGCTGTAATTTTTGCCCCGGTTTTAATTTTAGCTTTTTACGTACTTCTTTTGGTATTACAATTTGATATTTAGGCGACAATTTTACTGTTGTCATACGAATCTCTAATTATTCTTCTTTACAATAAAGAAAAATATTCATATTACAAAATTGAGATTGTATCATTTAAAAAAATCATTTCGTTGGAATAAGTATTAACTCCTCCTGAGGTGGAATTAAATATTCCGCACCAGTTTCCGTAACTACAGCCATCTCTTCAACAGAAATTGTTTTTGTTTCTGTTTTAGTATCATCAATATACCAGCAGAAAAATCCATCGTATGCAAATACCTGTCCCGGTTTTAATTTTAGAGCCGAGCTGCCGGATGGTTTATCACTCCTTTGAGCACCGCCTAAAGATGGGCCAACATCGTGCGCAACGTAACCAACTGGATGACCGGTACTCCACATAACAGGTAAAGAACCTTGTTGCTTCATCCAATCGCGTTGTGCTTTATCTACATAAAATCCTTCAATGCCTGGTTTCATTGTTTCAACTACAATACGGCTTCCACGCCTAGCATTTTCCCACTTTTTCTGAACGTCGGGGGGAGCTTGTTTTTCTCCCGGTTTAAGGACATATGCAAACCTTTGGTAATCAGTCACCCATACTCCAAAAACTTTTATTCCCTGATCAATTTGAATTATATCTCCGGGTTGAATTACTTTTTCAGTTGCATGCGAGTGTCCGCGATCGACTCCCGAATTTACATTTGGGTTTTGATCCGGTTGCCAGGCATCTTCAACCCCAAGTTCTTTCATTCTTTTTTTAATGAATTGTGCGACATCAGAATCCTTTGTTTTACCCGGTATAACAGTTTTATATGCTGCGCGTTGAATTTGATCGGTAAGTAATCCGGCTTTTCTCATTATTTCAATTTCTGCCGGAAGTTTTACTGAAAGCCAGTTTACAACTATGGGATCTGATGAAACAAACTTTGAAGAGATTTCCGGACCTAATTCCTTTTCCATTTCAATTCGTTGTGTGTAAGAAAGTCCATCTGATATATTTCTTTGTGAACTGTTAATCCCAATTTTAGCAGGATTATATTTCTCTATAAGTTTTTTTACTTCATTCCAAACACTTGAGCCACGCTCAATTTCAATTACTTCATTATGCAAACCAATATCTTTCAAAGCCCTTGCTTCGCCCGAAGGAGAAATTGCGACTGAGTGAACTCTATCGCCCTGAAGAAAGAACAGAAACGCTGCAGTACCACCCGCATTTTCACCACCAACATGAATAGCAAGGGGATCATTATCATTCTCACGACAAATTATAATCCACGAATCAATTTCAGCTTCTTTCATTGCAACAGGTAACAATTTCTCTATTCTTTCCTTACGAATAGCCGGCCAGGGATTTTTTGTGATATTAAAAAAATCATCTTGTTGTTGAGCAAAAACAACAATTACATCAAATAAAATAATGGTACTAAGTATTATAATCGTTTTCATTTTTTAACCTTTTTATTAATTAAAAACTATGTAATTACGCTCGTTAATTCATTTGCAATTAATTCGGCTTGTTTTAATACTGTTTCAGTAGCTAACTTTTGCATATCCGGCGGATAGCCATACTGTCGTAGCGTTCTTTTAACAATAACTTTTAATTTTGCTTTTACACTCTCTTTTAATGTCCAATCAATCGTTGCATTTTTTCTCACTCGATCATAAAGCACAATAGCCAATTCTCTAAGTTTATCTTTTTTCATTACTTCTCTTGCACTTTCATTGTTGGCAATTGCAGTATAAAAGGCATACTCAAATTCTGAAAGTCCCATTTCTTTTGGTTCTTTATCTAAGTTCTGAATCTCTTTCCCGAGTGAAATCAATTCTTCAATCACTTCTGCTGCAGTAAGAATTTTATTATGATATTTCTTGATTGATGTTTCAAGCATTTCCATTAAAGATTTACCTTGAACAAGGTTTGTTCTTATTCTTGATTTTATTTCATCATTCAATAATTTTCTTAAAGTTTCCAGAGCAACATTTTTATGTTGCATATTTCTTACTTCCATCAAAAAATCTTCTGATAGAATTGATATATCTGGTTTCTTTATTCCAGCAGCATCAAAAATGTCAATTACTTTATTTGTAACCAGTGCTTTGTCAATAACTTGTTTTATTGTTGTCTCAATTTCTTCGTTTGTTTTTCCGGTAGTAGGAGAATCGAATTTCATTAATCTTGCTTTTACGGCTTGAAAGAAAGCAACTTCATCTTTTACATCGAGTGCTTGCTCGTGTGGAATTGCAATTGCAAATGCTTTTGATAATGCAGTAACTTCATCAATAAATCTTTTCTTCCCGTTTTCAAGACTTAAAATATGTTCTTCCGCCGCTAAGATGATATTAAGTTTTGTTGTTGTATCAGCAGTAAAATATTCCTCGTACATCAACCCTTTATCTTTACCAAGATATGGTACAGATGGGTCTTTAATCAACTCTTCAAATTCATTCGAATATGGTTTGGTTGGCTTTTCAAGAAACATTCTTGATACTATTTCTAACTTCTCCAGCATAACCTGAACAGCTTTTTCTTGTGCAATTGCCGGATCACCTTTGCCACCGCTATCAGAATAAAATGATAATGCTTGTTTTAAGTCGGCTGCTATTCCAAGATAATCAACAATCAATCCGCCCGGTTTATCTTTGTAAACACGATTAACCCTTGCAATGGCTTGCATTAAAGTGTGACCTTGCATTGGTTTGTCAATGTAAAGAGTATGCAAACAAGGAACATCAAAACCGGTTAGCCACATATCACGCACGATCACTATTTTTAATTCATCATCCGGGTTTTTCATTCTATCAGCTAACACTCTTCGTTGATCTTTTGTGGTATGATGTTTTGCCAATTCTGGTCCATCGGATGAAGCAGCAGTCATAACTACTTTAATCTTGCCTTTCTTTAAATCATCGTTGTGCCAATCTGGTCTTAGTTTAATAATTTCATCATAAAGTCTTACTGCAATGCGTCGGAACATTGCAACTATCATTGCCTTACCTTCAAAAACTTTTTGACGTTCCTCAAAATGATAAACTATATCAGCGGCTATTTGTTTAATACGGTCTTCGCTTCCGACCAGTGCTTCTAATTGTGTCCACTTCGCTTTTGCACGTTGAGTTGATGTGATATCTTCGCTTTCAAGCTCATCATCAAGTTCTTTAATTAATTTTTTACCCTCTTCACTCAGATTGATTTTTGCTAATCTTCCTTCGTAATAAATTCTGACAGTTGCACCATCTTCAACTGCCTGAGCTATATCATAAATATCAACATAATCGCCAAAAACTGCTGGAGTATTTTTATCAGTTTTTTCAATTGGAGTTCCGGTGAAACCAATGAATGTTGCATTTGGTAAAGCATCTCTTAAATATTTTGCAAAACCATAAACTGTTTTCTTACCAATTAAATTTCCGTTTTCATCTATATCATCTACTGTACGTGCTTTGAAACCGTATTGTGTGCGGTGTGCTTCATCTGCAATTACAATAATATTTTTTCTATCTGATAATTTTTCATAAACTGAATCGGACACCGAGCTTGTTGAATTATCCAGTTGAAATTTCTGAATAGTTGTAAACACAATTCCACCGGAAGAAACTTTAAGTAATTCTTTTAGATGTTCTCTATTCTCTGCCTGAACTGGTTCTTGTCTTAATAATTGTTTCGAATCAGCGAAGGTGTCAAACAATTGATCATCAAGATCGTTTCTGTCTGTTATTACAACAACTGTTGGATTATCTAAAGCCAAAACAACTTTTCCTGTGTAAAAAACCATTGTAAGCGATTTGCCGCTTCCTTGAGTGTGCCAGATTACGCCACCTTTTCTATTTCCGTTTTGTGATGCTGCTTGTAAAGTTCTTTCAATAGCTTTGTTGACTGCAAAATACTGATGATAACCAGCCAACTTTTTTGTTGTTTGGATAAATGTTAGGTTTGATTCAATATCTTCTTTTTTGCTCTTTTCAAAAACTATAAAATGCCTAATCAAATCAAGTAAAGTTATTTTGTTCAGCATTCCTTTTATCAGAACTTCCAATTGACTTACAAGATGAGATGCTTCTTTTTTACCATCAATTGATTTCCATGCCATAAATCTTGAATAGTCGGAAGAAATTGTCCCGGCTTTAGCTTCAAGTCCATCTGAGATAACAATAAAACCATTATAAGTAAATAACTGAGAAATAGTTTGTTTGTAAGTCTGAATCTGATTAAATGCAGACTTTATTGTTGCATCTTCATCAACAGCATTTTTAAGTTCAATTACAACGAGTGGAATTCCGTTTATGAAAATAATAACATCCGGTCGTTTGTGAATGAACGCGGACACTTCGAGAGCCTCAGTGTCCGCTCCACTTTTATCATTGTTTGCTGAGGTTCTCGAAGCCAACATTGATTTCCTCGAAGTAACCGTGAATTGATTTACAACAGTAAATTCATTGTTTTCCGGATTTTGAAAATCTATCAGCCAAACTAAATCACCTCGTTCATTTCCATTTTTCTGATATCTTACATTAACTCCTTCTGTGAGCAGTCGGTGAAATGTTTCATTACTTGCAGTTAAATCTGGTGAACTTATGCGTTGGATTTGTTTTATTGCATCTTCTCTTGCTTCGGCTGGTATTGTTGGGTTAATTCTATCAACAGCACTTTTAAGTTTGTTAATTAAAAGAACATCTTCGAAAGAATTACGCTCCGAACTCTGAGCTTGTCGAAGAGTTTCAGAGGCATCGGGTGATAAAGCTGAACTGCTTATGTATTCATATCCTAATTTTTCAAGCAGCTCGATGGTAAAGAGTTCGATGTCAGATTCAGTTAACTTATGCATTTATATCCTATTCAATATTTCTAAAGAAGCAGCGTAGCTGCAAAACCTTGATAAATAGCGAATAACAATATATCGACAAACAGCGTAGCTGTGATATTTCAGTCCAACCAATCGAATAAATATTTTTCATCGTAATTAACTTCATATTTCTTTAAGAAGTCAATGTATTCTTCTTTGAATGTTTTCTTTTTGTGATGATACGGTTGATTAAGTATGTATTTAATAACATTATCTAAATGTGATTTTGAGTAACTGAAAGCGCCAAAACCATCTTGCCAGTTGAATTTTCCTTTTTTCCATTTGTTTTCATTTATAAATCTTGATGAATTAGCTTTAATATCTCTTGCTATGTCTGATACTGAAATTGTTGGATGAAGTCCAAGAAGAATGTGAGTATGGTCGGGGTTACAGTAAATAGCGAGTGGTTTACAGTTCTTATTATTGATTATTCCGCAAATGTATTTTTCTAATTCTTCACGATGGTTTTCAGAGATGAGATTTTCTCTGCCTTTCACGACAAAGACTAAGTGTACGTATAGTTGTGTGTAAGTGTTTGCCATACAAATATGTCGCTCCGACGGAGCTTTTAATTATTGTTTATGTTCTGTTACAAATATAACGCCCCGATGGGGCTATTGTTACACAATTAAGAAATATTTCTTCTGCTTTTTTTGACAAGCCCGTTAGGGCTGAAATCTATGTATTATCGCAAGTTAAAGAACAACTTAACCACGTTAGTGGTGATATTTTTTATGCCGCTCCTACAGAGCTTTTTTGTTATCGTTTTGTGTTTTTGTTACAAATTTTTCGCCCCGATGGGGCTATTGTTGTACAAAAATAACAAACTTTTATTCTAGATTTTTTTACAAGCCCGTTAGGGCTGTAATCTGTGTATAAGTCGCAACTAAAAGAACTTACTAACCACGTAGTGGTGGCACTTGACTCACTCTACAATTCTATAAGCGCACTGTGCAACAGTTCTTACTCTCACTTCTCCGCTCATCAGCTTGGAGAGTAATGTGTCCCGAAGCTTTTCGAGTGTGCGAATTTGGTACAATAATAATTTTCTCTTTCGATTCATTAAGCATACTTTACCAACTGCTTGGTTTGGTAATTTGATAACCTGTTTTAGTGACAACAGTTATAGGAAACTGAGAAGCAACTAACTTTTTACGTCCAAGAATAAAAGAACCTTTAGCAGAATTTTTTACACTAATATTGTGTCTGTTTGGTGGAAATATAACTAGCACCCTTTTATTGGTAAAATATTTATGTATAGTATTTATTGCTGGGACAAGATCACTATCACCAGAAATTAGAAATGCAGTATCATATTTGTCTTCAATTGCATCGCTAATCATATTTACTGCAATATTAACATCAGTCATTTTTTCTTCATTATCATTCCACGAGTGTCCACATTTATTACAAAAGGTAGGTTTCGATTGATAATGTCCATAAATTATTTGTAAAGGAGTAGTCTGAAGAGCACTTATATAATCACGTTGCCTTTTCTCTTTAGGAGGGTTATTTGAAACTAATGATGTAAAGTATTTCACGCCAATCAAATTTTGATGTGGCTTTAATAAATTTTTTGCAAGTTGCCAAATATTTAACCACTTAGTTTTAGGATATGTTGATACAATGCCGAAATAAAGATTGAAACCATCAACATAGACCATAACTCTTTCCTTTTTATACATATTTTTTTCTTGTATAATTTAATAGTCTTTTTTAATTTTGTATCACAAGAACACCTCCAAGAGTAGCTCTCTTGGACCGACCCCGCTTTTGCGGGGTTTCTCTTTTTAAATATTTACTCTCACCTCGCCGCTCATTAGCTTGGGGAGTAATGTGTCCCGCAGCTTTTCGAGTGTGCGGATTTGAAAAGTATTGTTTGTTATTCTATTAAAAAAGTGTTCTATGATTTTGTTTTTTTCTTTTAATATTGTTTTAGGTGGAATTATAATCTCCGTCTCATTTACATCATTTTTATTAATATGTGGTTGAGCTCCCCCGGTTTCATTCAAAATAATTTCTTTAATCTTATTCTTTATCCATAAAAAAATAAATTCTTTAGGTAATTTATCATTTGGTATTATACCTACTACTGATTGATTAGCGCAAGAATCAATCTCCAATAAGCTAACCTGACCTAACGTAGCTCCTGTGATTGCTAAAACAGTTGTACCTTTGGGCATAAGTTTAGTGTTCGAATGGGCTAATCCCAGCTCGGTAATATATTTTGTTGCTTCTGTGATTCTGAATTTATTTATCTCCCCAGAATTAATCCAAGGAATGTCTCCATTCCAATATTCATTAACATTAGTTGATGGTGTCCCACCTAAAACAGTTTCCACTACATTTCCAATTTTAGTTTTTTCCCATCTTTCATCTGCTTCTGGATGCTGAGCTTGTCGAAGCACAAACCACTTTCTAAAAAGAGTTTCTGCCATTGCTTCGAGGGTTTTGTTCTGGCGGTGGAGTAAGTCTATTTTGTCATCAAGACTGCTGAGTATATCTGCAATTGCTTTTTGCTCGGGGAGAGGAGGGAGAAGGAAAGGATATTCTCTCATAGTTTTCAGCGACACATTTTTAATTGTAGTTCCGTGTGCAAAATTGCTAATATATTCCTGGAAATTTTTATCTAATAAAACATATTTGATAAACAATCTATCAACCTCATCAACTACATTTAAATAACATACGCTTTTCCCCAAAAAACACTTTTCCTTATTATATAAAGCAATATTTCCTAAAGTACCATTTATTGAAACAAGAATTGTTCGATTGTTTAAATTCTTTTTGTACTTATTATACTCGGCTTCATTGGATCGTCTAGTATTATCTTTTATAACTATTTTGCCATTTAGTAAATTATTCCCATTTATAAAATAATACTCGCCATTGTCATCATACTTTGGGGTGCCGTGTAAACCGTCTCCCAAAACTGATACAACATCTTCTAATTTTACTTTTTTCCAATTACGCATATTTCAAATATCACCCAGTTTACATTCTTTCCAGTTATCCATTGTTATTTTTCAATCAATAAATTTTTTTTAGAGATTTCGATTGCAAGTTGCAATTTTTGTTGAAGTAATTTTTTATCCGGTAGTTCAGTTATATATTCTGCTACTTTAATGCCCGATTTACTGAGTTGTAATAATTCTATTTGTTCTTTATTACCTTCTGAGCATAAAATTAATCCTAACGGTGAGTTTTCTCCGGGCTGTTTTTCATACTTTTCAAGATAACGCAGATACAATTCCATCTGACCTTTGTAGGCAGCTTTAAATTTTCCAAGTTTTAAATCAACGGCAATAAGTCGTTTTAGTTTTCTGTTATAAAACAAAAGGTCTATGTAAAAGTCTTCGTCATCTATTGTTATGCGTTTTTGTCTTTCAATAAAAGTAAAACCAGCTCCGAGTTCGAGTATAAAATTTTCAAGCTCTTTTAAAATTGCATTTTCAAGAGTTTTTTCTGTGTATGTATCTTTAAGCCCAAGAAAATTAAGTAGATAAGGATCTTTAAATACAAGGTCTGGTGTTAAAATATTTTTCTCTCTTAGATTTTTTATTTCTTTTTTAATTATCACATCTGGCTTCCGGCTTATTGCTGTTCTTTCGAATAACATTCCGTCAATTTTTTCACGCAAGGTTCTTACGCTCCATTTCTCTGTTCTACACATTTCCGTATAAAATTCACGTGCTAATGTATTTTTAATGGGTATAAGAACTATGAAGTGTGACCAACTTAATTCTCGTGACAGTGTAACGACAATTTGTTCATCTTTAAATACCGAAGCAAATTGAATCATTCTTCTAAGATTTTTTTCCTCAAAGTTATTTCCATATTCCCGGACTAAATGTCGTGACAGAGTAACGATAATTTGTTTGCCATATTCAGCTCTTTTATTTGCAAGTATGTCTTGATTAATACGATTTCCAATTTTCCAAAAAAGAATAGTCAAGGAAGTATTTACAACAATAGAAACAGTATTTCTACTTTCCTCTATTATTCTTTTGATGTCAGTTAATAGCTTTTCGTCTATTAAATTTTTTTCAGTTCTTTTCATAGAATTATTTTTGAAAGATTTTCTAAAATTAGCTTATTCAATCTTTCTTCTTCTTTAAGTTGTTCTTCAAATTCTGCTTTTAGTTTTGTAAATCTTTCATTGAAATCGAAATCATCTTCTTCATCGGGTAAACCAACATATCTTCCGGGAGTAAGAACATAATCCAATTCTCTCACCCGATCAATCGAAGCAGAAAAACAGAATCCTTTCACATCCTGATAATTCCCGTTTGGATTTCTCCATTGGTGGAAGGTATTTGCAATTTTTGAAATATCTTCTTGAGTGAACTCCCTTGTTCTTCTGTTGATTAAATAACCCAAATTTCTTGCATCAATGAAAAGGATTTCATCTTTTCTGTTTCTGAATTTACCATTGCTCTTATTCCGATTAAGAAACCAAAGACTTGCGGGTATTTGAGTATTGAGAAATAATTTTGATGGAATGTTGACGATACAATCAATTAACCGTGCTTCAACAAGCGCTTTTCTGATTTCTCCTTCACCGGAAGTTTTAGATGTAAGTGCACCTTTTGCAAGAACAAATCCAGCTTGACCATTTGGCGCAAGATGATAAATAAAATGTTGTATCCAGGCATAGTTTGCATTATTGACTGGTGGTATTCCAAATTGCTATCTTGCATCTTTACGAAGTAATTCACCGCTCCAATCGCTATCATTAAATGGCGGATTAGCAATTACGAAATCAGCTTTCAAATCTTTATGAGCATTGTTTAAAAATGAACCTTCATTATTCCATTTAACCTGAGAACTATCAATTCCGCGAATGGCAAGATTCATCTTACACAAACGCCAGGTTGTTAAATTACTTTCCTGACCATAGATGGAAATATCATTAACATTACCCTGATGGCTTTCTACAAATTTTTCTGAATGAACAAACATACCACCGGAACCACAACAAGGGTCGTAAACTCTTCCTTTGTATGGTTCGAGCATTTCAATTAACAATTCGACAACACTTCGTGGAGTGTAGAACTGTCCACCTTTCTTTCCTTCAGCAAGTGCAAATTGACCAAGAAAATATTCGAATACCTTTCCAAGAAAATCACCATTCTGTTGGTTCATTGAAATGTTACTCATTAAATCAATTAGTCCACCAAGGTTAGTTGGATCAATGTTACCGCGAGCATAAACTTTTGGAAGAACATCTTTTAGTGATGGATTATCTCTTTCAATTGCATCCATAGCAGAGTCAATGTCTTTCCCGATTTCCGGAAGCTTTGCTCTTTTCTGCAGATATGACCAGCGTGCTGAAGGTGGAACGAAAAAAATATTTTCAGCTTTGTATTCATCTCTATCTTCCGGGTCGGCGCCGGCATAATCACCTTCACCTTTTTTCAGTATTTCATAATGTCTTTCAAATGAATCGGAAATGTATTTAAGAAAAATTAATCCAAGCACTATATGTTTATATTCAGCTGCATCAATGTTTTTACGAAGTTTATCTGCTGCTTTCCAGAGTTGTTTTTCGATGGGTTCTTCTTTGTTATTGTTTTCTTTCATAAACGCTTCCTTTTATTAAAATCAATCTTAATAAAATATTACCGTAAAATCTTCACATATTATTTTGACAAATTAAGCATTATCATTATATAATTTCCCAAATCACCAATCACTAACCACCAATCACTAATCACCAACCACCAACTACCCTTCATGTTTGGTCTTAAATCCTTTTAATATCCATTTTCTTGCAAGCAGTAAACTTACCGGACTGACAATAGCAATAAATCCATAAATCAACCACATTAATTCTGTATTCATTTCTGAAGGTGGTGTATCTGCCGGACAGTATTGCATCAAGAACCAACCGGAGTAAAGACTAGTAATAACCTTTGTCAAAAACCAAGGGAACTGCCCGATTCCCATATAGATACCGGTCATATTTTTAGGTGCAATTTCAGCGACCCACTGTAAAAATCTTGGTTGCCACATTGCTTCGCCAATTGTCATGATTATTAAATAAGCTAACAAAGTTCCCATGCTTGGACCTATCGCCAATATAAATGTTGGCGATGCCATCACAAATGTACCGATTATCATCATTGTGTAAGCATTCTTCTTGGATGTAAGTGCGGCAATCATCGGAGTTAAAACGAAAATTAAAATCGGATTTAAGTTTACAAAGAATTCAAAATTATCCTGAACAAATCCTTCGAAAGCACGACTTGTATATAATGGTAATGTTAACCAGTTATGTGCAAATAATGTTTGTACGGGAATTAAAATGAAAATAAAGAATAAGAATCGTTTGTCTTTCAGAGGAAAATTTTTAAGGTAGAATTTAAGTTTTTCTTTTGCGTTCATTTTAGAAAGTTCGTCTTCATTCTCCTTTTGGCTTTCGTTCTTCTCTTTTGATGCATCTTCAATAGCTTTTGAAACAGCTTTTTTTGTCATTATAAAATAGACAACTGCTATTCCAGCCACAGTTAAAGCAACATAAACCCAAAATACACCAAGAATACTTGTAGCTCTTCTGATTGGCGGAGAGATTAACCCGGGTAAATAACCGCCAAGATTCATCAAAGCATAAAGCATTGCATAACCCATAGCAGCAGTTTGTTCAGTAGTAAATTTTTTCACTGCAGCATAAGCAGCCGGTTGATACATTCCATATCCGATTACAATTCCAAGAATACCGAGCATTGCGTAAATGTGTGCTGAACCCCAAAGACCGGGCGCTCCAAGATGCGGCGCTGTTGATAAAAGTATTCTACCAAACAGCATAAAAGATAGAGCATATAATAATGCTTTTCTAACACCAACAATATCAACGGTTGCACCAAGAAATAACATGCTTAATGTAATTCCGGCAGTTAAAACACCCACCATATTGCCGGCACGAACATCATCTAGTTGAATGTATTGGTTAAAATAAATTGCAAGCAACCCTACTACACCAAAGTATGTTAATCCTTCCAAGATGTAAGAGATATTTAAACCGAGTAATGCTCTTGAGGTATGTGCCAAATCTATAAAGGGTTGAGTTACCTCCCATATTATATTAGAGAAAGTGTCTTTCTCATCACGTGGGACATTATTTCTTTTGTAAATAAACAAAATGATTATTAATGCAACCGGAGGAATGATTAATGCAATAAGAAACATTAGTACAGGATTAAATCCTTTTCTGATTGCAAGACGTGTAGATCCAAGTAGTAAAACAAAATATACAATTAAACCAAGACCAATAATAGAAACTAGAAGATCCATTTTGCACCTTAATTTATTAAATAATATTTACTTCATAACTTAATTCAATATCAAATTTATTTTTTACTTCTTGTACAATTCTATCTGCGTAATCTTTTATTTCCGCACCGGTGGCATTACCATGATTAACAATTATCAACGCTTGTTTTTCATACGAGCTTACATTGCCTATACGTTTACCTTTGAATCCACACTGTTCGATTAACCAACCAGCCGAGATTTTATAATTAGTTTCTTGCTTAAAATAAATTGCCTCCGGGAATTTTTTAATAAATAAATCGAATAATCTAAAATCCATTTCCGGATTTTTGAAAAAACTACCAGCATTACCTAAAAGTTTAGGATCAGGTAATTTGTTTTCCCTGATCTTTTTTACTGATTGCCTGACTAAATCAATTGATATTCCCTCTTCCGGATACTTTGCTAATTCATCTTTAAGAGATTTGTAAGATAGATTGAGTTTTTTTTCTTTGGAGAATTTGATTGCGATCTTTGTAATTAAGAATTTCCCTTTTAGCTCACTTTTGAAAATACTATCACGATAACCAAATCTACATTCACTATTTGATAAAGTTTGTATTTGTTTATCGTTGATATCATAGTATTCTACACTATACAAAACATCTTTTAATTCTACTCCATAAGCTCCGATATTTTGAATTGGAGCCGCACCAACCGTTCCCGGTATCAATGTAAGATTTTCAATTCCGTAATATTTGTTTTTTACTGCGTACTCAACCAAATCATCCCATAATTCACCGGCATCTGCTTCAAGTGTAACTTCGTTTTCCGTTTCAGTAATAATTCGTAATCCTTTCTTTGAATACTTCAGAACAACGCCATCATAATCGTGAGTGAATAAAATATTACTTCCACTACCAAGAATGAGTAAAGATTCGTCTCTGCTAATTGGTAATCTAAAGAATTCGTGTATTTCGTTTTCAGAATTGATTTCAACAAAGTATTTGGCTTTTACATCAACACCAAATGTATTGTGATTTTTAAGGGAATAATTTTCTATCAGATTCATTAGATATTTTATTTTGCTATCAAAATATAAAGCCGAGTTATTCCTTTTTCCAATTTATATTTTGTATCTGAAAACCATCGGATTGAAGAAGAATACCACCGGATAGATCCGTTCTTAAAATATTCACATTATTTTTTATCAAACGCTCTAATACCTCCGGGCTTGGATGATTAAATCTATTGGGAGTCCCAACTGAAATAATCGCATAATCGGGATAAACTGCTTTTAAGAATTTTTCACTTGTACTAGTTTTACTGCCATGATGTCCCGCTTTCAAGACATCACTTTTCAAGAATTTATAATATTGTTTCAGATAAAAATTTTCGGCAGTAACTCCGGCATCACCGGTAAACAAGAATGAAGTATTACCAAAAACTACTTTAATAACACCACTTCTATCGTTCATGCTCATAGACTTATAATTTATATTTGTTGTGTCATTCAAAATATACAGATTCACGTTCCCAATTTTGAGCTTTGATTTACCAAAATATTTTAAAGGAACTCTATTATTCCGGATAGCTGTTTCAAGTTCTACATCACTTTTTGATGTGGACACAGGAAGTGGTTTATAAATTGTTTTTAATAGCTTTTTTTCTATCAATGAAAGATACCCTTTATAATGATCAGCATCAGCGTGAGTAATGAATCCATAATCAAGTTTTTCTATACCAAGATATTTGAACAAAGGAATTATGATTCTTTCACCGTTATCGAAATATTGAGTTGCATTACCGGCGTCAATAAGAGCAGTTTCTCCGTTTGGAAATTTCAAAAGTATTGCATCACCTTGTCCAACATCAACAGCAAGAACGGATAATTTATTTTTAGGGAGTAAGTCTTCATCATCAATTTCGAATCCTACTAAAAGAATAAAAAGAGACAGAACAATAACAGTAATTTTTGTTCTCCAACTGTTCAATTTTTTCCAATTGAAATAGAGAAATATCAGTAAACCGTAAAATAAAAGAGCATCGAATAAAGAAAATTTCTGAACCGAGATAAATGCATATTCATAATTACCGATTATTCTGACAAACGAAAACAATAAAAATGATAATAATTCGTTTGCGGATGCATAAGAAATCCCTACAAAACTTATTAACGATCCTATGCTTAAGGTAACAATTCCAAGCCCAACAATAAATCCAATCATTGGAATTACTACTAAGTTTGCAATCAGAGCAACAATTGATAATTTATGAAAATAATACAAAGTAAATGGTAGTGTACCAATTTGTGCTGCAAACGAAACTGAAAAGAATAAAATCAGGTACTTCAGAATGTTTGATTTTAATTTCCAGCTATTTACTACCTTTGCCATACGAGGGTATAATGTTACAATAGAAATGACCGCTGAAAAAGACAACAAAAATCCCGGATTAAAAAGGTCGGATGGATTTAACAGTAAAATTAATAATGCAGCGAGTGCAAGTGCATTCAGACTATTGTAATTTCTGCCAGTTAAAGGTGATATTACCATAGCTATTGCCATTATTGAAGCTCTTACAACTGATGTGGGATAATTTGTAATTACTACAAACATCAGCAATCCGATAATTGTAAATCCGTATCTTAAGTAGGGGTTCAACCGCTTAAACAAGAAAACAAAAATCAGAACAATAAATCCAACATGAAGACCCGAAACCGCTAATACGTGGATAACACCGGCGTTAATAAAATCAACTTTAGTTTCAAAATCTATCATACTTTTATCAGCAAGTAACAATCCCCTAAGTAAAGATGTTGTCGATTGGTTATGATATTTCCGAATTATATTATCAATACTTTTTCTTAGATCAAATGAAAGGTTTTTCAGAAAATCTTTATTATGTGATAGAATTTTTATATCGCTTGTTCTATAGACAATTAATAAACCATTAGTACCTTTTTCTAATAATGTTGATTCATAATCAAACTCACCGGGATTACGTTGACCTCTGGCTTTGGCAATTGTTCCCTTTATTTTCATATAGTTTCCGATTGATGCTTGGTTGTAAAAATTGTTTAGATTCCTAGTTGAATCCTTAACAGTGGTCAATAAAGTAATTTTAGAGAGCGGATGTTTTTGAGCTGATTGGATAGAATCGATTTCAAAATAAAAAATTACTCTATCCTTTCTTATCAAATTAATGTCAACAATTTTACCGAACAAAATCTTATCTTTAATAACAGGACTATCAAACGGATAACTGACTTTCTCACTCTTCAATAGTGTAAAATGGAGCATCCCATAGATTAATATGCAAAGAAAAACAGTTAAACTAATTGCAGTTGAATTCTTTTTGATAAACAAAACAATGGATAATAAAAAAACTATAGCAAAGGCAAAAAGGAGGATAATTAGATTTACACTAACAACTGATTGCAAAACAATACCGCAAATAAATAGTATTACAAATTTTATTAGCGGATAGTCATTCAATCATACATCTCCAATATTGCCGGTTTAATATCGGCTAATGTTTTAATTTTTTTTGAGAGAATTTCTGAATACTTGCCAAATACCATTCCTAACGCCGGATTTAAAGTATGCATTTTAATTGACAGGTCTTCATAGTTACCATGATCGGAACAGATAATCAATGTCATATTCGACTTAATATTTTTAGTAAGATGCAACAGGAAGCGATCAAGCACATTTGATGTATGTTCCAACCAATCAATATTTCTACCATGTCCAAGGTGATCGGTATGAAATATTTCGAATAATGTGAAATGATTTTTTGCAGCAATGCGAAGTAAACGATTTGCGGCTGTTTCAGGTTTTATCACCGGTAGTTTGTAATTCATTTTTTCAACCAAACGACGGTTATCAATCTCTGCACTAAGTGCTTTACCCTTGTGAAGGTCTTTTATTTTATTCAGTCGTATTCCGGAAAGTAAACAACTTAATGTTGTAACACTTAACCGTCTTCTACCCGAATTTACATAGTCAAAAAAAACTTTTGGATAAGCGTTTACAAATGATACTTTTTTCTTACGTCTTAAAAACTCTTTGAAAATATTTTTTTCTTCAAGAATAGGAATAAGAGTAGAATGAGGATAAGGTCCAAAATGTTTACCTATAATTTGTTGAGCATTAACACCACAGAAAATCGATGTCTGTCCTGTTCCGCTTAAAGGTATATCCGGAATTCCCATCCGCGCATCGACCGGGAAAACGTATCCACTGCCATTTGAAAGAAAAGGTTTATTTAAATCCGGTATTGCTCCAAAATTTTCAGTAAAAGTTTTGAATCGAAATTTAAAGAACGGATTATTTTCATAGTCTTCTTTCCCAATTCCAACACCATCAATAAATATCATAATTGTTGAATGCAAGTTAGCCCTTTCTAAAAATATTATGGAACGCAGATTAAACGGATTAAGCTGATCTCCGCTGATTATTTGGATTCGACTAAAATTGTAACAGGACCATCATTAAATATTTTTACAAGCATCATTGCGCCGAAAATACCACACTTTACTTTATCTTCACCAAGATTTTCTTTCATTCTCTGAATAAATTTATTGTAGAAATCTTCTGCAATTTCCGGTTTTGCTGCATCCGTAAAGCTCGGTCTGTTCCCTCTCCGTGTATCTCCGTACAAAGTAAATTGCGATATTACCAAAACCTCGCCAGAAATATCTTTGATGGAAATTTTCATTTTGTCATTTTCATCCTCAAATATTCTCAAGTTTGCACATTTATCAGCAACAAAATTAATATCATCCGTAGTATCACCTTCTTTTACTCCAAGCAAAATAACCATACCTTTACCAATAGAAGCGGAATAATTATGTGAAGGGATTTCAACTGACCCGTTTGTTACCCTTTGAACTAATGCTCTCATCTTTTAATCCCGTAGATAACTCTATCTATTTGTTGATAATCTTTTACAATCTTAATTTCTTCAAAACCATTTTCCGACATTATTAAACTGACATTTTTTGATTGACCCATTCCGATTTCAAAAAATAAACTTCCTCCATCATTTAGTTTATTCATAGAAAATTCTGAAATCCTCTTAAAAAATTTTAGTCCATCGGCATCATCAGTTACAGCTTCTTTGGGTTCATATTTCGTTATTTCATTTTGCAATGTTGTATATTCATTAATGCTTACATAAGGAGGGTTAGATACAATGACATCAAATTTGTGATTATCAAGAATTCCGTTTAAGATAATATCCCCTTCAACAAAATTAATATTTGTCACATTATTTTTAGTGGCGTTCTTTTGTGCGACTTGTAAAGCATCCTTGCTAATATCAAGAGCAGTTATTTCACAATTTGGTAAATTCTTACCCAATGCAATAGATATATTTCCGCTTCCGCAACCAATATCAAGTATTTTTACATTTTCTTTAGTGCTCAATTCGTTAAGAATTGTTTCAACAAGAATCTCTGTTTCTGGACGCGGTATAAGAACGGAAGGATTCACATTCAGATGAAGTCCATAAAATTCAGTAAAACCTAAAATGTATTGCACCGGTTCATATTTACCACGACGTGCGATAAACTCCCTGTATAAATTCACTTCGTTCTCCGATAAGGGTTGATCGAACCTCAAATAGAGATCAAGTCGTTTACAATTCAGAATATGAGCTAAAAGAATTTCTGCATTGGTTCTTGCAGATTGAATTCCTTTCTTCTCAAAATAATCGGTTGCTAATTTAAGTGCATTTATTACTGTCAACATTATTATATTCTAAATTTTGCCTCTTTAAAATAACAAAGGGGAAGCAATATTTACTTCCCCTTTAGAGAATGTACCTAATTCTTATTTTTTATAATTGCTAAGTAAATATTCAACCACAGCTTCAGCTTCTTTCGGTTTTAAACCCTGATTAGGCATAGGAGGATATTCCGGATTAACTTTAACAGGATTTAAAACAAACTTTATAAGATCATCTTTCTTTCCTTCATACTTTGGCAGTGTTTCATTGTATGGAGGTCCAACCAATTTTTTATCGAATTGATGACATGCAATACACTTTCCATTATAAATATCCGCACCGTTAATTACTTCTGTAACTAAACCGAATTCCTCTTTTACTTTTTTCTGATAATCTTGATAGTTGGCAGCTAAAATTGCAAACTGTTTTTTTGTTGAAGTATCGAATGCATACTGATCTTTAATAATTAAGAAGGCAAATAGAACAACATATAAATAGAGTAACAGAGAAGCAAATTTGGCACTCGATTCTTTCAGCATAACATAGAACAGAATTGCTAAAACCAAAACCACAATTAAAGCTAACAGAGCATAACCGAACACATCATAAGAAAAAGATTCAACCGGTTTAACCATAACATTCAATATTATCAATAAAGGTAAAATAATTGTAGCAACAGAACCAAGTTTTAAAGAGAAACCTTTTACAAAATTCAGGTATTCAACATCATTAGAATCTGATTCGATCCGGAAATATTTATATAAAACAACAGCAGAAGTAATGGCAAAGGATGCTACAATAAATTGAATAAAATATAAGAGAGCTTTTAAGGAAAATATTAGTCCAATAAAATTATTTTTTGCTGTCCAATTAGGAGTATCGGCTGCTAACTGAATGGATGCAATGAAAAGATAAATTGCTATGCCCAGAAAAATAATTCCGTACAGACCGGATTTTTTATGCAGATGAGATGTTTTTGTTTGGTAATGTTTTAACTCATCTGGTATTACATCACTGTTAGATTTTTTTTCTGAAGCATATGAAAAAATATCCTTAAGGTGAAAAGTATATTTATATATGTAAATAAGAATTACAGCAACAATAAAAAATAATGTCGAGATTAAAATGTACTCTGGAACATTCAACCCTGTAAGATGAAGTAATTGTGCATAACAAAATGCAGAACTTAAAAGCGGAACTACACCAAGAGCAAATGAAACACTTTTATTAAAAGTAATCTGGTCAATTAATTCTTTTGCAAATCGATAATAATTACTATTCTGTAATCCCTTCTTTTCGTAGTATAACGATAAAATAAGCGAGCTGAACAGTATGCTTAAATATGGTAAAAGAATTATGTAAGTAAGTACCAAAAGATACTTTAACAATACCATGTGGTGTTCAGATTGAGGTAAAACCAGGTTATCTAAAAAATCCATTTCTCCTACCGTATAATTTCGTTAATTATAAGTTTATCAAAAGAAATAATTAGTATTACTGCAAGCACATACAGGTTGACAGAAATAAATGCTTTCCTGAAATTAATTTTTTCCAGATATCGTGATAAAATTACTTTGGTTTCTAATAACAACCAGAGTCCGCACATTATCATTGCAAGTAAAGCAAATATGCTGGAGGAAACATTAAACACAGGAATCAATAAACCGCTTACTGAAAGAGCAACAATCCATATAAATGTTATTCTGCTTAACTGTCCATTGGAAAATATTTTTGTTAATGTAGGAAATCCAGCCGATGCATAATCATTACCGTAAATTAAAAGAAGCAGCCAGAAATGTGGTATTTGCCAGATAAAAAAGAATAGTGCAACTGCAAGAATATGGAGGTCGAACGGACTTCCACCAGCAGCAGCCCATCCAATTACCGGCGGAATAGCACCAATTAGCGAACCAGGGACTACTGCCATTACATATTTTCTTTTAAGCGGAGTGTAAATCAAATTGTACCAGATAAATGCTAAGATTCCTAATAATAATACTGCAACATTTGATACGAAATAAATTATTGCAGAACCTGAAACTAATAGCACAATAGATAATAATAGTGCATAATTAGGTGTAATCACTCCGGCTGGAATAGGACGATTTTTAGTTCTTTCCATTCGTGCATCGTAATCTCTTTCTTGATATTCATTCATGGAAGATGAACCACTTGCTAACAAAAAAACCCCGAAAGCAACTATCCACATTTCCCATGTAATCTTACCGGAGTAAATTATATATCCTACTGAGGTTGAAACAGCTACAAAGAAAGTTATTCTTACTTTACAAAGCTCAATAAAAATTTTAATATGTTGTTTCAAATTTGTCAAATCACTTCACCGAACTTGTAGAGTCAACCGGTTCATTTTTTTTATTTAACCATACTTCAAATTCATCGGGAGGTAAAACTTTTACTTTTGTGTACATCATAGAGTGATTTAATCCGCAATATTCAGCACATGCAATATCATAAGAACCAACTTTATCTGCAGTAAAACCTAAATGTGTTGTCTTACCGAACATCACATCTTCCTTAATTCTAAATGCCGGAATATAAAGTGAATGGGTTACATCAGAGGACTGCATTTCTAGTTTAATCGGTTTACCTTGAGGAACATATAACGTATCAAGTTTTTTTCCGTTATCATAAGTAAATTCCCATGCCCACATTCTTGCCTGAGCTTTTATTATGTAAGCATCTTTCGGGATATCTCGATATTCTCTAAATCCTGTGTACCCGAAATAAAACATTGATAAAACAAGCAAGGTTGGGATTAAAATCCAAATAATTTCTAACCAGATCTTGCCATGAATATCAACTGGTTGATGACCTTTCTTTCTATTGTATTTAAATACGAAATAAATCATCACTGCTGTAATTCCAAGAAGAAGAATTACAGAGATACCTACAATGTATAGCATTACAAAATCAACTGTTTCAACATGCTGTGTTGGAGCTGGCGACATTTACAAACCTCAACGATATAAAAAGTCAAAAAATGTTAATATGAAAATTACAAGAAGAGTAAAACCGCTTAACAATAAAAATACTTTGAAAATCTTTTCATCAAACTTTATATGCATGAAAATATTTATTACAAGAGCCGATTTAATAGCTGCAATTAACAAAGCAACAAATAAAGTGTATCTGCCAAGACTTACGCCAGCAATAGTAACCGTTATTGATGTAAAGGCAAGTAATGCAATCCATACTAATACGTATGTTCCATAACCGATATGATGATTATGTTTTTCTTCGTGCATAAATCCTCATTGAATTAAGTAGAATAATGGGAATAAAAAGATCCAGATCAAATCTACAAGGTGCCAGTATAATCCTGAGTTTTCCAACTTAGTATAATTATCAAATGTAATCTTATCCTTAATTATCATAACAAGCATTATTGCTAAAATAACTACACCGATTAATACGTGCAGACCATGAAGACCTGTCATTACATAATACAAACCAAAGAATAAAATCTGTCCATTTGGAAGACTTAAAAGTTCTTCCGACCCAGGATAAATTCCGTGTGAAAATTTAGCCGACCATTCAAAATATTTGTTTACCATAAACATCAATGCAAATGTTAAGGTAAGCGAAAGCATTAACACAGCTAAAAATTTATTCTTCTTTTGAATGGCTGCTATAGAAAGTGCAACTGTCAAACTGCTCGTTAATAAAATTATTGTGTTGAGTGTACCAATTCCGGTGTTTAATTCCATTCCGGCTAAATGAAATTGCTCTGGATATTGATAACGATACACAGCATAGACTAAAAATAAACCGCCAAATAAAAGTAACTCGGTAAACAGGAAGAGCCACATTCCCATTTTTGCACCAACATCATCACGATGTACATGGTTTTGTACAACAGTTGACTCTGCATGATTACTCATTCTTCATCTCCTTAAGCTGACTGAAATCATACGGCTCGTGAGTTATTTTTGGTATTTCATGAAAGTTTTCCATTGTTGGAGGCGATTGAATGTGCCATTCTAAAGTCACACCACCCCACGGATTTGATGTTGCCCTTTCTCCTTTAAGTAGAGCATAAATTAAATATCCCACTATAAAAAAGATTGTTCCGGCAAGAATCCATGAACCAATTGTTGATATTAATTGAAGTGTTGCAAACTGTGGTAGATAATCATAATATCTTCTCGGCATTCCCATATATCCCATAATAAATTTTGGGAAATAGAGCATCATGAATCCTATAAAAAACCCAAGCACTCCTAAGCGGGCTAACTTTTCATTGTACATCCTACCGAACATTTTAGGAAACCAATAATGAAGTGCAGCGAAAAATATTGTTCCGGTTCCACCAAACATTACAAAGTGAAAGTGTGCAACTACAAAATAAGTATCGTGAACATGAATATCGGTTGCTAATGAACCGAGTACTAATCCTGTTAATCCACCTATAGAGAATAAAAATATAAACGACATTACCCATAAAAATGGTGATTGAGGATCGATTGAACCTTTGTACATCGTTGCTACCCAGTTAAATATCTTAACACCGGATGGTAAAGCAACAATAAATGTGAGAAGAGAAAATATCCAGCGTGCGGTATCGCTCATTCCGCTAGTAAACATATGATGCGCCCACACGAGATATCCGACAAATGCAATTGCTAATGATGACAATGCAATTGCTTTGTAACCAAAAATTGTTCTACGGGCAAATGTCGGAATTATTTCAGATACAACTCCCATTGCCGGTAAAATCATAATATAAACTGCGGGATGTGAATAAATCCAGAATAAATGTTGAAATAAAATCGGGTCGCCGCCCAATGCCGGATCAAATATTCCTACACCGAATAACCTTTCAAGAACAACAAGTACAATTGTAATACCAACTACAGGAGTAGCAATAATCTGAATCCATGCAGTTGCATAAGTTGCCCAGACGAATAACGGCATTTTGAAGAATGTCATTCCCGGTGCTCTTAAGCGATGAACGGTTGTAATAAAGTTCAAACCTGTTAGAATGGATGAGAAACCAAGAATGAATGCTGCGAGTAATGGCAACGATACATTGGTGTTACTTCTAACACTATAAGGGATATAAAATGTCCATCCGGTATCGATTGCGCCGCCTGGTAAAATCACTGATAGCAATGCCAATATAGCACCCGCAACATAAATATAGTAAGAGAGTAAATTTAACCTTGGGAATGCAACGTCTCTTGCACCAATTTGAATTGGAAGAAAGAAATTTCCGAAAATTGCCGGCAGTCCGGGAATAATAAAAAGGAATATCATTATTACACCGTGAAGTGTAAATAATGAATTATATGTTTGTGCATCAACAATAGTTTTACCCGGTGCAATAAGTTCAAGACGCATTAGAACACCAAGGATTACTCCGACCAAAAAGAAGAATAGAATAGTTACACCATACATTATTCCAATTCTTTTATGATCGACTGTAAGCAACCAGGATAATATTCCAGAATGTTTATTTGTACTTTGTCTGTAAAAACTCTTGTCAATCACACTCGAAAAACTGTCACTCATTTATATCAACTCCATCTTTCTTTTTTTTCTTTTTCAATAAGACAATTAAAAAAATACCAACTCCAAGAAGCATTACAGAACCGATAATTCTTGTAAGGTTCAATGTGTATTGTCTTCCTTCGGGATCGTAACTAAAACAAAACTGCAATACTTTCGAAACAGTTGGATTGGTCTTTCCAGCTTTCGCTTCTAACAACGCCATTTTAACGTCAAACGGATTAAATGAAGTTCCAAAGAGATATCTTGATATTTTCCCGTCAGGGGCAATTGTCAAAACAGCCCCGGCATGAATATACTGACCATCAGGACTTTTCTTATAATAAAATCCGGCTGCATCAGTTAATTTACGAATGTTAACCGAATCACCGGTTAGAAAAATCCAATCTGATGGATTAAAAGGTCGCTTGAGAGTATGTAAATAATTCTTCTTCCACTTAGCGGCAATCTCTGGTGTTTCTCTGTTATCAAAACTTAGAGAAATGATTTTAAAGTCTGCTCCCGGTTCCAGCTGAACTTTATCTATAGTCCATGATAATTCATTTAATAGCGGACTGCAAATTCCCGGGCATTCATAATAAACTAAAGCGAGGAGCACAGGTTTATCAATAAGATCCTTCAAAATAACTTTTTCACCTTCACTATTGGTAAATGTACAATCGAGAGGCAAATAGCTCCCCAACTTTTCATCGATGCCGACTTCAACATGATTCTGAGCGAATGTATAATTCAGATGAACCAGGGAAAATATTATAATTAAATAAGTTAATTTACTTTTTTTAATTGATTTCATTGCCATTTATTATGTTTGTGCTTTTACAAAGTCAACAATCAACCTAAACTGTTCCAAAGGTATTCTAACAACAGAAGGATTAAACCCAAAATCAACCGGAGCATATTTTATCATCTGGAAAATTTCGCCATAGTTCTTTTGAGAATTTGAAATTATGGTATATAATGCTTTCTCAATATTATTTGAATAATAAAGGAGCAAGCTCACTTTTTCATCTTCTTTTTTAGCTAACAAGCTTTTTGTTATCGATCTAACTTTAGAGTTAACTAAATCTTGTTCATTTACTATTATTTTGGTCGCTTTTAATACCGGTATCTGATTGGGTTGAATTGTCCCTTGGGATAAATTATAGGTAGTATTAAGTTGATTAACCTGATCATCCGTAATTTCAGGAAAATCTTTAAATGTTCTTATGTAATGAATTATATCGAAACGTTGAGATGGAGGTAAATATTCGTAAGCTGCCATTCCTTTAGAGATTATTCCTTCTTGCAATGTTTTATACATTGCATCGATGGTTCTTCCATTAGTCCAACCATCCGCCTGGTGAAAATTTCTTGGTTTTGGATTTAACATTAATCCGGCCGGTCCATCACCTAATCCAGTATCACCGTGACAAGATTTGCAATTAGCATCATATAATTCCTTCCCTTTTGCAATCATTTCGTTTGTTGGTGATTTAACTGCAGCTAAATCAACTGCGGGAATTACACCTCCCTTTTTCTCAACTATTTCTTTCTTGATCTTTGATGAGTCAACTATTCCAATATTTTGCTCATTAAAAGAAATCGGAATTAATTTATGCCCGAAGAAAATTCCGAAGGCCAGAAGTAATAAGAAGAAATAAACAAAGAACCATCCATATAATCTCAATGGGGATTTAAGTAATTCTTTAAAGTCTATTTCATCGCGAATTTTTTGTTTATCCATATTCATAAAATTTTATAATCTGAAATCAATTCCACGTTTAAGTTTTGGATCGCCAATTGCTATTAAATTATTTTTCTTTGATAACTGAACAAATAACAGGATTACGATTCCTACAGTAAGAATCGGGAATGCTAATTCGATCCAGCTGAATAATACACCGTCTTTATTGTAATTGGGCATTGCTAACCAATACAAATCATACCAATGAGCAAATAGAATCCAGACCGACATAATTTTTAATCTCTTAGGATCCATTTTAGATGGTTGAGATAATAAACCAAAGTAAGGGATAACAAATCTTACAAATATTAATCCTATGGAATAGTAAACCCAGCTCCCTTCCCATCTTTGAAGAAACCAGAAAGTTTCCTCTGGAAGATTTGCATACCAGATTAGTAAGAATTGACTGAATGCTATGTATGCCCAGAAATTTGTAAAGGCAAACATAAAAGCACCAAGACTATAATAATGATCATTAGTCAATCCTTTTACAAGATAACCGTTTTCATTTAACAAGACCACAATAAATGTTACGGCTGCAAATCCGGCTAAAATAGAACCTGAGAAATAATAAATTCCAAAAATTGTTGAGAACCAGTGAGGTTCGAGACTCATTAACCAATCAAATGCAAAGAATGAAATTGTGATTCCAAAAATAGGGATGAAAACTGCCGATAGCTTAATATTTTTTTTAGTTAACGATTGGTCAAAAGTTATATCTTGTTTCTTAGACGTTCTTGTTATTAATAAGTAAAACAAAATCCAGAGTAGCATAAATACAATTACTCGAATCATAAAAAAGTTTACATTAAGATACGGCGCCTTTCCTTTTAATATTTTATCGGCTTCAACAACTTCGGGATGCATCCAATGGAAAATATCACCAAGCTTAAAAAGTAACGGGACAAGTAAAATTGGAAGTACAAGTAAAACAGAAGAAAGAATTTCGGGAATTCTTCTAAAGGGTGTACTCCAAACGGCACCCGCTACATATTCGATGGTTACCAAAAAAAGAGAACTTAAACCGACACTTGTTAAGAAAGTCAGCATTATGATATTATTAAAAGCACTACGCGAGCTATCTGTTAAATAAGAAATTATTACTCCTAATAGACCAACAATAAACAAAACTAATCCAATAGTTTTTAGCTTGTTTGGTAATTCCTTTTTCTGATATTCTATTTGATGAGTTGAACTCATTTTAGATCGGACTCCTTAGCATTAAGTGCTCTTTCTAATACTCTTATATAATGAACTATTGCCCATCTTTCTTCGGATGTAATTTGAGAAGCATAAGATGGCATCACATTTTGTCCATCTGTGATTATATGATAAATTCTTCCGTCTTTCCAATTCCGGACTTTTTCCGAGTGCAAACTTGGTGGATTAGGGAATTGTCCTTGAAGTCGGCTATCACCTTCCCCATAATAACCATGACATGGACTGCAGAAAGTATCATATTTTTTCTGACCTAAGTCTATAACATCTTTAGTAACCGGCAGAGGATTGATTAAATTGGCTTCTGCTGCTTCAGGTTGTCCATGGAATGAATAAGGTATATGCCCACGTGCAATTGTTCCTTCGACAGGTTTTCGCATACCGAATCCATCTGAAAAAACAGCGGATGCTGACTGAGGATTCAATTTTTCCTGTTCCATCATCCAATCAAACGGAGGCATAAATAATAATTTATTCAAAACAAAATATGACACACCGGAAGTTAATAGGGCTGTAAATAATAAAAATCCTATAAACTTTGGCTCCAGTATTTTATGCTTATGATTTATTTCTTCATTATCATAATAAATCGGAGTAATTTCCTTTGCACCTAATTCAGCTAAAAATTGTTTGACGTCTTCTTCATTAAATTTCTCATCTTCCGCTTGAATACTTATACCATATTTATCGGATGAAACTTTTTTCATATAAGGTGTATCATGAAGAGGATGAGCATTATTGGGTAATTTGAAAAAGATAAATAACATTGTTAATACAGTAGCAATTGAAGCAGATAACACAGTAACTTCAAACATAACAGGTACATAAGCCGGAAATGAAAAGAAAGGTTTACCACCAATTATGATTGGATAATCAACAGCGGACATCCAAAACATAGTTAGTAATGCAGCCAATGCGCCGGATAAACCAACTACAAGAGCAACATAACCTAACTTGGATGGCGGTAATTTCATTGCTTTATTCATGCCATGCAAAGGATATGGAGTATGTACATCATACTTCTTATATCCATGTTCAGATGTTTTTTCTGCAGCACGGATTATTTCATCTGGTGTATCAAAAATTCCCGTATAACTGTATAATATCTTATCACTCATTATTAATGATCCTTATGAGAGGGTTGAGCATCATCTACAACAGCTTTAACTTCTGCAATTGAAACAACCGGTAATGCTTTTGTAAATAATAATATCCAAGTAAAGAAGAAACCAAAACTTCCTAATAAAATCATTCCATCAACAAGTGTAGGTGTATAATAAGCCCAGCTTGATGGCAAATAATCTCTCGACAAAGATGTAACAACTATAACAAATCTTTCGAACCACATACCGACATTTACAAAAACAGCCACAACAAACATTACAGGTATTGATCTTCTTATTTTCTTAAACCAGAACAATTGAGGTGAAATAACATTACATGTAACCATTATCCAATATGCCCACGCATAAGGTCCGAATGCTCTATTAAGAAAAGTAAACTGTTCCGGTTGAACTCCGCTGTACCATGCAATAAAAAATTCCATTGCATAAGCATAACCCACCATAGAACCGGTTACAAGCATAATCTTGTTCATCTTTTCAAGAGTATCTAATGTAATAATGTGTTCATAGTTGAAAATTTTTCTAACAAATATTAAAACGTTCTGAACCATTGCAAATCCAGAGAACACAGCGCCGGCAACAAAGTATGGTGGGAAAATTGTTGTATGCCATCCCGGCAAAATTGATACAGCAAAGTCGAAACTAACTATTGTGTGAACAGATAAAACCAATGGAGTTGCAAATCCGGCAAGTATTAAATAAACCATTTCGTAATGTTGCCAGTGACGGTTAGAAAATCTCCAACCCAGACTAAAAATTGAGTAAGTAATTTTTTTGAATTTGGTTGAGGTTCTTTCACGCAAGGTCGCAAAATCTGGAATCAATCCAACATACCAGAAAATCAACGACACCATAAAATAAGTGGAGACTGCAAATACGTCCCATAATAATGGCGATGTAAAATTAACCCACAATCCATGTTGATTGGGATAAGGCAATAACCATCCATCAAGCCAAGGGCGACCAACGTGAATCAATGGGAATAATAACGCGGTCATAACAGCAAAAATTGTCATACCTTCAGCAAAACGTGCAATTCCTGTTCTCCACTTCTGTCTGAATAAAAATAGAATAGCAGAAATAAGAGTTCCGGCATGACCAATTCCAACCCAAAAAACAAAGTTTACTATATCGAATGCCCAACCAACCGGATTATTATTACCCCACATTCCTATTCCATACCAGAATGTTAAACCAAGTCCTATTACAAAAAGTCCTAACATCGAGAGTGTAATCGACAGCGCAATGAAAAACTTTTTATCAGGTTTTGTCTCCAAAGGTTTAGAAATGATATCATCAAGGGAACGTAATGCCGGTTTCCCTTCTACTACAGATAATTCCTGTGTATAATCAACAACGCTCACTAATTACCCTCCGGATGAGTATTTCTAAGTTTAGCTATATATGTAACGTTTGGTTTGATATTTAATTCTTCCAGAACATGATAAGCAAGGTTATGTTCTCTTAGTTTTGATATTTTTGATTCAGGATCATTCATATCTCCAAATACAATTGCATTTGTGGGACATGCTTGCTGACATGCTGTAGTAACATCGGAACCTTTTAATTCACGACCTTCTGCAATAGCATCCGATCTTGCTTCCATAATTCTCTGAATACAGAATGTGCATTTCTCCATTACACCACGGGATCTTACGGTTACTTCAGGATTGTTTACTAAAGCTGTCAGATTATTTTGGTAATACTCATCTGCAAAGTGATCTCTGAAATCAAAGAAATTATATCTTCTCACTTTATATGGACAGTTATTAGAACAATACCTCGTTCCGACACAACGATTGTATGCCATCTGATTAAGCCCATCGGGGCTATGATTAGTTGCATTAACAGGACATACATTTTCGCATGGTGCATTATCACAATGCTGACAAAGCATTGGTTGATTACTAACAATTGGTTCCTCAGGGGTACCGGAATAATATCTATCGATCCTCATCCATTGCATTTCTCTTCCACGTTCAACCTGATCTTTACCAACAATAGGAATATTATTTTCAACGTTGCAAGAAGTTATACAAGCTGTACAGCTTGTACATTTATTCAGGTCAATAGACATTGCCCACTTAACACCCGTGTACTTATGCTCTCTTGTTATTCCAAAAACTTCATGCTTTTCATGATGTAAGAACTTAGGATCTTTAGTATATCCTTCAACCGTACCTTCCTGAATAATTTTTCTTATTCTATGGAAATCTTTTACGAACGTATCATCTAACGAATGATGTTCCTGAGTAGTAGCAAGTTTGTAAGTGCCGGGTACTTTAGTTATTGTAACATTATAAATAAAGGGTGATAATTCATTGGAACTGCTCATTAATTCAATAGCATTAAAACCAACATTTTTCCCTACCTCTCCAATTACATTTCTTCCGTATCCTAATTCTACATTAATAGTATTTTTCTCCACTCCCGGTTGAACAATAACAGGTAAAACTAATTTCTTACCATTATTATTTATCTCGATCAGATCGTTCATTTCAACATTTAATTCTTTAGCTAATGCCGGGGATATAGAAGCATAATTATCCCAAGCAACTTTACTTACCGGATGAGGTACTTCCTGAAGCCAACCGTTGTTTGCAAATTTACCATCACCAATAAAATAGCTCTCAGTAAGATGAAGCGTATAATTTTTATTGTCGTTTAAGTTTTTTGTTGATAAAAATGATGAGATATTGAAACTAGATTTTTTTACTTCATCATTGAATGTAACAACACCATCATGCAGAGAGGAATACCAAAATGTTTTTTCATCTGCAGAACTTTTAACAACCGAGTAAATATTTGCATTAAACGAATTAACTAAATATTTATGATAAACATCTTCGTTAAATGAATCAGTATTTCCACTCAGCCAGTTTAGAAGCACTGCTTCTTTTTGACGCGTATTAAAAATCGGTGCTATAACAGGTTGTTGTAAGCTGTAAACCCCCGTTCTCGGATTTGCGTCCCCCCAGCTTTCAAGCTGGTTATTAATGGGCAATACATACTTACAAATTGCCGAAGTTTCATTTTCGTTTTCTGTCAATGCTATCGAGCCATTGACTTTTTTAAGTGCTTCTTCAAATCCCAAATCTCTTGGCAATATAAACACAGGATTGGAATCGAAGTTTATAAGTACTTCTACATTCCCCTTATTCATCGAATCAATTAATTGAACAAGTTCATTTTCTTTAGCATAAGGCAAAAATGATTTATAGGAAGAAGTGTAATCGTATAAAACGGAGTTACCCAATATTTCGTTTAACAAATTCACTGCTATATGAACATCTTTAGAAAGTGTATCGCCGGCATACACAATTGATTTACCTCTGTTAGCATTAAGATCTTTGATCAGAAGATTCAATTTTTTCTTGTCAATTTTAACATCAACTGTTGTATCATTTATTTTCTTGATCACTTCATTATTTAAATTAATTGCCGAACCGGATTTCATCAATTCTTTTATTAGCATAATAACAAACTGATATTGCTTATCAGGTGAAATAGAAATTCTGTAATCAGCCATCATTCCCGTTGCGCTCATTCTTCCTTCAGCAACATAAAGTCTATTAAATTCAACTTTGTCAATTACTTCACGTTTCTTAACATACTTTTGACTATTTTCAATAAAGCCGCCTTCATTAACTAAAAAATCAGAGTCAAGTGCCAGAATGATTTTCGCTTCATCAAATTTTATTGATGGATAGTTGTAAGAGCCATACGATTCATACCATGCATCTCTTCGTATTTTATCACCAACTAAATCAACCTGATAAATTTTAGTGTTAGGATATTGTGCTTTAAAGTCATCAAATAACTTTTTAGTGGTAGGAGAAATTATTTGACCGGTAATTAAAGCAATCTGCTTATTGTTTTTCTTTGATTGTTCTAAAAGCGATATAATTTTTTTATCAATGTTTGACCATGTAGCTTTTCTTCCGGAAATCTTTGGGTCTTTTAATCTTTCCGGATCGTAAAGATTAAGTATACTAGCTTGACCTTTTGAACAAATTTTCCCTCTATTAATTGGATGATCCGGGTTCCCATCAATTTTAATTGGTCTTCCTTCGCGGGTTTTTACCAGAATTCCACATGACTGAGAACATCCATTACATGTTGACGCATAATAATTTGCTTTGCCAGGTTTAATCTCCTCTGGTCTTTTATTGTAAGGGATTATTTCACCTTTATCACGGTAATCAGTGCATGCTGTCGCTGCAAATGCAGTTGATGCAGTTAATAGAGCAATAAATTTTCTTCTTGAGAGCCCGGATAATTTAGATTCATCAAAGTCATCTGTAACACCTTCTAAAAATTCGTTGTTCTTTATCTTTTGAATTTCAGGATCATTATTATAATCCTTTATACTTTTCCAGTACTCTCTTTTCATTTCATTTAATTTCTGCTGTTCACTCATTTGCTAAACCTTGCTGTTTCTTTTTACCGCAGATGGATGAATATGTAAATTAATTTTTTGATCGTTTTTTCTTTTTGCAATCAATCTCCTTAGCGGAAATACTGAGGCAACGAACCCTATAATTATTCCTTTACCAACAGTGCTAAAAAAATTTTTTCTTGAGTACTTTTTCATCGTCATTTTCTCCAATAGAATTACCGGTGACAAGCCCAACAGTTATCTGGTCCAATTTTTACATCTGTTAAATAAGGTAAATTCTTGTGCGGCTCTCTATGACAATCCAGACAAGCATTCATTGTAAATTGTCTTACTTGACCAACAACGTCCATCTCTTTAACATCGCCATGACAACTTGCACAATCAATACCTTTGTTTACATGGACACTGTGATTAAAGTAAGCATAATCAGGAACTTTATGTATTCTTTTCCATGGAATCGGTTTGCCTTCTTCATAATATCCAGTCAATTTTACTATTTCTGGTCTATCCTTTCGTGCAACTGTATGGCAATTCATACAGATATTTGCTGATGGAATAGTTGCATGTCTTCCTTTAGCAACTTCCGTATGACAATACTGGCAATCAATTGCCATAGTTCCAGCATGAAGTTTGTGAGAAAATTTTATTGGTTGCTCTGGAGCATATCCCAGTCCGTCTCTTTCAGGTCTTGATATGTAATATGTTAATACAAACGTTGTTGCAATAACAAATAATGTTAATGGTAGGCGAATTTTTAGTGCATAATCGAGAACAGTCTTTT
>Ga0209381_1001030_pt1 | contig 51198 bp, 40 predicted proteins | sample DewCreD2012metaG_FD_184111 | JGI IMG/M metagenome (GOLD analysis project Ga0209381, IMG submission 184111) | Hot spring sediment bacterial and archeal communities from British Columbia, Canada, to study Microbial Dark Matter (Phase II) - Dewar... ... | reverse complement strand
CGCCCCCGGCGTACCTGCGGAAGCGTCCCGGCCACGGCCGGCGGCTCACCACCCCGCGTCGCGGCGAAAACGGGGCACCTCCCCGCTTGGCCGGCGACTGGGCCGCGATGCTGCTGAACGATTAAGGGCCAAAGAAATGACTTGACATCCACCGCAGGAAAGCATTGAATAGGATCAGCTTGCCCGAGTCCTGCCAGTGTTGCTCTAGGGTCGAACTCGGAGCCTGTTGCTGTGCCCGTTGAGGTGGCCCCTCCGCCAGCGGGTCCCTCCCAGGGTAGTTGTGCTGGATCCGAGCGGCTTACCGTGTTCGTACTCCAATCACCATTTCTCCCGGCGATGTCCGAGTGACATTTGACAGCCCTGTGACCGAGTTGTATCATGTCTCTAGAGAGCTCGAGCTGACCGCTCAGGGTACCAGGAGAAAAGGCCCTCGCAACCGCGCGCGAGGGCGCCCGGCACGCGTTCGGGAATCAGAGCGGAACAGGAGAGAGTCGATGAACAGGCGACGTGGGCGCAGTCAGGGGTTCACCATGGTGGAGCTGCTCGTGGTCATCGCGATCATCGCGCTCCTGGCTGCATTCCTTCTGCCCGTGATCGCTGCCGCCACCGCAAGCGCGCGCAGGGCCAACTGCTCGAACAAGCAGCGCACGATCTTCCAGGGTGTGCGCATGTACCTCAACAACTTCGACGAGTACTTCCCCCTGGGCTGGGTGGTACACGAGGCCGGCGATGCGGCTACGAAGAACCGCCTGGGTTACATCACCTACTGGCGCTTCCTCATCCAGGAGTTCTGCGAGTCGGGCTTCTCGCACCTGGTGAACCCCGACAAGGGCGAGACCGTGAAGGACAAAGTGACCCGGAGCAAGATCTTTTGGACGGACCCCGCCAAGGGCTACACGGCCGACTACTTCGGCCCGAGCATCCTGTTCACCGGGTGGCTCAAAGCCGACGGAAGCAAGGAGATGGACACATCCATCACGAACAAAGAGTTCACCACCCACACCCACTTCAGCCAGGCCACCGCGGATGTCGCCTCCACTCAGCGGCCTATTCTCGCCGAGTCCGACGCAGGCTACCCGGCGGTGGCCCAGCCTACAGATGTCCCGGAGGACTGGAAGGGCAAACCGGCAGCCACTCAGCACAAGACCGACCTCCAGGCGGGCTGGACGCTTTCGCCCAACCTGCCGAGCAGCTCGGTCAACACGCTCATCGGCGTCGGCAAGAGCCTGCGGACGAATAACAACTACGCGAAGGAAAGCATCCGCTTCGACTTCCGGCACAACAACTCGGTCAATGTCCTCTTCCTTGACGGGCACGTGGACATGGTGACAGAGTCGAATCAGACACGCGTGCGCACCATCCTTGACAACTGGAACGAGCTCGCGCCCACCACGAATCCGTAGCCGGCTCGAACGGGCGCCTGAAGCCTCCCCAAGCGGCTCCGCGGCATTCGCCGCCGGAGCCGCTTTCTTGGCCCCCGGGGGTGCGGGCCGGAAATGTAGGTGGATCGCTCCTCTCTTCCGCCTGAACGGCGCGTAGCGTAGAGTCCAGGGCCACGCCTGAGAACAAGATCGCCCCCGAGACAGTGCCTCCCCTGTGGGCGGGACGTCCCCGTCCCGCGAGGCATCGCGGGCTTCGCGGGATGTGGACATCCCGCCTACAGCCTCGCCCTGCGCGATCCCCTTTCGCTCCTTCGGAGCTCCCGCAGCCACCTGCAATTCCGGCCCGCACCCTGGCCCCCGGCATCGAGTTGACGCCACCCGCACAACCCGATACGATGGCGGCGTCGGCACAGAAGCGTCATCCGCGTCCACCGCGAGAGGCCCCAGGGTGGGAAGGCGAGTTCATCTCCACACACTCAAGCCCAGGTCTGCCATCGAAGGCCTGACCCTTCTGGAGGTCCTCATCGGCATCGCCCTCCTCGCCGTGGTCGTCTGGCTACTCCTGCCGGGGACCGACCCGGCGCTCTCGCATGGCCGACGCCTCGCCTGCGCGAGCAGGCTCCGCGAGCTCCACAGGGGCGCGATGGCCTATGCCGCCGCAAGCGATGGCCAATTCCCCCTCGCCTGGCACGTGCAGGGTCCCGTGCTCGCCGACGACCTGAGCAACCTGCTCTTCCATCGCTTCGCCATCCACGAGCAGTGCGACCCCGCCTTCAGCCACATCGTCACGACGCAAGACGTGGACCGCAGCGTCGGCCTCCTCCCGGCTCGACAGCAGAAGTACCGCCTCACGTCCTTCTTCTGGAAATGCCCCGCCCGCGGCTGGACCGACGACTACTTCGCCCCCGAGATCGTCTTCCGCAAGACCGTGCCCCCGAGCCGCCAGGCCGACCTCGTGTTCTCGCTCTCCGCCGACCGGCGACCGGTCCTGGCCGACGCCAATGCCTCGCTGCCACAGCCGGACGAGCGTCACCTCCAAGACCCCGGCCACGACCACGAGTTGCGCAATGGCTTCGCGGTTGTCCCCGAGTCGGGCACAGACGTATTCCTGGGCGTCGGCGCCAGCCTCCGCGTCGAGGGGCAGGAATCCTCGGGCCGCTTCGACTTCCGGCACGACAGCGCCGTCAACATCCTGTACCTGGACGGGCACGCCGGGTTCCTGAGGCCCGACGAGGCGGAGCGCCTCCAGGACCTCCACAACGCCTGGAACCACCTGTCGGAGCCCCCCAAAGGACCCAGCCAATGAGCCCCTCCGTTGCCACCGTGGTCGAGACCCTGCACACGATAGCCCCGCCCAGCCTGGCCGAGCCGTGGGACAACGTGGGGCTGATCGCCGGCGACCCCGCGACGCCCTGTCGCCGCGTCCTGGTCTCTCTCGACGTGGACGCGGCCCTCGTACGGCGAGCCGCGCGCGTGGGCGCCCAGCTCATCGTCAGCCACCACCCCCCCATCTTCACCCCGCTGCTCAAGATCACCGCCGACACGCCGTCGGGCCGGCTGCTCCTGGGCTCCGTGCGGGCCGGTGTGGCGCTGGCCGCTGCGCACACCAACTACGACATCGCCCCCGGCGGGGTGAGCGACGTGCTGGCCGGCCTGCTGGGCCTGCGGAGCGTGGAGCCCCTCACGCGCGCCGAATCCAGCGCGCAGGCCAAGCTCGTCGTCTTCACGCCGGCGCCCGACCTCGAGGCCGTGATTCGAGCCCTCAGCGCCGCTGGGGCGGGCGTGATCGGCCAGTATCGGGACTGCACTTTCCGGACGCCGGGCACGGGCACCTTTCGTGGCCTGGCCGACTCGTGCCCCACGGTGGGCCAGGCTGGCCGCTTCGAGGAGGTGCCGGAGTTCCGCCTCGAGGCGGTGGTGCCGCTGGCCCTCGCCGAGCGCGCCATCGCGGCGGCCCGCGCCGCGCACTCCTACGAGGAGCCTGCCATAGACCTCTACCCGCTCGCTGGCGGCCGACCGGACGTGGGCCTGGGGCGCTGCGGCGACCTCCCGCGCGAGTGCCCTGCCAGCCGGCTGGTGCGACAGATCAAGCAGCAGCTCGGAGTCCCCAGCGTGCGCACGGTCGGGGACCTCCGCCGCATGGTGCGGCGAGTGGCAGTGCTCGGCGGCTCGGGGGGCAAGTCTGTGGACGATGCGGTCCGACGCGGGTGCCAGCTCTACGTGACCGGCGACGTGTCGCACCATCAGGCTCTGGCCGCCGAGGCGGCGGGGCTCGTGCTGGTGGACGCTGGGCACGCGGGCACCGAGGCTCCGGCCATTCCGGTGCTGGCCCGCCGGCTGAGCGAGCTGTGCCCCGGTGTGCGCTTCACTCCCGCGGCCGTGAGGCCCGGCGGACCGCTTCAGTGCGGCTAACCCTCGCGGAAGGTTCGCCCGTCTATCCCGTGGCGGCGCATCAGGCGCTGGAGGGCGCTGCGGGCGATTCCGAGCGACTCAGCCGCACGCGTCACGTTCCCGCCAGTCACCCGCAGTGCGTGCAGGATCGAGTCGCGCTCGAAGGACTCTTGGAGTCGGCGTTTGGCCCTTCGCAGGGGCAGGCCTGCATCGCTCGGGGGCGTGGGGGGTGCCGCGGCATAACGCGGCAGGTCCGCCGCGTCAATCAGCGTGCTCGGGCTGAGGGTGACGGTGCGCTCGATGACATTCTCCAGCTCACGCACGTTGCCGGGCCAGGCGTGGGCGCGCAACACATCGAGGCCAGCGAGGGTAATGGTCTTGCGCGGCTGGTGGAACCGCTGGGCGCATTTCTCGAGGAAGTGCTCGACGAGGAGCGGGATATCGTCCAGGCGCTCCCTCAGAGGCGGCACGTGAATGGTGACGACGTTGAGGCGGTAGTAGAGGTCCTCGCGCAGCACGCCGCGGCGGACGCAGTCCTCGGGCTCCCTGTTGGTCGCGGCGAGGACGCGCACGTCCACAGGGATCGGCTGCGTGCTGCCGACACGCAGGACCTCGCGCTGCTGGAGCACGCGGAGCAGGCGCACCTGGGTGCCCAGGCTGAGTTCCGGCAGCTCGTCGAGGAAGATGGTGCCGCGGTCGGCGCTCTCGAAGTAGCCGGGCTGGGTGCGCACGGCGCCGGTGAAGGCGCCGCGCTCGTGGCCAAAGAGTTCACGTTCGGCGATGGACTCCGGCAGTGCGCCGCAGTTGACGGCCACGAAGGGCCGCTCGGCGCGCGGCCCGCCGAAGTGGATGGCCCGCGCCACCAGCTCCTTGCCGGTGCCGCTTTCGCCGGTGATGATGACGGTGCACTCGGAGTGGCGGACCTTCTCGATGAGGTCGTACACGCGCTGCATGGCCGGTGCGCGGCCCACGAGGTTGTGCAGGCCGTAGCGGCTCTCGAGCTGGCTTTGGAGCTGCTGCACGCGGCCCCGCAGCTCGATCTTCTCGGCCACCTCGTGCACGATGCGCAGCAGCTCGTGGCGGTTCAGCGGCTTGGTGATGTAGTTGTACGCCCCGTCCTTGATGGCCGCCACGGCGTTCTGGATGGTGCCGTAGCCGGTCAGGATCACCACCTCTGTCTCCGGGCGCACGGCCTTGACGCCGTGGAGCACGCCGAGGCCGTCGGTGCCGGGCATCCGCAGATCGGTGATGACCAGGTCGAAGGCGCCGTCGCCGAACAGGCGCAGGGCCTCGTCGCCGCTGCCCGCGCTCTCGACGCTGAAGCCGTCCTCCTGAAGGGCATGGGCGAAGCCCTTGCGGATCAGGACCTCGTCGTCCACGACCAGGATGCGAATCGAACCCATAGCGTCCTCAACGCGTCTCGATGCCCCGAGATCCCCCGCACGCCAGGCCGAGTCCTGCCGCGTCGCGTCTCAGCATGTCAGGTGCAGCGCCGCCGCCACGCGCGCCGTCGGGCTAAGGCGGTTGAACGTCTCGCACGCGTCCCTCGTGCACTCGACGACGAGGCGGATGCACGCGGCAGCCAGCGCGTCGCGCGTCGCCTGCGGAACGCGCATCATCCCCTGGGCTCCGGTGCCCACGACCAGGATTTCGGGCGCCGCCTCGAACACCGCCGCAAGGTCCGAAACTGACAGGCTATGCCCCTCCTCGCGCCACCAGTGGCTGATGACCCGGTCGGGGAGGACGATGAGATCGGCGGCGTACGTCCGCCCCTCGAGGGTCACGCGGCCGAAGGCGTAGTTCTCAAGGGTCACGGTAGCCCCTCAGCGGTCGAAGGGAAGGCGCTCACGGAGTCTTGGCCGGCCGCTCAGGAGGGGCGGGCGGCCTCTTCTGCGGCGTCTTGGCGATCAGGCCTGGGAAGCACGCTTCCAGGATCCCCCGGTTGAGCCACTGGGTCTCGGCGGCGCTCAGGGCCTCCGGCGCCACCTGGAGCAGCTCGCCGGCCTCAGACGGCAGCGGCATGTCCTGGAAGTCGCGCTCGCGGTGGAGGCTGCCCACCTTGAGCACGCCGTTGAGTGCGGCGACGACTTCGGCCTTGCGCTGCTGGCCCAGAGCGTTGCCGCGCGCGGCCCCCTCGACAATGGCGCGGGTCTCGGCTGGGAGCAACTCCCAGAGCCGTTTCGCGGGGCTCGCCGCCTTCGATGCTCCGCGCTCGGCCAGCGCCGTGCAGAAGGCGGGCCAGTCGGAGATGTCCTCGACCCGCAGAGCAGAGGTCGCCTTGCGTTCCTCGCTCGGCATGGCCCGCTCGATCGTGGCGGCGAGCAGGTACACGTCGCTCCTGTACTCCGGGGTGCTCGCGCAGACGATCTCGGCGCCATCGCCCATGCGGTGGATCAGGCCGGCCGCCAGGCGGTTCCCGTTGTCCCAGCGGATCTCGGCGGGGCGGCCGGTCAGCCGGAGCGAGCCCTCCTCGCGCCGCCATTCGGCGGCATCGGCCAGCGCCACGGTGTGGGCATCGTCGAGGCGCACGCTGCCCGAGGCCACCACGCGCTCGAGTTCCGCCTTGCCCTTCTCTCCCGGGACCGGCTGGACCTTGACCGTCAGGAGGTCGCAGGTCAGCGCCTGTTTCCCCTGGGTGGCGCGCACGTTGTCGCGAAAGACCGCAGTGAGCTCGGAGCGCGAGACGTGGAGCGAGCCGTTGGAGGTGATCACCACGGGCTCGCCCTGGTTGCCTCCTGGGGCCTGGAGCAGGGACGTGTTCGCGTTGGGCAGGAGTTCGGCCCGCACCCGGCGCTCGATGATCACCTGGCCCGTGCGTTCCGTCGGCGCGTTCTCGGCGCGCACGGTCGTGAGCCACAGGCGCATGCCCAGCCCGGTCACAGCCAGGTCCACGCGGCGGATCTTGACGGGCCCGCGCGTCGAGGCCGTGCCGTTCTGGCTGTCCCAGTCCAGGTCGTCGGTCTCGACCTTCGTGGGCTGCTCGTCGTTGAGTTCGATCACCACGTCGCCCTCGAGCCTGGCGCTGCGCGTCTCAGTGTTCACGACGCCCTTCTTGCCTGTGGCGGTCTGGGACGTGCCTTTGCGGTAGGCGATGATGCGCACGTCCGTGCCGTGGAGCAGCCGGGGGTTGTTCGGGTCCCCGGTCACCTTGCCGGCGAGCACCTTCCATTGGAGTTCGCCGGTGGTGTCGTTGTAGAAGGGGAGTTCGAAGCCGCGCGTCTCGGCCACGGGCATCTTGACCTTCGGGGCGGGCTCCTTCGGCGCCTCGGCGGCCCGGAGTGCGCCCGCGGCGGCCGCGGCCAGGAACAGAAGCCGGCAGTGCCTCTTCATCGGGTCGGCCTCCCGCTACGAGGTGTAGCGGCTGACGATGTCGGCCCACTTGCCCTGGGCCGTGAGGATACGCTCGATGACTTCGCGGACGGCTCCGCGGCCGCCCGGCGCCAGGGTGACGAGGCAAGCGGCCGCGCGCACTTCGGGACGCGCATCGGCCACAGCCACGGCAACCCCCACGCGTCGCATCACGGGCAGGTCGGGCAAGTCATCGCCAATGTAGCACACCTGGGCGTCGGCCACGCCCATGGCCGCGCGAATCTCCTCATAGGGCGGCACCTTGTCGCCCGCGCCCTGGCGAACGTGCTGGACGCCTAGTTCGCGGGCGCGCTTGGCAACGGCGCCCGACTTCCGCCCCGTGAGGAACGCCATCTGGTAACCGCTGCGCACGAAGAGCGCGATTCCGACACCGTCCTGCGAATTGAAGCGCTTGATCTCCGTGCCGTCCTCGGCCAGCAGGATGCTGCCGTCGGTCAGCACCCCGTCCACGTCGCAGATCAATGCTCGAATGCTCTCGAGGCCCAACCCGGCACTCCCTGCTAGCCAGCGCGCCCGGCGCCAGGATACCGTCCGGCGCGAACCAAGTCAACCCGTCGCCAACCTCACACGATGTTCGATCTCGCGCTCTCGAGCTTCTCCCCCACGAACGCGGCCAGCTCGGGGATCGCCACGCGCGGCTGCTCGCGGCTGTCGCGATAGCGCACCGTCACCGTGTTGTCCTCGAGCGACTGGCCGTCCACCGTCACGCAGTAGGGGGTGCCGGCCTCATCCTGGCGGCGGTAGCGGCGGCCGATCGCCCCGCTGTCGTCGTAGAAGCAGCGGAAGCGCTTCTTCAACGAGTCGAAGACCTTGCGCGCCAGCTCGGGCATGCCCGCCTTGTTGACCAGCGGCAGCACAGCCACCTTGATGGGCGACAGGCGTGGGTGGAGGCGGAGGAACCGCTCCGTCTCGCCTTTCTCCGTGACCACCTCCTCGAAGGCGTCCACCAGGAAAGTCAGCAGCGAGCGGTCCACGCCCGCCGACGGCTCGATGACGTAGGGCACGTAGCGCTCGCGGGTCTGCTGGTCAAAGTACTCCAGGGCCTTGCCGGAGTACTCCGCGTGGCGCTGGAGGTCGAAGTCGGTGCGGTTGGCGATGCCCTCCAGCTCGCTCCAGCCGAAGGGGAACTCGTACTCGATATCCACGCAGGCCTTGGCATAGTGGGCCAGCTCGTTGGCGGCGTGGGGCCGCATGCGCAGCCTGGCGGCGCGGATGCCCAGGTCGAGGTACCACTGCCAGCGCTGGGCCTTCCAGTGCTCGAACCACGACTCGTCAGTGCCGGGCTTGCAGAAGAACTCGATCTCCATCTGCTCGAACTCGCGGGTGCGGAAGATGAAGTTGCCGGGCGTGATCTCGTTGCGAAAGCTCTTGCCGATCTGCGCGATGCCGAAGGGCGGCTTGAGGCGGGCCGAGGTCATCACGTTCTCGAAGTTCACGAAGATGCCCTGGGCCGTCTCGGGCCGCAGGAAGACCACGGCCGCGGCCTCCTCGACCGGGCCCATGAAGGTCTTGAACATCAGGTTGAACTGGCGGGCCTCCGTGAGCTCGCCGCCGCATTCGGGGCAGCGCTTGACGTCCGCGATATGATCGGCGCGGAAGCGCTTCTTGCAGCCCTTGCAGTCCACCAGCGGATCGGTGAAGCCGGCCACGTGCCCCGAGGCCTCCCACACGCGCGGGTGCATCAGGATCGACGCGTCGATGCCCACCACATCCTCGCGGTCGCGCACCACGGCGTTCCACCACGCCTCTTTCACGTTCCGCTTGAGTTCGGAACCCAGAGGACCATAGTCCCAGCAGCTATTCAGGCCGCCGTAGATCTCGCTCGACTGGAAGATGAACCCGCGCCGCTTGCACAGCGACACGATCTTCTCCATCACATCCTGCTCGGCCTTCGCACTCGCCATTCGATACTCCTGGACAGGTCCTCGTGGTCGCACGCAAGCACTTATTTTATCAGGAACCCGCCCTTCGGCCAAACGCGGTGCCGCCATCCAAAAGCCCCGGTCATCCGGCCTGTGTCGTCGCCCGAACCCCACACCCAGGGAGACTTGCCCACCGGGAGCTTCCCTCCCGAGCCCCCGTCCCTGCCCTCTGCGCCCCCGGTTGCATGCCAATCGCCCGTTCTGTGCCCTCCGCCCACACCTGCTCACCGCCTGCACAGGTCCAGTATGGCCGGAACCGCGAGAATCGCCCATTCTCGCCCCATGCCCATACTTGCTCGCTCTCCCCCTCAGGGGTGAGCAAGTATGGACGCCCCCTCCCAGGGCCACCCCCATCCTGGCGGCACACCTTCGCCACAGGGAGAGTCATCTCCGCTCATAACTGATTGGTATTAGGCGGCTTATGCCCACATCTTGCGACTCGTGTGCCAGGCGCCGCATCGCAGGCAGCCCCGGCGACGGGGCAACGGCCGGATCCGATGATCGCCGAATGCGGCGTGAGGTAGCTGGGTGGCATGGCCTCCGCCCCACTGCGCCTACTTGCCGATGCAGAACTGGGCGAAGATCCGGTCGAGGAGGTCGTCGGGGGCGACGTGGCCTGTGATCGCGCCGAGGGCGTCGTGCGCGGCCCGAAGGTCGAGGGCGACGAACTCCTCTCCCATGCCCTGCTCGATCGCCTCGACGGCCCGGCCGAGGGCCTCACGGGCATGGAGCAAGGCCTCGCGGTGTCGGGCGTTCAAGATGAGGTCGCAAGGCGGGGCCTCGACGCGGCCGCTGCGCACGAGGGCGACCAGGGCGGCGCGCAACTGGGGCAGGCCGGCGCCGGTGAGGGCGGAGACGGCAAAGGGCGCCGATTGCGGCTTGCGGACCGCGGAGTGCGGATCGGAATCTGGAAGCGCCAGAGCGGCGATGTCGGCGGACGAGATGGCGGGCAGCAGGTCGCTCTTGTTGAGGAGGAGGAGTTTGTGGGGGGCGTGGACTTCGTGCCACAGGCGGCGCTCGACATGGGTGAGGGGCTGACTGGCATCGAGAACGACGAGGGCGATCTGGGCGCCGGCGATCAGGCCGCGCGCGCGGCTCATGGCCTCGGCGTCAATCGCGTCGGAGAGGGTGGCGAAGCCTGCCCTCCCGGAGGCATTGGCGTCTGCGGGAGGGTGGATGCCCGCGGTGTCGTGAAGGAGGAAGCGAACACCGTCAAGGGTGAGGGGCTCGTCTACGGCGTCGCGGGTGGTGCCGGCCACATCGGTGACGATGGCCCTGCGGCGGCCGAGCAGGGCGTTGAAGAGGCTGGACTTGCCGGCGTTGGGCAAGCCGCAGATGGCCACGCGCACGCCCTCGGGCGGCAGGGCGCCGGTGTCGCCTTCGCGGAGCATGCGGGCGATAGCCGCCTGCGCGTGCTCGATGCCGGCCCGCACGTCGCCGGGGGCCACCACCTCGATGTCGTGCTCAGCGAAGTCAATGGCGGCTTCGACCCGTGCGCGAAGCCGCACGAGTCGCTCGTGGAGTTCGTGGATGCGGCGCGAGGCATCGCCGCGAAGCGCGCGGGTGGCGGCGCGCGCCTCGGCAGCACTCGTGGCCTGAATCAGGGCGAGCACAGCCTCGGCTTGCGCGAGGTCAATCCGGCCGTTCAGGAAGGCCCGCCGGGTGAACTCGCCGGGCTCGGCCACCCGCGCGCCGCGCTGAACAAGGGAGTCTACGAGCATGCGCAGCAGCGGAGTGGAGCCCAGGGTGTGGACCTCCACGGTGTCTTGCCGGGTATAGGAGCGAGGACAGGGCATGACATAGAGCGTGGCGGGAATGGCCGGCTCGCCCCGGCCGAGGCGCACCCGGGCCTCGATGGCCGAATAGCTGGCCAGGGCCGCGAGATCGGGGCGCGGCTCGGCGAGCGCCGAGCCCAGGATGGCGAACGCCCGCGGGCCGCTCAGCCGCACGATGGCCCGCGGCGCGGGGCCGGCCGGGGTGGAGACCGCGACAATGGTGTCGTCGAGGGAGCGCATGTGCGATTGTGGGCCGCCGTCTGGCGTGGGCCGCCGCGGCGGGTCGCTCAGAAGAGCTTCCTCTTGGGGCGCTTGTCGCCCTTCGAGTAGACCGCCTTGCGGGCCTGCTTGCTGGGCGCCTGGGCCACGGGCTTGAGCTCGCCCATCCGGGCCATGTGGATCTTGATCACCTTCTGCTCGCCGAGGCCGATGAGGGTGCTGGCGATGAAGTAGAGAGCCAGGCCCGAGGGCAGGCTGTAAAGGATCCAGCCCAGGAAGACGGGCATCATGTAACCCATCATCTTCTGAGTTTGCTGCTGCTGCGGGTCGCCGGCCTTGGGCGTGAGCTTCTGCTGGATGAACATGATAATGCAACTGGCAATCGGCAGCACGTTTACGGCGCCGAACAGAGCGTCGGGCTGCGAGAGGTCCTGAATCCACAGGGCGAAGGGGGCTTGCCGCAGCTCGATGCTCTCCTGAAGCGCGCGCCAGAGGCCGATGAAGATGGGGATCTGAAGCACGATGGGCAGGCAGCCGCCCATCGGGTTCACCCCATAGGTCTTGTAGAGCTTCATCATCTCCTGCTGTTGGCGCTTTTTGTCGGCCTTGAACTTCTCGCGGATTTCGGCCACCTGGGGCTGGAGCTTCTGCATCTTCTGCATCGAGACCTGGCTCTTCTTCGAGAGCGGATGCAGCACGACACGCACGATGATCGTCAGGAGGATGATCGCGATGCCGTAGTTGGGGATGAGCCAGTACGAGGCGCGCAGCACCCAGCCGCAGGCCGCCGTGAGCGGGTCGAGCCAGCGGCTGGCGATGAGGCGCTCGTACTTCGCATCGTACGAGGCCAGAATGTCGGCGGTCTTGGGGCCCGCGTAGAGGACGAAGCGGTGCATCGCGCAGTCGCCCTCTTTGCCCCGCGGCTGGAGGGCGAAGGGGGCGGCCTGGATGACGGCGCTGACGTTGTGGTCGCCTATGCAGCGGGCGCCGCCGCTCTCGAGGCTCAGTTGCCGGCTCTCGGCGGGGCGAGGCTCGAGGATGGAGGCGAAGTAGTTGGACGCCACGGCGGCCCAGAGCACGCCGCCCACTTCGTCGAAGGTGGTGCTCTTCTCCTTGGTGCTGGGCTTTTCGAGGGACGCGACTTCGGCGCAGGTCTTCGTGGGAACGTTGATCTGGCCGCCCGTGGCCTCGCGCGCCACCGCGGCCACGAGTGCGGCCGCGGCGGCCGTGCGTTCGCGCTCATTCGGCACCGTCTCGTGGTGCTTCCACGAGGCCGGGCTCAGGTCTGCCGCGAGTCCAGAAGGGCCCCGGAGCAGGTAGCCGGGCAGCTTGAGCTCCTGGTCGCCCATGTTCCGGAACTGGACCTCCAGCGTCACGTGTCGCTGCCGAGCGTCGTCGGGCTTGGGCAGGATAAAGGTTTTCGTGATCTCGAGCTTCCTGTCGGGGAGCGTGGCGCGGAAGGCCACGCGATCGGCGGCCTCCTCGACGAGCTCGTAGCGGCGCGATTCGAAGAGCCGGAGGTCCGCCTCCGAAGGGGCCTCGCTCGCCGCTTTCCTGGGCGGGAGCAGCACAAGCGAGGGCTCGCCGAACTTGAGCAGCGAGGCGTCGTCGAGCCATACCTGGCCTTTGAAGCCTCCCGGCGCCCGAAAGCTGAGCTGCACGCTCCTGGCCTGCGTCTCAGGCACGAAGCAGGCGCCGAGCCGCTGCCAGCCGTCGGCTTTCGCGGGGCGCAGCACGACGCGCGCGGGAGCGGGGAGGCGCGTGGGCACGCCGTCGGTCTTGAACTCGATCTCCTTGCCTTCGGCATCCTGCTGCACGAGGGTGAGCGAAGGCAGGGCCGCCTCGCTCTGGGCCTCGGGGGCATCGAGCCTCATCCAGCACGAGAGTTCATAGGTGGCCGATGCCTGGATGCCACGCACGACCGTGCTCCATTGCGCATCGGAGGTCGGGTCCTTGAGGGCAAGCGAGCGGGACCCGGTGCGCGCGCTCTCACTCCAGAGAACGGCCGCGCCCAACGCCTCGCGCGGCGTGGGGACCCACTTCAGTGGGAGCGGCGGGGGTCCCTGCCCGGGCGCGATCTGCTCAGCCAACTCGGCGCCGCCATTCTCGAGGGCGTCCTCAGCCTCCTGCCCGAGGAGCGGCAGGCCGAAGGGCGACAGGTCGGCGTTCGGGTCGCGCTGCTTCGCGCGCACAGCGGCGCGCTTGGCCGCCGGCGTGCGGAAGTGGTCGAGCAGGATGAGGCGCGCTAGGCGGGCATCCTGGCTGGTGAAGTCGGCGTGGAACAGGGCAGAGAGCTTGGCAATGGCAATGGCCGGCGCCTGGGGCTCCCGGGCCGCGGGGGCAGGCTCGGGCGGCTTCTCTTTGGCGGGAGGTTCTCCCTTGACGGGCGTGGCAGTGCCGGCTCTCGCCGGCGCAGCCGTGGTGAGCGCGGGCGCTTTGGTGTCGCCCTTCGCCGGTGGGACGGTATCGGCGGTGGCCGGCTTGGCCGCCTCAGGCGCAGTCACGGCGGGCGGCGGGCTGATCATCGGGGCGATCACCGTGCCCCATACAAGGACGAGTCCCATGATCACTAGAAGGGCGATGATGGCGCGCGTGCCGTCCTGCTGCTGGCCGTCGGGGTCGAAGTCGTCGTACTGGTTCATAGGCATCCGAGAGTGAGAGGTGACTCAGGCAATCTCCCCGCGCAGGAGGGCGCGGCGGTAGTCCTCGGCCTCCAGGTGGTAGACCGCGTGGACTTCTTCGGGGGAGAGGACGTAGGGCTGGCCGAAGGTGCGCGCGGCCAGCCAGGTCTTGCAGGCCTCCTCGACGATGAGGTTGCGGAAGTAGGCCTCGCGGACGTTGGAGCCGACGGTGAGCAGGCCGTGGTTGCTCAGGAGCACGGCATTGTGGTCGCCGATCACCTTGGCCACGGCCTCGGCGAGCTGCCTGCCGGCGGGAATGATGTAGGGCAGCACGGGGATGTGGGCGCCCACGAGCGCGATGAGGTCGGGGTAGATCGGCGGCAGCGTCTGCCCGGCCATCGCCAGGGCCGTGGCGATGGGGGCGTGGGTGTGCACGACGGCGTTGGCGTCGGGCCGCTTGAGGAGGCACGCGATGTGCATGTAGATTTCGCAGGTCGGCTTGCGCGTCGAGCCGATCACGTCGCCCGTCTTCGGGTCGATCGGAATGTAGTCGTCCTCCGTGCAGTCCTCGAAGGCGCACCCGGAGGCCTTCACAACCAGGGCCGTGTCGGCCCGTGCGCTGGTGTTGCCGCCCGGGCCCACGACCAGCAGGCGCTCGGCAATCTTGCGGCCGTAGAGCAGAAGCTCGCTCTTCGCCGTCGCGATGGTGTAGGGAGTGGGCATTCGTCTGAAACTCCGTGTGGGCAGGTCCGCCGTCCGACGCACGAACTCCGAGACAGGCGCCCGGTCCCAACCGCCAACGCCCCAGACCGCAGAGGCCAGGGCGCGTCCCACATCACCCTGCTGCCCGAACCCTTCCACCCACGTTTCGAGTTTCGGGTTTCGGGTTTCCTGCGCCCCTGGCCGCAGGCCTAGCGTCCTTCCAGCAGGCGGTCGCCCAGGGAGTTGTCGAGGCCGGGCGATGCGAGGATCAGCTTGCGGGTCTTCTCGACGTCGTAGCGCACGCGGCGGAAGACTACGGCATCGGCCTCGTCGGTAAGCGTGACGTAGCACGCCCTCGGGTCGTTGTCGCGCGGCTGGCCCACTGAGCCGACGTTGACGATCGCCTTCTGCTTCTCCTCGAAGTGGTAGATTTTGAGCAGTTCGAGCTCCGAGGGGTGGATGTAGCGCATGGCCTCGGTGTAGATGCCGGGCACGTGGGAATGGCCGACGAAGCACAGGCCGCGCACGAGGCTGAAGATCTCGCGCATCTTCTCCTGGTTCTGCACGTCGCGCGGGAAGATGTACTCGCGCAGCGGCTTGCGCGGCGAGCCGTGCACGAAGAGCAGCGGCACCCCGTCTATCGAGCGCTCCTCGGTGATCGATAGGGTTCGCAGAAAGTCGAACCGCTGGGCCACCTCCTCGGGCGTCCCCTCCTTCGAGAGCTGGTCGCGGGTCCACTCGATGGCCATTTCGGCCCGCAGGTTGAACTGCTCGGTCTTGTGGCTGTGGAAGATGGCTTCGTCATGGTTGCCCATGATGGTGAAGCCCAGGTCGCGCACGAGGCCCACGCACTCGCGCGGCTGCGGCCCGTAGCCCACCACGTCGCCCAGGCAGAGCACCCGCTCGATCTGGCGCGACTTGATGTCCTCGATCACCGCCTGGAGGGCGGCGAGGTTGCTGTGGATGTCCGATATGATCGCGATCACCGGCTAGCGCTCCTCTGGCGCGGGACGCTCCGAGGGATGCGCACCCGCCGCGCCCTCGGCCGGGTGCGGCGGCGCCGCGCGCTCGGCCAGGAGAATCGGGATGCCGTCCTCGATGGGATACCGAACTTGGGTCCTCGTGCAGATGAGCGCCTGCTCCTCGGCCCGAAGGGCCGCGTGGCACACGGGGCACGCCAGGATCGCCAGCAGCTTCTCATCCAGCACAGCGGCATCCTCACAAGGCATGTGCAGGCAGAATGATAGCAAAAGGCCCACAGGCTGTCAACGCAGACAAGCCCCTCCGGGGTTGGCTGCCGCTCTTAGGGTGACTGGCGTAGGGGCATCGGACTGCCTCAGTCCAAGATGCACCCTCAACGAAGCCGTTGAGGGTGCTCCTGCCGCCCGTGCGGCGCAGCAACCTGAGAAGGCGAGCCAGACCCAAGCCCTCCCCTCCCTCCACCGCACTTCACCTTGACACAGGGGACGCGGCGGCCTACTGTATGCCGGCAAGGCAACGGCCGCGGCGTTCCTTCCGGGGGCAGCTTGCCATGTCCAGGACGAGGGTGATGGTGCTCGGGCCGGGTTGGGTGGCCGGCGAGCACATCAAGGGCTATTGCCGCGACCCGCGCGCGGAGCTTGTGGCCGTGGTGGGCTTTCGGCCCGAGGACGCCGCGCGGTGCGAGGCCTATCGAAGGGAATTCGGCTTCGCGGGCCGCTACTACGACAACCTGCCCCAAGCGCTGGCCGAATCCGGCGCCCAGGCGGCCTCGGTGTGCACGATCAACCACATGCACTTTGCCAATGCTGTGGCCGCCGCCGAGGCCGGGCTGCACGTGTTCTGCGAGAAGCCGCTGGCCCTGACCGAGGAGCAGTTGGACACCCTGGTCGAAACGGCAGCAAGACGCCAGGTCGTCACCCACGTGGGCCACGTCGTGCGCTGGTACTCGGCCATCGCCGCGCTGAAGCGCAAGGTCGAGGCCGGCCTCTTCGGCCGCCTCTACTACGGCGAGGCCGACTACTTCCATCAGTACCTCGGCGACTGGAAGACGAAGGCCGCCACCGGCGGCTCCACGTGGCTCATGGGCGGCATCCACGCGCTTGATCTGCTCCTCCATTTCATGGGCTATGATGCCCCCGTCGCCGAGGTCTACGGCGTCTGGCAGCCCGCCCAGTGGCGCACAGACTTCGACTATGAAACAGCCTCGTGCGCCATCCTGCGCTTCGCCGACGGGCGAATCGGCAAGGTGGCCACCGATGCGGAGTCGAATCTGCCTTACACCTTCCGCCTGCACCTGCACGGCACCAAGGGCGGAATCCACCAGGCCCTCTACCACACCCACGACCTGCCACCGAAGCAATGGGCGAGACAGGAGGGCCACTACCCCGACGACTGGCACGTGGCCGAACACCCCTTCCCGGCCGAGATCAGCTACTTCCTCGACTGCATCCAGCGCGGCAGCGACTCCGAGCTCTCCTTCGCCCGTGCGGCCAAGGCCTACCACCTCCTCTTCGCCATCGAGCGGTCCGCCCGAACAGGCAGGCCCGTCAAGTTCGCCAGGAACTGATGCGGGGAGGGGCTTCGTGCCAGAGAAGCTTCCTTCCCCTCCCCTCATCACAGCCGCCATGGCTCGCGATAGGGGCGTTGGAGGAGGCGGTTGGCTTCGGGGTCGTCGGGGAAGCATTGCGCCACGGGGTCCCAGCGCACCTTGCGGCCCAGCAGGTAGGCGATGTTGCCGAGCAGGCTCCAGCTCGTGACGCGATAGCCGATCTCCACGTCGTAGACCGGGCGCTTGCGCGTCCGGACACACTCGAGCCAGTTCCCGAAGTGGTCGTTGCTTTCGTAGAGATGGATCTCGCTCGACCGGGTCGGCGACAGGTCGGCCTCGCCTTTGACGAGCGTGGGGCGGAAGAAACCGTCCACTGTCGCCTGGGGGCCATTGAATTGCATGTTCAGGCCGCCCACGCCCGGCTGCTCCCAGGTCATGACGAATCTGGGCTTCTCGAACTCGTAGCGGACCGTGTACTCGACGGGCACATCGTACATGCTGGCGGGGTCTTCCTTGCCCGTGGCCTCGATCGCGACGGGGCCGGTGTCGTCGGTGCCCATCGCCCACGACACGACGCCCATCATGTGGGTCCCGTTGTCGGTGATGAAGCCGCCGGCATAGTCCATCCAGAAGCGGAAGCTGAACAGGCATCGGCTCGGATGATAGGGCGCCCAGGGCGCGGGGCCTAGCCACAGGTCCCAGTCGAGATCGGCGGGCGGCGGGCCGCCGGGCGCGACGGGCGCCTTGGGGCAGCAGGCGTGCGAGAGGCGCACCTGCTCGATCGGGCCGAACCGCCCGTTGCGCATCCACTCGCAGAACTGGCGCATGTGGGCCATCGAGCGGTACTGGCTGCCCATCTGCACCACGCGGCCATGGCGGCGGGTGGCCGCGACCATGGCCTTGCCATCGGCGATGGTGCGGCACAGCGGCTTCTCGCAGTAGACGTCCTTCCCGCTCTGGCATGCCATCACGGTGAGCAGCGCGTGCCAGTGGTCGGGCGTGCCGGTGGCGACGGCGTCAATGTCGGTGCGGTCGAGGATCTGGCGGAAGTCGGTCACGCCGTCGCAACTGCCGCCGATGGCCTTCTGCGCCCGTTGCATGTGCGGCTGATACACGTCGCACACGGCGACGACCTTGCACTGCGGGTAGTTGTGGAGGCCCAGCAGGGCCATGCCACGGCCGCCGGTGCCGATGACGCCGGCCTGAATGCGGTCGCTGGCCGGCGCCTTGCCCTCGGCGCCGAGCGCGCCGCTGGTGAGGAAGTAGGGACCCGCCGCGCCCGCGCCCAGCGCCGCGAGGAATCGTCGGCGGGTCGCCCCTGCATGCTCCTGCATCATCGGCCTCCTGCTCTCGTTCTCTGCCAGCAGATCGGTCACAGAAGATGTGGTCATGCCAACGCCGGCGCCGCTTCGACGGCGCGACGCCAGTAAGCCGGCTTGAGTTGCTCGCGAGCGCTCCGCCACGATGCGAGTTCCTCAGCCGACCGGATGTCCGGCACAAAGCCGAAGCTCACGTACAGGTTGACGGCGGCGATTCGCGGCGTATAGGTCAGCAGATAGGCCCGTTCGTGGCCCAGCTCGCGCAGGCGGTTGCACGCCGTGGCGAGGAGGGGCTTCGCGAGCCCCCTGCCCTGCCACTCGGGCACGATGGCGACCCAATGGATGCGGCCGAAGCGCCTGCCGCGATAGCTGTCGTCGAACCAGGCCGTCGCCGTGCCAATCTCGCGCCCGTCGCCCTCGCACAGGTAGAGCTGGCGTTCCGCCAGCAGGCGCTCGTCGGTGCCGAACTGCTCGGCGAAGCGGCTGGGCGGGAAGGTGTTGAACTTGTCCGCTTCCGCATGGATGCGGGTCCACGCCTCGCTATCGCCCGGCCGGTACCAGCGAACAGAGAAGGGCCGGGGCAGCCCGAACTGCGGGAGCCCTTCGAGGTCGTGGCGTATCATCGCGACCAGCACGCCTGCCATTGGGCTGCTCCTTCGTGTCACCGTGCCTGTCAGTATACAGCGGCCGGCCCTCACCGCAAGCGCGATCGCGCCGGGGTTGAAAAGGCGTGCGGTTGCTGGTAGAGTCCCGGAGCCACGCTTCCCGGAACCCACAGAGGAGATCAGATCATGCTCCCAGTCGCCTCTCTGGCCGCGCTGATGGCGTTGGGTCCGACTGCTGCGGAGCCGGACCAGGCCGCCGCCATCCGCCAACACCGCATGGGCACGCTCCTCGTCCACACCGCGCCCAACGCCGCCGTCAAGGTGACGCAACTGCGCCACGAATTCTGGTTCGGGACGGCCATCGCCGGCCGCATGTTCGCCGGCCTCGACAACCCCAGCCCCGACGCGAAGAAGTACCTCGAAATCCTCCGAACCCACTTCAACTCCGCCGTCCACGAGAACGAGATGAAGTGGTATTCGACCGAGCGCAACGGCCCGGGCGAATCCGACTACGCGATGGCCGACCGCATGCTCGACTGGTGCGAGAAGAACGGCCTCGTGATGCGCGGTCACACGATCTTCTGGGGCATCGAGCAGTACGTCCCGAAGTGGCAGAAGAACCTCGACGACGCCACCCTCCGCAAGGCCATCGAGCGGCGGGCGAAAGAGGTCACGTCGCATTACAAGGGCCGCATCACCGAGTTCGACCTCAACAACGAGATGATGCACGGCGACTGGTATGCCAAGCGCCTCGGCCCCGGCATCGTGGCCGACATGTTCCGCTGGGCCAAAGAGGGCAACCCGGATGCCCGCCTCTACATCAACGACTACGGTATCCTCCAGTCGGGCGGCGATGCCTACGCGCGGCACATCCAGGGCTTTCTCGGCCGCGGCATCCCCGTCGGCGGCATCGGCATCCAGGGCCACAGCGGCGGCCACATTGACCCCGCCAAGGTCAAGGCCACGCTCGACCGCCTCGCCGCCTTCAAGCTGCCCATCAAGATCACTGAGTTCGACATGAACACGAAGGACGAGCAGGCCAAGGCCCGCGGCCACGAGGCCCTCTACCGCACCTGCTTCGCCCACCCGGCAGTGGACGGCATCCTGCTCTGGGGCTTCTGGCAGGGCTGCCACTGGCTTCCCGACGCCGCCCTCTGGAAGAAGGACTGGACGCCGACCCCCGCCGCCGAGCTCCACCGCCGCCTCGTCTATGAGGAGTGGTGGACCCGCTTCGAGGGCAAGGCCGACGCGGCGGGCCGCTGCGAGGTGCCCGCCTTCTTCGGCCGCCACCGAGTCGAGGCGGCCGGCAAGGCCATCGAGGCCGAGCTCCTCAAGGCTCAGGGCACGCGCACCGTCCGCCTCGGCGCCGAATGAGCGCCAGCTCCGCCCGGCCCCGGAACTCCCAGTCGGGCCATGCGTCTAACATGCTGGGAGCATGTCCCTTACCTCAGGAGGCTACCATGTCGCGATCTCTGGCTGCTCTGGGCGCGGTCGTGCTTCTCGCTGCCCCGCTGTGCGCCGAAGGGGCCGCCGAACGGGCTGTCGCCGGGCAGCTCAAGGACCTCGACGCCTGGAAGACGCTCGGGCGCCAGGGCTGTCTCGTCATTCGGTCGCAGGCGCGCTGGGAGGCCATTCAGAAGCTTCTCACGGGCATGGGCTGGGAGAGACCCACGCCCGACCCGCTCGCAAGCGTGGACTTCGCGCGCGAGCACGTCGTGTGCCTCTTCCGCTCGGGCGACGAAGCCGACAGGTTCGCCGTCCGCAGCCTCAAGCCCGACCCCACGCAGGCCGAGCTGCACGTCGTGATGAGCTACGTCATCTACAAGTCCCACGCCGCCACGCCCGACAAGTGGAACTTCCTTCTCGTCGCACTCCCACAGTCTCCGAGCCTCAAGGTCACGGTCGGCACCTACCACCCGATGAACGGCGGCCCCTACCCGACGCCCGACAAGGCGCTGCTCGAATGGAGCGCGACCCTCACGCCCGATTGGGGCGACATCGTGGACGGCCTTCGCGGCGCCATTCGAGCCGAGAAGCCGACTATCGCGCCGGGCGAGGACATCCCAGTCGAGTTCCGGCTCGAGTTCGACACCTCCGCCACCGTCAAGCCCGGCCGCTTCGCCCTCAAGCCCGACTCCGCCCGCGTCTGGGACAACCAGTACTCCGAGGGCTACCGCAACCACGCCTTCCTCGTCGAGACGCCCGACGGCAAGTGCGTGCTCCTGCGGCGGCCCGAGCAACTGGAGTGGCGCAAGAACATCCCCCACCCTGTTCAGGTCGCCGCGGGCAAGCCCTACGTCCTGCCCGGCAGCACCTACGGCAGCACCTGGAAGTCCCTCAAGGCCCTCGGCCTCGACGCCACGAAGCCCGGCACCTACCGCATCACTGGCCTCTACATGGAGTCCGCCGACGCCGGCCGCGGCATGCGCCAGCTCGAGACCATCCCCTTCTGGGGCGGCAACCTGGCCACCAACACCATCCAGGTGACTGTCAAGGCGGCGTCGGGGAGCTTCTGAGCGCGCAGGACGCGGCCGCCATGCGATGATGTCGCTCAACCCGCAGGAGACACAGTTCGTGCCCAACAACACCGATTGGTTTCACGACGCGAAGTGGGGGGTGTTCACCCACTACCTGGGCGCGCCGCCAAGCACGGCAGGTGGGGCGGAACTCACCGCAGAGATGTGGAACGCCCAGGTGGACGCCTTCGACGTGCCCGCCCTCGTCGAGCAACTGGTCTCGACGGGCTGCGGCTACTACTTCATCACCATCGGCCAGAACTCAGGGCACTATTGCGCTCCGAATGCCACCTACGACCGCCTCGTGGGCATCGAGCCGAGCAAGTGCTCGCGGCGCGACCTCGTGGCCGAACTCGCCGAGGCCCTGGAGCGCCACGGCATCCCGCTCCTCGTCTACCTGCCCAGCGGCGCGCCCGCGGCCGACCACGTGGCGCGCCGCAAGCTCAAATGGCTCTGGGGCGCCCAGGGCGGCTGGCAGCTCCCCGGCGAGCCGATAGGCGGACGCCTCGCCGAGTTCCAGCGCTCCTGGGAGGCCATCTGCCGCGACTGGTCGCTGCGCTGGGGACGCCTCGTCCGCGGCTGGTGGATTGACGGCTGCTACTTTGCCGACGCGATGTACCGCCACGAGGACGAGCCGAACTTCGCCAGCTTCGCTGCGGCGCTGAAGGCCGGCAACCCCGACGCCCTCGTGGCCTTCAACCCGGGCGTCCTCGTCCCCGTCATCTGCCACACCGAGCACGAGGACTACACGGCGGGCGAAATCGCCGAAGCCCTCCCCACCTGCCCCGGCCGCTGGGCCTGCCCCGAGCGAAGTCGAGGGGTCGAGCGCGGCAGCCACAAGGCCCAATACCACATCCTCAGCTACCTCGGCTCCACCTGGTGCGGCGGCGACCGCCCCCGTTTCGGCGACGATCTGGCCGCCGCCTACACCCGCTACGTCACCAGCAGAGGCGGCGTCGTGACCTGGGACGTGCCGATCCTCACCAGTGGCCTCCTTCCCCGACCGTTCGTGGATCAGTTGCGCGCCATCGGCCGCAGCATGGAGAAGTAGCCATGCCCGACCAAGCCAAGCCCCTCCCCAAGCCCGGCATGGACCCCACCACCGCCCCGCCCTGGTGGCTCACGAAGCCGAAGGAGATCCGCGCCTTCCTCGAATCGCTCGCCGACGTCAAGGTCGAGGAGATCGGCCACACGGCGGGCGGCCGGCCCATCGTCGCCGCCGCCTGGGGCGAGCGCGAGGACCTGCCCGGCCGCACCTCGACCAGTCTCGCCTCCGCCCTCTCGGGCGGCGACGCCGCGGCCTTCTATGGCAAGGGCGAGCGCAAGCGCCAGTCCATCCTTTTCGTCGGCGCCGCGCACGGCACTGAATGGGACGGCACGGTCGCCGCCCTCCACTACCTCAACATCCTCGTCACGGGCCGCGACCTCCTCGGCCGCGAGTGGCCCAAGATCGCCGAGAGCGGCCGCCGCCACCGCTTCGTCCTCATCCCCATCCTCAACGTGGACGGCCGCGAGCGCGCACTCGACCACGTCCACTGGATCAACTGCGACCCTGACTACTTCATGATGATGTCCCAGGGCCTCACCCGCGACGGCACCATCCTCACCTGGCCCTCCGCCAAGCTCACCTGCCCCATCCCGCCCGACAGCGTCCGAATCCTCGGTACCTACTACAACGACGCCGGCATGAACCTCGTCTACGACGCCCCTTTCGCCACCGACTGCCAGCCCGAGACCGATGCCCTCCTGCGCCTGTGCCGCCGCGAGATGCCCGACTGCGTCATCCTTTCCCACTCCAACAACGGCAGTCTCGTGGACGCCCCTTCCGCCTTCATCCCCACCCACTACAAGCAGAAGGTCCACCAGATCGCCGCCTGCGTCGGCATGCGCTGCTACAAGGACGGCTTCCCCAAGCGCGAAATCCCGCGTCGCCCCACCTTCTACGCCGGCGAGGTCTTCTACCAGAGCGACGCCGTCTACCACGCCTGCGGAGGCCTGCCGCTGACTGTGGAGTTCCCTTGCGGCTGGCAGAACCTGCCCGACAGCCATCAGGGCATCCTCGACATCGGCCTGGCCGTCCTCGACGAGATTGCCCTCTTCGGCGTCGCGTACCGATTCCGCCCCAGGGACCCCGCGGTGAAGTTCTGAGGCTGCGTGGCGGCTTCACCGGGCCTTCACGTCGTAGCACACGAGCAGTTCGTGGTGGCGCAAGTACAAGCGCCCGTCGAGGATGACGGGGTGCGCCCACACATCGCTGCGGCGTCCCTCGCCGCCGGGGAAGGCGAACTGGCTCACGATGCGGAAGTCGCTGGGGTCGGGCTTGAGGAGAGCCATCACGCCCCGCTGGGCGAGGTAATAGAGCCGCCCATCGGCGTAGACCATCGAGCCCATCGAGAGCTCGCTCGTGCGGCGCAGGGTCTTGCCCGTCAAGGCATCAATGCAACCGACGCCGTCGTAGCGGCGATACCAGGAGCCCCAGAACACGTCGCCCAGGGCGATGAGGCCGCCGTGGCAGGTGTCCAGGTCGGTCCGCCACAGCTCCTCGGCTCGCACTCCATCGCCCTCCACCACGATGCGGAGCAGCCTGCCCCCTTGATCGCCGTGGAAGTCGGGCGCGGTGACGAACGCACAGTCCTTGTAGAGCACTGGCGTGTTGGCGATGACCTCATAGCGGGTGGGCATGGGCGCGGTCCAGAGCAGCTTTCCTGTATCCGCGTCCACGCCGAACACGTGGCGGGCGGAGCAACTCACCAGGTGGCGGCGCCCGCCCAGCTCGAAGAGCAGGGGCGAGGCGTAGCCCGGGGCGTCGGCCTCCCGGCGCGGCTCCGCCAGTTCGCCCCCGCCGGGCCTCACGGTGCGCTCGAAGACCAGCGGCTCGCTGGCCCAGGCGGTCTCGCCCGTCTTCTTGTCGAGCGCAGCCATCAGGGCCTTCTTGCCGCCAGGGGTGATGATGACGCGGGAGCCGTCCACCAGCGGGTGATGGGCGATGGCCCAGGGAATGTTGCGCCCCTCGAACCGCTGTAGGGCGTCCACGGCCCACAGCTCCTTGCCACTGGCGGCATCGAGGCAGGCGATGCGATTGTGGGCATTGATGTGGTAGAGGTGGCCTTCGTCGTAGGTGCAACTGCCCCGCGCGCCGGGATACGAGCCTTTCCACGACCGGCCGTTCTTCGCCTGCCACTTGGGTTTGCCGTCGAGGTCGAAGGCGAAGATGACCAGGTCATCCCCCACATCGCCCGTCACGTAGAGGGTGTCGTTCGCAATGATGGGAGACGACCAGCCCTTGCCCAGGTCGCGCACGCTCCACAGCGCCTTCGGGCCGCCCTCGGGCCATTCCTGGAGCAGACCCTTCTCGTCCGAGATACCGTCCCGTCGCGGCCCGCGCCACTGGGGCCAGCCGGCCTGGGTCGAGGCGACGACGCGGGCCGCCTCGCCCGCCTCCCCCGCCACGGCCAGGAACCCAAGCATCAGTGCCTTGCACACTCTCATCGTGCCTGCTCCTCCGAGCGTCGAAGAGACTGAGCAGGTTCGCAGCGCCGGCTCGAGCCCGTGCCGCAGGGACACGGCCTGATGGCCGCTCTACGAACGCCACAGTGAGCCTCCCCTTGCGATCATCGCAGCACCGCCCGTGGATGTCAACCGCGTTTGCTCCCGAGGCCGCGCCGGGCATAGAATAGGAGCCTGCCGTTGCCGGCACACGTCCCCCCGGGCCTCTCGGGCCATGGTGGTCCATTGGTCACGGCCCCAGGGGGCCTGCATGACTCCCGGGCGCACCGCACCGTTGGGGAAGGCACCTATGGCGCAGTCGTTCGAAACCGCCGACTGGCACAGCTACAAGATGAGCTACGGCGAGCCCCATCGCGAGCTGGAGCCGCTGGACAGCGAGATCGCCGTGGTGAACGCCGCGCTGGCCGCGCTCCACGAGGCGGGCATCCTGCCCCACACCCGCTACGATCACGCGAAGATGCTGGCCCACCGATGCGCCGTGGCCGAGCAGTTCGAGATTCCGTGGACAGCTATCACCCCGCGCATGCAGCGCCTCCTCTACGCCATCAACGCCATCGCTCAGCCGGCCAACCTGATTGCCGCCGGCGTCTTCTGCGGCAACACCTTCATCTCCAATGCGGGCGCCGCCGTCGGCCCGGGCGCCTGCTACACCGCAAGGAACCTCCTCGGCGTCGAGATCAAGCCCCATGAGGCCGAGCGGGCCGAGCGCAACGTGCGCAAGCTCGACCCCACGGGCATCGCCCGCGTGGTAGCGGCCGACGCCGTGGACGTCTGCCGCACCTTCCCGGAGCCGATCCATCTCCTCTACCTCGACGCCGATGGCGGCCCCCAGGTCGGTAAGGGCATCTACCTGACGATCCTCCAGGCCGCACTCGACAAGCTGCCGCCCGGCGCGCTCGTGCTCGCCCACAACAGCGTCAACGGCGCAGGCCGCCTTCAACCCTACTTCGCCTTCGTGCGCGACAAGGCGAACTTCACAGAGAGCGTGAACGTGATCTTCGATGGGGAGGGACTAGAGGTCTCCGTGAGGTAAACGACGAAGGAGAACCCGCGAGATGACCAGAGCCGCAGTCCAGCGCAAGGCCTTCTCCGCCCATTACATCTCCGGCACCCACTGGGACCGCGAGTGGTATCGCCCCTTCCAGGAGTACCGCCTGCTGCTCGTCGAGATTATTGACGAGTTGCTCGACCTGATGGAGCAGAGCGACGAGTTCAAGTACTTCCACCTCGACGGCCAGACGTGCGTGCTGCGCGACTACGTGCAGGTGCGCCCGGAGAACGAGGGGCGACTCAAGGCGTTGATCCAACAGGGGCGCATCCTGGTCGGCCCGTGGTTCACGATGCCCGATCTCTTCTGCCCTGGCGATGAGGCGCTCGTGCGCAACCTGCTGCTCGGCCGCCGCATCGCCCGCGAGTGGGGCGTCGAGCCGATGCCCGTGGCCTACACGTGCGACATGTTCGGCCACCCCTCGCAGATGCCACAGATTTACCAGGGCTTCGGCCTGCGCCACTGCGTGCTGGGGCGCGGCACCAACGAGCACACGACGCCCGCCTTCTTCACCTGGCAGGCGCCCGACGGCTCGCGCGTCTTCACCTTCAAGCTCCAGGACCACATGGGCTACGGGGCCTTTGTGGGCTCCCGCCAGGTGATCGAGAACGCCGCACCCGACGCCAAGGCCGAGGAGGTCGAGGCCAAGGCCCGCGAGAGCTTCGCCCGGTACGTCGGTCACGAGATTGGCCGCACGAACGGCCGCGTGCTGTGCCTGATTGACGCTCTGGATCACATGCGGCCCGCGACCGACGCGGCCCGATACCTCCGCGTGCTACATGAAGCGTGCCCAGACGCGGAGGCCCGCCACTCCACGCTCCCCGCCTTCTTTGCAGAGGCCGAGGCCAAGGCCACCCGCGTGCCCGTGCGCTCGGGTGAACTGCGCGAGCCGTCGAAGACGCGCAACGGCTACCTCTGGCTCATCCCCAACTGCGTGTCGAGCCGCGTGCGGCTGAAGCAGGCGAACGACGTCTGCCAAACGCTCCTCGAACGCTGGGTGGAGCCGCTCCTGGCCGTGGCCAACCTCGGGGGCGCGGCCATCCCCGACCGCTTCCTGCGCGTCGCCTGGGAGCACGTGCTCACCAATCACGCCCACGACAGCATCTGCGGCTGCTCGATTGACCAGGTGCACCGCGACATGATGTACCGCTTCGACCAGGCGCGCATCCTGGGCGAACAGCTCCGCAGCAAGGCGTTCGGCGCGCTCACTCGGGGCTTCGCCGACCTGGCGAAGCAGGCCCCCGAGTTCACCGTGACAATCGCCAACCCCGTCCCCCTGCGCCGCCGCGAGGTTGTCCTCTTCAACGTGGACCTGCCGCTCGACTGGCCGGCTACCTTCACCGAGGGCTTCCCCGGCTGGCAGCACATCAAGGCGTTCACCCTCCACGATCCGGCGGGTAGCGAGGTGCCCTATCAACGCCTGGCCATCGCCCCCCGGACCATCGAGCGCACGCGCTACGCCCTTCCGGCCACGTGCGGTCAGGGCGAGTTCAGCCGCTACACCGTCGCGGCCGAGCTCGCACTGCCCGGCCTGGGCTTCACCTCGCTCCTCGTCCGGCCATCGCCCACGCCCATCCGCCGAATCGGCTCCCTCCGCACGGGGCCAACCGCCGCCGAAAACGAGCACCTGGCCATCGCCATCGCGGCCAACGGCACGCTCACCCTCACCGACAAGGCCACGGGCGAGGCGTATGCCGACCTGCTCACGTTCGAGGACCGGAGCGAGATCGGCGACGGCTGGTTCCACGCGCACAGCGAAACCGACGAGATCGCCCTCTCCACCGCCTGCCCCGCCCAGGTGAGCGTGGTACATGATGGGCCGGAGGTGGTGACCTTCCGCGTCGCCGTCACGATGAGCGTGCCCGCCCGCTTCGACCGACCGGCCGAGCGCCGCTCCGCCGAGCGGGTGCCTCTCGTCATCACCAGCCTTGTCAGCCTCCGCCGCGGAGCGAAGACCGTTGAGGTCGAGACGATCGTCGAGAACAGCGCCGAGGACCACCGCCTGAGGCTCCTCTTGCCAACGGATGTCCCGAACGCACAAACCTACCTCGCCCACCACCCCTTCGACCTCGTGGAGCGGCGCATCGCGCTGGACCCCCATACAGCGCGCTGGCAGGAGATGGAGCAGGCGGAGAAGCCATTCCTCGGCCTCCAGGCGGTGGGCGCGGGCCGGCGCGGCCTCGCCTTCCTCTCGGCGGGCGGCCTGCACGAGGGGGGCGTGGCCGACGACGCGCGTCGCACGATGCTCGTCACGCTCCTGCGCTCCTATCGCAGAACAGTGGGCACGCCGGGCGAGAGCGACGGACTCGAACTGGGCACCCTCCGCTACCGCTACGCTCTGATGCCCTTCGCCGGCGAGTTGCCACGCGCGGAGGCCGTGTCCCAGCTCGCACGCCTCGCGTGCGGCCTTCTCACGCGCCAGACAGGCCCCCAGTCCTCCGGCTTCCCCCCCATGACGGGTGCCCCCCATCCGGTTCAATCCTACCTCGAACAGGCCACGGGCAAGCTCGTGGTCTCCACCCTCAAGCGCGCGGAGGAAGGGGACGCTCTGGTCCTGCGCCTCTGGAACCCCACAGGCCGTCGGCAGCGTGAGACCCTCACCTTCTGGCGCCCGGTCCGCAGCGTCTCCCTGGCGCGGATGGACGAGAGCGCAGTTCCTGGCCCCGTCCCGCGCCCGCGTGGCCGAGCCGTGAGCGTGTCGGCGGGACCCCACCAAGTGCGGACGCTTCGGATCGAGTTCCGATGATGGCGCACCGCCCGCATCAAGCTAAGGCAGCAGCGGCCACACAGGTCTGGCCCGCCTTCTCAGGTTGCTGCGCCGCCCGGGCAGCAAGAGCCCCCTCAAGCCGCCGCCTGTGGGTGACACCCACGACGCGCAACTGCCGCCTCGGGTGCCACCCTCCACGGCTTCGTTGAGGGTGCATCTTGGACTGAGGCAGTCCCATGCCCCCCACGCCAGTTACCCTAAGAACGGCAGCCAACTCCTCGCCACCCTTGACAGAAATGGATTAGGCGGGTATAATATAGCTGAGAGGTGGCACCTTGTCCCGGCGTCCCGGCTGGGGAGATGGAGGGGGTAAGCGTTGGGAACGTGGGGGCACAACTTCCTCATACCTGCGCGCATGGCTTGTTGTGGGAAGGCCCCTCAACCCGCGCCAAGCGGAGGCGCCTGTGTCGTCTCCCTACGCCTCCGGAACCGCGAGCACGGCCCTCGGCGCTGGCGGAGGCGCAAGCCCTCTTCATCCACGGATGGCTTAGCCACTCGCTCCTGTCTGCGAGCCTGACCGCCATGATCCGTGTCCTTCTTGTCGAGGATAACCCCGGTGACGCGCGGATCGTCGAGCACATGCTCGAGGCGGCGGAGCGCACGGTCTTCGTTCCCCACCGCGTGCCCACTCTGGCGGCCGCGCACGAGCACCTGAAGCGCGATGGGGCCGACGTTGTGCTCCTCGATCTCGAGCTGCCGGACAGCACCGGCCTGTCCACGTTCTCGGCCCTTCAGAGCGCAGCGCCCCGGACTCCAGTGGTGGTGCTCACGGGCCTCGACGATGCCGACGCGGGCCTCACGGCGGTGCGCCGGGGCGCGCACGACTACCTGGTCAAGGGGCAGGTGGGGGCCGACGTCCTCGAGCGGTCGCTGCGCTATGCCGTTGCGCGCGGTCGGGCCGAGGAGGCGCTTCGCGCGACAGCCGAGCGCCTTCAGGCCCTCATCCACGCCTCGCCGGCCGCCATCGTTGCGTTCGACCCGGGCGGCCGCGTCACACTTTGGAGCCCGGCCGCCGAGCGGCTCTTTGGCTGGACAGAGAGCGAGGTGTCCGGAAAGCGCGCGCCCATCCTGCCAGAGGACGATCAGGAGTTCGCCCACCTGCTTCACGCCCCGCTGCGGGGCCAGACCATCGTCGGGGCCGAGTTGCGCGCCGGCAGGCGAGATGGCTCCACCCTCGATGTGAGCCTTTCAGTCGCCCCCATCCGTGATGCGGAGAACAACACCGCGGGCATCATGGGCGTGCTGCTCGACCTGTCGGAGCGCAAGCGCCTCGAGGCCGAGGTCGTCGAGATTGCCGAAGAGGAGCGCCGCCGCCTCGGACGCGACCTGCACGACTCGCTCGGCCAGCACCTCACCGGCATCCTGTACGCGATGGCCGCCCTGGGGAACAGGCTCTCGTCGGCAGCCCACCCCGAGGCTGGCACAGTTGCCAACGCCGTCTCGCTCCTCGAGAAGGCCGTGGCCGAGGTCCGCACCCTCTCCCGAGGGCTGTGTCCCTCACTGGCCGGCCCCGGCGACTTGTCGAGGGCCATCGAGTCCTTTGCTACCACGGTACAGATGCTCCAGAACATCCCCTGTCGCTGCCAGTGCGACCCGCGTGTCACCGTGCGTGATGACTTGGCCGCCACCCATCTCTATCGCATCCTGCAAGAGGCCGTCACCAATGCCATCCGCCACGGGAGGGCCACGGAGGTGATGGTTCGCCTCCTTTCTCGCGGGACCCGCGGCCTGCTGTCGGTCGAGGACAACGGCAGCGGAATCCCCGACGACTGGCACCAGCGCTCGGGCCTGGGGCTTCGGATCATGGCGTACCGAGCGCGCATGCTCGGCGGCACGCTCAGGATTGGCCGGGCGCCAGGGGGCGGCGGTACGCTCATAGAGTGTCAGTTCCCCCATGCCCACACAGAAGGCACCGGAGACGCATCCCATGAGCATGCCTGACACTGCCTCCCCCATCGCCGCTACCGCGCGAATCCTTCTGGTAGATGACCACCCCGTGGTCCGAGGCGGCGTGCGCGCACTGCTGGCCGACGAGCCCGACATCCTCGTGTGCGGCGAGGCGGGCAGCGGGCGCGAGGCCATCCAACTCCTCGGCACCCTCAAGCCCGACCTCGTTCTCCTGGACCTCTCGCTGGCCGACATGGATGGCATTGAGCTTATCAAGGACATCCGGACCCGCTTCCCCGACGTCCGTGTCCTCGTCCTCTCCCTTCGCGACGAGGCCGTCTACGCAGAGCGGGCGCTCCACGCGGGAGCGCTCGGCTACCTCACCAAGGGAAAGCCCCGCCCCGACATCCTTCACGCCATCCGAAGGGCGCTGGAGGGGCACGTCTACGTGAGCCAGGACCTCGCGGACCGCGTGATCGGCCGGGGCCTGGCCGCAGGCCACGCCCACGTCGTGACCCCCGCGGTAAGCGACCTGAGCGATCGAGAGTTGCAGGTCTTCACCGCCATCGGCCAGGGCTTGGGACCGCGCGAGGTTGCCGAGAGGCTCCACTTAAGTCCCAGAACTATAGAGACTTACCGCGCACATATCCGCAGGAAGCTGCACCTCGACAACGCAGCGGCCCTGCGTCACTACGCCGTCGAGTGGATGCGCACGCAAGAGTGAATCACACGGCGTTCATGGTTTGGACTTAACCCCTTGCCTGACCTATGCTTATGTCCAGGCTGCATAGAAGGCGTCAGGCCTCGCGCCGCCATCAGACCCCGTTGGCACACTGATTCGGCAGAGGGGCGGATAGTCCATCTGCCGCAAGCCAAAATCAACCGTTTCCAGCATGGCGAACTCATCCAGTTCGCCGATTGCGCTCCACACGGCAGCTCAGTATCGTAGGTGGTTAGTGGTAGAGGCCACGGGAGCTTGTCTGTGACGGGGGCACCAAGTCGAAGCGGAGGGCGAGCGGGAGCACCACCGTGTGCCTCCCGCCTCGAAAGGCTGGCGGGCTGGGCAATACGCCCAGCCCGTTCTTTTCCCTCCCGCCTCGGGCGTCTCACGCTCCCGCCTTCGGCAGCCCGTGACCCCGGCTGCCGGCGGACATCGGGCTAGAGACGAAGTCAGCGTAACCGCCCCGGCTCGGACGGCCGGTTTCGTGCGCACGCCGCCGCGCCCCGGGGCAACAGGGAGGGGGAGCCGTGGAGGCCACCGAGAGACAGCGCGAGATAGCAAAGCAATGGGGGTTGGAGTTCACCGACCTCTCGACCTGCACCCTGGACGGCGCTCTCATTCGCGAGGTGGCGGACCGTTTGCCCGATGGCTTCTTCCCGAAGCACAAGGCGATTCCGCTTGCCCGACGCGCGGGCGACCTGCATGTCGCCGGGGCCAACCCGCTGGACATTGACGCGATCGAAGAGATTCACTTCCTCACCCAGATGCGCGTGGTCTACTCGATCGCGGACGAGAAGCTGGTGGCTCAGGCCCTCGAGCGCTTCCTGTCCGCCAAGCCGCCGCGAGAGGCGGCCCAGCCAAAGCCCTCGCCACAGACCCCCAGGCCCGAGCGGCCACAGCGGCCGCAGCCTGCGCACCTGGTGGAGACGGTGCTTCGAGAGGCCCTCCGGACCGGGGCACCCGAGGTGCTGCTGCAACCCGAGGCCACCCGCCTCCGCGTGAGGCACCGCGTGAATGGGCTCCTGGTGGATGCGGGCGAGTTGCCCTCCGAGAGCGCCCCCCAACTCACGGCGCACCTTAAGGCGCTGGCCGGCATCGCGTCGGCCGACCCGCAGATGCCGCACGACGGGCGCGGCTCCGTGGCCAACGGCTCGGACCACTACGAGCTCCACGTCTCCACCATCCCAGGGATTCATGGAGAGCGGGTGCTCCTGCGCCTCAAGAGGCTCACGCCCCACCCCCCCGAGCTCCGAGGCATCGGACTGCCCGACAAGACCCTGCGCCAGCTCGAGGGCCTCCTGGCGACCCGCTCCGGCCTCTTCATCATTGCCGGGCCGCGGGCCTCTGGCAGGACCACGACGCTCTACGCAGTGGTTCAGCACCTCAACACGCCTGAACGCGATGTCGCGACGATCGAGGACATTGTCCGCATGCGCCTTCCCGGGGTCACCCAGGTCCAGGTGGCACCCAACGGGCACGCGGCCGCGGCCCAGTCCTCGCCTGCGGCGGCGGCGTGTCTGCGCGCCCTCCTGGCGCAGGGGCCGGACGTGATCATGGTTCGCCAACTCCGCGATCGGGAGACGGCTGAGCTTGCGGCACAGGCGGCGCTCACGGGCCACTTGCTCCTGAGCAGCGCTCACGCGCGCGATGCGGCGGGAGCCGTGCCCGCCCTTCTTCGACTGGGCCTCGCCCCGCTGCTCCTCTCGTCGTCGCTGGTCGGCGTGCTGGCCCAGCGCCTCGTGCGCGCGCTGTGCCCATCCTGCCGCGAGCCCTGCCAGATCCCGGTGGAGGCGATCACGCGGCTCAAGCTCCCCAGCCTACCGGGCTTTCTCGATGCGGTGGCGTACCGCGCCCATCCCGGAGGCTGCGCCGCCTGTAACGGGCACGGCTACGTCGGCCACGTGCCGCTGTTCGAGCTCCTGGTGGTGAGCGACGAGATTCGCCGCCTCATTCTCGAGAGTCCGACGCCCGAGCTGATTGCCCAGACCGCATGCAAAGAGGGAATGGTCCCGCTTCGGGCCGACGCGGGCCTGAAGGTCATCAACGGCGTCACATCTGCCGATGAGGCGTTGAACGCCGTGCGCTGCTGACGTCCGACCGTCACGCAGTGGCGAGGTCCCGCCCACTGCGATATCCCCCTCGCGTCGCGCCCCCTCGGGGGTAGACACGGCGCGAGGGGGCATTGCCCGGCGCCATCGTCCCCGTCCGAGCCTCCCGCGATTCCGCTGGCAGCGAGCATGCCCCCAATCCCGGCGCCTCCGCCCCCATCCGCCCCGCTCACTATCCTGGAGGCCAGACACGGCGCCGTCCCGTGGGCACCCTCTGTCGCCGCCGAGAGTTGAGCAACTGTGGCGCTTTGGCGATCCGGGCGGCTCTACGGCTTTTCCGCCCATACTTGCTCAATCCTCTCCCCTCTCAGTTGAGCAAGTATGGCGCTGGAGCGATCTGGGGACTTCGGTGGGCGCTCCCGCCCGTCTGCATCCCTCTCGCTCTCACAGGGTGATACAGGTTGGGAACGGGCGGAGCCCGGGTGCCTCCGTGGCGGGGATGGGCGGGACCGTGCACCCGACTCGCTGAGAGCGGGTCTGGTTGCTTTGCGCCCCGCGGCGTTGTATCTTGAATTCTGTGGCCCCGTGCCGCAGCGCGAGTCGGACACGCCCGGCCCGCAGGGAGCCTCGAATGGTCGAGTTCATCCTCCGATGCCTGGCCCGGCTTCTGCTGTGGCTCCGCTACAGGGTCGAGGTCCGCGGGCTCCGTGAGGTCGCTGCGCGCGGCACACGGGGCATCGCTTTCCTGCCGAACCACCCGGCGCTCATAGACCCCATTCTGCTCATGGCTGTGCTGCACAGGCGCTTCCGTCCCCGAGCGCTGGCGGACCAGGACCAGGTGGACCGCTTCTTCATCCGCTGGGTGGCCCGCCGGGTGGGCGTTCTCACCGTCCCATCGGTAGCGAAGCACGGCGCGGGCGTGCGGGCGGCCGTCGAGCGCGCGCTCGGCGAGGCCCTCGCGGCCCTCCGCCGTGGCGAGAACCTCCTGCTGTACCCGGCCGGCCACGCGCAACGCACGTGGCGCGAGGACCTGCGGGGAAACAGCGGGGTCGAGAGGCTTCTGCGCGAGGCGCCCGATGCGCGCCTCGTGCTCGTTCGCACCACGGGGCTCTGGGGCAGCAGCTTCTCGTGGGCCAAGGGCCAGGCGCCGTCGGTGAGCGACGCCGTGCGGCGAGGGGCCGTGTCGCTGCTGCTGAGCGGCATCTTCTTTGCCCCGCGTCGCAGGGTCACCATCGAGCTGGCCGAGCCCGCCGATTTTCCGCGTGGCGCTCCTCGCGAGGCGCTCAACGCCTACCTCGAGAGCTTCTACAATGCCACGGCCAAGCGCAACACCTACGTGCCGTACACGCCCTGGAGCCGCGGGGGGGCCAGGGAACTGCCCGAGCCTGAGCCGCCGCCCTCCGTGGCCGGGCCCCTGGCCGTGCCGGCCTCGACGCGCGACGCGGTGATGGCCGAACTCGCGCGGCTCGCCGGCCGCGACCGCGTGAGCGAGGAGCAGCACCTCGCCGCCGACCTGGGCCTCGACAGTCTGGCACGTGCCGACATCCTGGCCTGGCTCGAGGCTGAGTTTGGCCTCCCCCAGGGCGATGCCGATGCGCTGGTGACGGTGCGCGATGTGCTCCTCGCCGCCTGCGGCCAGGCCGCGACGTCCGAGATGGCGGAGCTCCGGCCGATCCGGGCCGCGTGGTTCCGGCGGCTCCCACACGATCCCCCGCCGCGCCTCCCCCGGTCACGGACGATCACCGGCGCCTTCCTGGAGCAGGCTCGTGCGACGCCCGGGCGCGCGATCGTTGCCGACCAGGCTTCCGGGGTCAAGACCTATCGCGACATCGTCCTGGCGCTGCTGCTGCTGCGGTCGGATGTCGCGTCATTGCCGGGTGACCGCCTGGGCCTCATGATGCCCGCATCCGTCGCGGCCACGCTGGCCTACCTCGCCACTCTGTTCGCGGGCAAGACCCCCGTGATGGTGAACTGGACGCTCGGCCCGCGCAACCTCGTCCAGGCGCTCGACCTGGTGGGCGTCCGCACGATCCTCACCCTGACGCCGCTCGTCCAGCGCCTCGAGGCGGCGGGCCACGACTTTGCGGCGGTGAGGGACCGCTTCGTCTTCCTCGACGAGCTGGCGCGACGGGCGGGGCGAGGGCGCAAGTTCCGGGCGCTCCTGAGGAGCCGCCTGTCGTGGGCATCGCTCCACGCGGCGCAGCCCTCTGAGACAGCCGCCATCCTCTTCACGAGCGGCTCCGAAGCCCTGCCCAAGGCCGTTCCCCTGTCACACCAGAATGTCCTCCAGAACCTGGCGAGCGTCCTCCAGATCGTGCCCCTCACGCAGAACGACAGGCTCATGGGCTTCCTGCCGCCGTTCCACGCGTTCGGCATCACGGTGACGATGCTGGCGCCGCTCTGCTATGGCCTGCCAACCGTCTATCACCCCAGCCCCACCGAGGGTGCGGCTCTGGCCCGCGTGATTGCAGCGTACGGAGCCACGGTGCTCATCGCCACGCCCACGTTCCTCAACGGCATCTTGCGCGCGGCCACGCGCGCGAGCCTGGCCTCGCTGCGACTGGCCGTCACCGGGGCGGAGAAATGCCCTGGCCAGGTCTACGATGCCTTTGCGGCGCTATGCCCCAATGCCGTGCTGCTCGAGGGCTACGGCGTCACCGAGTGCTCCCCCATTGTCACCGTGACCGACCCTGCCTCGCCACGGCGCGGCGCCATTGGCAAGCTGCTCCCAGCCTTCGAGCGCCTGTTGACGCACCCCGAGACAGGTGAGGTCCTTCCCCCGCCTGCCACGGGCCTGCTGCTCGTTCGAGGGCCGTGCGTGTTCAGCGGCTACCTCAACTACGATGGCGCTTCGCCGTTCGTCGAGGCGCAAGGCAAGACGTGGTATCGCACGGGCGACATCGTGAGCGAGGACGAGGCGGGCGTCTTCACCTTCTGCGGCAGGCTCAAGCGGTTCGTCAAACGCGGGGGCGAGATGATCTCGCTGCCCGCCATCGAGGCCGCCATCATCGAGCGCCTGGCGCCACAGGGCAACCAGGGGCCGCTCATCGCCGTCGAGGCCACGCCTCACGAGACCAATCCCGAGCTCGTCCTCTTCACAGCGATGGACGTAGACAGGGAGGCCGTGAATGCCGCGCTCCGCGCCGCGGGCTTCTCGGCGCTCCACACGATTCGCCGAGTCATCCGAGTGCCGCAGATTCCCCTCCTGGGCACGGGAAAGACTGACTACCGCGCGCTCAAGGCCATCCTGGCCAGCGACAGGGCACCCGCGCGCTGACGGCCTCGAATACCCACCATCATAGCACGTCTAACATGGTAGAGGGTTGCCCGCGAGCCGAGTCCGCGGTACCCTCTCATTAGGGGACGAAAGGAGGTCCGCGATGACCTCTGCGAAGCGAAGCATCACCATAGTCGCGATCGCTGCCGCGGGACTGCTGTCGCTCGGCTGCGTTCCATACTATGACGGGTACTACGGTTACGCCTACACGTACGACTCCGGCTGCTACGGCCCGTCAGGCCACTACACGGCCGTCTACCCCGGGTGGCGGAACGACTCCGGCTGGGGCAAGTGGGACCGTGGCCACGACAAGGGCCGCCGAGACGCCTGGTGCAACAGCGGCGGTTGGAGCAACCGCCGCTCGTGGGGCACCGGCGGCGGCTGGAGCGGCTCGCGTGGCGGGGGCGGCTCCTTCAGCCGCAGCGCCGGAGGTGGTGGCCGCTGGTCGCGGCGGTAGAGTCGTCCGTTTCGGCGCTACTGGCCTGCGGCCTGCGCGGCAATGGGCCTAACGCGCAGGTTGCGATAGGCCACCGGCCCGTGGTCGCCCTGGAACATCAGCGGCCCTGTGGGCCTCTCGTCGTTGAACGCGGCGGCGCGAGTCGGGCCGGTCACCTCGACGTTCTCGTGGACGATTTGCCCGTTGTGCAGCACTTTCACGAACTTGCCGTTGGCGATCTTCTTGCCACCGGCGTCGAACCGCGGCGCGAGGAACACCACGTCGAAGCTCTGCCACTCGCCCGGCGCCTTGCTGGCGTTCACGCGCGGCGAATGCCCCTCGAAGCCCTGGGGCTTTCGCTGATCGTCCCACCGTTCGTAGATTCCGCCGCACTCGATCCCGGGGTAAGGCGCCTTCTCGACACCGAAGCTGTCGAACACCTGAATCTCATAGCGGCCCATGAAGTAGACGCCCGAGTTCGAACCCTTGGGCACCATGAACTCGATGTGCGCCTCGATGTCGCCGAACTGTGCCTCGGTGAAGAGGTTGCCCGTGCGCCCCTTCGGCCCGTTCACCAGCGTGCCCTTGCCGGGCTTCGTCGCGATCGCTTTCTCATTCGCGGGGTCCTTCGTGGCCTCGCCCACCTGGAGCCAGTCGCCCGTCGGCTTCTTCCACCCCGCCATCCCCTCGCCCTGGATCAACTCCTCCCACTCGCCCACCTCACGCCCCCAGGCCAAGCCGGCGAGCACACCGAGAACACCGAATGAAACAGCGAAGGTCATCCTCATCTCTCGTCCTCCTTTCGCGGGTCCCGCGAGCAAAGACTCTGGTTCCCAATCGTTCGATTCGCGCGATTCGCGGTCAGCCTCTCTTCCCAATCAGTTTCTTCTTCTCCTCGCGATAGAACATGTAATTCGGCAGCGAGATGTCGGGGGGCACCAGGTGGTCGAGGTGGGGGATGAAGCCGCCCTCGTCGAGCAGTGGGCTGATGCGGTCGAGTTCGCGGCGGATGGCGTCCTTGCCGCGGGCGACGGCCACCTTGTCCACGCCGCCCTGGAGGCGGACACGGCCGCCGAACTGGCGGCGCATGCGGAACATGTCGGTGCCGGCGGCGACCTCGCAGGGGAACATGATGTTCACGCCCGTGCGTATCCAGCTCGGCACGAGGTCGTGGATGTTGCCATCGCAGTCCACGTGCGAGAGCATGCAGCCGTGCTTGCGGGCCTCGTCCATCACGGCCTGATAGGGGGGGACGAAGAACTCGTCGAAGGTCCTGGGGCTGACGAGTGGGCCGCCCTTGAAGGCCATGTCCTCCCACCAGCCGAACTGGTGGATCGGCACGTCAGGCGGCACCTGGCGGAGCGACGCGAGGATCAGTTCGGCCCAGTGGTCGGCCATTTCGTGGCAGAGGGCGGGGTCATCGTAGAGGAGATAGGAGAGGTTTTCGGTGCCGACCCAGTTGCGGAGCGCGCCGTAGAAGCCGCAGGCCCCTGCGCCCACGGTCCAGCCCTCGGCCGCGGCCTGGCGGGCCTTGGCAATCGCTTCGTCCGAGACCTTGCGGCAGGGGTCATCGAGGCGATAACGCTCCTTCATGGCCTCCCAGGTATTGCGGTCCTTGACGGGGAATTCGATGAATTGGGGGATTGACGATTCCTGCACCCCGCCCTTCCAGCGGCGCGCGACGATGCCCGAGCTGTCCTGCACAATCTGCGTCAGGGCGTCCTCTTCGAGCACTTTGTGCTCGAAGGCGGGGTTCATGCCAAGATGGATGGGGATGCCGGCCCCGCCCTCGTCGCGGTCCACCCCGATGAACTCGTTGAAGCGGGGGTGGAACATGTTCTCGCCGATCTCGGCCGCCCAGTCCTTGGGAAAGCCGTCGGGCACCCAGGCGCGGACCGTCTGGGGCCAGCAGCCGAACTCCACGTCGGGCACGCGGTCGGTGGGAAGGTACATAAAGGTCCGGTAGCCGCGGTTCTTCGGCACAGGGTTCGCCATGAGTCCTCCTGCGTTCACCTCCCGGCTATGACCCTACAGAGTACGCGCGCCAGCCGGCGTGTCAAGTGCGGACGGCCCACGCGATTGACATCTCAGCCGCTCCGCCTGTATGATGGTCTGCCGCTGCACCCAGGGAGGCGATAAGGAGGCCGCTGATGTTGCGTCGTGGCTGTCTGATCACGGTGGCGTGGGCCCTGTCGTTAAACCTGTTCGCGGGAGAGGCACCCGCGCCGCCCGCCTTGGCCAAGGGCGACCGGATCGTGTTCCTGGGCGACTCGATCACCCAGGGCGGCGGCGGGCCAAAGGGCTACATCACCCTGGTCAAGAACACGCTGGACCAGGCATGCAAGGACCTGGGCATCGAGGTCTTCAACGCCGGCATCAGCGGCAACAAGGTGCCGAACCTTCAGGCCCGGCTCGACAGGGACGTGCTGGCGAAGAAGCCGACCATCGTGGTCATCTACATCGGCATCAACGACGTATGGCACTGGCGCAAGAACGCCCAGGGCGAGTTGAGTGGCGGCACGACGAAGGAGAAGTTCGAGGAGGGGCTCAAGGACATCATCGGCCGCATCAAGGCAGCCGGCGCCCGCGTGATCCTGTGCACGCCCAGCGTCATCGGCGAGAAGCCCGACGGCTCGAACGAGCGCGACAAGATGCTCGACGAGTACTCCGACATCAGCCGCAAGGTGGCGGCCGACACCGGCGTACAGCTCAACGACCTGCGCCAGGCCTTCCTCGCCTACCTCAAAGAGCACAACGCCGAAGGCAAGCCCAAGGGCGTGCTCACCGGCGACGGCGTGCACCTGAACCCTGCCGGCAACAAGTTCGTCGCCGCCCAGATGCTCCTGGCCCTCGGCGTCAAGGCGGAGCCGGTGGAGACGCAGGAGGCCCCGAAGCCGTAGAGGAGACCCCGTGCGAACTCAGGCAATCCTGGCGCTGCCCCTAGCCCTGGCTGGCTGCATGGCGGCGGCACCCGTCGAGATGCGGCCCTATGTGGACCCCGCGCAGCTCGACGTGCCGTGGCCCAAGCACAGCCACGTCAAGCAACCCTGGCGGGGCTTCCTGGAGACGAAGCCGGCGGCGGAGCTGCTGGACGGCATCGGCATGTGCTTCCACTTCCCCGGCGGCAGCATGGAGGCCCAGCTCGGCCTCCTCGCCAAGGCTGGCATCCGCTGCATCCGCTGGGAGCAGCCCTTCGGCACCTACGACCCCGACGCCAAGGCCCTCGCCAAGGGCTCGCAGGAGCGCTACCGCGAGCTGCTACGCCTGTGCAAGAAACTCGGCATCCTGCCGATCATCCTCCTCAACGCCCACCACGGCTATCCTTGCAAGATGAAGTCGTGGGACCGCCGCCTCGCCGCCGATGCGCCCAAGGGCTCCACCGAGCTCCTCCTCGACTCCGTCGAGGGCTTCCGCCCCGTGCACTCGGGCACGAACGGCCTCACCGACTACTGGGCCGGCGAGGTGCTCTTCACGGAGATCGACGCCGAGCGCAAGGCGGTGAAGCTCTCGAAGCCGCTGCCCAAGGCCCTCAAGAAGGGCGACAAGCTGAACTGCGTGGACCTCTTCTACCTCCCCTTCCACCCCGTGGGCACGCCGGAGTTCGAGCATACGGCCGGGGGCTGGGTGGACTATGCCCGCTCCGTGTGCGAGGTGGCAAAGGAAGAGGGCACCCCCATCGAACTCGAGATCTGGAACGAGTTGAGCTTCGGCTCGCACTTCGCCGGAGGCCACGGCATCAACGACTATTGGCCGGGCAGGGCCAGGTTCACCAAGGACTTCCTCCGCCCCGGCGGCCACGCCTGGGAGGTCTCGCGCCGCACACTCGAGATGGCCAAGAAGGAGTTCCCGGGCATCCGCGTGATCTGGGGCTGGTCGAACACCACCTTCTTCCACTGCCCCATCAAGGAACTGCCCCCTGGCATGGACGGCCAGAGCTATCACCCCTACGGCACCGGCTGGCGGGACCTGCCCGAGCGCGAGCAGGACCCGAAGAACCCCGCCCGCTGCCTCGAGGGCGGCAGCCCGACGTATCGCCAGTGCTTCGCCGAGGGCTGGGCGCACACCTTCATCCAGTGCGAATCCCTCATGCACCATCTGCGGCCCGACCAGCGCCTCACCGTCCAGCCCCAAGGCGTGGAGCGCTTCCACCACTACATCACCGAGCACGGCATCGTGCCGGCCGAAGCGGGCGTGAAGGGCGATGCCGCCGCGCTCCGCCTCAAGGAGAAGTTCCTCCTGCGCGCCGTGCTCTTCTGGCTCAACAAGGGCCTGAGCCGCATGACGCTCTTCGTCTCCGGCCCGGACAAGAATGAGGAGAGCATGGGCTTCCACCTGGCCAAGGTGAAGGAACTCAAGGCCATGCCGCCCGACGGCGAGGTCGATGCCTGGCTCTCCCCCGCCCTCCTCTCGCTGCGGCGGGCAGCTAAGGTCTTCGAAGGAGCCAAGCCGATCCCGGCGCCCAGGCCATTCGACGTCCAGTTCGCCAAGCTTGCCCCCGATGGCGCCGTCTTCGAGATGCCCGAGGGCAAGCCGACCCTGCACTACAGCGACCTGTTCACCGTCTTGCCATTCCAGGTCACCGAGCGCAAGTGGGTGATCGCGCTCTACGAGATGACGCCGAACTACAACGTCGAGGAGATGGGGGACACGCCCTATCGCGTCACACTTCGGCCCATGAGGGCTGCCACGTGCAAGGTCACCTACTACGACCCGCTGGCCGACAAGGTGCTGACGGCGAAGGTGGTGGAGCGCGGGGAGGACGCGCTGACCATCGAGGTGCCCATCATTGACACACCGAGGTTACTGAGCATTGAAGAGTAGGACCGATAGGACGGATAGGACCGATAGGACCCGACAGCGCGGGTTTCCTCTGGCCCTGTCCGTCCTATCCGTCTTGCTGGTCCCACCCTTCGCCAGGGCAGGCGAGCCCGACCTCAAGAAGGACCTCGTCGCGCACTACCCGTTCGACAAGGACGCCTCCGACGCAAGCGGGAACGGGCACGACGCCACGGCCAGAGGGGCAAGGCCGGTTGCCGCGGGCCGAATCGGCGAGGCCTTCGCGTTCAACGGCACGAGCGACCACGTGGTCGTGCCGCCCAAGGCGACGACCGGGCTCACCTGGTTCACACTGGCGCTCTGGTTCCGAACCACGCAGGTGGCGGCCAGTCCCCGCTCGCGCTTCTGGTCGAACCCCACGCTGATCGGGGCATCCACGGGCGGCTGGGGGTCGAACGACCTCGCGCTGATGCTCGAGAACGGCTGCCTGGCCTACTTTCACGGGCTTCAGGCGGAGGGCACCGATACGACGTGGTGGTCATCGCAGCGCGTCGCCGACGACAAGTGGCACCATGTGGCGCTGGTGTGCGAGGGCCAGCGCGTGCGGCTCTACCTCGACGGCAAGCTGGCACGGGGCGAGGTCGTTCGCTACTCGGAGAACGGCCAGGAGTCACTGGGGGAACAGGCGCAAACGGCAGCCGGCAACGCGCTGGGGCCTGCGGCCTTGTTCATCGGCGCCAACAACGAGGGGGGAGCCAACTACGGCTTCAAAGGGCTGATTGACGACGTGCGCATCTGGAACCGCGCCCTCTCGGCCGACGAGGTGGCCGACCTCAGTCCTTGAAGCCTGCCTCCTCCATCATCCTGCGCATCTCGCGCATCGCCCGCACCATTTCGGCCCGCTGCGTGGGCGTGGTGCCCGAGAGCCATTGCGCGACCCGCTCCTTCGTCATCTCGTGGCGTTCGCCTTTGCCCTTGCCCTTGAATGACTCCCCGCGCTCGCGCATCTGCTGGATCATCGCCTTGCGCGCTGGCGCCGGCAAGGCCTTGAGCATCGCCACCATGCCCACGGCCATCTTCGCCATCATGCGGGCGCGCTGCTCCTCCGAGACCAGCTCGGCCAGCTTCTGCCGCTCCTCGGGCGCGAGCGATTCGAACCGAGCCTTGAGCTTCTCGTCGCTCAGCGCCCGCTCGACCAGCTTCTGCAACTCATGAGGGGGCAGGCGCTCGGCCTTCGCGGCCACATCCTTCATCCACACCGCCAGCTCTTCCTCCGACATGTCCGCGGGGTCGCTCTTCATCACGGCGTCAAGCACCTGGTCGGCGGTGGTGGGCGGCGGGCCGGGCCAGAAGTGCCAGGCCAGAACGCCGCCGGCGCCGAGGAGGCAGGCCAGGCATGCCGCGAGGACGAGGGGCTTTCGCATGGTCAGAGGCTCTCGACGTGATTGTCGTAGAACAGGCCGTTGATCCCCACGCGCGTGCCGCTCTTGCCGTGAAACGGCTCGTAGTCGCGCAGGATGGGGATCAACTCGATCTTCAGGAAGGGGTGGCCAAGGCCGCGGCCCGCCTTCCGGTGGTTGAGGAGCTCGGCCCACTCGTAGCTCGAGCCCTCGCCCTCGAAGTACGTGCCGTGGCCGTAGGCCGGGTCCAGCGGCCGGTCGTCCAGGCACTCGAAGATTTCGCTGCCGGCGTAGCGGGCCAGCAGGTCGCAGATGCGCGGAAGGCCGTTGGGCGGCTCGGTGGAGGGCATGCAACTGGCGCACGGGTACCACTGCTCGTGGTCGTCCACATAGAGGTTGATGGCCTTGCCAAGCTGATCGAGGCTGTTCACGCACCGAATCCTGCGCGCGTTGCTCCGCATTTTCGCCGTCACCGGCAGCAGGATGGCCGAGAGCAGCGCGATCACAGAGATGACGACCAGAAGCTCCACGAGCGTGAAACCCCGGCCGCACGAAGTCTGAGGCGCCGATTGCCGGGCCCAGGATGGCCTCGTGGATGCCACGCGCATGAGGGTCACTCCTGCTTCGCCCTGTCCAACTTCACCGTGCCATAGGGCGTTCTGATGGTTCCCGTGGGCGAGAGGGTCGGCTTACCCAGTTCGCCGCCCGGGAGCAGCTTCAGCGCAGCGCCTGCCACGGCCACCTCGGCCGTGAGACTCACCTGCCCGCTCCCGCCCGGGCCGATCGTGCCAGCGCTCGAGGCGTGGAGGCCGCCCAGTTCCACCTCGCCCGCCTTGAGGGTGTAACCGATGCCCTGGAGGTCCACCTCGAACACGTTGGGGTTCGTCACGGTCGCCTCGATGGCCAGCACGGCCTTTCGCAACGACGCCTCGGCAACCCGGACTCGCACGTCCGCGATGCGCGGCAGCCGCAGGACGGGGAACGTGCCTTCCCTCGACACCGGCACTCCGAACTCATGTCCCAGCACCGAGCACGCCACCGCCCCTCGCAGCGTGTAGGCGACCTCCCGCGCCGATCTCAAGGTCTGGTACGTGCTCCACAGGCTGGAGTAGGACAGACGGACCGGCGCGCTCACGCGCCCCAGCGCGCGGGAGGCGAGCGAGATGTTGACCGGCGCGTCGGCCGTCACGAACTCGCGCCCCTCGATGTCCACCGCGCACTTCACCAGCGACAGCCGAAGGGGGAACCAGTAGGGATTGCGCACCTTGAGGTCGAAGCGGACCGTCACCCCGTCCCAGTCAATCCTCTCGAAGTGCGGTTGCACATTCTCCACCTTGGGCTTGCCGAAGAGGCTGAGGGCCATTCCGCACCCCGAGGGCGCCATCGCCAGGAACACATGCAGGGCGTAACGGGCCACCCACCGCATCGCGTCTCACAATGCCGGCAGTTCCTCTCCCCTATCCCAGGCAGCCATTCTACAGCCTGAGCGCGGGAAGATGCAAGGGGGTCACCGCTCACAGGGCGCGTGCCTGCTCGGCGCACAGGCGAAGCGCGGCCGTGACCTGCCGGGCCAGCTCCTCGCGGCCTTGCGCCGCGGGGTGAATCAGCTCCCCGATGTACAGCCCAAGGCGGGCGCGGCGCAGGCGGAACGTGTCGGCGCGCAGCAGGCGCTCCGTGCCCGCGATGCCGACGGGGAGGATGGGCACGCGGGCACGTTGCGCCAGCAGGGCAATGCCGGGCTGAGCGTCGTGAACCAGGCCGTCGCGGCTGATGCCGCCCTCGGGGAAGATGCCGACGGCCCCGCCCGCCGCGAGCACGTCGCCCGCGGCCCGCAGGGCATCTTTGTTCAGCCCCCCCCGCTTCACCACGAGCACTCCCCAGAAGCTCACGAAGCCGTGCAGCACGGGGGCGTAGTAGAACTTGTCGGTCATCAGGTAGGTGAGGTAGCGGGGGACGTATGCCTGAAGGATGACGGGGTCGGCAAAGCTGAGGTGGTTGGCCGCGACCACGAGGCCGCCGCGCAGCGGCACGCGCTCCTCGCCCACCACGCGCACGCCGCAGACGCACCGAAGGGCGAACCGCAGGGCGGTGCGCACGTTGTAGTGGATGACGGCGCGCGCAAGGCGCCGCAGGGGGCCAGGGTTGCGCCGCGGCTCATCCGGTGGTCTGCGTGCCAAGGGGTTATCCCGCGCGGGAGCGGACGGGGCGCCGGCTATTCGTCCGCGTCGTCGTCCTCGGCCGCGGCGTCCAGCCGTTCGTAGTGTTCGTCGGCGTTCGCGGCTGCCGGGCGGCTCGGGCTCTTGCCTCGCTTGCTCTCCCATTCCTCGAGGGTCATGACCACTTCGCGGGCTTTCGAGCCCTTGTAGTCGCCCACGATGCCGTCGGCGGCCATCATGTCCACCAGGCGCGCGGCGCGGGTGTAGCCGATCTCGAGCTTGCGCTGGAGCAGGGATACGGAGCCGCGCCCGCTGGCGAGCACGATGCGGCAGGCATCCTCGTAGAGGTCGTCGCCGCTGTAGCCGTCGGGGTTCGAGCCGTCGTCGCTGCCGCCCTCGTCGCCGGCCGGGCAGCCGTCGAGGTTCAGCGTGAAGTCGGGCTTGCCCTGGCGCTTTACGAAGTCCACGATGCGGTGGAGTTCCTCGTCGCTCATGAAGGTGCCCTGCGCGCGGATGAGGTTCGAGGAGCCGGGCGGGAGGTAGAGGAAGTCGCCCGAGCCGAGGAGCTTCTCGGCCCCGTTGCGGTCGAGGATCGTGCGCGAGTCGACTTTGGAGGTGACCTGGAACGAGATGCGGGTGGGGAGGTTGCTCTTGATGAGGCCGGTGATGACGTCCACCGACGGGCGCTGGGTGGCGAGGATGATGTGGAGGCCCACGGCGCGCGACTTCTGGGCGAGGCGGGTGATGGAGGTTTCGATCGTCTTCGAGGCCAGCATCATCATGTCGGCCAGTTCGTCCACGATGATGATGATGTACGGCAGGTGGAACGGCACGCGCTCGTAGTCCACGTCCTCGCCCAGGCGGTTGCGGATTTCCTGCTCGCCCAGGCGGTTGTAGGCGCTGATGGAGCGCACGCCAACGGCCGCCAGGATGTCGTAGCGCTCGTCCATCTTGCGGGTGGCCCAGTCGAGGATCCAGGTCGCCCGCTTCATGTCGGTCACCACCGGGGTGAGCAGGTGCGGAATCTCCGTGAACGACGTCAGCTCGACCATCTTGGGGTCAATCAGGATCAGCCGCACGTCGTCGGGGTGCTGGGTGAGGAGAATGCTGGCGACGATGGAGTTGATGCACACGCTCTTGCCGGAGTTGGTGGCGCCGGCGATGAGCAGGTGCGGCATCTTCGTCAGGCAGCTCACGATCGGCTTGCCCGAGGCGTCCTTGCCCAGGAAGAGCGGGATCACGTAGTCGCGCTTGCGGTGGGCGTCGCTCTCGAGGAGCTCGCGCATGCGCACCAGCTCCTTGTCTGCGTTGGGCAGCTCGACGCCGACGGTGGACTTGCCGGGGATCGGCGCGACGATGCGCACGGCGGGCGCCTTGCAGGCGATGGCCAGGTCGTCGGAGAGCGAGGTGACCTTGGTGAGCTTGGTGCCGGCCTCCAGCGACAGCTCGTAGCGGGTCACGACGGGACCCTGGTCGATGTCCACCACCCGGGCTCCGACGCCGAACTCCTTGAGGGTGCGCTCGAGGATTTCGATCTGCTGCTGGATGTGCTGGCCGCGCAGGCTCTTGTCCACGCTGCGGACCTCGTCGAGCAGGCTGGCGGGGGGCAACAGGTAGTTCTGGATGACGCGCTCGGGCCGCTTCGTGCTGCGCGGGGCATCGTCCGCGTCCTCATCCGCATCGGGCGCGTCGTCCGAGTCGTCCTCCTCGATGGCGGTCGCTGGCTTGGGCGCCGGGGGGCTTGTCTCTTCCGCCGCGTTCTCGGGCTCACCCTCCGAGACCGCCTCGGTGGGGACCTCGGCCTCGGTGTCGAGGGCCACGCCCTCGTGGGTGCCTGTGGCATCGGCCTCTCCGGCGCTCGCCCCGACCTGCACGATCTTGTCCAGGTAGCCGACCGTGACGGGTCGGCCGGTGTCCACCGGCTCGTCGGGCGCGGGTTCGGGCGCCTCGTCCTCGATCTCGACGACGGCGCGGGGTTCGGGTTCGGCCGTGGCCGCGGCGGGCTCGGGCGGGGCATTTTCGGTGGCGCTCTGGCTCGCGGCAGGGGTGCTCCGCGTGGCGCGGGCGCGCGGCTTACGCCGCCTCAGGAGCGGCAGGAGCCGCTCGCGGCTCACTTCGCCCACCCACGAGATTGGCGCCGCCATCAGATCGTCCACCGAGAGCATCAGCAGGGCCATCATGGTCAGGGCCGCGCCGAGGAGCCACTGGCCCGTGTGGCCGAAGTACTCGAGCACCAGGCCATTGAGGGCCACGCCCACGGCGCCGCCGTGGCCGGGCATCGCGCCGGTGGCCGGGCCCCCGGTGGCCGCGAACGTGCACGCGCAGACCATCAGGAGCACCGCCCCGAGCGCACGCACGGCGACTTGCTCGAGGCCCCTGCCCAGCAGGTTCAGCACAGCCCAGGCGCCCAGGAGCACGATGAGAACGTACGAGCAGGTGCCCAGCCCCTGGAACAGGAAGTCTGCCAGCCGCGCGCCCAGCAGCCCGCAGCCATTCTGCGGCGGCGACGCAGGCGGCAGGCTGTACGTCGCGAGGTCCGTGGTCCGGAACGTCAGCAGGCTCACGGCAGCGAACGCGCAAAGTCCCAGGACTACGAGGGAAACGACCACGCGCGCGACCAGGAATCGTCTCATGGCTACCCTCGAAGCGAGGTTCGAGTTGGTACGGGGAAATCGGCGGCGCGCCTCGGGGGGGCGCGTCACGGGGAGAGGACGAACGCCGGTATTCTACCACACGCCGGTGAGCTTTGCAAGCAATACTGCCGCGCCGACGCAATAACAGTATATCGCGAACACTGACAGGCACTTACGCTGCACAATGAACGACAGAACCGCCAGCGAGCCGAGGCTCGCAAGCACCGACGCCGCGAACCCCGCCAGCATGGGCGCGAGCGAGGTCTGCCCCAGTGCGGAAATCTCTCTGAGCTTGAGCACCGTGGCGCCCGCGATCGCGATGGCCCCCAGCAGGAAGGCGAAGGCCACCGCCGCGCCCCGCTCGAGGCCGCTGGCCAGGCCGGCGCTCACCGTCATCCCCGAGCGCGACACTCCGGGGGCCAGCCCGATCGCTTGCGCGATCCCCACCCAGAAGCCGATCTCAACCCCCACGGCCTCGAGGGGCCGGTGGTCGGTCGCCAGCCGCTCGCCCACCCACAGCACCGTGCCGCTGAGGAGGAGGCCGATGCCTACCCCCACGGGGTTCTCGAAGAGCCACTCGATCCGGCCCCTCAGCCCGAGCCCGAGCACGGCGGCCGGCAGCGTGCCCACGACCAGGGCCGCCACCAGGTGGCGGCGCACTGTCAGCAGTGAGAGGATCTCACGCCGGAAGAACGCCAGGATCGCGACGAGCGACCCCGCGTGCAGGAAGACCTCCATCGTCACAGGCGCCCCCTCGATCTTGAACAGAGCGCGAGCCAGCACCAGGTGCCCGGAACTCGACACCGGCAGGAACTCGGTGATGCCTTGCAGCACTCCAAGCCCGATTCCCTCAAGCATTGTCACGCAGGGGGTTCCTCAGGATGGGATGCTCTGCCACGGGGATGTGTGGATTATACCACGGAACCGGGGGAGGTCAAGACGTGATCCCGCGGCGCCTGCCTTGACCGCAAGGGGCGATGCGGCTATGCTCGGCCGACGAGGCCCAAGTCAGCCCAGACTCACCGGCGCGCGGCGCTGCCCGCGCATGGCTTCGAGGAGCATCCGATGCCTGAATCGCCCCGACATGCCTACGACGAACTCATCCGCCGCGTACGCGAGACGGCGCTGCTCGGCTCCTGCGCCGGCGTGCTGCACTGGGACCGCGAGACCTGCATGCCGCGCAAGGGCGCCGAACACCGCGCCAGCCAGCTCGCGCTGCTGGCGGGCATGACCCACGCGCAGTTCACCGACCCGCGCATCGGCGAGCTGCTCGCCGCGGTGGAGGGCACGGACGTGGTGGCCGACCCGCTCTCCGACGCGGCCGTGAACGTGCGCGAATTGCGCCGCAGCTACGACCGCGCGACCAGGCTGCCGCGCGACCTCGTCGAGGAACTCGCCCGCGTGACCTCGCTCGCCCACGGCGAATGGGTGGAGGCGCGGAAGAGGAGCGACTTCGGTCGCTTCCGCCCCTGGCTCGAGCGGGTCGTGGCCCTCAAGATTCGCGAGGCCGACTGCTACGGCCACAGCGGCAACCGCTACGACGCGCTGCTCGAGGACTACGAGCCGGGCGCGACCACCGCCTGGATCGCGGGCGTGCTCGGCCCCCTCCGCGACGAGCTGGTGAAGCTGCTCGACGCCATCCGAGGGGCGAGCCGCAGGCCCGACGTGGCGATCCTCGCCCGCTCCTATCCCCTGCCTCAGCAGGAGATGTTCGGGCGGGTGGCCGCGGCGGCTATCGGCTTCGACTTCGAGGCCGGCCGCCTCGACACCGTGGCCCACCCGTTCTGCTCCGGCCTCGGGCCGGGCGACACGCGCCTGACCACCCGCTACAACGAGCACGACTTTGGCGACGCCTTCTTCAGCATCCTCCACGAGGCGGGCCACGGCCTCTACGACCAGGGCCTGCCCGCCGAACACTGGGGCACGCCGCGCGGCGACTGCGCCTCACTCGGCATCCACGAGTCGCAGTCGCGCATGTGGGAGAACCTGGTCGCCCGCAGCCAGGCCTTCTGGCGCCACTTCTTCCCCATCGCCCGCCAGTTCTTCCCCGCCGCCCTCGCCGACGTGAGTCTCGACGCCTTCCACTTCGCCATCAACGACGTGCGGCCGTCGTTCATCCGCGTGGACGCCGACGAGGTGACGTATAACCTGCACATCGTGCTGCGCTTCGAGCTGGAGCAGGCCCTCCTGAGCGGCGACCTGCCCGTGGCCGACCTGCCGGCCGCCTGGAACGAGCGCTTCGCCCGCCTTTTCGGCATCACGCCGCCCGACGACGCGCAAGGCTGCCTCCAGGACACGCATTGGAGCGGCGGCGGCATCGGCTACTTCCCCACCTACACGCTCGGCAACCTCAACGCCGCCCAGCTCTTCGATGCTGCAAAGCGGGCCATGCCCGACCTCGAGGAGCAGTTCGCCCGAGGCCACTTCGCCGACCTCTTGGGGTGGCTGCGGACGAACATCCATCAGCAGGGCATGCGCCACCGCGCCCCGAAGCTCATCGAGGCCGTCACCGGGCGGCCCCTCAGCCACGAGCCGCTCATGGCCCATCTGCGGGGCAAGTTCGGCGCACTCTACGCGCTGTGATCAGCAGGCCCAGAGCGTATGTAAGCGACGATTTGGTAGTACCGAGAGATTTTCTTGCGTCGCGCCAGCCCGCCCGAAGTGTCTTCGCGGCAATCGCATGCACACTGCCCCATCGCCCTAAGCTCCCGAGCTACTGGCGAACCACTGGACGCTATGCGTACCGGGGGGTGGAAGAGGATAGGACGAATGGGACGGATAGGACCGATAGGACAGAAGAGGAGCCGACCCTTCCGGGTCCTATCGGTCCTATCTGTCCTATCGGTCCTATGCCTTGATTGCCCGCCCCTCGCCTTGGGCGACGGGGCATTGACAAGCTACGCGCGGGAGTCGGCCCTGGCCGGTGCGAGAGGGGCCTGCTTCCGTGGTACGAGCGGCGCGCGAAGGGCGGCGAAGAAGGCCCCTGAACCAGGCCGATGAAGCTGCCCCGCCAGCACGCGAGAAGGCTGGACGAGAAGCCAAAGCCTGGCCGGCAGGCAGCGGCTCCTCGGTTCGCGCGCGGCTCGGAGGCGGCCGGCGAAAGCCTAACCAACGCGAGTAGCCCGAGGCCGCCGGACACGCTCTTTGACAATTTGGAATGAGTTACCCTCCCGAAGGTATTGGAACCTTCG